>Ga0196963_10000707_pt1 | contig 26925 bp, 20 predicted proteins | sample S1_5metaG_FD_148600 | JGI IMG/M metagenome (GOLD analysis project Ga0196963, IMG submission 148600) | Soil microbial communities from Anza Borrego desert, Southern California, United States - S1_5 | ecosystem: Environmental > Terrestrial > Soil > Desert | place: USA: California | collected...
TCAGGCCGACGCTCGCGACCAGGCCGAGGCTCTGCGAGCCGCGGTACGGACTGACGATCAGGCTGCCGAAACCGATCACGCTCGCGGCGGTGGTCATGAGCATCGGGTAACCCACCTCGGCCATGGCGGCGACCACGCCCGCCGGACCGTGGCGATGCCGGCGCAGGGCGTTGATGAAGTAGATCGCGTTGTCGATGCCGATGCCCAGGACGAGCGGCATCACCGCGAGGTTCATGAGGTTCCAGCGCAGCCCGGCGAGATGCATCACCGCGAGCATCACCGCCACGCCGCAGGCGAGGGTGGCGAGCGCCAGCGCCGCATCGCCCGGCGTGCGCATGAGCAGCGCCAGCAGCACGACGACCATCACCAGCGCCAGCAGCCCCAGCCATAGGAAGTCGGCGACCATGACCTCCTGGAGCACCGCGGTCAGCACCGGCATGCCGCTGGCGACGGCGGTCGCGCCGGCGCCGCTGTCGGGCAGGGCGAGCAGGCGCTGCACGTCGGCGGCGCCGAGCCAGCCGGCGGCCAGGTCCGGCACGCTGACGCCGAGCTGGAGCCAGCCGCCCCCCTCGCCGTCGCGCCGCCACAGCCCCGAGACCAGCGGCGCCAGGCCGCTCGCGGCGAGCTCGTCCGGGGCCAGCGGCCGGCGCGCCTCGATGCGCGCGCGCATCGCGGCGAGGTCGCTCCAGAACGCCGCGTACCGCCGGCGCGCGTGCTCGTCCTGCGCAGCGGCGACGGCATCGAGCGCGCTCCAGTCGATCGCGGTCGCGAGCCGATCCATCACCGCCACCTGGCGCGCCGGATCGATGATCGCCGGCACCGGCACGGTCGCGCGCGCCGCCGGACGCAGGGTCAGCGCGTCGCCGACGGCCAGCGCGGCGGCGGCGCCGGGGACGAGCACGCGCACGCCGATCAGGCGTCCCGCCGCGAGCGATTCCGCGCGCAGCACGCCGAGCGGCGAGTCGAAGACCCGCGGCCCGCCGAGCGCGACGACCTCCGCCGGCAGCCCATCGACCGCGAGATCGCCCGGCATGGCCGGCGCGGCGGCGGGCGTGAACGCCGCCGTCGCGCGCACATCGGCGCGCTGCGCGAGGACGCGCGCGCGCTCGACGACGCGCGCCGCCGCGGCCAACGCGGCGCGGTCGTCACGCGAACGCACCAGGACCTTGAAGCGGTCGCCGCCCAGGCCGAGCCGCCGCACCATCTCGGACTGGGCGTCGAAGGCCGGATCGCGCTTGGGGCGCAGGCTGCGCGGATCCGGGTCGAACGGGAACACGCCCGGTGCGCGCGCGATCACCACCAGCGCCGCGCAGACCAGCAGGGCGATCGCGCCGGCGTACGGCCACGGCCGGCGCGCGATGGCGCCGCCGAAGCCGGCGAGCGCCGCGGTGTGGCGCACCGACCTCGGCCCGAACAGCGCGAGGAACGCGGGCAGGGCGATCATCAGCTGGACCAGGATCACGGTGAGTCCGATGGCGGCGAGCACGCCGAGCTCGACCAGGCCGCGGAAGTCGCTGAGCGCCAGCACCGCGAACGCCAGCACCGTCGTCAGGCACCCGGCGAGGATCGACGGCATCAGGCATTCGAGGCTGTGGCGCGCGCTGGCCGCGCGCGCGATGCGCCGGCGCACCGGCGACGGGTGCTCGGCCCAGCGGCGCGCGCGGCGCTGCATCGCCCAACCGTAGCCGTTGTAGAGGTGGATGACGAAATCGAGGCCGACGCCGAGCACGATCGCGGCGAACGAGGTCGCGACCAGGGACAGCTCGGTGCCGAGGATGAAGCGGCTCAGCCCGACCGCGGCGAACACCGCCGGCAGGACGCTGCACGCGATCAGCAGGATCAGCTTGGGGCTGCGGTAGACGACCAGGAACAGCGCCAGCACGCCGAGCAGGCCGGTCGTCAGGTTCTGCCACGAGCTGTCGCGCGCGATGCGGAAGTCGGCGGCGGCGATGAAGTGGCCGCCGACCATGCGGATGTCCATGCCCGCGTTCGCCGGGTCCGCCGCGTGGCGCTTCGCGATCGCGTCCAGTTCGCGCACCAGGGCGAAGGCGAACTCGCGCTCCTGCGCCGGGCGCGCCGCATGCATCACCAGCACGTGCAGGCGACCGTCCTCGGCGGAGAGGAAGCCGCCGCCGCGTTCGAGACCGCCCGGCGCCGCGGCGGGTCCACGCGACCAGTGCGGGAGGTAGACGCTGGTCCACAGCCGCGCGGCGTCGCGGCCGGTCAGCCGCGGCGGGGTCTGCGCGCCGGGGCCGGCGGCGAGCATGCGCTCGACCAGCGGCGCCTGCAGCCGGCGCGCGACCTGGTCGACCCCGGCGTCGTCGAGGAACAGCCAGGTGTTGGCGATCAGCACGTCCTCGAAGGCCTGCGCGACCGCCGGATCGGGACGCCCCTCGAGCGTGGCGATCATCGGCACGTCGCCGCCATCGGCCGGGGCCCAGCGCAGCGCGGTGATGTCGTCGGCCAGCCGGCCGATGAGCGTGCGCGCGCGCTCGCGCTCCGCCGGCGCCGGTTCGCCGTCGGCGGCGACCTCGACCACCGCCAGCAGGGTGTCGGTCGAGCCGAAGGTGCGCGCCAGGTCGACGAAGTCGCGCACCGCCGGCTCGTTGCGCGGCAGCAGGCTCAGGAAGTCGGTGTCGAGGCGCATGCCCAGCGCCGGCAGCGCCATCAGCGCGCACGCGACGATGCCGCCGACGAGCGCCAGCCATGGCCGGCGCGTGGCGAACCGCCCGAGCGCGCGCGACAGACGGGCGAGAGGCATCGCGTCGAGCGTCGCGGGCGCGCGCGCAGCGCCTAGCGGCGAGTCGCCGCGGCGTCGGTCCAGGCGCCGGCCCAGGCGCCGGCCCAGCCGGCGTCGCGCGGCGTCGCCGCCGGGACGGCCGCCAGGGTGCGGCCATGAGCGGCGGCGAGGGCGGCATAGGACGCGTGCCAGTCGTTCGTCGCCAGCGTCGCGATCCCGGACGTGGTCGCCGCCACCGGCGCCGGCGCTTCGCCCTGCGCGTCGGCAACCGTCGGTGGCCATGCGGCGATGGTCGCGACGCCGGTCTCGCCGCCCTCGCCGGTGCGCACCGCGTCGCCGCCGGAACGCAGGTGCAGGTTGCCGGCGAAGACCAGCGGCGCGCTGGCGACGCCGTCGGAGCGCACGTTGGGGCAGCCGCCGTGCGCGATGGTCAGGTTGTCGGCGAAGCGCACCGCCTGCGGCGTCCCCATCAGGGCGATCGCCGGCGGCAGGAAGGCGTCGGCCCGCGGGGCGATGATCAGCAGGTTGCCGGTGGCCACCGTGTCGCGGATCTGGTCGGGGCCGCCGGCGTAGACCGTGATGGCGCCGTAGCGGTGGGCGCGGCCATCGTCGTGGCTGACGTTGTGCTCGACGCGGTTGCCGCGGAAGGCGCGCGCGCCGGCGTACTGGCAGATCAGGTAGCCGGCGCCGTCGTTGTCGTGCGCGTAGCAATGGCTGATGCGGCTGTCGACCGCGCCGCCGTCGAGGTCGAAGCCGCCGCCGTCGAGCGAGCCGGCTCCGGTGCGGTTGTGGTGCGACTCGCAGCGCTGGATGACGACCCCGCTGCATTCCCAGCACCAGATGCCGACCGGCCCGCCGCCGGTGAAATTGCAGTCGCCGCCGTTGCCGTGCGCCTCGCACAGGTCGATCAGCGCGCCCTCGACGCAGCCGATGACGATGCCGTTGCCCGAGTGGTTGTCGGTCTTCTCGGGGATGCCGCGGTTGTCGCGCGCCAGGCAGCGCTCGATGATCAGATCGCGGTGCGCCCAGCGCTGCTCGGCCCCCTTCGCGACCCGACCCCAGGCGCAGATGCCGGCCTCGCCGTTGCCGTGCGCGACGCAGTCGCGGATGCGCACGCCGTCGAAGCCGCCGCCGCCAGAGGCGCCGACGACGATGCCGCCGGAGCGGAAGCCGCACGCCTCGACGCGCTCGATCAGGACCCGCGCGACGCGCTGCTCGAGAACGCAGGTCAACGACACGCCGGCGCCGCGATTCGCGTCGACGCCGTCGCCACGCACGCTCAGGTCGTGGATCCACACGGCGCCGCGGTCGCGCACGACCACGCCGTCGCCGGTGCCGCCATCGATCGTGGCACGGCCGTCGCCGGACGAGGCGATCTCGATCGGCCGCTCCGGGTCCTCGCCATGGCGCTGGTCGATGACCAGCGGCCCGACGAAGGTCGCGCCGCCCGCGAGCAGCACGCGGTCGCCCGCCGCGAGCGGCGCCGCCGAGGCGCGGGCGAGCGTGCGCCACGCGCTCGCGGGCGCGCGCCCGTCGCGCAGGTCGTCGCCGTCGGGGGCGAGATGGTAGTCCATTGCGGACAGCGGCGCCGCGAGGATCAGCGCGAGGACCGTGCGCTCGATCAGAGCGTGACCTCGGTGCGCTTGCCGTCGACGTAGCGATAGGTCTTGCCGGCCTCCTCGCCGGCGCAGGCCTTGTGCGAACCGTCGCAGAACGGCCGGTTCTTCGACAGGCCGCACATGCAGATCCACTTGCTCTCGCCGCCGACCTTCACTTCCATCGGCTTGTTCTGGTCGTTGGTGACGATGCGCGCCATGGGCAGGCTCCGAGGGTTCGAGCCGAGTAGACGCGCGTGGTTGGCGGCGCAAGCCGTTGACGGTACGGCCTACGTGCGGCTACGTGGCTCGGAGCCGGGTAGGCTGCTGGAACCGATCTGAATGAAAGGATGCCAATGCGCGCTCACTATCTCTTCATCACCGCCACCGTCGCCCTGATCGTCGCCGGCTGCGGCGACCAGGCGCGCGAGGACCGGGACACCTATTATACGCCCGCCAGCTACGAGACGCTGGCCAGCGACCGCACGCGCGGGCGCGACGAGGCGCCGCGCGTCACCGGACAGCCGCAGGGCGATGTGCAGGGCGCCTATGACCGTACCCGCGCGGACGACCGCGCCCGGGGTGAACTCGGCACCGCGGGCGAGGCGGCGCGCGCGGGCCAGCCGACCGACGGGACCTTCGGCGGGACGAGCGCTGGCAGCGAGGCCGCGCCCGCGCCGATCCCGGCGCGACCGGAGACCGACGCGCCCGCCGGCGAACCGATCCCGTACGGCGGCAGCCGCCGGATCGATGCTCCGTATCCGGGCCTGCCGTCGGATGGCGGCGACCGCCAGAAGCCGGCGCAGCCCGAGCGCCTCGAGACCGCGCCGCCGGCGGAGCAGCGCTACATGGGCCTGCCGCCGCCGAACAGCACCGGCACCGCCGCCGGCAGCCGCCCTGGGTACTGACAGGCCCGGCCCCGCGGCACGCCGCTCCCGCGCGCGCATTGACGCCCGCGCGGGAGCGGCGTATTTTGTCGCCATCATGGGTGGCAGCCGGCGAACTCGTCGAACGAAGCGGTAAGCGCGCGGCAGTCGTCGCGCGCCTCCATCCCTCGTTCCAGACGGACACGCCATGGCGCACTACATCCTCCCCGACGGCAAGAAGCTCGAATTCGCGCAGGCCGCGACCGGCCGCCAGATCGCCGAGGCGATCGGCCCCGGCCTCGCGCGCAAAGCCCTGGCGATCAAGGTCGCCGGCACGATCCGCGATCTCGACGCGACGGTCGCCGATGGCGCGACGGTCACGATCATCACCGGCTCGAACGACAACCCCGACGCGCTGCACGTGCTGCGCCACAGCTGCGCCCACATCCTTGCCGAGGCGGTGTGCGAGCTGCTGCCCGGCACGCGCCTGGCGTACGGGCCGGCGATCGAGGACGGCTTCTTCTACGACATGGCGACGCCGCGGCCGCTGACCGACGCCGACTTCGCCGCGATCGAGGCCAAGATGGCGCAGATCGTCAAGGAGGACCGTCCGTTCACGCGCCGCGACTACTCGTGCGCCGAGGGCTTGGCGCGCACCGCCGAGGACAAGTACAAGCACGACAACGCGCAGCGCGCGATCGCCAAGGGCGCGGAATCGATCTCGTTCTACTCGACCGGCGTGCCCGGGCAGCACTGGGAGGACCTGTGCGCCGGCCCGCACGTGCCGCGCACCGGCGTGCTCGGCGCCTTCAAGGTCATGGCCGTCGCCGGCGCGTACTGGCATGGCGACCAGGCGTCCGACCAGCTGACGCGCGTCTACGGCACCTGCTTCGCCGATGCCAAGGGGCTCAAGGAGCACCTGCACCGCATCGAGGAGGCCAAGCGCCGCGACCACCGCAAGCTGGGCAAGGAGATGGACCTCTTCCACCTCGAGGAGGACAACCCCGGCCAGGTGTTCTGGCACGCCAAGGGCTGGGCGATCTACCGCACGCTCGAGGACTACATCCGCGCGCGCATCCGCGCCGTCGGCTACGTCGAGGTCAAGACGCCGTCGGTGATGGCCAAGTCGCTGTGGGAGCGCTCGGGCCACTGGGCGAAGTACCGCGACAACATGTTCGTCACGGCGTCGGAGGAGCGCGAGTTCGCCATCAAGCCGATGAACTGCCCGGGCCACATCGAGATCTTCAAGCAGGGCCTGAAGAGCTATCGCGAGCTGCCGCTGCGCATGGCCGAGTTCGGCGCGTGCTGCCGCAACGAGCTGTCGGGCGCGCTGCACGGCATCATGCGCGTGCGCGGCTTCGTCCAGGACGACGCGCACATCTTCTGCACCGAGCAGCAGGTGCCCGGCGAGGTCGCCGCGTTCTGCGCGCTGCTCAAGTCGGTGTACGCCGACTTCGGCTTCGGGGACCAGTCGATCGGCGTGAAGCTCTCGACCCGCCCGGCGCTGCGCGTCGGCTCGGACGAGCAGTGGGACCGCGCCGAGGCGGGCCTGATGGACGCGTGCAGGCAGGCCGGGCTCGCCTACGAGATCGCGCCGGGCGAAGGCGCGTTCTACGGGCCGAAGCTCGAGTTCCGCATCCGCGACTCGCTCAAGCGCGAGTGGCAGTGCGGCACGATCCAGCTCGACTCGCAGCTGCCGTCCGCCGAGCGCCTCGGCGCCGAGTACGTCGGCGAGGACGGCCAGAAGCACCATCCGGTGATGCTGCACCGCGCGATCCTCGGCTCGATGGAGCGCTTCATCGGCATCCTGATCGAGCACTTCGCCGGCAAGTTCCCGCTGTGGCTGTCGCCCGAGCAGATCCGCGTCCTGCCGATCGCCGACGCGCACCTGCCGTACGCGCGCGAGACGACCGGACGGCTGTTCGCCGCCGGGCTGCGCGCGACCATCGACGAGAAGCCGGACAAGCTCGGCGCGAAGATCCGCCAGGCGCGGCTCGACCGCGCCAGCTACTTCGCGGTGGTCGGCGACCAGGAGGCGGCCAACGGGACGCTCGCCCTGCAGAACCAGGCGGGCGAGAAGATCGGCGTGTTCCCGGTCGCCGAGGTCATCGCGCGTCTCGAGGCGGAGATCGCCGAGAAGCGCCTGCCGCCGGCCGAAGCGGCGGCGGCCGCCGCGTCCTAGCGCGCCGGGATGACGATGGCTTCGCCGCCCGCGAGCGCGGCGAAGTCGATAGTCGGATTGGCGTCGCGGATCAGGCGCCAGTGGTCGGGCGAGCCGTAGAACGCCAGGCTCAGGTCGGCGAGGGTGTCGCCGACGCGCGCGGTGTAGGTGCGCGCTGCGACGCTGCGTGGAGCGTCGCTCGGCGCGACCGGAGCGGCCTGCGCCGGCGCGGCAGCCGCGGGAGCAGCGACCGCAACTTCTGCTCCGCTGGTCACGGCGACGTGGATGCGGTCGCGCCGGTCCGTCTTGTCGCTCAGCACCCGCTTGGCCAAGGCGGTGATCGCCGCGGCATCGGTTTCCGCCGCGCGCGCGCCGCTGACGGCGACGCGGGCATGGACTTCGGCCCAGCGCCAGCGATCGGCCGGATCGCGACGCGCGGCGCCGAAGCGCGGCAGCTCGTCGATCGCGACCGCGACCGTCGTGCCGGGCGGCAGCGCCGGCTGCACGGCGGCGGCGATGGTCAGCGCGGTCTCGTCGCGGTAGGCCTCGGCCGTCACCGGCACGACCCGTCCGTCGCCGGTGACCAGGACGCCGCGCGCGTCGCCGCACGACGCGAGGGCCAGGACGAGGACGCACAGCGGCAGGGGCGAACGCATGGGCCGCAGCGTCGGACGCACGCCGGCCGAGCGAGCGCCAATCCCCGGGCGTGCGAACTCCCGGGGCGGCGCTGGAAACCCAGGATCGGCCCCCAAGGATGCGTCCATGCAACCAGCGGCCGGCATGCTGCTCGTGGCCAGCGCGAACCTGACCGAGCCATCGTTCATGCGCGCCGTGGTCTACCTGCTCGAGCACGACGAGGACGGCACGCTCGGCTTCATCATCAACCGCCCGCTCGACATCCCGTTGAGCGAGCTGTGGAGCGAGTGCCCGCCGGGGCTGATCACCGCCCGCATCGCCGCGGAGGGCGGACCGGTCGAGCCGAACAAGGGCCTGCTGCTGCACACCTGCCTCGACCTCCCGGGCGTCCAGGCGATGGGCCTGGGATTGGCGGTGGGCGGAGACCTCGACGCGCTGGCGAAGCGCTACCTCGAGGGCGGCGACGACAGCGGACCGCGCCTGTTCCTCGGCCACAGCGGCTGGGCGCCCGGTCAGCTCCAGGCCGAGATCGAGGAGGGCGCCTGGATCGTGCGCCCCGGCAAGCCGGAGCTGGTCGTCAACCACAAGCCGTCGCCGATGATGTGGCAGCACCTGCTCGAGGGCCACGGCGGGCTGCCGGAGCCGTCGCTGAACTGAGCGCGAGGGCCATGCCGCGGCTTCCGGTACGCGCCTGCGCAAGGAACGGTTAATCGGCGGCAGGCCGTGGTAAGTGAATGCGCTCCCGATCGGCCCTCCGCGCGCATAGGCTGGGACGCATCGGCTTCTGAGCATGTCCGCCACGCCACCGGCGGCGGACAGCGCGGCGGACTCCCCGCCGTCGCCAGCAAGATTCGACGTCGTCCACCGCGTCCTGCGGCAACCCCTGGAGCGCTGCGTGTCCATCAAGCTCGGCATCTGCTCGTTCGCCTTCCACCGCACCGTCGCGGCGAAGGCCATGGATCTCGCGACCATGTTCCGCACCTGCCGCGACCTCGGCTGCACGCAGCTCGATCCGTGGAACGCGCACCTGCTCGAGCCGGACAGCGGCGTCGACAGCCTCCATGCGGGCCGGAATCCGAACGACGCGCGGCTCGGGGTGCCCAGCCCGGAGCAGGTCGAGCGCATCGCCGCGCTCGGCGCCTCGGTCGGACTGCCGTTCGGCTGCATCGCCGTCGATGGCGCCCACGTCTTCTCGACCGATGCCGCCGAGGTGCGCCTGCACCGCGAGCGCGCGCTGCGCTGGATCGACATCGCCGCGCGCCTCGGCGCGACCTCCGTGCGCATCGACGCCGGCGGCCCCGAGACGCTCGACGATGCGACCCTGGCGATCATCGCCCGCGGCTATCGCGAGATCATCGACCGCGCGCGTCCCGCGGGCATCGAGGTGCTGGTCGAGAACCACTGGGGTCCGACGGTCATCCCGGCCAACGTCGAGCGGCTGCTCGAGGCGGTCGATGGCCTGGGCCTGCTGTTCGACACCAACAACTGGAAGCCCGGCCTGCAGGCCGAGGGCTGGAAGCGCTGCGCGCGCTTCGCCCGGCTGGTGCACGTCAAGACCTTCGCCTTGGACCCGGCGGGGAACGAGACCACGGTCGACCTCGCTCCGGCGTTCGCCGCGCTGCGCGCCGCGCGCTTCGCGGGCACCTGGTGCGTCGAGAGCGTGCCCGCCGACGGCGACGAGGTCACCGCCGCCCGCCGCACCCTCGAGCTGATCCGCCGGCAGAACGCCCAGGCGGCCGCGTGATGCGCGCCGGCCTGCATTCGTGGAGCTTCCGCGAGCGCTTCCGCGCCGACCCGTCGTTCGGCATCCGCGACTTCATCGCCATCGCCGCCGATCTCGGCTTCACCGGCGTCGAGCTGCTGACCGGCATGGCCGGCGGCGACACCGGCCACCTCGGCACCGCCGAGCCGCGCGCGGTCGAGGCGATCGTGCGCTTCGCCGAGAGCCGCGGCGTGCGCGTCGACAGCTTCTCGACCTACAACGATTTCGCCCACGTCCCGAACGAGGCGTGGCGGCTGGCGAACATCGCCTACGTGAAGGAGTGGCTGGCCTTGGCCGGCGCCTGCGGCGTCCCGAACATCCGCATGCTGACCGGCTACCACGTGCGCGGCGCGTCGCAGGTCCGCCTGCAGCGGCTGACGCTCGATGGCATCCGCGAGTGCGCGCCGCACGCCGAGCGCGCCCGGGTGAACATGGCGCTCGAGAACCACAGCAGCGTGTTCCTCGAGGCCGAGGACATCCTCTGGCTGATCGCCGAGATCGGCAGCCCCCGCCTGACGACCTGCCCCGATCCGACCAACTGGTCCGCGGCGTTCCTCGCCGGCACCGCCGACGCGGCCGAGCGCGAGCTGGTGTTCCGCGGCGTCGAGCTGGTGGCGCCGCGCGCGACGCAGTCGCACCTGAAGATCGCCGGCATCACCGCCGACGGCCACCTCCAGGGTTTCGGCGCCGACGGACTCGGGCGGCTGATCCGCATCTACCGCGACGCCGGCTATGCGGGCGCGCTGGCCTTCGAGCACGTCGGCCCCGGCGACGTGCAGCGCGAACTCGCGCTCGCCAAGGTCATCGTCGACCGCGCCATCGCCGTCGACGCGCTGCCGACCACTCCCGCCGCCGCCACCGCCACCGCCCGCCCAGGAGCCTGACATGACCGATCCCCGCCCGCTGCGCGCCGCCATCATCGGCTGCGGCGACATCAGCCGCAGCCACTTCACCAGCTACGACGCCAACGGCATCCAGGTGGTGGCGGTCTGCGACATGGACGAGCAGCTCGCCCGGCGCAAGGCGGCCGAATGCGGCCACGCCGACGCCGCGGTGTTCAGCGACCCGCAGGCGATGCTCGCCCGGCCGGACATCGATCTGGTGACGGTCGCGACGCCGGTCGCGACCCATGCGCCGCTGACCATCGCCGCGCTGCGCGCGGGCAAGCACGTCGCCTGCGAGAAGCCGAGCGCGCTCAACCTCGCCGAGAACGTCGCCGTGCTCGAGGCCAGCCGCGCCGCCAAGCGTCGCGCGATCTTCTTCTCGTCGCGCTTCCGCTACGGCATGTCGACGCTCGCCGCGCAGCACTGCCGGCGCGGCGACCTCGGCGAGATCTACCGCGTCGACGTCAACATGGCGCGCCGGCGCGGGCGGCCCGGCGTCGACATCATCCAGCACGCCAAGTGGTTCGTCGACAGCCGCCGCGCCGGCGGCGGCGTGATCATGGACATGGGCCAGTACTTCATGGACCAGGTCTTCCAGCTCACCGGCTGGCCGGAGATCGTCGCGGTCTCGGCGAGCGGATTCCGCGGCTTCCCGCACGACCTGCCGGCGGGAACGACCTTCGATGTCGAGGAGCAGTCGACGATCTTCGCCCGCGCCGCGAACGGCTGCACCTACACCTTCGACCTGTCCTGGATCGGCCACCAGCGCTCGCGCAACGACCTGACCATCCGCGGCACGCGCGGCGGCATCCGCATCGACAACGAGAGCAAGGACCAGCCGTTCACGTTCTTCACGAACGGCGAGAACCCGTGGCAGTGGCTGAACCAGACCACCGACTGGCGCGACAACCAGAGCGGCAACGACCACGTCTACGCCGACCTGGCCCGGGCGATCCGCGGCGAGGACGTGGACGTCGGCACCACGCCCGAGCAGGCGATCGCGATCACCCGCTTCACCCAGATGGCGCTGCGCAGCGCGGCGACCGGTCGCGAGGTGCTGGCCAGCGAGGTGCCGATCCCGCGCGCGGCGAGCGCGGCGGGTTGAGCGCCTGCGGCGCGGAGCTCGCGGCGCAGGCCGCGGGCTGCGCGCTGCGAGCTTCACGCTGCGAGCTTCGCGCTGCGAGCTTCGCGCCTCGCGCTACGGCCGCGTCACTGGTCCATGAGCACGGAGCGGATCTCCGCCTCCGCGCACAGCTGCCCGTCGACGAAGACGCGCGCGAAGCACGCGCTCATGCGGCTGCGCAGGCGCAGCGCCTCGACCTCGATGCGCATCTGGTCGCCGGGGTAGATCGCGCGGCGGAACTTCACGCGGTCCATGCTCATGAAGTACGGGACCTTGCCTTTGCACTCGGGCGTGGTCATGAGCAGGATCGCGCCGGTCTGGGCCATGGCCTCGACCTGGAGCACGCCCGGCATCACCGGATTGCCGGGGAAGTGGCCATTGAAGTAGTCCTCGTTGATCGAGACGTTCTTGAGCCCGGTGATGCGCTGCCCGGGCTCGTAGTCGATGATGCGATCGACCATCAGGATCGGGAAGCGGTGCGGCAGCAGGTCGAGGATCTTCTTGATGTCGAAGACGAACTTCGGCTTCTCGCTGACCTCGATGCGGCGGTTGATCTCCTTGACCAGCGCCATGTTCTGCGCGTGGCCGGTACGCACGGCGATGATGTGGGCGTTGATCCGCCGCGTGCCCATCGCCAGGTCGCCGATCAGATCGAGGATCTTGTGGCGCGCCGCTTCGTCGGCGAAGCGCAGCTGGTTGTCGATCACCCGTTTGCCGTCGTAGACGCAGGTGTTCTGGTAGTTCGCGCCTTTGCCCAGGCCCATCGCGCGCAGCGCTTCGACCTCCTTCGCGAGGCAGAAGGTGCGCGCCGGTGCGATGTCCTTCGCGAAGTTCGCCTCGGTCAGCTCGATCTCGACCACCTGCGCGCCGCCCAGCGCGCCGCCGTGGTCGTCGAGCGTGTAGGTGATCTTCAGCCCGTCGCGGTACGGCAGCGCCACCACCGAGGCCTTGCCGTCGTCGATGGCGATCGCCTCGCGCACGTCGTAGGTCTTGCGCGCCTGGCCCTGCTCGACGATGCCGGCCGCCCTGAGCGCGGTGACGAAGTCGATCGCCGAGCCGTCGAGCCCGGGGAACTCGACCGCGTCCATGCCGATGCGCAGGTTGTCGAGGCCGAGGCCGTGGCAGGCGGCGAGGAAGTGCTCGGTGGTGTGCACCTCGACGTCGTCCTGGACCAGCGCGGTGCGGCGCATGCGCTGGCACAGCCGGCTGGGATGCGCGGTGATCGCCGGGCTGCCGGGCAGGTCGGTGCGGACGAAGACCAGCCCGGTGTCGGGCGGCGCCGGCTGCAGCAGCAGGTTGCAGGTCTCGCCGCTGTGCAGGCCGATGCCCGACAGCCGCACCTCGCCGATGATCGTGCGCTGCGCGCTCACCCGGTCAGCCTCCGGTCCCGGGGCCGGCGCCGCTCGGGTGATCGATGCGCGCCTGCGCCTGCGCGGCGCCGACCAGCGCGGCGAGACGCGCCTCGAGCTCGGCGACGCGCACCGCCAGCTGCTTGACCGTCTCCTGGGTCTGCGGGAGGCGGCGCACGGCGACCTCCTGGAGCTGGCTGGACTTCATGTCCTGCGCCGGGTACCCGCGGACCACCGCCTTGGCCGGGACGTTCTTCGAGACGCCCGACTGGCCGGCGACGATCGCCTGGTCACCGATCTCGAGGTGGCCGCTGACCCCGCACTGCCCGGCGAGCGTGACGTAGTTGCCCAGGCGCGTCGAGCCGGCGACGCCGACCTGGGCGACGACGATGCAGCCCTGGCCGGTCTCGACGTTGTGCGCGATCTGCACGAGGTTGTCGATCTTGGTGCCCTTGCCGATGCGCGTGCGGCCGAAGCGCGCGCGGTCGATCGCCGCGTTGGCCCCGATCTCGACATCGTCCTCGATGATCACCACTCCGACCTGCGGGATCTTGTGGTGGACGCCCGAGACCGTGGCGTAGCCGAACCCGTCCGAGCCGATCACCGCGCCGGAGTGGATGATGACGCGGTCGCCGAGCTGACAGCGCTCGCGGATGGCGACCTGCGCGTAGAGCACGCACTCGCGGCCGATCGCGCTCTCGTCGCCGATGAAGACCTGGGGGAACACCGTCGAGCCGTCGCCGACGACGACGCCGTCGCCGAGCACCGCATAGGCGCCGATGGCGACGTCGCGGCCGAGCCGGACCCGTTCGCCGATGACCGCGGTGGGATGCACGCCGCGCGGCAGGGTCATCGCCGGCGCGCCGTAGGTCGAGGCGACGCGACCGAAGGCGCGGTCGGGATTGGCGACGACGATCTGCACGGCCCGGGTCGGCTGCTCGTTCGCCACCAGCACCGCGGTCGCCTTGGTCTCGGCGAGGTCGGCGGCGTACTTGGCGTTGGCGAGGAAGCTGACGTCGCCCGGACGCGCCTCCTTCAGTCCCGAGAACCCGGTCAGCAGCTTGGCGCCGTCGCCGACCACCGTGCCGCCGACCAGCGCGGCGATTTCATTGACGGTCACCTGCATGCGGTGGTCGCCTCGACGGTTACTTCGCGGGGGCGGGCGCCGGCGCCGCCGGAGCCACGTCGAGCGGATTCGCCGCGGCGGGCGCGGCCGGGATCGCGGTGCCCGTGGCCGAGCCGGCCGCGGGGGCCGGCGCGGGCGTCGCGGGCGCGGCAGGAGTCGTCTGCGTCGGCGCCGCGGCGGCCGACAGCTTGCCCTGATCCTCGGCGAACTTGCCGTTCACGTAGCCGACGAACGGCTCGGTGATGTCCAGCCCAGCGTCGTAGAACAGCACCGCCTGCAGTCCGAGCTGCAGCTGCAGATCCGGCATCGTCGGAGCGTTGAGCTCGGTGGTCGGCGCGAGGTGGACGAGCTTGATGCCCTTCTCGACGCAGAACTGCTTGAGGTGCTCGCGGATGATGCCGTGGCTGCTCTTGAGGATCGCGACCTGGCGCGACTCGAGGCCGTTCTGGATGCGCTCGAGGAACTGCTTGCGCTGCAGCTTCTGCAGCTCGATCTGGTCGGAGAGCTCGACGGCGCGGCGGTCGGCGCGGTTGAGCCCGGCGAGGTCGGTCTCGGCGGCGCGGATGGTCTTGTCGACGTCGGCCAGCTTGGCCTTGGCGTTCTCCATCTCGCCCTTGAGCTCGTCGCGGCGCGAGGTGTAGATCTTCGCCTCGTTGAAGACCTGCTCCAGGTTCAGCACGCCGATCTGACCGAACTGGCGGGCCTCGCCGGCGGCGGCGACGTTCGCGAAGCACGCGACGGCGAAGGCGAACAGCATGATCGGACGCATGGACGTCTCCTGGATGAGCGGCGCAGTCTAGACCCACGACCTGGGAACGAAAGAGAGCGCAGAACCGCGCCGGATGAGCGACGGCGCCATGCCAGCACGGGCTGAGCTACTGGCGCCAGTACTCGCCGCCCTCGGGGCGGGGGCCGACCGTCGGCCGGCCCCTCGGAGAAAAAGATGCAGCGGGACGGCCCCGGCAATGCGCGAAGGGCAGCGACGGATCCCGCTAAAAGGCGAAGAACCCGAGCGAGAAGTGGATCTGCGAGTCGGACTCGCCGTCCTCCGGATCGATGAGCCACGCGAAGTCGAGCGCCACCGGCAGCTGCACCGGGAAGCGGATGCCGAAGCCGACCGCGGTGCGGAACTGGTCGATCTCGATCTGCTCGTTCTCGGCGAAGACCTGGCCGTAGTCGCCGAACAGCACCAGGCGCAGCCCGTCGTTGGTGCCCTGCAGCGGGAACGAGACCTCGGCGGTGGCGATCGAATCGGTGGTGCCGCCGATGCGCGCGTTGAAGCCGTTGCGGTTGACCGCGGTCGGGCTCAGGCGGTTCTGCTCGAAGCCGCGATGGCGCGGCGCCGGCCCGCCGCCGTAGTAGCGCTCGTAGAACGGCACGCTGTCCGAGTCGCCGATCGGCTCGAGCTGCTGCCAGCGCTCGCTGAGGTGGAAGTAGCAGGTGCCGCCGAGGTCGGTGCTGAAGATCGGGATGAAGAGATCGCCCTTCAGGCTGTACTCGAAGTAGTCCGAGCTGGCGCTGAGCGGCTCGCCGGTGAAGCCCTCGTACGCGCTCAGGCGGAAGCCGCTGGTCGGCACGCGCGGGTGGTCGAGGCGGTCGTAGCTCTGGTTGAAGCCGATGGTGTTGAGGTGGTAGTTGCCCTCGCCGTCGAGCGCGTCGTCAGCGGCGTCGATGTCGATGTCGTCGATGCGCAGGTCGGCGTACGAGTACGACACGCCGAGCTTGAGGTCGTTGTCGAAGAAATTGCGCCCGACCGCGACCGAGCCGCCGAAGCGCCGCTCGTCCCAGTCGCGGGTCGACGAGTCGGTGCGGTTGATCGACGTCGACAGCGAGTAGGGGCCGTCGAACACGTGCGGGTTGGTCCACGACACGCCGAAGCTGGTGCGCTCCTCCGACGCGTAGCCGGACAGCTCGAGGATGTGCGCGGCGCCGCGCCAGCCCTCGAACATGATCGCCTGGAGCAGGTCGAAGTTGCGCTCGGTGTAGCTCGCCTCGCCGAACACGCCGAACGACGAGCTGTAGCCGACCTGGAAGCGCAGCTCGCCGGTCGAGGCCTCCTCGACGTCGACGACCAGATCGACGCGCCCGGGGCGGTCGTCGTCGAAGCGCGGGCTCAGGCGCAGCGGGCTCTGCGGGTTGTTGTTGAACAGCCCGGTGCGCGTGATCTGGCGCTTCGACTGGTCGATCTTGTCGTCGTTCCACAGCTCGCCCGGCTTGATGCGCATGGCGCGGCGCACGACCGCGTCCTTCACCTGGTAGTTGCCGTGGATGTCGACGCGGTCGAGCGTGTAGAGGTCGCCCTCGAAGACGTGGAAGGTGAGATCGACGACCTGGGTGTCGCGGTCGTAGCGCGGGTCGCGCTGCAGCTCGGCGCGCGCGTAGCCCTGGTTCGAGATCAGGCGCCGCGCGCGTTCGATCGCGCGGTCGATGTCGACCTTCTTGAAGGCGTGCCCGGGCTCGAGGCCGAACGCGGTCAGCAGCTCCTCCTCGGTCGCGACGGTGTTGCCGACGAAGGCGACGCGTCCGAGCTTCCACAGCGGTCCCGGCTCGACGTCGAAGCCGATGACGACGCGGTCGTCGAAGAAGCCGTCGGGCGCCAGCTTGGGACCGTGGCGGCGGCGATCCTCCATCGGGCGCACGTAGTCGTACGCGTCCTGGCGCGGCGTGGCGATCACCGCGTCGAGGTAGCCGAGGTCCTGCAGCGCCACCGCGACCGCGCCGCGATCGGTCTCGACCAGCTCGGGCTGGTACGGCCGGCCGGGCACGTTGATCAGCCCCTGGTTGAGGATGCGCGGGTGGACCTTGGGCGGCAGGCCGCGGTAGACGATCTTGCCGACCTCGATCTCGCGCCCGAGGTCGACGTGGAAGACCACCGTCGCCAGGCCCTCGGCGTCGACCGGCGACTCGACGGTGACGCGGACGTTGCGGTAGCCCTTGTCCTGGAAGTGCCGCTCCAGGGCGCGGCGGTCGTTCTCGAGCAGCAGCGGATTCAGGTGCGACGCGAGGCGCGTCTGCAGCTGCTTCTCGAGCCCCGAGCGCTGGAAGTAGTTTAGCCCGGCGAAGCGCACGGCGACGATGAACGGCTGCTCGACCAGGTGGAACACCACCGTCAGCAGGCGGCGGTCGACGGGATCGAAGACCAGCTCGGCGCGCGTGCCGCTGAACGGCCCCATGGTCTCGATCGCGCGCAGGTCGTCGGCCACGGCCTTGGGATCGAACTGCTGGCCGGCGCGGGTCTGGAGCAGGAAGCGGACGCGATCCTGGTGGATGCTGCGCGTGCCGGTGATGACCACGTCCTTCACCACCGGCCGCTGCTGCTCGACCGCCATGACCGCCGCCGGCATGGCGACGGAGAGCAGCGCGGTCAGATGGACGGGGGGGCGCATCGGAAGGCCGCCCATGCTAGAGCGCACGTCGGGGTCGCAACGGCGCGCATGGCCCGCTCGACGACGGCGGACGGCGCGCGCGGCGTCGCGTCGCGGCGTCTGGTCGCCGGCGCTGGTGCCGCGCAGCGGCGCAGCCAGCATGCACGCCATCGCCATGGCGTTCCTCGAAGTCCGCGATCTGCGCAAGCTGTTCCCGATCCGGCGCGGCGTCTTCGGCCGCACGGTCGGCCACGTGCGCGCGGTCGACGGCGTCTCCCTGGACCTCGAGCGCGGCGAGGCGCTCGGGCTGGTCGGCGAATCCGGGTGCGGCAAGACCACCGCCGGCCGCTGCCTGCTGCGCCTGATCGAGCCGACCGGCGGCAGCGTGCGCATCGACGGGCGCGAACTGACCGGCATCCCACGCCGCGCGCTGCGCCCGATGCGCCGCGACCTGCAGATGATCTTCCAGGACCCGTACGGCAGCCTCAACCCGCGCCTGACGGTCGCCGCGATCCTGATCGAGCCGATGCTGGTGCACGGCATCGCCGACAGGGACGGGGCGCGCGCCCGCGCCGCCGACCTGCTGCGCCGCGTCGGCCTGAAGGCGGAGCACCTCGACCATTACCCGCACCAGTTCTCGGGTGGGCAGCGCCAGCGCATCGGCATCGCCCGCGCCCTGGCGCTCAGGCCGAAGCTGATCGTCTGCGACGAGCCGGTCTCCGCGCTGGACGTGTCCGTGCAGGCCCAGGTCCTCAATCTGCTGAAGGATGTGCAGGAGCAGGATGGCATCGCCTACCTGTTCATCTCCCATGACCTCGCCGTCGTTGCGCATCTGTGCCAGCGCGTGGCGGTGATGTACCTCGGCGAGATCGTCGAGATGGGCCCGGCGGAGAGCATCCTGCGCGCGCCGCTGCATCCCTACACCCAGGCGCTGATGTCGGCCGTGCCGACGGGAACCATCGGCGCCACGCGCCAGCGCATCGTCCTCGCCGGCGATCCGCCCAGCCCGCTCGAGCCGTCGAGCGCGAAGCGCTTCACGCAGCGCTTCCCCTCGCACGCGGCCGCCTTCCAGCCCGGCGAGATCCGCCTGCAGGAGGCGGCGCCGGGGCACGTCGTGCGCTGCGCCAACCTCGATGTGCTGCGCGAGCTCGCGGGCAGAGGCGCCGCGGCTTGGGTGTGAGCAGCCGCGTCCGAGCCGCGCCATCGGCGGCGCGATGAACGATTCGCTGGTCGTACGCCAGCTGGCGCTCGGCGCCGTGCGCTGGCGCGCGTGGTCGGGCGACGCGCTCGACGAGGCGCGCGCGCGCGGGCTGCCGCTGCTGCTCTTCTGCGGTGATGGGCTGGATCACTGGACCGCCGCGATGGCCGCGGGCATCGTCGCCGATGCGCAGGTGTGCGAACTGATCGAGCAGGCGTTCGTCCCGGTGGCGGTCGATGTCGCGGCCGCTCCCGGCGTGGCGCGCCGCGTGCAGGAGACGCTCGCGTTGACCGCGGATGCGCGCGGCTGGCCGGCGATCGCCTTCATGACCGCCGACGCGCGGCCGTTCGGCGCGGTGCCGTACCGCCCGATCCGCGACCAGGAGCGCGAGAAGGGCCTGGCGCGGATCCTGGTCGAGGTGGCGCAGCGCTGGCGCGACGCGCGCGACGACTGCGTCGCGGACGCCGCGCGCGTGGTCGACGCCATCACCGGCATGTACGCGTCCTTCGCCCCCGACGGCCGGCGCTTCGATCCCGACCTGGTGCTCGGCAACGCCGAGGCGCAGGCCATGACCATCGCCGACGTGATCAATGGCGGCTTCGGACCGGCGCCGCGCCATCCGAACGCGCCGCTCATCGAGTTCCTGATCGCGCGCTGCGCGCGGCCGGATCCGCCGCTCGCGCTGACGCGCCAGGTCGAGCGCACGCTCGCGGCGATGGCCGCGGGCGGGCTGCACGACCACCTCGGCGGCGGCTTCTTCCGCGCCGCCACCGATGAGACGTGGACGGTGCCGTTCTTCGCCAAGGGCCGCGACGAGAACCTGGCCTTGGCGCGGGTCTACGAGCGCGCCGCGCGGGTCTTCGCCCGCGACTACTACGCCGAGGTCGCCCAGCGCACGCGTGCGTTCTGCGCCAGCGCCTTCGGCGAGCCGCCGACCGCCGCCGGCCTGCACGCCGACAGCCGCGGGGCCGACGGCGCGGTGCGCGACGGCGCCTACTCCACCTGGACGCGCCGCGAGATCGCCGCGGTGATCGGCAGCGACGGCGCCGACCTCGTCTGCCAGCGCTACGGCATCACCGACGCCGGTGACCTGGACGACGGGCGCAGCGTGCTGGCGGTGCGCGGCGACGTCGACGACGAGCAGGCCGCGCGCCTGCCCGCGCTCATGCAGCGCCTCGCGGTGGCGCGCGCCGAACGCGAAGCGCCGCCGCTGGCGCCGATCGTCGCGGTCATCACCGAGCCAGCGCTCGACCCCCCGCCGTCGTTCGCGGTCGATGGCGACGCGCCGCGCGATCCGGCCGAAGCGCTGGCGCTGGTGCGCGCGCACACCGGGCTGCTGCGCCGCGCCCCCCTCGCGTGCCCGGGGCTCTGTCTCGCACTCGAGGAGCTGGTGGTTTCGCAGACATGGGCACAGGAGTAGACACGACGACACCTACTGCGAGTGCCCATCCTCAACGATTGTCGGATGCGGCTGCGTCAGGGCAGGTTTCTTGCTCCTATCCCACCAAGGCGCCTCCTGGCACGCCACCATCTTCTTGATCCGGCCCGTGACGATTGCGCAGTTAAATTTAGAGATCTATTTGTTCTTCGGCATGCGAGGTCTGTCTTGCCTTTGCTGCAATAACGCTCTGTGCACCGAGTCGACGCTACCTAGTCGTTAGCGCGGCACGCGCCCGCACATCTTCATCGGGATCGGCGCGCGCCAAGTCGAGGAGCGGCATGAACCGCTCTCGCTGACCGGGGTCCTCCAAATCGAGAAGGCCAAAATTATCCACCAACACCAGACGCACGCTCGGGTCCTTCTCCTGCCGGTACCACTTCTCGAGGACGGGCGCTGCGACGTCCGCCCCAAGGCCGCCCACCGTGCTCACAACAATGGAGCTCCACTCCTCGGGACCTTCAAGTAGCGGCACGATGCGCTCCGCGAAGCGGGGTCTGTTGTCGGGAGTCAGCAGGTCAGAAACGACATTGTCGCCCACATGGGTCATCCCCACGACGACAGACAGCCATGGAGCCGATGGGATGCCCGCTTGGTTCGCTAAGCTGTTGATGGTGGCGGCCCAAACATCCTTCATAGCGGAGACACGTTCGTCAGTTTGCGGGCGTTTTTCGCCGCGAACCGTGTGTCCCCAGAGCGAGTAAGCCAGAGCGATGGCTCGCACCTCCGGCGGATGTTCCTGGCTGAGGTAGTCCGTGAACTTCGCCGCTCTGACCGGACGCCCATTCAGCAATCCCGTCGACAGCAATTCGATTGCCGCGCCACGCAAAGCATCGTCGGAAGACCCAAGATAGTCGACAATGAACTCGCGCTGCGCTCCGGACTCGACTGGACCCTTCGATGGCGTCGCTCTCTTGATGAGCGGCGCGGCGACTTCACGCAGTTCGGTCGCGGAGTCGCACGGAAGGTCGGCTCCGCATCCACACTGGACGCAGATTCCGAGCAGCACACCCAAGTAGGATCTCAAATGCATTTGGCCTCACTCAATGATCAGAACGACATCGGCACTTCTCACTCACGGTTCGAGCGGGACGTCCGCTCCCGATGCAAGGTTCTGCGTCGTGTCCCATTCGAGACTGCGCGTGCGGTCGGGGTTCAGGTAGACGAGGAAGCTGATCGCCGGATAGCAGTCCTCCGCGCGCGCAGGGTAGTGCGGTAGGATCATCGGCGTGATCTCGCCATGAATCTTGCCGTACATCGCTGACGCGAGTCCTCCATCGGGTGAGGTCTCGCTGCGAAGGCGCAGGATGAAGTTGTCGTTCTCGAACTCTCGTGCCGGTCCCGAGGTGGACTGCGCGCCGACCTTGGCATGGACTGCCGGGCCATCGCCGACCACCACGTTCCACGACCATTCGTTGACGTAGCCGTCAAGCGGTGCTTCGCGGGGCAGCCGCAATTCATTCATGCGGAACCGTGACCTGACTGGCACCAGCAAGATCCCATCGTGGGGATTCGGAAAAGCGATCCGGCAGATATAGTCGTAGTCACGTTCGCCACGGTAGGACATCGACATCTCGACGAGGAGGTCCGCGTTCGTTCCGGTGCCGTCCGGGTGCACCCAATCTCCTACCGACATATCGAATGCGACCTGGGCCCCCTGGCGCGGAATCCGTGCCACGACGCGTCGCACGTACATTGGCGCGGGGCGTAGCTTCCGCTGCAGCGCAATCGAAACCCGCACATCGTTGGCTGCGAATATCGGCGCGGTGAAGAGACGCGGGGTATCGATCAGCGACGACAGCCCGTTGCTGTAATAGCCGTCCTTCATGACGACGATCTGTGGGATGGCCGGTACAGCGAGACGAGCGACACCGACGTCATCGGTTAGCGCAGATGCTTTTCGCGACGCCCCCGCCCCGGCTCCGTCGCCATCGGCGCGGGGCCCGGACCAGCCCGTGACCACGGTCGCGGCGGGCACCGGCTCACCCGCATCGTCGGTCACGACTACGGTCACCGCCGCCTCGCCCGCGAAGGACGAGGCGCGCATGCACGAGCATGACAACGCTACGCCAAGGCCGAGGGCCAGGTGAAACCCCGCGCGCATCATCGCAGAGCTCGAGTGGTCACCATGCGCTCGAACACGATTGGGGTATATACGCAGGCTGTCCGTTTGCAGCCCGCGGTCGCAGGCGGAGCCGCAGGCTGACGCTGTTGAATCCCCGGTCGCAGTGGCGACCCATCGCCGAGCTTGCGGCCTCGATCCTGGCGCGACTAGAAGTTCGAGTCGCCCGGCGGCGGCGTCTGCGGCGCCGGACCGGCGCCACCGTCGCCGGCCGGGCCCGCCGGACCGCGGCCCTGGCCGCCGCGCCGACCCTGGCCGCCCCAGCCGCGCCCACGCGGCTGCTCGAGCCAGCGGCGCAGCGGCGAATCGTTGGCGATGAACCAGCGTCCGTCCTTCTGCACGGCCTTCACCGGCATGGTCAGCTCCTTGCCGAAGGCGGTGTAGGTCACCATCAACGTGCGCGCCGGGTTCTCGCCGGCGTCGGGCATCTCGCGGACCTCGGCGACCGTGATCGAGTCGAGGAAGGCGTCGGCCTCGATGTCGAACGCGCTCAGCGCCTTCTTCAGCGACTCGATCGAGCCGCCGGCGCGGCCGAGCAGGCTCGGCAGGTCGAGCGCCTTGAGCGCGGCGGTGTCCTTGACGTCGAGCGCCTTGAGCGCGCCGATCAGGTGCTCGCACGCCTGGTTCAGGCGCTCGGGCTCGCTGAGGTCGACCTCCTCGCGCCAGGCGGCGAAGGCCTCGCGCACCGGCTTGAGCGCGGCAGTCTGCTCGGTCTCGAGGCCGTCGGCCAGGAGCGCGCGCGCCAGCGCGCCGACGGTCTCGTCGGGGCGGCTCTCGCCGAGGAAGCGGCCGATGAACGGCGAGATGAACTGCGCGATCTGCGCGGCGCCGCCTTCGGCCGACGCGGTCGCCAGCGCCTGGTCGATCAGCCGGTTCTGCCACTGGTTGTCGCTCGGCTTCGCCCAGTCGGTGGCGGCGCGCTGCTGCTGCTTCTCGGGCCAGCACGCCGCCAGCGCCTGCGCGTCGTTGGCGCGCAGCGCGCGCACCGGCGCCAGCACCGCCTCCTCCGGCCCGGGCACGGCCACCGGCTCGACCGCGGGCGCGGGCGGCGCCTCGCCGGCGTTGGCGGCGAGGCCGAAGCCGACGCCGCCGGAGACCATCATCGCCGCGGCCAGGACGGCGGCGGCGCACTGAGCTTGAGCATGGACATGGCGTGCAGGGTCCCGGCGCTGAGCGCCGCGACCTTCGCGCCCGCCGCCGCTTCCGCGGTTCCGGCCAGGGCGACGAGTTTCGCGGTGCGGGTGACAGTCGTGACGAAGGCGGGCTCGCACGCCGCCGCGGCGAGCGGTGCGAGCGCGGAGAGGAACGCCGCGGCGCTGCCGCTGGCCAGGCCCTGACGGACCAGGCGCACGCGCAGCAGGTCGCGGCCGCGGCTGAGCAGCGACGCGAGCGTGCCGGCCTTGAGCTTGAGCGCGCGCGCGACCTCGTCCTGCGACCGGCCCTCGAGGTAGTGCAGGACCAGCGGCGCGCGGTAGCGCGCCGGCAGGCGATCGAGCGCGACGTCGAGCGCCTCGCGCAGCTCGAAGCGCGCCAGCGACGCGTCGCCGCCGGCGACCGGTCCGGCGACCGCGCGCTCGCGCCGGTCGCGCGCGCGTTCGGCGTCGCGCAGGCGCCAGGCGACGTGGCACGCGACGCGGTGCAGCCAGCCGCCGAGCGACGGGTGCGCGGTGAGCGAGCCGGCCTTGCGCGCCAGGACCAGGAACACGGCCTGCGCGGCATCCGCGGCGGCGTCGCCATCGCCGACGATGCGCCGGCACGCGGTCTCGACCATCGCGCCGTGCCGTTCGACCAGGGCGCGGAAGGCGGTCTCGCGCTCGCCCGGATCGGCGTCCTCGGCGTAACGCCGCGCCAGCTCGCCATCCGCAAGGCGGGTGACGTCCACGGCAACCAGGGCGGGTGCGGCGACCGGGGGCATACGACCTCTTATCCGACCGCCGTCGGCTGTCCTTGCGCGATTCTCCGCGCCGCGACGGCCATGTCAGAACCCCAGTCGCACCCAGGCCCCGCGGTCGCTCGGGCCGCGGCAGGCGTGCATCTCGCGCTTGGCCGGCAGGCAGACGATGCAGGCGTCGGTGGCGGTGCCCTGGGCGTCCTCGGCCCAGCGGCTGAGCGAGTCGACGCCGTCCGAGCGGTCGGCGAAGGCCTTGCGCAGCGAGGCGACGTCCTGGCGGCCCTTGCCGACGAGCGTGGCCAGACGGGCGACGCGCGCCTGGCTCGACGAGGACGGCGGCTCGGCCTCGATCGCGCGCGTGCGCTCGTCCAGGCAGTGGTTGGTGCGCACCAGCGGATGGTCGGCGAGGTCGCGGCGGTGCGCGGCGGTCGCCGAGCATTCGAAGTCGCTGGCGCCGGTCGCGTCGGCGACCCAGTACGTGTGGGCGGCGGCACGCGGCGCGGTCTCGATGACCTGCGCGGCTTCGGCGCGCGTCGAGGCGCGGATCGCGCGGTGCAGCACGCCCAGGTAGGGCACGCCGACGCGCGCGTCGCTGGTCTTGATGTTGGTCGTGCCGACGGCGACGCCGCGGTCGTTCAGCGCGATCAGGGTCGGGCAGCCGACGCAGCCGACCGACCACCACGACGGCCCGCCGGCGAGGTCGCGGCGGATGGCGACGACGAAGTCGACGTCGCCGGGGTTGAGGTCCCAGGTCTGCGCGGCGATCACCTGGCCGTCCGCGGCGAGCCGCGGCGGGATCAGCGCGGCGCTGCAGCCCTCGGCGTCGGCGCGCTTGCCGGCGAGCGCGAGGATGTCGCGGATGTCGGTCATGTTCGCGGCGGTGTAGAGCTCGTCGGCATCCACCGCGGCGCCGGCGGCGGTGGCGATGTGCTCGTCCCAGCCGGCGCGGTCCCACTCCTTGAGCTTCTGCAGGCACTCGCGGCCGAGCGCGACGAAACGGCGCTGATCGCGGATGCCGCGTTCGTGCAGGTAGACCTTGGCGGCGCGCATGCGCTCGGCGACGAACGCGCGGATCGGCGCGCCGAGCGTCGTGCCGTGCTGGCGCCCGATCTCGGCCGGGGTGCCGGCGAAGCGGTACTGGGGAAGGTCGAGCAGGGCCATGCGGACAGCGTAATCGGCGCGGGGCGAAGGCCACGGATGGCTGCTGCGATCCTCGCGGCGGTACTCGAAGCGCTTAGCTCGACGCCCGAAGCGCGAAGCCCGAAGCGCGAACCGCGAAGCCCGAAGCCCGAAGCCCGAAGCCCGAAGCCCGAAGCGCGACGCCCTCACCCCACGCGGGCATTGTAGAGCGAGCCGTCGAGGTGGCACGAATGCAGCACCCCGGCCACCGCCGAATCGAACTCGCCGTCGCCCATCATCGCCTCGATCACCTGCTGCGGCCCGCGCCCCGGATCGGCGGTCGAGCGCGACTCGAAGGCGCTGGCGACGGCGAGGATGCGCGGCTCGATGTCGTGGTCGTCGTCGCTCTTGGCGCCCGGCTGCACCGCGCGCAGCAGGCCGAGCACGCCGTCGAGATCGTCGATGCCGTCGAACAGCGCGAGCGCCTGCGTCGGCTTGCCGTCGCCGGTCAGGCGCGCGAAGTGGTGCAGCAGCCCGGCGTGGCCGATGCGGTCGCGGCTGTCCGCGTCGAGGCCCATGGCGACGCCGATCGCGACGCAGTAGCGCGCGCAGCGCTCGCCGGCGCCGACCAGCCCGGCGCGCGATTCGAGCGCCTTGACCATGCCGGCGGTCATCTGCCAGAGCGCCTCGCGATGGCGGCGGGTCTGCTCGGTGGCGTTCTGCGCCATGCCGAGCTGGATCGCCACGGCCGAGACCAGCTCGAGGTCGATCTGATCGAACGCGGCGGCGTTCTCGCCGCGGCTCAGGTAGAGCACGCCCTTGGTCGCGCCGCCGACGGTCAGCGGCACGCACAGCACCGAGCGGATGCCCTTGGCGATCACCGACTGGTTCTTCTCGAAGCGGTCGTCGTCCTGGGCGTTGGCGGTGTGCAGCGCCTTGTTCTCGCTGAAGGTCTTCTTGATGATCGACCGGCTGATGATCGGCTGCACGCCCGGTCCCGAGGTGCGCACCACGGTCGGCACCAGCTTGCCGCTGGTCGCGTCGCGGCGGAAGATCAGCGCGCTCTCCGCCGGCATGCTGGTGACTAGGAAGTCGAGGACCTTGATCTCCTTGTCGAGCGTGTGCGGCCCGTCCGAGAGGATGCGGCCCATCTGGTAGAGCATGCGCAGCGAGCGCGCGTGGTCGCGGCCGGTGTCCTGCTCCTGCGGCTCGGCGATGTCGGACAGCTCGTCGAGGCGGAACTCGAGCGTGTTCGAGAGCAGATCGGGATCGTCCCGATAGGCGATGCGGCCGGACGAGTCGTCGTCGGAGAGCGCCGCGCCCGACTCGTAGGCGAGCTGGGTCGAGCCGATCTTGATGACGTCGCCCTCGCGCAGCAGCTCCTCGTCGCCGATCTTCTCGTCGTTGACGTAGGTGCCGTTCTTCGAGTCGAGGTCGCGCACGAACCACATGCCGCCGACCGGGAAGACCTCGGCGTGGAAGCGGCTGGCGCTGCGGTCGAGGATCTGGACGCCCGCCTCGGCGTCGCGGCCGATGGTCATGGCCAATCG
>Ga0196963_10000708_pt1 | contig 26896 bp, 24 predicted proteins | sample S1_5metaG_FD_148600 | JGI IMG/M metagenome (GOLD analysis project Ga0196963, IMG submission 148600) | Soil microbial communities from Anza Borrego desert, Southern California, United States - S1_5 | ecosystem: Environmental > Terrestrial > Soil > Desert | place: USA: California | collected...
TGGCCGCCACGCAGCTTGCCGCCGGTGGTGATCTCCATGTGGCCGGTCATCTGCGCGCGCTCGACGAAGCTGGCCACGCGGTTGCGCTGGCGGTCGCTGATCAATGGGCCGATCTCGGCCTCCGGGTCGTCCTGCAGGCCGAGCTTGATGGACTTGACCGCGCTGGTGAGGTCAGCCACCAGCTTGTCGTGCACCTTGGCGCCGGCGTAGATCCGGCAGGCCGCCGTGCAGTCCTGCCCGGCGTTGTAGTAGCCGAAGACCTTCAGGCCTTCCACCACCGCCGCCAGGTCCGCATCGTCGAAGACGATCACCGGCGCCTTGCCGCCCAGCTCCAGGTGCGTGCGCTTGAGCGTGCCGCTGGCGGCCTGCAGGATCTTGCGGCCGGTGGCCACGTCGCCCGTCAGGCTGACCATCGCCACCTTGGGATGCTCGACCAGCGGCTGGCCTACCGTGGCACCGCGGCCGGTGACGATGTTCAGCACGCCCTTGGGGAAGATGTCCGCCGCCACCTGGGCCAGCAGCAGCGCGGTCAGCGGCGTCTGCTCGCTCGGCTTCAACACCACGGTGTTGCCCGCGGCCAGCGCCGGCGCGGTCTTCCAGGCCGCCATCATCAGCGGGTAGTTCCAGGGCGCGATGGAACCCACCACGCCGACCGGATCGCGCCGGATCATGCTGGTGTGGCCGGCCAGGTACTCGTTGGCCACGGTGCCGCCGACGCAGCGCGCGGCGCCGGCGAAGTAGCGGAAGCAGTCGGCGATGGCGGGCAGTTCGTCGCCGAGCGCGCGGGCGTAGGGCTTGCCGCAGTTCAGGCTTTCCAGGCGCGCGAAGTCCTCGGCCTTCGCCTCGATCGCGTCGGCCAGCTTCAGCAAGAGGCGCGAGCGCTCCATCGGCGTGGTGTCGCGCCAGCCCTCGAAGGCCCGGTGCGCGGCCGACACGGCCTTGTGCAGCTGCTCGGCCGAGGCCTCGGGCACGGCGGCCAGCAGCTCGCCGGTGGCGGGGTTCAGCACGCGCTCGGCCTCGCCCTCGCCCATCACGAAAGCACCGTCGATCAGCAGCTGGGTCGGGAAGCTCAGGTCGGCCATGGTGGATCTCCTAGCATGAATGGTGAGCGTGTTCAGCGGCCCGGTTCGTCCGCCCGCGTGAGCAGGTAGGCCAACAGGATGGGCAGGAAGGTCAGCGCGATGATCACCACCGCCACCACGTTGGTCACCGGCCGCTGGCGCGGGCGGATCAGCTCCTGCAGCATCCAGATCGGCAGCGTGGTCTGCTGGCCGGCAGTGAAGGTGGTGACGATGACCTCGTCGAAGCTGAGTGCGAAGGCCAGCAGCGCACCGGCCAGCAGCGCCGAACCCAGCTGCGGCAGCACCACGTGGCGCAGCGTCTGGAAGCCGTCGGCGCCCAGGTCCATCGAGGCCTCGATCAGGTTGGGCTGCAGCCGCCGCAGCCGAGCCACCGCGTTGTTGTAGATGACGACCACGCAGAAGGTGGCGTGGCCGACGACGATGGTCCAGAACGAGAATGGGATTTGCAGCGTGCCGTAGGCCGAGCGCAGCGCGATGCCGGTGACGATGCCGGGCAGCGCGATCGGCAGGATCAGCAGCAGGTTGACGGCGTCGCGGCCGAAGAACTGCGCGCGCGCCAGCGCCGCTGCCGCCAACGTGCCCAGCACCAGCGCGATGGCCGTGGACCAGGCGGCGACCTGGAAGCTCAGGCCGATGGCGGCCCAGACGTCGTCGCGCGCCCAGGCCACGCCGAACCATTGCGTCGTGAGTGCTGGCGGCGGGAAGACGTAGCTTTTGTCCTCGGCGCTGAAGGCGTACAGCACGATCAGCGCCAGCGGCACGTGCAGGAAGGCGACGACGCCCCAGGCGGCGACACGCAGCAACGGCGAAGGCTTCGAGGGATCAGAGCGCATCGAATGCCCCAAGCCGTCGCGCCAGCCACAGGTACACGCCGATCACCAGGATCGGCACCAGCGAGAAGGCCGCCGCGAAGGGCACGTTGCCCGCCGTGCCCTGCTGCAGGTAGACCACCTGCCCGATGTACATCGTGGAGTCGCCGATGACCTGCGGCACGATGTAGTCGCCCAGCGTCAGCGAGAAGGTGAAGATGGAGCCGGCGGCAATACCCGGCAAAGCGAGCGGCAGGATCACGCGGCGCAGCGTGGTCGCCGGGCCGGCGCCCAGGTCGCTGGATGCCTCGATCAAGGAGCCCGGAATGCGCTCGATCGCCGCCTGGATCGGCAGCACCATGAAGGGCAGCCACAGGTAGACGAAGACGATGAAGGTGCCCAATGTCGAAAAGCTGAGCGATTGCCCGCCCAGCCCTGGGATACCCAGCAGCGCCTCCAGCGCCCACGTCATGTGCAGCTGCGCAGCCAGCCACGACACGGCGCCTTCCTTGGCCAGCAGCAGCTTCCAGGCATAGAGCCGCACCAGGTAGCTGGACCACAGCGGCAGCATCACCGCCACGTACAGCGCTGCCTTCGCCGCGCCGCGGGCGTGGCGCGCCATGTGGTACGCCAGCGGGAAGGCCAGCACGATGCTCGCCAGCGTGACGGCGGTCGCCATCGCGACAGTGCGCAGCGCGACGTCGACGTTGGCCCCTTCGGCCAGCGCGGCAAAGTTCTTCAGCGTGAACTCGCGCACCACCTGGCCGGTGAAGTCGTCCAGCCCCCAGAAGGCATTGGCCAGCAGCACCAGCAGGGATCCGACATAGACGACGCCGAACCAGAGCAGCGGCGGCACCAGCAGCGCCAGCAGCAGCAGGCCGCGGCGCGTGTACAGCAGGTCGGACACGCGGCGCCGCAGCGTCGGGCGTGCGCCGGCCGCAGGCAGCGCCATCGCCGCGTTCATCGCCGCCCCGCCCGCCGAAGTCATGCCGCCGCCGGCGCCAGCGCGTGCACCGCGGCCGCATCCCAGTGCAGGTGCGTGGTCGTTCCGGGCTCGATGGCCACCGCACCCGGCGGCAGATCAGCCTGCAGCTGCACGCCGGCCAGGCCCGCGGCCCACACCTTCACACGGGTGAAGGCGCCGAAGTACTGCACCTCGGCCACCGTGCCGCTGGCCCGGGCGCCGTCGGCTTGCCCCAAGCGGATGCGCTCGGGGCGCAGCATCGCGCTGGCGTGGCCGGTGAAGTGGCGCGCCGCGTCGCCGTCCAGCAGGTTGGCCGCGCCGACGAACTGCGCGACGAAACGCGTGGCCGGCCGGTCGTAGATGGCTTGCGGCGTGCCCACCTGCGCCAGCCGGCCGGCATGGAAGACGCCGATGCGGTCGCTCATCGACAGCGCCTCGTGCTGGTCGTGCGTGACGAAGACGAAAGTGATGCCCAGCTGCCGCTGCAGCGCCTTCAGCTCGGTCTGCATCTGCTCGCGCAGCTTCAGGTCCAGCGCGCCCAGCGGCTCGTCCAGCAGCAGCAGCTGTGGGCGGTTGATCAGCGCGCGCGCCAGCGCCACGCGCTGCCGCTGGCCGCCGGACAACTGCGCCGGCCGCCGCTCGCCGGCGCCCTGCAGCTGCACCAGCGCCAGCATCTCGGCCGCACGCTGGCGGCGTTCCGCCTTGGCGACGCCGCGCACCATCAACCCGTAGGCCACGTTGTCGGCGATGCTCATGTGCGGGAACAGCGCGTAGTCCTGGAACACGGTGTTCACAGGGCGGGCGTAGGGTGGGCGGTGGGTCACCTCCTCGCCGCCGATCAGGATGCGGCCCGCTGTCGGCAGCGTGAAGCCGCCGACCATGCGCAGCACCGTGGTCTTGCCCGAGCCCGACGGCCCGAGCAATGTGAAGAACTCGCCCGGTGCAATGGCCAGGTCGACACCATCGACCGCCCGCACCTCGCGCGCACCAGCGCCGAACACGCAGTGCACGCCCTGCAGCTCGACCGCAGGCTGGCCGCTCACTTCGTATGTCACGGAGACGTCAGCGGCCGCCCAGGATGGCGATGTAGTCCGACACCCACTTGTGGTACGGCACGCACTGGTTGCCCTGTGATGCGCATTGCGACACCGGCGTGCGCCAGAACGAGATCTTCTCGAAGGACTCGTAGCCCTGGCGCTTGCAACCCTCGTCGGTCAGCAGCTTGTTCCCCTTGCAGGCCGCCGGCACCGAAGGCACGGAGCCGAACCAGGCCGCCAGGTCGCCCTGCAGCTTGGGGTTCAGCGAATGCTCCAGCCACATGTATGCGCAGTTGGGGTGCTTGGCGTCGACGTGCATCATCGTGGAGTCGGCCCAGCCGGTGGCGCCCTCGGTCGGCACCACCGTCGCGATCGGCCGCTTCTTCGAGCCGAGGATGTTGGCCTGGAACTGCCAGCTCGACGAAGCGACCACGCCCTCGTTGGTGAAGTCGTCGATCTGCACGAAGGCGTCGTGCCAGTACTTGCCGACCAGCTTGCGCTGCGCGCGCAGCAGCTCCAGCGCGGCCTTGTACTGCGCCTCGTTCAGCTCGTAGGGGTCCTTGATGCCCAGCGCCGGCTGCTTGGCCTTCAGGTACAGCGCGGCGTCGGCGATGTAGATCGGCCCGTCGAAGGCCTGCACGCGGCCCTTGTTGCTCTTGCCGTCGGGCAGGTTCTGCTCCTCGAACACCACGCTCCACGAGGTGGGCGGCTTGTCCTTGAAGACCTGGGTGTTGTACATCAGCACGTTCCAGCCCCACTGGTACGGCACGCCGTAGTGGGTGTTGTTCTCGAAGTGCCAGGGCGCCTTCTGCAGCCGCGGGTCGATGTTCTTGTAGCTCGGGATCAGGTTGACATTGATCGGCTGCACCTTCTTGCCGCGGATCAGGCGCGTGCTGGCGTCGCCCGAGGCGGTGACGAGGTCGAAGCCACCCTCGTTCATCAGCGCCACCATCTCGTCGGAGGTGCCGGCGGTCTTCACGTTGACCTTGCAGCCGGTCTTCTTCTCGAAGTCGGTCACCCAGTCGAAGTTCTTGTCGGTCTGGCCGCGCTCGATGTAGCCCGGCCAGGCCACGATGTCGACTTGCCCCTCGCCCTTGCCGAGCTTCTGCAGCATGCCCTTCTGCGCCAGGGCGTGGGTGGTGAAGGCGAGGGTGGCCGCGGCCACCGCGGCCAGGACGGGCATGGATCTATGCATGGTGTTTCCTCCAGGCGATGGGCGGCACGTCCACCGGCCGCGCGGCCGGCATGGGCAGTGCGCAAGAGCGCGGATCTTCGAAGCGCCAGCCGGCACTGTGAAATTCAATCGCGCGGGCGCCGGCGATCTCGTTTCGAGATACCCGGGGTTTGCCTGGGGCGGGTTAACGCGAAGTGCCGCACGGCCCGGAAATCGCTGCCCGGCTAACGCGCCAAGTACGCGTTACGTGTGGTGCACTGTGGAAAGACCCTTGCGCCGACAGATTGGCCAAATCGGGGCGCCGGCACAACCGTGTACTATCCGTCCCCGTAGGCATGCTCAGACCGTCTCTCGTAGGTCTCCTCTGCTCCGCCGGCTCCCCGCCGGCAGTTCGGTCGATCCATCAGGTGTATTTCTGGCGTCTCTGCACTGCGTGAGCATGTGCTTGCGCAGCACTTGAAAGGAAGATCGATATGGCAACCGAAACTGGTACCGTGAAGTGGTTCAACGAAGGCAAGGGCTTTGGCTTCATCGCCCCTGACAACGGCGGCAAGGACCTCTTTGCCCACTTCAGCGAAATCAAGGGCTCGGGCTTCAAGACCCTGGCCGAAAACCAACGCGTCGAGTTCGAAGTGACGCAGGGCCAGAAGGGCCCGCAAGCGGCGAACATCCGCGCCGTGGTGTAAGCAACACCGCCTGTGCCCTTCGGGGCCAGACCTTGAAAACCGCGGCCTCGGCCGCGGTTTTTTCTTTCCGGAGCGCGCGATGAAGAACCTGCAAGAAGCCACCGAGCGGATCTGCGACCTGAAGGGCAGCCTCGTGGCGCTCGACGCGCTGGTGACGGCCCTGCTCGATCAGATGCCCGACGAGTCCCGCGCCGACCTGTTGCGCGCGTTTTCCGTCAGTTCCGAAGTGGCGCGCACGGTGCTGCTGCATGCCAGCGTGTCCGACGTGACGATCTCCGCCTTCGAGCGCGACGTCAGCCGCATGTCGGCCTTCATCGGCCCGGTTGCGGCGGACGCCCCGCCGCTCGCCGCAGGTTGAGCAGGTTGCCGCCCAGGATCAGCGCGGTGCCGGCGATGGTGAAGAGGTCGATGCCTTCGGCATAGACCAGCCAGCCGGCCAGCGCGGTCAGCGGCACGCGCAGGAAGTCCATCGGCACGACCACCGTGGCATCGGCATGGCGCATCGCGCGCGTCATGCAGTAGTGCGAAAAAGTGCCGCAGAAGGCGATCAGCAGCACCCAGCCCCAGACGCCAGCCGACGGCCAGCGCCACACGGCCAGCGCCGGCACGAGGCCGATCACGCTCTGTACCACCAGCATCCAGAAGATGATCTGCACCGCGCCGTCCGTGCGCGTCAGCGACTTGGTCATCGTCACCGACACCGCGAAGCCCAGTGCCGCCACCAGTGCGATGGCCTGGCCGGCGCTGATGCCGCTGGCCGCGGGCCGCACGATCAGCCCGACGCCGACCAGGCCCAGCAGGACCGCCAGCGCCTTCCATGCATTCATGCGCTCGCCGAGGAAGGCAACCGCGAGCAGCGCGGTCCAGATCGGCATCGTGAACTCGATCGCCACCACCTGGGCCAGCGGAATCAGCGTCAGCGCGACGAACCAGCCGTACTGCGCCGCATAGTGCACCGCGTTGCGCACGCCGTGGTTCAGCAGGCGGCCGCTGCGCATCGCACCGATGCCGCCGGCCGCGTACATCAGCGGGTAGAGCATCACGAGGCCGATCAGCGAGCGCATCAACATCACCTGGAACACCGCCAGCTCGCGCATGGCCTCGCGGCCGGCGACCGCGATGATCACCATCAGGGACAGCCAGCCGCCCATCCAGGCTGCGGCGCGGGCGATGGACCCCGCGGCGGCTGGGGCGGCTGGAGCGGCGGCAGGAAGGGCAACCGGCGGAATCGGGCTCATCGGCAACACATCGAAGGGGCAAGGGCAGGCAAGCAGGCGCATGCGACGACGCAGGCGCAGCAAGATTGTTGCCCGCGGCAGCAAGCCGCGCCGATCCGCGGGAACCGCCGTTGCGCGGGCCCGGTGATTCATGCATGCTGCGGGCTCCGGGGCCGGCGCGTCGACGATGTGGCGCACGGCGTGCCGGCACCGCACCAAACGCAGCGCGGGCCGTTTCAGGGGGCTTTCCGAATTGACCGATCCGCAGTACCCCGTGCGCCGATCGGCGCCGACCGACGACACGCTGCACGGGCTGGCCGCTGACGATTCGCGGCTGGACACGCTGATGGCCGCGGTGGCCGATGGGGTCTTCATCGCGCAGGACCACCGCTTCGTGCTGGCCAACCCGGCCCTGCCGGCGATGCTTGGGTATGCGCACGGGGACTTCATCGGCCTGCACTTCGCGCAAGTCGTCGCCCCCGAGCACCTCGTGCTGTGGACCGAGCGCTTCGACCAGCGCGTCGGCGAAGGCGCGGCACCACCCAAGGCCTACGAAGTCGCCTTCCTCCACCGCGACGGCCAGCGCGTCGAGCTGGAGTTGCTGGCCAACCGGGTGCGCCACGAAGGCCGGCCGGCGGTGCTGGGCGTGCTGCGCGACGTCGGCGAGCGCCACCGCATCGCCGCCGAGCTGGCCCGCCACCGCGACCACCTGGCCGAACTGGTGGCCGAGCGCACGCGCGAGCTGCAGGAAGCCGTCACGCAGCGCCTGGCCACCGAAGACCTGGTGCGCACCATCATGGACAACATTCCCGGGCGCATCGCGTACTGGGACCTCGACGAACGCTGCCGCTTCGTCAACCGTGCCTGGTGCGAGTGGTTCGGCATCCCGCGCGAACGCGCGATCGGCCGCACGGTGCTGGAGCTGTTCGGCGAAGAACGCAGCCGCGCCACCCGGCCGCGGCTGGAGCGCGCGCTTCGCGGCGAGCAGCAGGTCTTCGAGCGCGAGGAGGTCAGCGCCGGCGGCGTAGCCGCCTGCATGCAGCTGCACTACCACCCGCACCTGGTCGACGGCACGCCGCAGGGCTTCTTCGTGCTGGCCTTCGACATCTCGTCGATCAAGCGCACGCACGACGAGCTGCAGCGGCTCAATGCCCAGCTGATCGAGGCGCGCGACCGCGCCGAGGCCGCGGCCCGCGCCAAGAGCAGCTTCCTGGCCAACATGAGCCATGAGATCCGCACGCCGATGAACGCCATCATCGGCCTCGCGCACCTGCTGCGCCGCGATGCGGCCGACGACACCCAGGCCGCCCGCATCGACAAGGTGGCCGACGCCGCGCAGCACCTGCTGGGCATCATCAACGACGTGCTGGACCTGTCGAAGATCGAGTCCGGCAAGTTCGAGCTGGAGGCGATCGACTTTCCGATCGACCCGCTGCTGTCGCGCTGCTGCGCGCTGGTGACCGACGCCGCGCGCGCCAAGGGCCTGGAGCTGGTCATCGACACCGACGGCTTGCCCCCGACGCTGCGCGGCGACCCAACGCGGCTGTCGCAGGCGCTGGTGAACCTGCTCGGCAACGCGGTCAAGTTCACCGAGCGCGGCTCGGTGACCTTGTTCGCCCGGGCGAGGGCACAGGACCAGCGCGGCGTGCACCTGCGCTTCGAGGTGCGCGACACCGGCATCGGCATCGCGCCGGAGCGCATCGGCCAGCTCTTCAGCGCCTTCGAGCAGGCGGACAGCTCGATGACGCGCCGTTTCGGCGGCAGCGGCCTGGGCCTGGCCATCACGCGCCACCTGGCGCAGCTGATGGGCGGTGAGGCCGGTGTCCACAGCGTGCCCGGCGCCGGCAGCCGCTTCTGGTTCACCGCCTGCCTGCCGCCGGCCGGCGCACCGGCGCCGGCGCTGCGCGAGACGGTGCTGGACGGGTTACGCGCACTGTTGGTGGACGACCTGCCGGAAGCGCGCGCGGCGCTGGCCAGCATGCTGAGCCAGCTCGGCCTGCAGGTGAGCTCGGCCGCTTCGGGCAGCGAGGCGCTGGCCCTCTTCCAAGCCGCGGCCGCGGCGGGCGATCGCTTCGCGGTCGCGGTGGTCGACGTGGTGATGCCGGGCATCGACGGCATCGAGACCGTGCGGCAGCTGCTCGCCGCATCGCCCGACGACGCGGTGCCGGCCTGCCTGCTGGTCAGCGCCTCGGTCGATGCGCAGGTGCGCCTGCGCGCGGGCGAGCTGGGCGTCGGCCGCGTGCTCGAGAAGCCGGTATCGCTGTCGGCGCTGCACGACGCACTGATGGCCGCACTGGCCGACCGCGGCCTGGAGCCGCACCCGCCCGCGGCGCCCGATTCGCGCGCCGAACAGATGCTGCGCGAGCGCCACCACGGCGCCCGCATCCTGCTGGCCGAGGACAACCCGATCAACCAGGAGGTGGCGACCGAGCTGCTGCGCATCGCCGGCCTCGAGGTCGACGTGGCAAGCGACGGCGAGCGCGCCGTGGCGATGGCGCGCGAAGGGCGGTACGACCTGGTCCTGATGGACATGCAGATGCCGGTGCTGGACGGCCTGGAGGCCAGCCGCCGGCTGCGCAGGCTGCCGGCGTTGGCCTCGACGCCGATCATCGCGATGACCGCCAACGCCTTCGGCGAGGACCGCGCGGCCTGCCTCTCGGCCGGCATGAACGACCACGTCGCCAAGCCGGTCGATCCGACGCTGCTGTACGACACGCTGCTGCGCTGGCTGCCCACCGCGCCGCTTCGGGCGGAGGAGCCTGGTGCCGCGGCACCACCGCGCCTGATGCCCGCCGTGGCCGGGCTGGACACGGTGCGCGGCCTGCGCTTCTTCGCGGGCCGGCGCGACAGCTACGTGCGCGGCCTGCGCCAGTACGTGAGCCTTTACGGTGCCGGGCTGCCCGCCATCGACCGCTTCCTGTCCGGTGCCCGCGGTGCCGACGACATCGGCGCAATGCGGCACGAACTGCACTCGATGGGCGGCGCCAGCGCCGCCATCGGCGCGCTGGCCATCGGCGAACGGGCGGTGGCGCTGGAAGTGGCGCTGCGCGACGCCGCGCCGGACGCCGCCCGCACCGCCGCCATCGCCGAGCTGCGCGACAGCGTGGCCTCGCTGGTGCGGCACCTGCGCAAGCAGTTGCCGCTGGCCTGACGGCGCACCGTGCGGGGATTGCGCCGGCCGGGCTGCGGCCCGACGCCTCGCCTCGCCTCGCCTCGCCTCGCCTCGCCTCGCCTCGCCTCGCATCGCCTTGCCCTGCCCTGCCGCTTCCGCGTCGTCGGCATAGGCAACAACCCGGTATTGTGATTACGTAATTACAGGATTACAGTGCCCGGCATGGCCGATCCGATCCCCCTGCGCGGCACCTCGCTGCACGACGGCGTCGCCGCCCGGCTTCGCACCATGGTGTTCGAGCGCGAGCTGGCCCCCGGCGAGTACATCGACGAGCTGGCGCTGGCCGAGGCCTGGCACATCAGCCGCACGCCGCTGCGCGAGGCGCTGAAGGTGCTGGCCGCCGAAGGCCTGGTGGAGCTGGTGCCGCGCCGCGGCTGCCGCGTCATCGAGATGACCGACGCCGACGCCGAGCAGCTGTTCCCGGTGATGGCGATGCTGGAAGGCCGCTGCGCGCTGGAGGCCGTGCAGCGCGCCAGCGACGACGACATCGCCGAGCTGCGCCGCCTGCACGACCAGCTGGAACGCCATGCCGCGGCCGCGGACATAGATGGCTATTACCGCGTCAACCATGAATTCCATTCGCTGGTGCAGCAGCTGGCGGCCAACCGCTGGCTGGACCGCGTGGGCGGCGACCTGCGCCGCTTCATGCGGCTGTGGCGCGGCCGCCAGCTGAAGCTGCCCGGGCGGCTGGCCGCGTCGCTGAACGAACACCGCGTGCTGATCGACGCCTTCGAGCAGCGCGACGCCCAACGCGCCGAGCGCGCGATGCACGACCATCTGATGGCCCAGCTGGCGGCGCTGAAGGCGCTGCAGCGCCGTGAACGCAAAGGGAGCCAGAAGCATGCTTGACCAGCTGCGCAGCGCGGCGCGCCGCGTGCAGTCCGAACGCCAGGTGCGTGCGCTGCTGGCCGACTGCCGGCGGCTGCTGTCCGAGCGCGGCGAGGCCAACGGCCCCAGCATCGCCACCGGCATCGTCGCCCAGCTCGATGCGCTGGCGGAGGAGCAGCGCCTGTCCTTCTTCCAGCACCTGGCGCAGGACTTCGGCCCGGATCCGCAGCAGGTGCTGGAAACCGCCCAGGCCTACGCCAAGGCGCCGACCGACCCGGCGCGCCTGATGCGGTTGACGCAGGCCGCCGAGCCGCCGCGGCAGGAGCTGTTCCGGCGCCTCAACCGCGCGCCCGGCGGCACGGCGGCCCTGGTGCGGCTGCGCCGCGCGCTGCTGGAAAGGCTGCCGAAGCTGGGCAGCCTGCAATCGGTCGAGCACGACCTGCTGCACCTCCTGTCGAGCTGGTTCAACCCCGGCTTCCTGCAGATGCGCCGGGTCGACTGGAACTCGCCCGCGCAGCTGCTGGAGCAGATCATCCGGCACGAGGCGGTGCACGAGATCGACGGCTGGGACGACCTGCGCCGCCGCCTGCAGCCCGACCGCCGCTGCTTCGCCTTCTTCCACCCGCAGCTGCCGGACGAGCCGCTGATCTTCGTGGAAGTGGCGCTGGTGCCCGAGATGGCCGATGCCATCGCGCCGCTGATCGACAAGAAGTCCCAGCCGCTGCCGCCGGAGCAGTTCAAGGTCGCCGTCTTCTACTCGATCAGCAACTGCCAGCCGGGGCTGCGCGGGGTGTCGCTGGGCAACTTCCTGATCAAGCGGGTCGCCGAGACGCTGAAGCCGGAATTGCCTCAGCTCAAGACCTTCTGCACCCTGTCGCCCATCCCCGGGCTGATGGGCTGGCTGCACAAGTCGGCCGAAACCTTCGAGGTGCTGCCACCGGCCGCCAGCGAGCGTGCGGCGCAGGCGCTGGCGGCCTTGCGCGCTGCCGGCAGCAACGAGCTCGCGGCACTCACCACCGCCAGCAGCCCCGCGCGCGATGATCCGGTGGTGCAGGAGGCGCTGCTGACGCTGGCAGCGATCTACCTGGTGCACGCCTCGCCGACGCCGCATGGCGACCCCGTGGCGCGCTTCCACCTCGACAATGGCGCGCGGCTGGAGCGGCTGAACGCGCGCGCCAATCTCTCGTCCAAGGGCCTGAAGCAGTCGGCCGGGCTGATGGTGAACTACCTCTACGACCTGCACCGCATCGAAACCTGCCACGACCGGTTCGTGCACGGCCGCGTTGTCCATTCCCGCGCCGTGTCGGCGCTGCTGTAACGCACAAAGCGGCCGTCCGAGCCGCGCGCTGCGACCCCACCACCATGGAGACATTGCGCATGAAGAACCTCGTTTCGATCCCGCGCCGCCGCACGCTGCTGGCGCTGGCCGCCCTGCCCGCCGCGGCACTGATGCCCGCGGGCGCTGCCCTGGCCCAGGCCTGGCCCACCAAGCCCGTGACCATCGTCGTGCCCTTCCCGGCCGGCGGTGGCACCGACGCCTTCGCGCGGCCCTTGTTTGCGCAGATGACCAAGAACACCGGCAAGCAGTTCGTCATCGACAACAAGGGCGGCGCCGGCGGTACCGTCGGCGCCAGCCTGGCCGCGCGCGCGGCGCCCGACGGCCACAGCTTCTTCATGGGCGCGGTGCACCATGCCATCGCGCCGTCGATGTACCCCAAGCTCGACTACAACCTGGAGACCGACTTCATCCCCGTGGGACTCATCTCCAGCGTGCCGCAGGTCATCGTCGTGCACCCGCAGCGCCTGCCGGTCACGGACCTGAAGGGCCTGCTCGAGCACCTGCGCAAGAACCCCGGCAAGGTCAACTACGGCTCGGCCGGCAACGGCACTTCGCACCACCTGGCCGGCGAGCTGTTCAAGCTGCAGACCAAGACCTTCATCACGCACATCCCCTACCGTGGCGCCGGCCCGGCGCTGCAGGACCTGATCGCGGGCCAGGTCGACATGATGTTCGACGGCCTCGGCTCGTCGGCCGCGCACATCAAGGGCGGCCGCATCAAGGCCATCGCGGTGGCGTCGGACAAGCGCGCGCCGGGCTTCCCGGACACGCCCACGTCTGCCGAAGGCGGCGTGCCCACCTACCAGGTGGCCACCTGGTACGGCCTGTGGGCACCCAAGGGAACACCCAAGGAAGCCATCGATTCGATGCAGGCCGAGATGAAGAAGGCGTTGGGTTCCGACGATTTGAAGGCCGCCTGGGCCGGCCTGGGCGCGAACCCGCCCAACCTGTACGGCGCGGACTTCGGCAAGTTTGTCGCCAGCGAGATCAAGCGCTGGAACGAGGTCGTGAAAGGCTCCGGGGCTAAGCTCGACTAGTGTCCTCTTCGCCCGAACCATGAACGACCAGAACCTCTTCAGCGCGCTGCGCGCCGGCTTCCCGTCGAACCTCGACGAGGTGGCGATCGAAACCGGCGACGGCCCGGGCGCGCCGCTCTTCTACACCTGGCGCGACCTCGAGCGCGGCACCGCGATGCTGGCCAACCTGCTGGCGGGGCTGGACCTGCCGCCGGCCAGCCGCATCGCGGTGCAGACGGAGAAGAGCGTCGAGGCGCTGATGCTGTACCTGGCGGTGCTGCGTGCAGGCCATGTCTTCCTGCCGCTGAACACCGCCTACCAGGCGGCGGAAATCGAGTACTTCATCGGCAATGCCGAGCCCGCGGTCTTCGTCTGCGCGCCGAAGAACTTCGCGTGGGTGAGCCGCATCGCCTTCAATGCCGGCGTCGGCCATGTCTTCACGCTCGGCGACGACCGCTCGGGCAGCCTGCTCGAGCGCGCTTCGCACTGCAGCGAGCGCCACACGCCGGTGGCCCGGCAGGCCGACGACCTGGCCGCCATCCTGTACACCAGCGGCACCACGGGGCGCAGCAAGGGCGCGATGCTGAGCCACGGCAACCTGCTGTCCAACGCGCAGACGCTGAAGACCTACTGGGGCTGGAAGTCCGCCGACGTGCTGATCCACGCGCTGCCGATCTTCCACGTGCACGGCCTGTTCGTCGCCTCGCACGGCGCGCTGCTGAACGGCAGCCGCATGATCTGGTTCGGCAGGTTCGACCCGCGGGCGGTGATCTCGCGCCTGCCCGACGCCACCGTGTTCATGGGCGTGCCGACGCTGTACGTGCGCATGCTGGCCGAGCCGTCGCTGACGCCCGAGGCCTGCGGGCTGATGCGGCTCTTCGTCGCCGGCTCGGCACCGCTGCTGCCCGAGACCTTCAACGAATGGCGCGAACGCACCGGCCACACCATCCTCGAGCGCTATGGGATGAGCGAGACCGTGATGCTGACCTCCAACCCCTACCTGGCCGTGGAAGGCGAACGCCGTGCCGGCACGGTGGGTTTTCCGCTGCCGGGCGTGCAGGTGCGCATCCGCGACCTGCAGACCGGCCAGCCCTGCCCCACCGGCGAGATCGGCGGCATCGAGGTCAAGGGCCCCAACGTCTTCTCCGGCTATTGGCGCATGCCGGAGAAGACGCGCGAGGAGTTCGTGATCGACGACGCCGGCGAGCGCTGGTTCAAGACCGGCGACGTCGGCCGCTTCGACGAGCGCGGCTACCTCAGCATCGTCGGCCGCAGCAAGGACCTGATCATCAGCGGCGGCTACAACGTCTACCCCGCTGAGATCGAGGGCTACATCAACGAGATGGACGGCGTGGCCGAATCGGCGGTGATCGGCGTGCCGCATCCGGACTTCGGCGAGGGGGTCGTGGCGGTGGTGGTGCCCAAGCCCGGGGCTTCGGTGGAGGGGGCGTCGGTCATCGCTTCCCTGAAGACCAAGATCGCCAACTTCAAGGTGCCCAAGCAGGTGTTCGTCGAACCCGACCTGCCGCGCAATACGATGGGGAAGGTGCAGAAGAACCTGCTGCGTGAGCGCTTCCAGGCGCTGTTCGCCTGACCAGCGGAGAACGCACTGGGGGGGCGAATTCACCGGCCCGAACACGGGTCCAGTGCTACACTGATCCCGTGTCAGGAGTCGGCCATGGCCAATCTCACCATCGTCGTCGATGACGAACTGCTGAAGACCGCGCGCATCAAGGCCCTGCAAGAGGGCACCAGCGTGAACGAGATTTGCCGGCAGGCGATCGAGCGCTTCGCCGTTCCCGCTCAGAAACAGGTAGACGAGATGATGGCCGTGTGGCGCAACGCCGCCCGCCATGTCAAGCCGCTGGCACCCGGCGAGAAGTCTTGGCCAGGGCGCGAGGCACTGTACGAAGAGCGCTTGTCCCGGATCGGTCGCGGCGAGTCGCCGGACGAGGCGCCGTGAAGGCCTTCTTCGACACCAACATCCTCGTGTACTCGATGGATCGCGGCGAGCCGCGGAAGCGGGACTTGGCGCAAGCGGTGATGCACCGCCACATGGCGGACGGCAGCTTCGTGGTCAGCACCCAGGTCATGCTCGAGTTCTTCAACGTCATGACGCGCAAGCACAAGGCACCGCCGCAGAAGATGCTTTCCGCGCTGGAGGTGCTGGCGCGGAACCAGGTGGTCAGCACCGGGGGTGACTTTGCGCTGCGCGCCGCGCGTTTGTGCACGGCCGAACAAGCAACCACGTTCGACGCCGCGATCCTGCAGGCCGCCCTGGACAGCGGCTGCGAGGTCCTGTATTCGGAGGACTTCCAGGCGGGTCGCCGCTACGGCATGCTGGAGGTCGTCAATCCCTTCCTGTCGGCCGCGCACGAGCCGATGCCACCCAACACACGCCAATCCGCGCGTCGCCCTGTCGCTCCGCGTTCCCAGCGCCTATAGTGAGCGGAGGGAAGGCGTCATCCTTCCCGTCAGGAGGCCACCATGTTCAGGCGCTTCTTCACCCATCCCCTGGCGCTCGGTTCGGCCATCGCAGTCACCTTCCTGGCCCTGCTGGGCATCACGCACCTCGGCGGCAATGCGGGCGCCTACCACGTGCTGGCCCGGGTCAGCGACCAGGTGGCGCAGCAAGTGGTGGTGGTCGGCCAGCGCGTGACGCAGACGGTCGAGATCATCGGTCGCAGGTTCCAGAAGGAATAGGCGGTCGATCCCCCGGGGCGGCCACTGCGTCAGCGCACCAGCACCGCCTGCCCGTAGCCCTCCCGCCGGTACACGCTCGGCGGCACGCCGAAGCGCTGCGCGAACACGCGGCTGAAGTGCGGCAGGCTGTTGAAGCCGCGCGTGAGCGCGATGTCGGTGATCGAGCGCGTGGCCTGCGCCGGATCGCCCAGGTCGCGCCGCACCGCTTCCAGCCGCTCGCGCAGCAGGTAGCCGGCCACGCCCTCGGGCTCCTCGGCGAAGGCGTTGTACAGCTGGCGCCGGCTGCAGCGCAGCGCGAGCGCGATGTCGTCGACTGACAGATCCGCATCGCCCAGCCGGTGCGCCACCAGTTGCTTGATGCGGTCGCGCAGCGCCTGCCGCTGCGTCAGCGCCGTGCCGTGGCCGGCCAGGTCCAGCAGCGACAGGTGCACCAGCTGCGTGATGGCGTCGCCCACGCCACGCGCTGCCTCATCGCCCATGTCGGGCAGCTCCTGGTAGGCGCTGCGCATGGTCTGCAGTGCCAGCCGCGCGATGCCGTGGCCCCCGCCCAGCGGCCGCGCCACCAGCTCGTGCAGCGCCAGGCCGCGCTCCGCCAGGTCGGCCTTCGGAACCATCACGATCAGGTGCTCCACCGGCTCGGGATTGGCAACGGCGTAGGTCTCGGTGGTGTCGTACAGCGCCCACTCGCCGGGCCCCACCCAGGCCTGGCGGCCCTGCTGCTCCACGCCGGCGCAGCCGCGCTGCGGCGCGACGATCTTGAGGTACCCGGCCTCGCTGGCGCGCACCAGCGTGCGGCTGCGCATCACGCGGTGGCGGCCCGATTCCAGGCGCGTCAGCACCACGCCGCCGGCGCGGGTGGTGGCGATGCGGCCGTCGAACACGGTGTCGCCGTAGAGGTCCGAATCCAGCCCGCCGAAGAGCTTCCAGACCCAGTCGCGCCAGTACGGCACCTTGTCGCGCGGGCTGACGTCGTCGGTGTTCATCGTTGCGGTGGCGGTCATGGCACGGCTCCCGGCCCGGATTGCGAAGTGGGCGGGCGCAGGTTAGCGAATCGGCGCGCGCCGCGGACCATCGCTTGCCCCGATCGGCGGCCCGGAAAGGGAAAACACCGCCCCGCGTGCACGGATCGGCAAGGCAGCGTGCATGCGCGGGCAAGACGCGGCCGGGCGCGGTTCCTAGGATGCCGACCACGGGAACGCAACACCTGGAGACAGCCATGGCCGACATCGACCGCCCCGCCGCAACCCTTGCGAGCACCGCCGTGGACGCGCCCGCCGATCCAGCGCGCCGCCGCGCCACCAGCCGGGCGGCCGCCGCGCTGGCCGGGCTGGCGCTGCCCGCGGGCCTGGGCTTCCCGGCCTTCGTGCGCGCCAGCACGCCGGTGAAGGTGGGCTACGCCATCGCCCGCACAGGCCCGTGGGCCGGCGGCGGCCAGGTGAGCCAGGAACCCAACTACCTGCTGTGGGCCGAGCAGGTGAATGCCGCCGGCGGCCTGGACGTGAAGGGCACGAAGCGCCCGATCGAGCTGGTCAGCAGCGACGACCGCAGCGACATCGAGACCTGCGTGCGCACCTACGAAAAGCTGATGGGCAGCGACAAGGTCGACCTGGTGCTGCCGCCCTGGGGCTCGAACGCCAATTTCGCGGTCGCGCCGCTGGCCAACCGCTTCGGCTACCCCTTCGTCGCGCCGACCGCGCTGTCGAGGAAGCTGGTCGAGATGAAGCTGCCGTACTTCTTCCTGATGCTGCAGCAGCCGGCGCCGATGACCGCGGCGCTGGTCGAGATGCTGAAGGCCAACGGCGCGAAGACGGCGGCAGTGGTCTACGTCGACGACCTGTTCGGCCTGGAGAACTACGCGGCGCTGAAGGTGGCGCTGCAAGGCAGCGGCATCAGCCTGGTGGAAGAGAAGAGCTACCCCGCCGGCGTGAAGGACCTGAGCCCGGTGCTGCGCGGCATCAAGGACAAGAACCCCGACGCCTTCATCGGCTTCACCTACCCGCCCGACACCATCCTGGCCAGCAAGCAGGCCAAGGAGGTCGGCTTCAACCCGAAGTTCTTCTACGCCTCGGTCGGCACCGCGTTCCAGCTCTACAAGAGCGTGATGACGCCGGCCGGCGCCGAGGGCGTGCTGGGCATGGGCTCGTGGAACCAGAAGACCAGCCCCGCTGCCAAGGCCTACTTCGACGCGCACACCAAGAAATTCAGCGGCAAGGAGCCCGACCGCTGGGCCTCCGGCGCCTGCTGGGCGGCGCTGGAGATCATCCAGGCCGGCGTCGCCAAGGTCGGGCTGGACCGCAAGGCGCTGCGCGACTACATCGCGAAGACCGAGCACAAGACCATCCTTGGACCCATCCGGTTCCAGGGCAGCGAAAACGTGGCCACGCCGGGCAGCGTGGGCCAGTGGCAGAACGGTGAGTTCGAGGTCGTGTGGCCGAAGTCGATCGCCACCGCCGCGCTGAATCCCGCCAAGCCCGCCTGGAAGTAGGCCGCTGCTTAACCAGCAAAGTACCCGCATGTCCTTCGGTGCCTGGCTCGAACTGCTGGCTTCCGGCCTCATCACCGGCGGCGTGTACGCGCTCGTCGCGCTCGGGCTGAACCTGCAGTACGGGCTGATGCGCATCATGAACATCTCGCACGGCGAGTTCCTGATGCTGGGCGCCTACGCCACCTGGGCCGCGACAGTGGGCTGGGGCCTGTCGCCGTTGCTGATGATGCCGGTGGCCTTCGTGCTGCTGGGCGCCACCGGCCTGGTGGTGCACTGGCTGTGCTTCCGGCGGCTCACGCGCACCTCGGCCACGGTGGACATCTTCGAGGCGCGCAGCCTGATGGTGGGCTTCGGCCTGCTGTTCCTGGTGCAGAACTTCGCGTCGATGGTCTGGGGCGGCGAGCTGCGCGGCTACGACTTCATGACGCAGCCAGTCGCGGTGCCGCTCACTTCAGGCGGCAGCCAGTTCGCCGCCAACAAGCTGCTGGTGTTCGCGCTGGCGCTGGCCTTCAGCGCCGCGCTGATCGCGCTGCTGCGCTTCACGCTGCTGGGCAAGGCGGTGCGCGCGCTGATGCAGTCGCCCACCGGCGCGCAGCTGGTCGGCATCCCCACCGAGCGGCTGCACCCGCTGATGTTCGGCCTGGGGCTGGGCCTGGCGGGCGTGGCCGGCTCTCTGCTGTCGATGACCGAGGCGATCACCCCGGCGATGGGCGAGCCCTACACCGTGACCGCGCTGATCGTCATCACGCTCGGCGGCTTCGGCAGCATGGCCGGCAGCCTGGCCGGTGGCCTGCTGCTGGGCGTGGTCGAGGCGCTGGGCATGCACTTCACCAGCCCGTCTTTGAAGATGCTGCTGTCCTACGGCGTGTTCATCGGCGTGCTGCTCTGGCGGCCCAACGGGCTCTTCAACAAGCGATGAACCTCACCAACCACCGCTCCACCCGGGATCTGCTGGTGCTGGCCGGGCTGGCGGCCGCGCTGCTCGCGCTGCCGGCCGTCGCCAGCGAGTTCATCACCTCGCTGGCGCTCAGCTGCCTGATGTACGCGGCGCTGGCGTCGAGCTGGTCGCTCTTCTGCGGCGCTACGCGCTACCTGTCGCTGGCCACCTCGGCTTTCTTCGGCATCGGCGCCTACGTGACGGCGCTGGGGCTCGATGCGCTGCCGTGGCCGCTGCTGATCCTCGCCGGCGCCGGCGCCGCCGCGCTGCTGGCCGTCCTGATGGGCGCGGCCGTGCTGCACCTGCGCGGCACCTACTTTGCGGTGCTGACCTTCGGCATGACGGAGCTGATCCGCCATGCCGTGACCTATGGCGAGAAGCAGGTGGCCGGCACGGTCGGCCGGGTGCTGGCGACGGTGCCGGAGCCGGGCACGGTCTACCTCACCGTGATGCTGATCGCGGTGGCCGCCGTGGCCACGGCGATCGGCGTGCGCCGCAGCCGCTTCGGTTTGGCGCTGGCCGGCGTCGGTGCCGATGAGCAGCGCGCGCAGACGCTGGGCGTGAACACCAAGCTCGTGAAGATCGCCGGCTTCGCGCTGACCGCCGCCTTCGCGGGCGCGGCCGGCGCCGCGATGGCGGTGCGCTGGACCTACATCGACCCGCACACCGTCTTCAACCCCTTCATCGGTTTCCAGACGGTGCTGATCGCGCTGATCGGCGGCGCCGCGACGCTGTGGGGTCCGGTGATCGCGGCCGTCGTCTTCTCGCTGCTGGCCGAGACGCTGCGCCTGCAGCTGCCGCAGCTGTACATGATGGTGCTGGGCGTGCTGCTGATCCTGTGCGTGCTGTACCTGCCGAGCGGGTTGGCGTCCGTGCGCTGGGCGGGCGTGCGCGCGACTTGGTCGCGGGTGACGCACCTTTTGAACGTCAGGCCTCGCGGGCACGGGAGATCCGCATGACGGCCGCGCTGCTCGAAGCCCGCGCCGTCACCGTCCGCTTCGGCGGCCTGACCGCGGTGGACCGCGTTGAGGCCAGGTTCAGCGCCGGCGAGCTGGTCGGCATCATCGGCCCCAACGGCGCCGGCAAGACCACGTTCTTCAACGCGCTGTCGGGCGTGCAGCCGCTGACCAGCGGGCGCCTCCTCGTCGGGGGCGTCGACCTGACCGGCCGTGCGCCACACGCCTTTGCGCAGCATGGCATCGCACGCAGCTTCCAGACGCCGCGCGTCTTCGGCGAGATGAGCGTGGCCGACAACGTGCGCTTCGGCCTGCAGTTCGCCGGCCGCCGCCGCGCGGCGCCGCCGCTGCTGCGCGATGAAGCGTCCATCCTCGCGTTGATCGGCTTGGGCGCACAGGCGGCGCTGCCGGCGGCCGCGGTCACGCCGTCGCAGCAACGCCTGCTGGAGATCGGCATGGCGCTGGCCACGAGGCCTCGGCTTTTGCTGCTGGACGAGGTCGCCGCCGGGCTGACCGAGGCCGAGGTCGAGGCGATGGCCGGCCTCGCGCGCCGCCTGCGCGACGAGCTGGGCTTGGGCATCGTGTGGATCGAACACGCGGTGGCCACGCTGCTGAAGCACGTGGAGCGCGTGCTGGTGCTGCACCAGGGCCGCAAGCTGGCCGACGACGTGCCGGCCGCAGTGATCCGCCAGCCCGAGGTGATCGAGGCCTACCTCGGCGATGAGATGGCGGAGGCGGCATGAGCGGTCGCCCGGCCGCCCCAAGATGGCTCGCGCTCCTTGGGGGACGGCGCGGCACGCGCCAGGGGGTCTCATGAAAACGACCGACCTGCCCCTGGCGCGCGGCATGGCGACGCTGAAGATCGAGGCCCTCGCCGCCGGCTATGGCGGCTTCTCGGTTCTGCGTGACTTCAACCTGGAAATCAAGCCCGGCCTCACCGTCATCCTGGGCCCCAACGGCGCCGGCAAGACCACGCTGCTGAAGGCGCTGGCCGGATTGATAGCGCGCGAGGGACGCGTGCTGTTCAATGGCGCCGAGCTGCCGCCGCTGGTCCCGGCCGAGAACGTGCAGCGCGGGCTGGCGCTGGTCGCCGAAGGCCGCCAGCTGTTCCCGCAGATGACGGTGGCCGAGAACCTGGAGCTGGGCGGCTGGCTGCAGCCGCCCGCAGACCGAGCGAGGCGCCTGGCGCAGGCCTGGGCCAACTTTCCGAAACTGCGCGAACGCCGCACGCAACTGGCCGGCACGATGAGCGGCGGCGAGCAGCAGATGGTGGCGGTGGCGCGGGCCATGATGAGCGCGCCGCGCCTGCTGATGCTGGACGAGCCATCGCTCGGGCTGGCGCCGAAGATGGTCGACGAACTGCTGGGCATCGTGCGCCGCATCGCCGATTCAGGCACCACGGTGCTGATGGTCGAGCAGAACGTGCGCAAGGCGCTGGCCGTCGCCGACCGCGGCCACGTGCTGGAACGCGGCCGCCTGGTGGCCAGCGGCCCGGCGTCGCTGCTCGCGCGCTCCAGCGTCATCCGCCAGGCCTACCTGGGCGCCGCACCGGCGCCTTCTTCCACGACATCCCCGAACACCCAGGAGAAAACGATGTCCGACCTGTCGATGCTGATCAACGGCCTCGCCGTGCAGGCCGAAGGCGGCCGCCACTTCGAGCGCCGCAATCCGCTGGACGGCGCGGTGGCCACACGCGCCCCGGCGGCCTCCACCGCCGATGCGCTGGCCGCCGTGGACGCCGCCGCCGAAGCCTTCAAGACCTGGAGCCAGACGGGGCCGGGTGAACGCCGCGCGCTGCTGCTGAAAGCCGCCGCCGCGCTGGAAGCAAAGACGCCGCAGTTCATCGAGGCCGTGGCCGCCGAGACCGGTGCCACCGGCATGTGGGCCGGCTTCAACGTGCACCTGGCCGCCGGCATGCTGCAGGAGGCGGCGGCGCTGACAACGCAGATCTCAGGCGAGGTGATCCCGAGCGACGTGCCGGGCTCGCTGGCGATGGGCCTGCGCCAGCCGGCCGGCGTGGTGCTGGGCATCGCACCCTGGAATGCGCCAATCATCTTAGGAGTTAGGGCGATCGCCACCCCGCTGGCCTGCGGCAACACGGTGGTCCTGAAAGGCAGCGAGAACTGCCCGCGGACGCACGGCCTGATCATCGAGGCCTTCCAGGAAGCGGGCTTCCCGGCCGGCGTCGTCAACTACATCACCAACGCGCCCGAAGACGCCGGCGCGCTGGTCGAGGCGATCGTCGCCCACCCGGCGCTGCGGCGGATCAACTTCACCGGCTCCACCCGCGTCGGCAAGCTGGTGGCGCTGACCTGTGCCAAGCACCTGAAGCCGGTGGTGCTGGAGCTGGGCGGCAAGGCGCCGCTGCTGGTGCTGGACGACGCCGACATCGGCGACGCGGTGAACGCCGCGGCCTTCGGCGCCTTCGCCAATTCAGGCCAGATCTGCATGAGCACCGAGCGCCTGATCGTCGACGAGAAGATCGCCGACGCCTTCATCGACCGCTTCGTCGCCAAGGCCGCGGCGCTGCCGCTGGGCGACCCGCGCGGCACGCAGCCGGTGGTGCTGGGCAGCGTCATCGGCATGGGCACGGTGGAACACTGCAATGCGCTGATCGACGACGCGCTGGCCAAGGGCGCGAAGCTGCTGTGCGGCGGCAAGGCCACGAACACGCTGATGCCGGCGACCGTGCTGGACCGGGTGACGCGCGAGATGCGCGTCTACCACGAGGAGACCTTCGGTCCGCTGAAGTGCATCGTGCGGGTCAAAGACACCGAGGCGGCGATCGCCTGCGCCAACGACAACGCCTACGGGCTTTCAGCGGCGGTGTTCGGGCGCGACTTGGCGCGGGCGATGAATGTGGCCAAGCGCATCGAGTCAGGCATCTGCCACGTCAATGCACCGACGGTGCACGACGAGGCGCAGATGCCCTTCGGCGGCGTGAAGGGCTCGGGAATGGGCCGCTTCGGCGGCAAGGCCGGGGTGGCGGAGTTCACCGAGCTGCGCTGGATCACGGTACAGACGGGGCCGCGGCACTACCCGTTCTGAGCGTCGCACACGCCGCCGCGTCGCCCTCGTCGGTCTGGCTGGAGCCTTCCCCCCGGGGGAAGGCTGGTAGCGGCCGAACGCCGAACTGGAACCCCCGCCCGGCGGGGGCAGGGGGTGCCCAACGGACGGCCGAAGGCGATCGCCGCGCAGGCCGCCAGACCTGCCACTGCTACATCAGGTCGTTCTGCGCAATCCCGGCGATCGCCCACTCGCGGCTGCCGTCCGCCGGCTTCACGAGGTGCCAGACCTCGTCGAAGCGGGTGGCGCCCTGCTGGTCCTGCTGTTCGCGGATCAGGCCGTGGAAGCGCACGCTGACGACTTGCTGCTCGGCCGTGGACTCGACGTCGACCACCTCGGCTTCCAGCTGCACCACGTCGGTCTGCTGCTTGGCCGCGCCACGCTCCTGCAGGTCGAGCTTGAAGGTCGCGAACATTTCCGGCGTGGCGAACTGGCGCAGGTCGTTCAGGTCGCCGGCATCGTTGGCCGCTTGCATCCGGATGAAGATCAGCTTGGCGATGCGCTCGAAGCCGGCCTTGTCGAAGTCCGCCGGGATGTGGCCCACGGCACCGACACCCGACGCTGCACTCAGGCCTGCGGCACCACCCAGGCCCGTCGATGAACCCGCGAGCCCGTTGCCCGGCGTGGCGCCAGAGCCCGATCCCCAGGCCGGTTCACCCACGCGAGACATCGGCGCACCACCCGCCGTGGCGAGGCGCATGCCATTCGGCTCCCCGGCGGCGGCGGTTTTCGCGGCCCCGGGGCCGAAGCGGCGGAGCAGGAAGCGGATGACGAAGAACGCCGCTGCCGCGATCAACAGCATCGTCATGACGTTGGCCAGGCCTTCTCCCATGCCGAAATGGCTGAGCAGCGCTGCGATGCCGAGGCCCGCGGCCAGCCCGGCGATCGGGCCCATCCACGAACGCTTCGGCGCCGCGGCCTGCGCACCGGCGGCGGCCGTGGGCGCAGCGGCGTTGGTGGGCGCGGCCTGGTTCGGGGTCGCGTTCTGCGTCGGCGACTGCGGCGGCGGGGTCTGGCGCTTCATGCCGGAGCTGCTGCCCCCGCCAAGGCGCTTGGCCTCCACATCGGACGCGACGAAGCCGGCGCTGCACAGCACAACGGCGAGGGTCAGGAGCAGGCGTTTCACGGTGAGTCTTTCCAGTCGGGAAAGCGGCCCGGGACGGACCGCCGATGCCCGATCATATGGAGTCGTTTCTCCCACGCGCAAGCAGGACCTCAATTCATTTCGCGGAGAGCGGCTCGCAGCGGCCGGCGGGCCCTGCCGGCGCGGGCGCGCCAACCCTGGCGGCGTCATGGGCGCACCAGGCGCCCCACCAGGAAGTCGATGACCACCCTGACCCGTGCCGGCATGTGCCGCTGAGCAGCGTACAGCAGCGAAAACGGCCGCGATGCGCCGCCGCACTGCGGCAGCACTTCGCGCAGCGTGCCCTCGGCCAGTTCGCGTTCGACGATGAAGCGGTAGGTCTGCACCAGGCCCGCGTCGTGGCGCGCCAGCGTCACCGGTCCCAGGATGTCGTCGGCGCAGCGGATGGCGCCGGGCACGGAGCGCTCCACCACCTGGCCGTCGATCGTCAGCAGCCAGGGCACCACCTGGCCGGTGCGCGGCAGCACGAAGTGGATGCACTCGTGCTCCGCCAGCGCCGCCGCGTCGCGCGGCTTGCCCTGGCGGCGCAGGTAGCGCGGCGAGCCGACGATGACCAGCTCGGCGTCCTCCAGCTTGCGCGCGACCAGCCCGGAATCCGGCGGCGCGCGGCCACGCACCGCCAGGTCGAAGCCGTCGCCGATCAGGTCGACGTTGCGGTTCGACAGCTGCAGTTCGAGTTGCACGCCCGGGTGCAAGCGCCGGAAGTCCGCCAGCAGCGGCAGCACGCGGTGGTGGCCGTAGGACGTGGGCAGGCTGATGCGCACGGTGCCCGCCGGCTGCACCTGCTCGCCGCCCAGCAGCCGCGCCGCCTCGCCCAGCTGTGCCAGCGCCTGGCGGCACTGCTCGTGGTACGCGCGGCCGCTCTCGGTCAGGCGCACGCGCCGCGTCGTGCGGGCCAGCAGCCGCGCGCCCAGCTTGGCCTCCAGCCGCGCCACGGTGCGGCTGACGGCCGGCGGCGTCAGGCCCGTGGCCGCCGCCGCGGCGGTGAAGCTCTCCAGCTCGGCGGTCAGGCAGAAGAGCTCCAGGCTGCCCAGGCTGAGGTCGTCGAACTGGCGCATGTCTGCCCCTTGTCGGACGAGTACGTCCACCAATCCCCCAAGGGGGTGAGCGCGGACATGACCGTCCAGGTGGACGGTTCATGCCAGCGAACGGCCGGCTTGGGAGCGGCCCGGCGCTCGGCCCGCGGCTCATTCCGGCATCTCGTGTAAATGAAGGAATGCATGCTGCCAGCTTTATTGCCCGACGCTAGCTGAATACGCTCCAGGCCTGTTGCTCAACCACCCTGAAAGCCATTGCCATGAAGCTGTACTTCTCCCCCGGCGCGTGCTCGCTCGCTCCCCACATCGTGCTGCGTGAAGCCGGCCTGACGCCCGTGCTGGTGAAGGTCGACCTGGCGTCCCACCGCACCGCCGACGGCGCCGACTTCCATGCCGTCACGCCCAAGGGCCAGGTGCCACTGCTGGAGCTGGATGACGGCTCACTGCTCAGCGAGGGCCCGGTGATCGCGCAGTACATCGCCGACCAGGCCGGCGCGACTGCCTTGATGCCGGCAGCCGGCACGCCGCAGCGCTACCGCGTGATGGAGTGGCAGAACTTCGTCACCTCCGAACTGCACAAGGGATTTGCGCCGCTCTTCGACGCCGAAGTGAATGCCGAGGCCAAGCAACGCCTGGCGTCGGTGCTGATGAAGAAGCTGCGCTGGGTCGACGGCCAGCTGGCTACGAGCCCGTTCCTCACCGGCGCCAACTTCACCGCGGCGGACGCCTATCTCTTCGTCGTCACGGGCTGGGCGGGCCACGTCGGGCTCGACCTGTCGGCGCTTACCAACCTGCAGCGCTTCCGCGCCGCCGTGTCCGAACGGCCGGCGGTTCGGGAGGCCATGCAGGCCGAAGGGCTGGCGGTTCGATGAGCGCGGTACGGAAAGTGGCGCCGGGCGTGGCGCCGGACGTGGCGGCCGACGCCGAGGCCGACATCCGCGCGCTGCTGCAGGACTATTTCGATGGCCTGCACTTCAGCGATGTGGCGCGGCTGGGCCGCGTCTTTCACCCGTCAGCGATGTACGCCTGCGCCACGTCCGGGACGCTGCAGCTGCTGGACATGGCCGCGTACCTGCCGGTGGTCGCGCAGCGCCCCGCGCCCGCCAGCTGCGGCCAGCCGCGCGCCGACGAGGTCGTCTCGATCGAGATGGCCGGGCCGGTGACGGCCTTGGCCCGGGTGCATTGCACGATCGCGCCGAAGCGCTTCACGGACCTGCTGACCCTGGTGCGCCTGGACGGGCGCT
>Ga0196963_10000710_pt1 | contig 26885 bp, 24 predicted proteins | sample S1_5metaG_FD_148600 | JGI IMG/M metagenome (GOLD analysis project Ga0196963, IMG submission 148600) | Soil microbial communities from Anza Borrego desert, Southern California, United States - S1_5 | ecosystem: Environmental > Terrestrial > Soil > Desert | place: USA: California | collected...
GCGGCGGCCGGGCCGTAGCTGCCAGCTCCGGTCAGCGGCGGCGTCAGGTGATCGATGACCACGGCGCTGGTGCGGCGCTTGGCCTGCGTGCCTTCGCCGGGGTCGTTGACGATGAACGGGTAGAGATGAGGCAACGGGCCGAGTGCGGCCTCGGGGAAGCATTCGACCGACAGCGCCAGGCCTTTGCCGGGCAGCCATTCGAGATTGCCATGCTTGCCGAAATGCACGACGGCATCGGCCCGGAACGACTCCCGCAGCCAGGCGTAAAAGGCGAGATAGGAATGCGGCGGCGGCAGATCCGGGTCGTGATGGCTGATCGACGGATCCAGATTGTAGCCGCGCCCCGGCTGCACCCCGACCACCGCGTTGCCGTAGCGCAGCGCGGGAATGCGGAACACGCCGCAATCGAGCTCGCCGGGCCGGTAGAACGGATCGCTCTCCGGCGGGCCCCAGCGTTCGAGGACCTTGTTGCGCAGCGTCGCCGGCAGGCTGCCGAAGAAGGCGCTGTAGTCGACCAGGGTCAGGCGCTCTTCGACGATTCGGCTGGCTAGTTCCGTAAACGCGTTGGTCGGCCCGGCCAGCAGCTTTTCCATCAGCGCAGCGCCATCGGCGGGCGGGTCGACGATGCGATATCCCGCCCCGGCCAGGGCGCGCAAGGTGACGACCACGGCCGCGGGCGTGTCGAGGCCGACACCGTTAGCGATGCGGCCGTCGCGGTTAGGATAGTTTGCCAAAACCAAGGCCACGCGGCGCTCTACCGGCGCAGCGCGGCGCAGACGCGTCCAGGCTTTCGCCAGGTCGGCGACGAAGGCAATGCGGTCGGCGACCGGCTTGAGTCCGATGATGTCGGCTTCGCACGCCGGGTCGCGGGCGATCAATCCTTTGAAGGCGACGGCGCGGGTCAGAATCCGCCCGTCCAACTCCGGCAGCGCCACCGACATGGCGATGTCGCGGGGGCCAAGGCCGGTGGTGCCGGCGCGCCAGGCGGCCTCCGTGCCGCCGCCGGCCACCGCCTGCAACACCGGACAATCCGAGAGGGCCAACGGATCGCCGCCCTCACCGACGGCGAAGCCCGTCAGATTGACGATGGCGTCGGGCGGCGCTTCGGCGAGGATCGTACGCACGGTCGCGGCCGCGACCGCGTCTTTGAGGCTGGTGACATAGAGCGGCAGCGGGTTCAGCCCGCGCTCGCTCAAGCCCGCGATCACGGCATCGACCACCGCGGTATCGGCCGCCTGCACCAGGGCACGGTAGAAAAGGATCGGGACGACCGGAGCATTGTCCGTCCAGCGCCGGCGCCAGTCGTCGAGCGTGGCGTGCGCGGTCCCGGGCGCGTAAAGCCCGGCGCGCAGGATTGGGGCCGGCTCCGGCACCGGAATCGCATGGCCGAGCAGCGCGGCAGCACGCGCAAGGAAGCCGGCAGCGTTCGCCGCGCCGCCATGCACGAGGTATTGCCACAGCGCGTGCGTCTCGGTGGTCGGCACGGTCGAAAAGCCGGCGAGATCAGGATCGGGCTGGTCGTCGCCGGGCAGGAAGGCGACGGCAATGCCGTTGCGCCGCGCGGCGGCGGCAACCTGCTCGACGCCGTAGGGCCAGTAGCTGCGTCCGCCGAGCAGCCGCACGATGACCAGCCGGGCGTGGCTGATGACCTGCTCCACATAGAGATCGACCGACATGTGGTGCGACAGGCGCATCAGGTTGGCGAGGCGCAAGCTCGGCAGCGCGTGCGCGGCAGCGAGACGCTGGCGCGCCGCGGCCAGGGCGGCGATCTCGCTGTCGGCAGCGGTCAGCACGACGATCTCCGCCGGCGTCTGGCCGAGATCGATGGCCTCGCCGTCGCTGATCGTGCCGGGCTGTGCCGCCAGCAGATGCATCAGCCGGCGATCTCCCGGGTGATGCCGGCGCGGTCGAGGCCCTTGCGGCCGATGACGACAAGCGCGCTGCGCCGCTCGCCCTCGCGCCACGGCCGGTCGAAATAACGGTCGAGACGCGGGCCCACCCCCTGCACCGCCAGGCGCATCGGCTTGCCGGGCACGTCGAGGAAGCCCTTCACGCGCAGGATATCGTGGCGGGCGACGGCGGCGGTGATGCGCGTGGCCAGCGCGTCCGCGTCGGCGACGGGGCCGAGCGGCACGATGAAGCTTTCGAAATCGTCGTGGTCATGCTCGCCCTCGAGATCGGCGTGCGATTTGCGGTTGGCGAGATCGTCCTCGGCAGCGGCGCCGATGCCGAGCAGCGCCTGGAGATCGACGGCGCCGAAGCGCGCGGACACCAGCTTGGCCCCCGGACGCAGGCGGGCGCCAAGATCACGAGAGAGAGTCTCGAGGCCGGCCGTATCGACGAGGTCGGTCTTGTTGAGCACGACAAGATCGGCGCATTGCAGCTGGTCCTCGAACACCTCTTCCAGCGGATTGTCGTGATCGAGGGTCGGATCGGCCGCGCGCTGGGCGGCTACCGCCTCGGGATCGTCAGCGAAACGGCCGCTGGCCACGGCGGCGGCGTCGATCACCGCAATCACGCCGTCGACGGTGACGCGGCTGCGCACCTCCGGCCAGGCGAAGGCCTTGACCAGCGGCTTGGGTAGAGCGAGGCCCGAGGTCTCGATGACGATATGGTCGGGCGCAGGGTTACGCGCCAGCAGCGCTTCGATAGTCGGCAGGAAATCGTCGGCCACGGTGCAGCAGATGCAGCCATTGGCCAATTCGATGACATCGCCGTCCTCGCAGCCCTCGACGCCACAGCCGAGCAGCAGCTCGCGATCCATGCCAAGCTCGCCGAACTCGTTGATCACCAGGGCGATTCGCGCGCCATTAGCCTTGGCGACGAGGTGGCGCAGGAGGCTGGTCTTGCCGGCGCCGAGGAAGCCGGTGATCACGGTGGCAGGAATGCGGGGCTTCATGGCGTGTCCTTGAGCGACTGTTCTTTGAGGATGAGGGGCAGACCGGCGGCGACGAACACCACACGGGTCGCGACCGCTGCGACGGCCTGGTGAAGCCGGCCGGCATGGTCGCGAAATTCGCGAGCGAGTTTGTTGTCAGGCACGATCCCAAGTCCGACTTCGTTGGAAACAAAGATCACCGGTACGCGAACCCGGCCGAGTGCCGCGACCAGCGTCTCGATTTCGGCGTCGATGGCGCGGCCGGCACCGAGCAGGTTCGACAGCCACAGCGTCAGGCAATCGACCAGCACCGGCCGGTCGGCGGCCAGCAACGCCTCGGACAGCGCCAGCGGCGCCTCGCGGGTCGTCCAATTCGCGCCGCGGCGCTGCTGGTGATCCCGGATGCGCGCCTGCATCTCGACGTCGCGCGCCTCGCCGGTCGCGAGATAGAGTGCGGGGCGCGCGCCGATCAGCCGCTCGGCGTAGCGGCTCTTGCCCGAGCGTGCACCACCCAGCACCAAGGCGAGCGTCGGCAAATCCTGCGATGGGTCCGCCGGAGAGGCGGATGAAACGATCACGACGCGCCTCCCTCCGAGGACGGTTGATGGCCAGTTCGCGCTGAAAGGCGCGGCGTTCGGGAGGTCTCCTGGCTACGCGGGTCGGTGTGTCGCGGCCTTCGCCTTCCCGGTTGCCCAGTGGCTGGAATTGGCCGCGGCACTCGCCGCTGACAGTTGCGGGGGCAGCGCCGGTGTTTCACCGGCTTCCCTGTCCGGAACGCGGGTTCAATCTAGCACGGGCAGACCCGTGGGCCAGAGGATTCAGGCCGGAACCGTGAAGTACTTGGCGAGGTTCGCGCGGATGCGCTCCAGCGGGCGCTGGCCGACCGGTGGCAGGACAAAGCGCTGGCCGGTGATCATCTCGTAGGCGCTGATGTAGATGCGTGCGGCCTCCAGGATCACCTCGCGCGGAATCTCCGGAATCTTGTCCTTGTAGGGATCGCAACGGGCCGTCACCCAGGTACGCACGAAATCCTTGTCGAAGCTCTCCGGCCGCTCGCCGGCGGCCAGGCGGCTTTCATAGCTCGCCTGGAACCAGTAGCGGCTGCTGTCGGGCGTGTGGATCTCGTCGGCCAGCAGGATCTGGCCGTCCTCGGTGAGGCCGAATTCGTACTTGGTGTCGACCAGGATCAGGCCGTGGCGGGCGGCGATCTCCCGCCCGCGGGCGAAGAGCGCCAGCGCCCGTTCGGAGACGGTCTGCCATTGCTGCTTGCTGAGCAGGCGACGGTCGAGGATCTCGGCCGCGGTGAGCGGCTCGTCATGGCCGCCATCAGCTGCCTTGGTGGTGGGCGTGGTGATGGTCTGCGGCAGCTTCTGGTTTTCGCGCAGGCCGTCGGGAAAGCGCGTGCCGTACATCTCGCGGCGCCCGGCCTTGTACATGGAGAGGATCGAGGTCGACGTGGTGCCGGCGAGGTAGTCGCGCACCACGATCTCGACCGGGAGGATCTTCAGGTGCTGGCCGACCACCACGTTGGGATCGGGATACTCGATCACATGGTTGGGGCAGATGTCGCGCGTGGCATCGAACCAGAAGCGGGCAATCTGGGTGAGTACCTGACCTTTGAGTGGAATCGCGGTGAGGATGATGTCGAAGGCGCTGAGGCGGTCGCTGGCGATCAGGATGCGCTTTCCGCCCGGCAGGTCGTAGTTGTCGCGCACCTTGCCGCGATAGTGGTTGGGCAATTCCGGGATCGCCGCCTCGCGCAGGATGCTGTCGAAGAAAGGCGTCAGCGCCATCGATTCCATGGGCATGTCCTATACGGCCGGCTGGTTGACCAAGCCGACGCGCCAGCCATGGCCGGCTGCCGTGCTGTCGATGAGATCGAGCCGGGTCAGTGACAGCGTATCGATGTTGACCGCCAGTGCGGCTTCCGGCGAGAGACCCAGGCTCAGCGCCAGTGCGGCGCGGATCGAGCCGCCATGGGCGACGCAGACGATGTCCTTGCCGGCGTGGCGCTGCGACAGCGCCTCGATCGCGCCATGCACGCGCTGCATCACCGCGACGAAACTCTCACCGCCGGGCGGCGTCTCGTGCGCCGGGGCAAGCCAAAAGCGGTGGCTCGCCGCCGTGCCGCCATGGCCGAAGGCCCCCATCTCGACATAGGTGCGGCCCTGCCAGTCGCCGAAATGCTGCTCGGCAAGACGCGGCTCAAGATGCAGCGGGTCGGGCGTGGTGCCGCGCGCCTGATGGATGGCGTGCATCGTCCGCTGGGTGCGCGACAGCGGCGTCGCCACCCACACGGCATCCCGGGGCAGCCGCTTGGCGAGAGTGTCGAAGGCCGCCGTGTTGCTCGTGTCGCATTCGACATCGCGCTGGCCGTAGCAGCGCGCCTCGGGATTGGGAACGGGGGCGTGGCGTACCAGCCACCAGCGAGTTTCAGTCATGGGCCTCTACGGAAGGACGGTTGTGGCGACAAGCAGGATCAGAATCTCGCAGCCTTGCTGGAAGGCGCCCAGCGTATCGCCGGTCTGCCCGCCGAGGCGATGGGTGAGATAGCGGATAAACAGCGCCAGGGACAGGACGATGAGTCCGACCGTGAGCAGAGTGGCCACGAACCCCAGGCAGAGGAAGACGACAAGGACGGCCAGAAGCGCGCCTTCGATCACGGCACGGCGCTCCGGCGTGCCGGCTCCCTGCGCCAGGCCATCGGCCCGTGCCGGAGCCAGATAGAGCATCATCGCCGGCAGCACGGCACGGGAGGCGCAGGCCGCAGCGATGATCGACAGGCCGGCCGCCTCGGGATAGGCCAGCGCGCTGATCGCGGCGGCGCGCAAACCGAGTGCGAGGGCGAGCGCTATCACACCGAAGCTGCCGATCCGGCTGTCGCGCATGATGGCCAGCGCCTGTTCGCGGTCGTGCCCGCCACCCAGCCCGTCGGCGCTGTCGGCGAGGCCGTCCTCGTGCAGCCCGCCGGTCAGCAGGACCATGGCGGTCACGGCGAGCAGCGCGCAGACGAGCGACGGCAGGGCAAACACTTCGGCGAGAGCGAAGGTGACGGCGCCGGCGATGCCCACGACCAGGCCGGCGACCGCGAAGCCGCGCGCCGCCTGGGCCAGCGGCGTGGCGGACGCATCGTCGAGGGGAACCGGGATTCGCGTGAGAAAGGCCAGAGCCACGCGCGTTTCCAACCACCAGCGGGCAGGGCCCTCCGGGCTGTCGGCAAGACGCGGGAAATCGGCAGGCATGGGGAAATCCGCTGGCGGTTCGTGCGCGGTTATAGGACAGTCCCGCGCCGTCGCCAACGCGACTCCGACATTGAGCTTGTCATGGCCAATCCACCCGAACCCGCCGCCAGTTTCGCCGAAATCCGGGCCCTCCTGGCCGAACTGCCCGGCCCCGATCTGGAAGCCGCGACAGCGGCTGCCGAACGCGAGGCGATGTTGACCAAGCCTGCCGGCGCGCTCGGCCGGCTCGAGGAGATCACCTTGTGGCTGGCGACATGGCAGGGGAAGCATCCCCCGCGCATCGATCATCCGCGCGTCGCCGTCTTCGCCGGCAATCACGGCGTGGCGGCGCAGGGCGTGTCGGCATTTCCGGCCGCGGTCACGGCTCAGATGGTGCAGAACTTCATTGCCGGCGGTGCCGCGGTGAACCAGTTGTGCAAGCAGGCGGACGCCGACCTGCGCGTCTACGAGATGGCACTCGACCAGCCGACGCGCGACTTCACCATCGCGCCGGCGATGAGCGAGGAGGAGTGCGCGCGGGCCATCGCCTACGGCATGATGGCGGTTGAGCCCGGCGTCGATCTCCTGTGCCTTGGCGAGATGGGCATCGCCAACACGACCTCGGCGGCCGCGCTCTGCCTGGCGCTGTTCGGCGGGAGTGCGGAAGAATGGACAGGGCCCGGCACCGGTGTTGCCGGTGCCGCGCTCACCAACAAGATCCGCGTGGTCGCCGATGGCGTGGCAAAGCATAAGGCGGCGTTGACCGATCCGCTGGAGATCCTGCGTCATTTCGGCGGGCATGAGCTGGCGGCGATCACCGGGGCGCTGCTCGCGGCACGTCTCGCTCGTGTGCCTGTGGTGCTCGACGGTTTTGCCTGCACCGCGGCGGCGGCCATCGTCCGCGCGCTCGATGCAAAAGCGATCGATCATTGCCTTGTCGCGCATATTTCGGCCGAGCCCGGCCATCGCCGTCTGTTGAGCAAGATCGGCAAGACGGCGCTGGTCGATCTCGGCATGCGCCTGGGCGAGGCGTCGGGAGCCGCGCTGGCCATCAACATCCTGAGATCCGCCATCGCTTGCCACAGCGGCATGGCGACCTTTGGCGAGGCCGGCGTCAGCCGCAAAAGCTGAGACGGTCGGCGGCTAGCGTCCGATCATGCTGTCGGGAATGATGGTGGCGATTTCGGGCACTGCGATCAGGATGCCGATGCACACCATCATGGCGAGCCAGAACGGCAGGATGCCGATGAAGATCTCGCTCATCGGCACCTCGGGCACGAGGCCTTTGACCACGAAGACATTGATGCCGACCGGCGGGTCGATCAGGCCCATCTCCAGCACGATGACCATGACGACGCCGAACCAGATCAGGTCGTAGCCCAGCGCGTTGACGATCGGGATGACGATGGGAAGCGTCAGCACCAGCATCGAGAAGCCTTCGAGGAAGGTGCCGAGCAGCAGGTAGACGCCGAGAATCATCAGCAGCACCACGACGCGCGGCACGTCGAGCCCGGCCAGGCCGGCGGCGATGTGCTCCGGCAGGCCGGAGAGCGCCAGGAACGGCCCGAAGATCTGGGCCCCGATCAAGATGAGGAAGACCATGGCCGTGGTGCGCACGGTCTCCAGCAGGATCGTCGGCACCGCGTTGCCGCCCAGCGCCCGCGCCCAGGCGGCGTAGAGCAGGGAGAGAAAACCGCCGACGGCGGCGGCCTCCGACACGGTGAAGATGCCGGCGTAGATGCCACCGATGCTGATCAGGACCACCGTCATCATCGGTCCGGCCTTGCCGGTCGCGCGCAGCCGCTCGCGGGCGGAGGCGCGCGGCCCCGGCGGGCCGTATTCGGGACGGAAGCGCATCCAGATGGCAATGGTGGTCATGAAGATGGCGGTGAGCAGCAGTCCGGGCAGGATGCCGGCGAGCAGAAGCCGGCCGATCGACTGCTCGGTGAGGATGCCGTAGATGACGAAGGCCGTGCTCGGCGGGATCAGGATGCCCAGAGTGCCGCCAGCAGCGATGGTGCCTGTCGCCAGCTTGGGATCGTAATTGTAGCGGCGCATCTCGGGCAGACAGACGCGGCCCATGGTGATGGCCGAGGCGACGCTCGAGCCCGATACGGCGGCGAAGCCGGCGCAGGCCGCGACCGTGGCGGTCGCCAGCCCGCCGCGCCAGTGCCCGACCCAGGCATACGCGGCGGCGAACAGGTCGCGGCCCATGCCCGAGGCAGCGGCGCAGTTGCCCATCAGCACGAAGAGTGGAATGACCGCGAGGTCATAGACCGCGGCATATTCGTAAGGATAGGTGCCGAGCGCCGCGATCGCCGCCGGCACGCCGTTGAGGATGGCGAAGCCGATGATGCCCACCAGCAGCATGGCGGTGCCGATCGGCATACGCAGGGCCAGCAGCAGCAGCATCGCCGCAATGCCGGCAATGCCGATGAGGTCGCCCCCGCTCACGACAAGGGGCTCATGTCGTTTCCCGGCCGCCGCTGCGCAGACCGCGCACCGCCTGGATGACCAGCACGATGGCGTAGACCGCCGAGCCGAAGGCTGTGAGCAGGAGGAACGGGAAGTGCGGCCAGCGCAGCATGTTGCTGACGCGGTTGGTGGTGGCCATGGCCTCGGTGCACGAGTACCAGGCGATGGCGCCGAAGAGCACGGCGCTCACGAGGGACAGCAGCAGCGGCACCCAGCGCAGCCCTGGCTTCTCCAAGGGCCGCTCCATGATGTCGACGGCGACGTGCCCGCCGGTCCAGCCGCAATAGGCGAGGCCCAGGAAGACGATCGCCGCCATCATGAACTGGGTGAATTCGAGCGAGCCGCGAAACGGCGCGTTGAAGACGTAGCGCATGACGACGTCGAGCACCGTGTAGAGCGTGAGCAGCAGGATGAGCGCCCCGGCGGCCAGCGCCAGCCAGCGCAACACCCGGCCGAACGGCCCTTGCGGCTGTGGATCCCCCCCTTCCACCGGGCTAGCTGATCAGGCCGTAGGCGCTGATCAGGCCCTTCGCCGGCAGGCCCGCCTTCTCGCCTTCTTCCACCTTCTTCTGGATCAGCGGTTTGAAGGCGTTGACCCAGCGCTGACGCTCGGCCTCCGAGAGCAGGATGGTCTCGCGATCCTTCTTGGCCGCGTCGATGGCCTCGTGGTTCTGGTGGTCGTAGGTCGCGGCCCCCTTGAGGCTGAGCGACAGGCCGGTCGTATCGTCGAGCACCTTCTTGAGATCGGCGGGCAGCTTGTCGTAGCGGTTGCGGTTCATCGCCACCAGGAAGGGGGAGCGCCCGAGCGGCGCGTTGAGAGTGAAATAGCGCGCCACCTCGATCAGCTTGAAGTCGATGGCCGCCGACATCGGGATCATGGCCGCATCGACCACGCCGCGATCGAGGTTGTTGTAGATCTGGTTGGCGGGCATGTCGATCGGCGTGGCGCCCAGGGCCTCGAGCTGCGCCGACTGGGCCGCCGAAGGCGTCCGGATCTTCAAACCCCTCATGTCCTCGAGCGTGCGGATCGGCTTGTTCTTGCTCATCAGGCTGGCCGTGTCAGAGTTCCACAGCATCAGCACCTTAGCCGCCTGGTACTCGCGGGCGAGGAAGCGGTCGAAATTCGCCCAGAGCTTGCGCGTGCCGTCCTCGGCGCTGGTCGCCGTGCCGGGAAGCTCGGTGAGCGCCATCAGCGGGAAGTCGCCCGAGGTGTAGCCGGGCAGGGTGAAGCAGATATCCGAGATGCCCTGCGACATCTGGCGGTAGAGCTGAGGCGGCGAGCCGCCGAGCTGCATCGAGGGGAAGAAGCGCACCGAGAGCTTGTTGCCGCTCCTGCCCGGCAACTCCTGGGCCCAGGGGGTCAGGACCTTGGCCATGATGATGTGCGTCGGCGGAACGAAGGTCGCGAGCTTGAGCTCCTCGGCCGCCTGCGCCAGCAGATCGCGCGGCAGGCCTGCCGCGGCCGCGGCGGCCAGCGTCGTCGACAGAAACGCCCGGCGTGACTGGGACATTGCATTCCTCCCTGTTTCGGCCCGGATCGTCACCCGGGCATGGGGCGGCTGTGCCGCTCTTCGTACGGTATTTAAACAAGGCCCCGCCGCGGCGGTCAAACGGCGCTCGCAGCGGCCGGTCCCACGGAGTGGGACCGGCCGTATCCGGCGATTACTCCGCGGCCGCCAGCGAGATCGTCGCCTCCTCGTAGTTGCCGGCGCCCATCTGGCCGTCGGGGAAGATGCCGCGCTCGGCGATCCAGCGGAACGATTCCTCGAAGACTTCCCGGGTGTACGGCTCGAAGACGATGCGCTCGCCCGGCCCCCAGCGCCGCGTATCCATAATCTGGTGGAAGCGCACCGGAAACTCTTTCTTGTAATGATGCGTGTAGAGCTCGGGCCGCAGGTCTATGTCGCGCTGGGTCTTGCGCAGGGCGCGGAAGTATTTGCGCAGGTCCTCGGCCGCCGGATTGCCGTTGATCATCGTCGCCATCATGAAGGTGGTGTCGATGATCTTGCGGAAGCCAAGCTGCTCGAGGAAGTAATAGGGACCGCTGAAGGCCGAGCAGGCCGGAATCTTGCGGTCGAACAGCTCCTCCATGCGCGCAAACAGCAGGCCTTGCGAGAAGGACAGCTTGATGTCCGCCAGCGGCATGTAGGATTCGAGGGCCTGGATGGTCGCGTAGTGGCTCCCTGACTGGTAACCGACCGAGATCGGCACGCCGGCCAGGTCCTTGGGCTCCTTGATCGGCGATTCCGGAGGCACGAAGACGCCGGCCGGCGAGACCGAATAGCAATCGGCGTAGAGCTTGCCGTGGCCGACGGAGGCCGCGACGTTGACCGTCCAGTGGCAGGCGCCGCTGACGTCGCAGGTGCGGCCCTTCTCGAAGGTCTGATAGGCGCCGACCTTGTCCCCCAGATTATGCGCGCGCGCGGCGCGCGAATAGGGCGTGTCTTCGAACTCGTACTCGAGTCCTTCGTCGCGGAAATAGCCTTTCTCCTCGGCGACCCATTCGTGCAGGCGCATATGCGGCTGAATGACGAACTTCGACATGGTGTCCTCCCGGTAATCAGCAACAAACCGCAGGCTTGACCTTTCTGCCCTTGCCCGTGCGCTCGGCAACCCGACGCGCCCGGATCATCTTGACGTGCTCGTCCATCAGGCGACGCGCCGCCGCGGCGTCGCGCGCCTCGATCAGATCGACGAGCTCGCCATGCACCTTCTGGATGTGATCGGCCACCGCCGGCGTCAGAGTCCGGTTGCGCAGCGGCCAGGCGACGTGCTGCAGCGAAATCAGCTGCACGACCAGCACCCGGTTATGGGCCGCTTCGGCAATGGACAGATGGAAGTCGAGGCATGAGCGGGTGTAGGCGTCCGCATCGCGGATCGTGGCGGCGCCTTCGGCCAGAACGCGCCTCAGCGTGGCGAGATCGGCGGCCGTGGCATTCTCGGCGGCGAGCTCGGCGGTGACGCATTCGACGGCGCGCTGGGCATCCATGATCTCGTGGGCTTCGGCGCCGGCGAGGTCGAGCTGCACGGCCAGGGCCTCGGCAAACAGGCGGGGGTTGCCGCGGGTGATGCGCGCCCCGCCGCCCGCACCCACCTTGATCTCGACGATGCCCAGCGCCTCGAGCGTGCGCAGCGCGTCGCGGGCGACGATGCGGCTGACGCCGAAACGGGCGGCGATATCCTTTTCACCGCCGAGGAAGTCGCCGGGCCTGAGCTGACGGGAGAACAGGGCTTCGCGGATGTCGCTGACGATCTGCGACGACAGAGTCCCGCCGCGCCGGAGCGAGGCCGGGCCGCGACCCTCGTCGTCCTTGAACAGCGCGTGGACCGTCATGTCTCCTCCCGTGTCCAATTATAGTAAAGATACTATCTTTAGCAAGAGGGTGCTGGCGGAGAGCCGCGCCAGCGGTGATGGCCGATCCTCTGGGGTCAGACGCGCGCGCTCTCGAGGGTCGAGGCGGCGAACAAATCCTGCGGCGTCACGGGCTTCGTAGCCAGGCCTTGCTCGACGGCGTAGCGACCCAGCGCCTCGAACTCGCGAGTGTTACCGGCCACCCCGTAGCTCCAGTAATCCTCGCCCATCAGGGCCTTCGTCGCCTGATACTCGGCGACGACCCAGGGCAGGGTCACCGACAACCGCCCGGCGTGCTGCAGCTCCTGCACCGCCAGCGCCTTCGCCTTGACGAAGGCCTTGTAGACATTGGCGGCCAGCCACGGGTGCTGCTCGTGCAGCGTCTTGCGGATGCCGATGATGTGCATGATCGGGAACATCCGCGCCTTCCTGAAATAGGCTTCCTCGGCCGCGCGATAATCGGGGAACAGCCGCGCCACGGGCACGCCGGGTTTGCCGAAGCACGATGGTGCGCGCGGGCCCATGACGGCATCCAGCTCGCCGGCGGCCAGCATCTGCGACAGCGTCTTGTCGGCGGGAATGCGCTGCAGATCGATGGCGTGCGGCAGGGTGATCGGCGTGCGCTCGGCCCGGCCCGGTTCCTCCATGCCGCCGCCGCGCCACTTGATAGCGCTGGCCTCGACGCCGTACTCGTCCTTGAGCATGCCGCGCACCCAGACATTCGCCGTCTGCTGGTATTCCGGCAGGCCGATGGTCTTGCCCTTGAGATCCTGCGGCGACTGAATGCCGCGATCGGTGCGGATGTAGATCGAGGCGTGGCGGAAGCTGCGCGACAGGAAGGCCGGAATTCCGACATAGGGCGCGTCGCCCCGCGCCGTGGTCAGCAGATGGGTGCTGAGCGACAGTTCGGTGACGTCGAAATCGCTGGTGCGGTAGGCCCGAAAGAACATCTCCTCGGGCTCGAGCGCCGAGGCGATGACCTCGCAGCCGTCGATCGAGACACGGCCGTCAAATAGCGCCCGCGTGCGGTCGTAGGGGGCGACGGCCAGGCTGATCGTCAGTTTCGGCATCGCCTACTCCCCTGTTTGAAGCAATTGGCCGCGTTCACGCGCCCGTTCGAAGGCGAACAGGAACACCGCAAGGCTGCCGGCGATGTAAACCAGGTTGAGGGCGATCGCCGACGTCATCAAGTCGCCGCGGAAGCTGCCGTCGAGGACCAGGGCGCGCATGCCTTCGAAGACGTGGGTGGGGGGCAGGGCCCAGGCAATGTTCTGCAGCCACCCCGGCAGCGTCGCCACGGGATAATAGACGCCGCAGATCGGCGCCAGCAGGAAGATCGATGCCCAGGCGAAGCTCTCGGCGGCGAGGCCGAAGCGAATCAGCATTGCGCACATGAGAAGCCCGGCCGCCCAGCCGGTCATCGTCAGCACGGCGTAGAAGGCCACCAGCGGCAGGCCGAGATCGAAGATCGAATAGGCGAAGAGTGGAATGGCCAGCAGCGCGGCCGGCACGACCCCGATCAGTGAGCGGATGACCGAAAGGCTCATCAGCGCCAGGGCGTATTCGACCGGCCGCAAGGGCGCGACGAACAGGTTGGCGAAATTGCGCGACCACATCTCCTCGAGCAGTGAGAGCGTCATGCCGAACTGGCCACGCACCAGGACGTCCCACAGCAGGACGGCGCCGATGAGGAGGCCGCCGGCGCGCAGGACCCAGGACGATTGCGTGGCCAGGAAGGTGTTGATGAAGCCCCAGATGATCATCTGCAGCAACGGCCAGTACATCAGGTCGAAGATGCGGATCCACGAGCTGCGGGCGAGGTAGCCATGCCGCAACAGGATCGCGCCGACGCGCCGCGCGCGGTCGGTGAGGGCGAAGCCCGGCGGCCCGCTCACGGTGTGGCCTCGGCCGGCGCGCCGGCGTGTCGGCGGTCTCGGGCGATATCGAGGAAGACATCTTCCAGGGTGTGGCGGCCGTACCGGGAGACCAAGGCGTTCGGGGCTCCACGATCGACGATGCGGCCGGCCTTCATCATCAGCACGTCGGCACACAGACGTTCGACCTCGGCCATGTTGTGCGAGGCGAGCAGGATGGAGGCCTGCGTTTCCCGGGCGTAACGTTCCAGATAGGTGCGCACCCAATCGGCCGTGTCGGGGTCGAGGCTGGCCGTCGGCTCATCGAGCAGCAGCAGCTCCGGCCGGTTGAGCAGCGCCTTGGCCAGCGCCACGCGCGTCTTCTGTCCTGACGACAGGCTGCCGGTCTTGCGCTCCAGCAGGTCCTTGAGTTCGAGCGCCTCGGCCAGCTCGGCGATCCGCTCCGCAGCATGGCGCAGGCTGTAGAGCGACCCGAAAACCATCAGGTTCTCCCGCACCGACAGCCGGTGCGGCAGGTCGACATAAGGCGACGAGAAGTTCAGCCGCGGCAGCACCCGGTAGCGGTGGCGCAGCATGTCCTCGCCAAAGACCCGGATGCTTCCGGCACTCGGCACCAGCAAGCCGAGGAGCATGGAGATGGTCGTGGTCTTGCCGGCGCCATTGCCGCCGAGCAGGCCGGTGATCTGGCCGCCGAAGATGGCGAAGCTCACGCCGTCGACGGCGGTGACGGTCTTGAAGCGCTTGGCGAGGCCTTCGACCTCGATGACGGGCCCGGAAGGCGGCATCAATAGGCGTTGCGGTTGATCGCGGCGAAGGGTGTGAGGGCGAGGATCTTCAAGTCGAAGAGGAACGACCAGTTATCGATGTAGTAGAGGTCGTGCTGCACGCGCAGGCGCATCTTCTCCGGCGTGTCGGTCTCGCCGCGCAAGCCGTTGACCTGCGCCCAGCCGGTGATCCCGGGCTTCACGCGGTGGCGACTGAGGTAATCATCGATGATCTTGGCGTATTGCTCGTTATGGGCAACGGCGTGCGGCCGCGGCCCGACCAGCGACATCTCGCCGGTGATCACGTTGAAGATCTGCGGCAGTTCGTCGAGGCTGGTGCGGCGCAGGAACCGGCCGACGCGGGTCACGCGCGGATCGTTGCGAGTCGCCTGGGGCACCACGGTCTCGTCCTCGGGGCGGTGGTGCATGGTGCGGAATTTCCACACCACGATGGCGTCGTTGTTGAACCCGTAGCGGCGCTGACGGAAGAAGACCGGTCCCGGACTGTCGAGCTTGATGGCGACGGCGATGATGCCGATCACCGGCAGAACGATCAGCATCAACAGGGCGCTGAGGATGCGATCCTCGAGATTCTTCAGCACCAGGCTCCAGCCCGATAGCGGCCGCTCCAGCACCGAGAGCAGGGGCATGCCGGCGACCGGCGTCACGCCGCGCACGGGCAGGGTCGAGCCGACGTATTCCGGGCAGAGTTTCACGTCGTTGGGCAGCACCTTGAGCTTCTTGATCAGCTCCTGGAGATAAGCGGTCGAGCGCCACGGCACCGCGACCAGCACTTCATCGACCGAGTGGACCCGCACGAAGCGCACGAGATCGTCGACCGACCCGCGTATCTTGTGACCAACGATGCTGTCCGGCAGACGCTCCCACTCGTCATCGAACACGCCGACGATGTGGTACTGGTGACGGGCCTGGCTTTCGATCTGGCGGATCAGGTGCTGGCCGGAATCGCCGGCGCCGACGATCGCGACATTGAGCGCCAACTTCCCCCGCTGGCGCCAGCGGTCGATCTGCACCAGTACCAGGAGGCGCGAGAGGATGAACCCGGCGAGCGTGAGCGCAAACCAGCCGATGGCGAAGGCGCGGCTGAAGGCAACCGAGGTCTGGGTGAAATAGGCCAGCGCCAGCAGGCTGGCCATCACCGCCGTCCACGCCATGGTCAGACGGCCGATCTGCACGGCGAGCCGCGGCAGGTCGTCGAAGACATAGACCCGGGCGACCTGGAGGTAGTTCACCGCCAGCAGCACCGCCCCGATGATGGCGATGATGTAGAGGTCGGGGATATTGAACGTCTCGTGCCGGACGAAATAAGACAGCACCGCGCCCAGCACGACGACGAGCACGTCCACCACCCGGAGGCCGCCCAACAGCAAGGTTTTGATGTCGGCGGCGGCGACGCGACGATTGCGCAGCATGTCGTGATACGGGGCCCGATAAAGTAACGCGCCCCGGCCGGCGGCCGCGGAGCGCGCTAAATCAAGGCCTTACAATAGAATAGTCCGCGGCCCCAGGCAAAGGGGACTGCGGGGCGCCGGTTACGGCGCGGTGTGCAGCCACCAGGTGTCTTCGTTGATCGAATAGATCGGCTTGTAGTGCCGGATGACCGAGGAGGGCACGATCTGGGGGATCTGGTTATCGAGTACCAGCGCCTGGTCGTCCACATAAACCACCAGCACGGCGTGGGGCTGCTGCAGATTGATGTCGTCGACGATGGCGATGCGCAACTCGTCGTTGGTGAAGCCCAGGGTGCGCAGCGACACGAACTTGGCAATCGCGTAGTCCTCGCAATCGCCGTCCTTGGTCAGGAATTGCAGCGGCGTGGCCCAGTAATCCGGCACGCCCCAGTTGGGCATGTCCTCGATGTAGGTGGCCCGGTTCATGAACTCGTTGACCGCCGCGAGCTGGGTCATGCGGTCTTTGCCGGCCAGGCTGGCCAGCAGGGCCCGCCATTCCTTCAGGTGGCAGCGATTGAAGCGCTTGGCGTTGCACGGACCGTCATAGAGGGTCCGCTCGTTCACCTGACGCTCCAGCATGCCGTTCCATTTCTGGAAGGATTGCAGGCGGCGGCTCTCCGCTTCCTTGCTGTTGAACAGCGCGGGATGGGCCTTCTCGGCGCGCGCCGGAGACATGGAATCGACCAGGGCAAGGCCGGCGATGATCAGGCCGATGCCGAGGAGCCAGAGGGGGAAGATTTTGAAGTGACGCATTTGTCGGGCTTTTTAATCGAATCCGGTTAACAGAAGGTTCACGTCTGCCCTGTTAGCTTTAGCGCCCTGATGCATTTGGCTTTTAATTCATGAGCGAGAGCGGCGCGACGAGCGAAGTACCGCGGATTCGGGCGGTGGCCGGCGTTTTGGGCGCGACGGTTGCGCTCATCATGGCCGCGATCGTGGGCGTCATCCTCGTCCTGCGCTTTGTCGACGCGGAGCGTGAGCGCGAGCTGCGCGGTTGGCAGGTACGGCTCGGCATCGTCGCCGACAGCCGCTCCCTGGCCGTCAGCGACTGGCTGGAGCGCCAGCGCGGCACCGTGGGCGCGCTCGCCGGCAACGCCTCGCTGCGCCTCTACCTCAGCGAGATGGCCGTGGCTGGCAACGATGCGGCGCGTATGACCGAGGCGGCCGCCCAGCTGGGCTACATCCGCAACCTGCTTTCGGCCACAGCCGAACGCACCGGGTTCGTGGCCGCGCAGCCGGCACGGCGTGTCGCCGCGACCGTGCAGCGCCCGGGCTCGGCCGGGCTGGCGATTCTCGACGGCGAAGGCCGTGCCTTGGCGGCATCGCCCGACATGCCGCCTCTCGATTCGCGGCTTGCCGGCTTCATCCGCGACCCCTCCCTCGAGCGTGCCGTGGTCGATCTCTATCCCGGGGTTGGCGGGCGGGCGAGCATGGCCTTCCGCGCGCCGATCCTCGGCATCCAGGCCGACCCCGGCAGCAAGCCGCTGGGTTGGGTCCTCGGCGTGCGCGAGGTCGACGACGAGCTTTACCCGCTCCTGGCGCGGCCGCCGACGCCGGAGAAGACGGCCGAGACCTCGCTCATCCGCCGCCGCGACGGCGGCATCGATTTCCTCTCGCCACTCGCTGACGGCACGGCACCGTTCCAGAAGACGCTGGCCGCGACGACCACCAATCTTGCGGAAGCGGCAGCCCTGAGCAGCCCTGGCGGCTTTGCCATCGCCCGCGACTATCGCGACGTGGAGGTGCTGGCGACTGGCCGGGCTATCGCCGGAATGCCCTGGATTCTGATGCACAAGGTCGACCGCACCGAAGCGCTTGTCGGAAGCGACGCTCGTCTCAACCGCCTGCTAACCATCCTGCTTCTGGCCATCGCCGGCGTCGCGGCAGTGCTGGTTGCGGTGTGGCGCCACGCCGCCTCGCGCCGTGCCAGCGAAGCGGCGGCGCATTCGCGCGAACTGGCGGCGCGTCTCGATGCCCAGCGCCGCTTGTTGACTCTCGTCACCGACAGCCAGCCCGCCGCGATGTTCATCGCCGACCGCGACGGGCGCCTGCGCTTTGCGAACCGCGTGCTGGGCGAGCGCCTGGGTACGGCGGCAGCCGATCTGGTGGGCAAGACCCTGGCGGCCGTGTTCGGGCCTGCCGCGGCCCAGCGTTATGCCGAATCGATGCGCGTTGCCTCGGCTGACGGCGAAACGCACAGCATCGCCGAACGCAGCACGGAAAACGGGCGCCCGCAGATCCGGCGCGCCGATCACATCCCGCTAGGCGTCGACACCGAGCTGCCGCACAGCGTCCTCGTCGTGGAAGAAGACATCACCGCCCTGGTGCTCGAGCGCGAGCGGCGCGAGCGCACCTTGCGCGAGCTCGTGCGCGCGCTGGTGACGGTGGTCGATCGCCGCGATCCCTACGCCGCCAATCATTCGCTGCGCACCGCCGCCATCGCACGCCGCATCGCCGAGGAAATGGGCCTCGATGCGGTCACCATCGACACGGCCGAGACCGCGGGCAATCTGATGAATGTCGGCAAGATCCTGGTGCCGGAGCAGGTCCTGACCCGCACGGGTGATTTGTCCCAGAGCGAGATCCAGCAGGTCCGTGACAGCATCCAGGCGGGCGCCGAGCTGCTCAAGCAGGTCGAGTTCGACGGGCCGGTCGTGGAAACCCTCGACCAGTCGCGCGAGCGCTGGGACGGGACGGGACCGCGCGGGCTGGCCGGCGATGTCATTCTTTTGCCGGCGCGCGTGGTCGCCGTGGCCAACGCCTTCGTCGCCCTGGTCTCGGCCCGCGCCCATCGGCCCGGGTTGAGCTTCGATGCCGCGGTCGACACGCTGCTCAATGAGACCGGCTCGGTGTTCGACCGCCGTGTCGTCGCCGCGCTGATCAGCGTGCTCGACAATCGCGGCGGGCGCGCTGCCTGGTCGGAGTTCGCCCGCCCGCCCGTCGCCGGCTAGAAGGTTTCCTTGAACGGCCGCAGGTCGAGCTCGTGCGTCCATGCCGAGCGCGGCTGCTCGAGCACGAAGAGGAACGCATCGGCGATGGCCTCGAGGTCGAGCAGCCCATCCTCGCCGGCCTGCTGAACCCGCTCCGGCCGATTCATGCGCAGGCGCTCGCCGGCAATGCCGCCATCGATCACGATATGGGCGACGTGGATGCCGGCCGGCCCCAGCTCGCGGGCCATCGACTGGGCGACCGCCCGCAAGCCCGCCTTGGCCGCGGCGAAGGCCGCGAAGGTGGCGCGGCCGCGCAAAGAGGCTGAGGCGCCGGTGAACAGGATCGTACCGCTGCCTCCAGGCACCATGCGGCGCGCCGCCTCGCGACCGACAAGGAAGCCACCCAGGCAGCCGACCCGCCACGTGTCCTCGAAGGTCTTTGCCTCGAGCTCGCGGATCGGCTTCGAGACATTGTTCCCGGCGTTGTAGATCACGCAGTCCAGCGTTCCGGTGCGTACCGCGGTGTCGAACAGGCGGCCGACATCGCTTTCGCTCGTGGCATCGGCCACGATGGCGGTTGCCAGGCCGCCGCGCTCGCCGATTGCGGCCGCCACCGCTTCGAGGCGTGCTGCGGTGCGTCCGGCGAGAAATACATGCCGGCCGGTCTGCGCCAGGCGGCGGCCGAGCGTGGCGCCGAGCCCGGCCTCGGCGCCGACACCGACCACGATGGCGGTCCGGGTGCCGCCGCTCATTTGCGGGCGACGAAGGCTGGGCGCGTGTGGCTGCCGGCAAAACCGCGCAGCCGGCCCGGGAGGCCGTGCTGACTGGTGACGCGGAAGCCCGCGTCCTCGATCATGGCGGCGACGTCGCGCGGCAGGAAGGTGTGGGGATGAGCCTCAACCAGGATCTGGCCCTTATGCGTGCGCCGCGTGATGTGCTCGAAGCGCAGCTTGCCGATGACGGACAGGCAGTCGACGCCGACGAGCAGCGTGCCGCCGGGGCGCAGCGCCTTGTGCGCGTTGCGCAGGATCGTCTGCGGCTCGCGCACATGGTCGAGAACGTTGTAGGTGACGACCGTGTCGAAGGCCTCGTTGAAGCCGAGGTCTTCGCCAGGCGTCTGAATGTACTCGCCTTCGGCGGCGAGCTGCTCGACCCAGGTTAGGAACGGCGCCGCCCAGGCATCCTCAGGCAGGCGGGTGGCGCGAATCGGCAGCCGGGGCAGCGGCTCGGCCTTCACCAGCCGCTTGAGCCCCGCCTTGTGGCGGCTGAACGAGATCAGGCTCAACCCCAGAGGGCCGCAGCCAATCTCCAGGGCCTCCCGGCCCTCGAAAAGGTCGCGCTGCACGCCCTCGTCCAGCAGGGCCAGGAACTCCGGCTTTTCGGCGCAAATCCGCAGGATTTCGCGCAGATCGAGCGATTGCCAGTAGCTCAGTTCGGCCGCCTGGGCGGCACTCCAGCGGTCGAGGGAAATCGCCGTCAAATAACTCTCCCTTATGCCGCGTTGTGCGGACGGCCTGTCATACCGATATGTCACCCGGCTCGATGCTAACGCCCTGGCATGATAGATATTTCAATATGATCGTCGACTCTTTTGCCGCCGACCCCGGTTCCGCGGGGGATAAACCCCGGACGTATGCCGTTCCAGCCGAAACGGCGGTCTATGCCATCGGCGATATCCACGGCCGTTCCGATCTGCTGGCGGAGCTGCATGCGGGTATTGCGACCAACGCGGCGTCGCGGAACGTCACCCGCCGGGTGATCGTGCATCTCGGTGACTATGTCGACCGCGGGCCGGATTCCAAAGGTGTGATCGACCGCCTGCTCGACGCCATCCCAGCCGGTTTCGAATCCATCGCGCTGCTCGGCAATCACGAGCGGATGATGCTAGATTTCCTCGAGGACGCCAGCATCGGCCCGCTCTGGCTGCGCAACGGCGGCGACGCCACGATGCTGTCCTACGGCGTCGCCTACGATGCGAAAGGCGGCTTCGACCTGCAGAGGCTGCGCGGCCTTCAGGGCGAGCTTCGCCACCGTCTGCCCGAGCGGCATCTGGCTTTCCTGCTCGGCTTGCGGCTTCTGCATGTCGAGGGCGACTACGCCTTCGTCCATGCCGGCATCCGCCCGGGCGTGGACCTCGAGGCGCAGGAGGAAATGGATCTTCTCTGGGTGCGCGGCCTGTTCCTGCGGTCCGAGCATGACCATGGCCGGATGATCGTGCACGGCCACACCATCGTGCCGGAGCCGGAGATCCTGCCGAACCGTATCGGCATCGACACCGGGGCGTGGTACACCGGCCGTCTGACCACCCTGGCGCTTGAAGGCAGCCGGCGGCATCTCCTGGCGACGGCACCCTGATCGGCTCCTTTCCTGTCACCTCCCAGAAAGCGGAAACACGCGATGGAACGCAAGCGCGTCATGGTCACCGGCGGGGCCGGTTTCCTCGGCTCTCACCTGTGCGAGCGGCTGCTCGACTACGGACACGAGGTCCTGTGCGTCGATAATTTCTTCACTGGGCGCAAGGCCAATATCGCGCATCTCCTCGACAACCCGTATTTCGAGTTCATGCGTCACGACGTGACGTTCCCGCTCTATGTCGAGGTCGATGAGATTTATAACCTCGCCTGCCCGGCCTCGCCGGTCCATTACCAGGCCGATCCCGTGCAGACGACCAAGACATCGGTGCACGGCGCGATCAACGTTCTCGGCCTCGCCAAGCGCATCCGCGCCAAGGTGTTTCAGGCGTCGACATCAGAGGTCTACGGCGATCCGGACATCCATCCGCAGCCGGAAACCTACCGCGGCAGCGTGAACACGATCGGTCCGCGCGCCTGCTACGACGAGGGCAAGCGCTGCGCCGAGACGCTGTTCTTCGACTATCACCGGCAGCACAAGCTGCGCATCAAGGTCGTCCGCATCTTCAACACCTACGGGCCGCGCATGCACCCCAATGACGGGCGCGTGGTGTCGAACTTCATCGTCCAGGCGCTGAAGGGCCAGCCCATCACCATCTATGGCAAGGGGACGCAGACGCGCTCGTTCTGCTATGTCGACGACCTGATCACGGGCTTCCTCAAGATGATGGGAACGCCCGACTCGTTCACCGGACCGGTCAATCTCGGCAATCCCGGCGAGTTCACGATCAAGCAACTGGCCGAGATGGTGATCAAGCTGACCGGCGCGCGCTCCAAGCTGGTCTACAAGCCGCTGCCCCAGGACGATCCGCTGCAGCGCTGCCCTGACATCACGCTGGCCAAGAAAGCCCTCAAGTGGCAGCCCACGATCGCCCTCGAGGAGGGCCTCAAGAGGACGATCGACTATTTCGAGAAGCGGCTGGTCGACGAGCGCTCGGCGGTCAGGCCGGCGAAGAAGCCGGCGACCCGCTCGCGGTAGGCACCCCATGTGAAGGCCTCGGCCCGCTCGCGCGCCGAGGCGCCGAGGCTGCGGCGCAGGTCCGCGTCGCGATAGAGACGCTCGATGCGCTCGACCAGGGCGTCGACGTCGCGCGGCGGGACGATATAGCCGTCGAGGCCATCGCGCACCACCGAGCCCGTGTTCGGGGTGGCGATCACCGGCAGGCCGCACGCCATCGCCTCATAGGTCGCAAAGGCCGAACCCTCGTGCAGCGAGGGATAGACGAAGATATCCGCTTCGGTGAACAGGCGGTGGACCTCGTGGTAGGGCACGTGCGGCACGTGCCTGAACAGGCCGTCATAGGGGGCGAAGGCCGCGTCGCTGCCGACGCGCCGACCGACCAGCATCAGCTCGGCGTTCGGCAGGCGCAGGCGGTTCATCGCGTCGAGCAGGTATTTGATACCTTTGCGCTGGCTCAGGCTGCCGACAAACAGGATGCGGAACGGTGCGCCGGCCGGCTTGGGTGCCGGGCGAAACCGTTCGATATCGACGCCGTAGGGAATGACCGCGATCCGCTCCGGTTTCGTGCCGCGAGCCACCAGGGTGTCGCGCACGTAGTCGGATGGGACCAGCACACGGTCGGCCTCCACGGCTTCGATACGGCAGCGCTCGATGATCCAGTCCGGTGGCACGACGAGCGTCTCGGCGAACTCCGGCGCGCGCTCGGCCTCCTCGCGGAAGACCTCGAGACCCGCCTCGATATGGCCGATGACCTGGTTGAGCACCGAGACGGCGCCGATTTCGCGGGCGGCCCGCTGGCTCAGCAGTGCCGATGAATCGTGCCCGACGACGACGGCGGGATGTTCGCGGCGGATGCGGGCCGCGACCCAGCGGTCGAAGATCTCGTTGCGCCAGCCGACGACACGGGCCAGCGGTCCTGGCGGCAGGCCCAGCCGGTTGAGCGCCACGTAGGCGATCTCGGGCGAGGCCAGAAAACGCACGCGCGCCGGATCAACGCCCTTGTGCGAGCGGCGCTTGAGCTCGCGCTCGACCGCGGCGCGGCGGGCAGCCGGCAGCAGCCGGGCGATACGCGCCGCCAGCCCGTCCTCGGTGTAGAAGAAGCCCGTATCGAAATCGGTGGCGATTCCGCTCGCCTGCAAGGCGGCCACCAACTCGTAGGCGAGGTGGTTGGAGCCCGGGTGATGGACAAGCACGCGCGAGGCGCTCACCGCCGCAATCTCCGAAGGAGGCCGGTCAGCATCGTCCAATCATCGGCTGTCGGCACCAGCAGCCGCAGCACCGGCAGGTTCAAGCTCCGCTGCAGCGCGACGCCCAGCACGGCCGCGGCGACCACATTGGCAACCACCAGGCTCCAGGCCGCGCCGATGATTCCGTAACCCGGCAGCAATACGACGAGCGATGCGGCGGCGGCGATCAGTCCGGCGATCTCGGCCTGGCCGATGACCAGCGGGCGGTCCCACGCCTTGAGCGCGTTCATGAACAGGATCTTGGCGCTCGCCGCCGGCAGGCCCAGCAGCATGATGTTGGCAACGGTGGCGGCGCGGTCGAAAGGCTGCCCGAAGAGCAAGGGAACGAGCCAGGGGTTGAGCGGCAGCAGGATCGCGGTGCAGGCGATGGTCACGGCGAGGGTGAAGCGCAGATAGCGGCCGAAGACAACGAGCTTGCCGCCGGGCTCCGTCTGGTTGCTGATCTTGGGGAAGGCGAGGTTGCCAAGGGTCTGAGCCAGAATCTGCGGGCCGTTGGCGACGGTGAGCGCCACGACATAAAGGCCCAGCTCGGCGTGTGGCAGCCATAGGGCGACCAGCGCCTGGTCGATCTTCTGCCGCGCCGAGTTGAGCAGCTCGCCGACATGGACCTTGGCGCCGTAAATGAAAAGTCCGCGCAGCGTCGCACGGTCCGTGCGCCAGCCGATCCACCCACGGCGTCCCAGCAGCACCAGCCCCAGGAGCAGCGCGACCAATGTGCCGAGGAGGTTGGCCACCGCGAAGCCGGCGACGGTCGCGTAACCGGTCCACCAAGCGATACCGATGAACACGAGATAGCCGAGCGCCACCACGCCGCGCAGGAGGTTCCAGGTGACGATATCGAGCTGCCCCTGGAAGATCGTCGCCACGAACAGCGAGGAAAGATAGAGCGGTATGAACGGGACGAGATAGGCGAGGGCGAGCTGCAGCGTGTGGGCGCTGTCGGTGATGACCAAGGGTTCGATGACGAAGCCGGCGGTGACGAGCACCGCCGACAACAGAACAGTCAGCAGCGCCGCCGACGCGAACAGGATCCGCGGCGAGGCGGCACCCGTCGCGGCGCGATACAGCAGCGCATCGGACAGGCCGAGAATGCCGAACTCGGCGATCAGCCCGGCCCACAGCAGGATCTCGGCAAGCTCGCCGCGGCCTTCCGGCAGCAGCAGCCGCGCCGCGAGAAGACCGGTCGCAATATTGGCCACCTGAATGAAGCCGGTGGCGACGAAGGAGACGGAGACGTCCTTCATGGCCCCGGCTCGGCGCTGAATCCCGGGCAGGTGGCCGCAAGCGCCCGGCGGAGACCGACGATGTCCTCGGCGAAACTCCAGCGCTCGATGATCGCCAAGCTGCGCCGGCCCATCGCCGCAAGTCGCTCCGGATCGCTCAGGACCTCGCGCAAGGCGCGGGCAAGATCACCGGCTTCGTTGACGCGGAACAGCGCTCCGTTCTCACCCGGCCGCACGAGGTCGGCGGCCGCGCCGACGCGGTCGCTGGCGATGACGGCCCGTCCCGCGCACATCACCTCGTTGATCACCAGCCCCCACGATTCCTGCCACGAGGGCAGGACGAACGCGTCGCAAAGGTCGTACCAGCGCGGCAGTTCGGCCTGCGGCTGAAATCCGACGAAGCGCACGGCGTTGGGCGCGAAGCGCGCCGCCTGGGCTTCGAGGGCGGGGCGCATCGGTCCGTCGCCGACGAAGACAAGATAAGGCCGGCGCAGGGCCGGCTCGTCCTGGATCCGCGCGAAGGCCTCGAGGAGCAGATCCGGGCGTTTGCGCTCGATCAGCTTGGCGGCGAAGAGCAGGACCGGCCGCCCGGGCTGCAGCCCGAGCTCGGCCCTTGTCCGGTCGCGCAGCCGCGAGGCCGCTTCGGCCCCTTTGCGGAAATGGGCGTTGTCGACGGCGTAGGGCATGTCGAAGAGCCGGGTCGCGGGGACGCCGTTCTCCACATAATACTGGCGGTTGAGACTGCCGATGGTGAGGAAGGCATCGACCCCGCCTGCCAGCGCGCCAAAGAACACCCGCTTGGCGGCCGTCTTGAGAGGGCTGCGTGCTGCCGAGACGGAGGTCGCCTCGTCGCGCAGCAGGACCTTGAGTCCCCGGCGCTTGGCGGCGGCGATGGCGGCCCAGTGAAAGGCGCGTGCGTAGCCGTGCACCCACAGCGCGTCGAAACCCTTGAGCCGCCGGGCGAAGTCGTAGTTGAGCGGACGCCAGAGATCGAGCGGGGGCTGGGTGCCCTCGGGGGCCGCAAAGAACTGCGGCAGGATTTCGTAGCGGTAGCCTTCGAGCAGCGGCACGTCCCACTCGATGGTTCGTCCAAACTCGCCGGCGGTGAAGGCGCGCGCCGAGAAGTCCGTGCCGAAGAAGGCGGTGAAGTCGATATCCGGCTGCGCCGCCACCGCGCGCAGCAGCGGGGCCTGGTACTGGATCGGGTGCGTGACGAGATAGGCGAGCCGCAGGCGCTGCATGGAGGGGCTGTGCCGTCCCGAACGGGTCAGGCGGCTTTCGCGTGCTGCTCGTAGACCAGGCGGGCCCAGCCGCGGAATCCGCGTGCCGCGCCGGCGGCCTGGTCCGCCGTCTCGCCCTGCACCCATTCGCGCACCGGTACCACGAAGCCGGTCTTGGCGCGGTGTCGGATGTCCGGCGGAAGCGGCGTGCGGCAGGTATCGGCCATGTCACCCTTGGACGGCGGAGTGTCGCTCGCCAGCAGCGGCGCCAGGCGCGCCAGCAGCTCGACGTCCACGAAGGGCACGCGGATCTCCAGCGAATGAGCCATGCCGGCCCAGTCCGAATCGCGCAGCAGCTGGTTGCGCATGTACCAGGCGATCTCCAGCGCCGTGACCTTGAGCCGCGGGCTGTCCAGCCGCTCGATGTCGCGCTCGAGGCGCTCGACCGTCTCGAGCTCGGCCAGTCCTTCGCGCGCCATCTCCGGCGGCAGGAGATCCGCCATCTCCCAGGGCATGAACAGGCAGCGCCGCAGCATGTAGGCGCCGGCAAAACCGGTCCCGTATTCAAGCAGGCCGGGATATTTTGGCGGCACGAGATTACGCAACCACGGCGCCGTCGCGCGCCGCATGGCGCGGCCGAAGGATTCGAGGCCGGCGAACGGCCCCAGCATGCGGACCATCTGCGGAATCTGGCGGAAGCTCGGATAGCCGGCGAAGATCTCGTCGCCGCCCAGGCCGGAGAGCGCGACCTTGAGGCCGGCTTCGTGCGCCGCCTTGGCCACGAAATAGGTGTTGGTGCCGTCGATCGAGGGCTGGTCCATCGCCTCCATCAGGGCGGCGCGCTTGCAGGCGACCTG
>Ga0196963_10000711_pt1 | contig 26827 bp, 24 predicted proteins | sample S1_5metaG_FD_148600 | JGI IMG/M metagenome (GOLD analysis project Ga0196963, IMG submission 148600) | Soil microbial communities from Anza Borrego desert, Southern California, United States - S1_5 | ecosystem: Environmental > Terrestrial > Soil > Desert | place: USA: California | collected...
AGGAATCAATTTTCGAGAATCCTGTATGTGTCCAGTAACGTACAAGCGGCGCGAGTCCTGAAGCCGCTTCCATCTGGGCGATTTCGCATTCGTGGTGAGGAAAAATCAAATCTATTGCTCCGCCATGCACGTCATATTGTGGTCCAAAAAAAGTTTCCGTAATGGCTGTGTCTTCGATGTGCCAGCCTGGTCGGCCGCGGCCAAGTGGCGTATCCCAGTACGGCTCATCAGGTTTACTATTTTTCCAAAGGCAAAAATCATTCCAGCCTCGTTTCTCTTTTGCTTCGTCAATGCGCGAAACTGAATCATCTTCTTTGAGCTCAGTACGACCAGAGAGTTTGCCGTATTCTTTGAACTTGGCAGTTTCGAAATAAATACCGTCGCTTATCTTGTATGCATAACCTTTCTCAAGGAGTGTGTTTACTTGGGTTACTATTTTGTCGATATGGTCTGTCGCTCGAGCGTATTCGGTAACCGAAGTATTTCCGAGAAGGGCCATATCTTCTTGGTAAATTTTTTCAAACTTGAGACTTAAGTTTTTCCAGTCTGTCCCGAGTTCTCGAGCACGATTAATAATCTTGTCATCGATATCAGTGATATTTTGTAAATAAAAAACCTGATATCCGAGGTAGCGCAACGCCCTCACTAGTACATCAAATTGGGTGTACGTTTTGCCATGGCCTAGATGTGGATAGTCATAGACAGTTGGTCCGCAAACGAACAAGTTCACCTGTGTATCATGAATAGGTTTAAATTCTTCTTTTGTTTTTGAGAGAGTATTAAAAAGCTTTACCGCCATTGTTTAGGAAGCCGTGTCGGCCCGGAAGTCATTTTTGTAAATTGCGATAAGGGTATAGAGGAAGCTTACGGTAAGGGGACCGACAATGACGCCGACAGGCCCGAGGAAGGAAATACCGCCGAGTACCGAAAACAAGATAAGGAGCGGGGAGATATTTATCTTCTTCCCGACGATAACCGGACTCAAGAAATTATCAATCATTCCAACCACAAGGGCTGCCCAGACGAGGAGGCCGAAGGCAGAGGTTGTCTCGCCGGTCGCAAAGAGGTAAATCACTGCCGGCGCTGAGACGATTGCCGTACCCACTGTCGGGATGAGGGACATAACGGCCGCTACCACGCCCCAAAGTGCCGGATTTGGCACATTGAATATCCAGAGCCCGATACCCATAAGGGTTCCTTGGATGAGGGCGATAAAGAGGTAGCCTTTCATCACTGCGTTTACAGAAAACATGAGTTGTTTAATGATTTTTTGATCATACGTATCTTCAAGCGGCGAAAGGGCGATCAGTGAACGCTTCCACTCGGCACCATCTTTCAAGAAATAAAAGATGATAAGGAGCATAAGGATAAAAGAAAAGAAAGCAGAAAGTGTAGTGGTAAAAATGATTGCAATGTTGTTCGAAAGATACGAGACAAAGTCCTTTGCACGCTCAGTGAAATCGATATTGATATCTTGCGGCAAGAATGCATTGATTGAATTCCCAATATCATTTAGGAATGTTCCAGCGTTGCCATTGCTCACTACCTTGTGATACACATCTTCGCTTTGGTTAAAGACGAGGGTACCTATGCCGAGAAGCGGGCCGCAAACAATGAGAGTAAAAATAACAACAGTCAAAAACGCCGAGAGCCAGTTTGGTACGCGCCTATCAGTCATCCATTTGTGTATTGGGTTAAGGACGATCGCAAAGCAGAGGCCGAGGATAAGTACTACCCAGAAAGGCTGGAATATAAAGAAAGTAAAAATAAGCGTTACAAAAAGGAGTCCGAGGAAAAAGTATCTTTCAACTGTTTTCGCTTGCATGCAGGTATTATACCACAAGCCCTGCCCCGTACCAAGCTCTGCTTTGGTTCGGGGTTGCATATTTCCCAAAAATAGGCTATTATAGGACCCATGCAATTCGCGGTAATACAAACAGGCGGCAAACAATACAAGGCGTCCGTTGGGGACGTGCTCTCTATCGAAAAGCTCCGAGGAGACTATAAAAAAGGGGATAAAGTCACTTTTGACAAAGTGCTCCTCGTAGACGATGGCAAAAAAGCTACCGTTGGCGCCCCATACGTTTCTGGCGCATCAGTAGATGCAGATATCACTGATATCGGCCGCGCTCGAACAGTGCTTGTAGTTAAATACAAACAAAAGTCCCGCTATCTCCGCCGCAACGGCCACCGTCAGCCATATTTCAAAGTAAAAATTACTTCTATCCAGTAGTAGATTTTGGCGAAGCCCTTTAGGGCGCGTTATTGCGCATCGCCAAAATTCACTACTGGATTCTATAAAATAAACGACTAGGCAAGACCTAGTTGTTGTTTTGCATTTTGTGTTAGAATTTGGATATGAATCCCGTTAGTGATAGCAAATTTCAGTATGTTTACTTATTACGTTCTAAAAAAGATGGGAAGTGGTATAGTGGTTGCACAGGGGATTTACGGAAGCGCTTAAGAGAACATAACACTGGTGAGTCAACATGGACAAAAGGTCGCGGTCCATTCGAGCTAATTTATTATGAAGCATATAGGAATATTAAAGACGCTTTTGCTAGAGAAAAGCAGATTAAGTCTGGTCTGGGTAAAGAATATATCAAAAGACGTCTTAAGCGCTTCCTATCACTAACGGGATGAAAAAGTACGAGCGGATTATTAAGAAATATCTCAAAGAAAGGCATTGGGATGATTTGCGGCCAGGAGACTTGGCCAAGTCAGTGGCTATCGAGGCAGGGGAGCTCTTAGAGATTTTTCAATGGACCAATCAGAGCCTTGCCGAAGTAAAAAAGGATAAAGAGAAAATAGCAAAGATCAAAAGCGAGCTTGCGGACGTTTTAAATTACTGCTTTGAGATAAGCGTGCTGCTTAATCTCGATACCGAAAAGCTCCTCATGGAAAAACTCAAGAAAGTAAAAGCAAAATACCCAGCGCATCTTTTCAAAAATCGCCCGAAAAATGTTGACGCTGGCTCCGAAGATATCTACTGGCAGATCAAAAAAGAACACCGGATGAAAGGGGAATAAAAAGTATCAAGGACTCCCCTTGATACTTTTTATTATAGAATTTACGCATATGCAGAAATTTTATAATCTTACTGTCTATTTTGTAGGGCGTTTTTGAGGGTATCGTTGTCAGAATATTCGAGCTCGGTGCCGGTGGAGAGGCCGCGGCCGAGACTCGAGATTTTTACATTTTTTTGCTCGGCGACATTCTGTAATTCTCCCCGCACATACGAATCTGTATAATTGCCTTGGGGGTTTAGAGAAAAAGCAAGTATCACTTCTTGAATACCGTTATTTTTTACACGCTGTTTGAGCTCATCGATCCGCACGAAATTTTTTGTATTTTTTTGCACGATCTGTACAAGGCCGCCTAGGATAAAATATTTTCCTTTGTAGATACCGCTTTTGCGTACGGATTCGAGGTCAGAGTCCTTTTCGACGACAAGGAGCGTAGGTTCTCTATTCGGATCGCTGCAAATATCGCACAGAGTTTCGCCATTTCGTTTGATGAAAAAGCGGAAGCAATCCCGGCATTGATTTATTTGTTTTTTAAGGTCAGTAATGAGCTGGCTCAAATTTTCGTTATATGCAGATGTGCGGGACATGAGGAAATACACAAAGCGCTTTGCCTGTCTCTCACCGATACCGGGAAATTCTTTAAATATCTGGGCGAGCTTTTCTACAACGTCCATGCCCTTATTATACCTTAAAATTCATCAAGGCTGCTGCCTTGTATTTTAGACGGCGCAAAGTCGCTCAAATTGCTTTTTTCGAGATTGAGGAAGGTCGTCGTCTTTTCGTCAAAGTAAAGTTCCACTTTACCAACGGGACCATTACGGTGCTTTTCGACGAGGATTTCTGCAATGTTTGTTTTTTCTGATTCATCTTTGCCTTTGTCATCGCGATGGATAAACATAACGACGTCCGCATCCTGCTCGATCGAGCCTGAGTCTCGGAGGTCAGAGAGGCGCGGTTTGCCGCCGCGGGATTCGACAGCACGATTAAGCTGTGAAAGGGCGAGCACCGGGACATCGAGCTCTTTGGCGAGGGCTTTGAGGGAGCGGCTGATTTCAGTCACTTGGTTTACCATCGAGTCGTAATTTTTAGTGGTACTCATGAGCTGCAAGTAGTCTACAACGATAAGATCAATCCCTTTCTCTGCCTTGAGCCTCCTAGCGAGGGCCTTCATGCGAACGATTGAATTCCCTGGTTGATCATCAATATAAATTTGGGCTTTGGCGAGCTTGTCGAGCGAGTCGCGAAGCTGCGAGAACTCGCGGTCTGAAGAGAGTCTCCCCGTGCGCAGGTTCCAGGCATTCACTCGGGATTCCGCAGAAAGCATACGGTCTACAAGCTGCTGCGAAGACATTTCGAGCGAGAATATTACTACTGATTTGCCATATTGCACCGAAGACATGCGGGCGATATCGAGGGCAAGCGTCGTTTTACCCATACTTGGTCGTGCCGCGAGGATTACAAGATCAGACTTTTGAAGCCCGGAGAGCATGGTATCCAAATCTTTGAATCCCGTCGGGATACCGCGAAGTTCTCCCTTGTTTTCGTGCAGCTTTTCCAGCCTCTCGTATGCTTCCGGCAATGCGTCTTTTAGGTTTACAAACTTTTGATTCTTGGGAGTTGAGACCACGCTAAATATTTTCTTTTCTGCGAGATCCAAAATATCATTCATGTGATCATCGCCTTCGTTAAACGCAAGTTCCGAAACATAGTCCGCTGCTTCGATCAAACTCCGCAAGACGTGCTTCTTGGCGACAATCTCGGCATAATGTTTGACGTTGGTAGAGGAGGGAACGCTGTTTACAATCTCTGCGAGATATTGATTGCCGCCGATACGGTCGAGCTGCTTTTTTTCGTTAAGCTTTGTCGAGAGGGAGAGCATGTCGATCGGTTCATTCTTGGCGGCGAGGTCCTGCATTGCCTGGAAAATTATTTTGTGCTTATCTGCGTAAAAACAATCCGGATTGATCAAGTCTTCGACTTCGTGCATAGCGTCCTTGCGGAGCATTATCGAACCCAAAACTGCCTGTTCAGATTCGAGATGCTGCGGTGGAATACGGATATTGTTTTGTCTGTTTTGATGCCCTTGCATAGATTCATTCTAGCACACAGATAAAAGTGGCCAACGTGCCATAATGCGCCAAACTGTTATTAAAGTGTGTATAAATGTGCTAATATATTTTATATGTCTAAAAAAATCTATTTGTCAGGCATTCAGCCATCGGGTCGGCCGCATATCGGAAACTATTTCGGTATGATGAAGCAGCTTATCGCTGCCCAAGAAAACTATGATGTGTATGTGATAATCGTTGACTATCATGCGCTCAAATCGGTCAAAAATGCCGAAGAAATGAAGCAAAACATTATCGGCGTCGTGCTCGACTATTTAGCCCTCGGCCTTGATCCAGAAAAAGTCATATTTTTCAAGCAAAGCGATGTTTCCGAGCATACTGAGCTTTGTTGGATTTTTGACAATATCACCACCATGCCGTACTTGATGCGGGCGCATGCATTCAAAGATGCAGAGGCAAAGAACAAAGAAATCGATGTGGGCACATTTAACTATCCGATGCTCATGGCGGCAGATATTTTGCTATATGATCCGGATGTGATCCCTGTCGGCCAAGACCAAAAGCAGCATATCGAGATCGCTCGTGATACAGCAGAGAAATTCAATCACATATTTGGCGAGACGTTTAAACTTCCGGATGCCATGATTATGCAGGAAGTAGCCGTTGTGCCTGGCATCGATGGCCGCAAGATGTCGAAGAGTTACGGCAACACTATACCGCTTTTTGCAGAATATGAAGAGATTAAAAAAGCTGTTATGAGTATCGTGACCGACTCAGGAGAGGGAATCCCGAAAAATGTATACGCTATTCATAACCTCATCCGTCCAGCGTCGGAACTTTTGCCCATATATGAAGCCAAGGCAGGGAAGTATAAAGAATTAAAAGAGCTTTTGATCGAAGACTTGGAGAAATTTATTGCGCCGCTTCGCGAAAAGCGGAAAGAATTTGCCAAAGATATCCCAGCCGCCCTCGCTATACTCAAAGCCGGTGGCGAAAAAGCAAAACAGGTTGCGAGTGCCAAAATGCAAGACGTGCACAAGAAGATAGGGGTAGATGTATATTAATTTTTAGTATCGGGATGAAAAATAATATCGAAGAGTATAAAAAAGAATTTGTTGATATTCTTTACAAGGTGAGTAAAGAGAAGAATTTACTGTCTGATTTTGTAAAAGAAATTCTGACTCCGCGCGAATTTGAAAATATTGCTGTTAGGTGGCAGATCGTAAAGCGCCTCGCGAAAGGGGAGCATCACCAGGCAATCGCGGAGGATCTTCACCTCGGAGTGGCGACTGTCACTCGGGGATCACGCGAAATGCGCAAAGCCCAGGGAGGATTCAGGCGGGCACTCAGTTTGATGAAGAAAAAATAGACACTCCTACTTGACCCCGTAGTAGATTTTGGCATAGCATTTCAGTGCTACGGCTTTGCCGTAATGCTAAAATTCACTACGGGGTTGACTTTTCTTTTGATATATACTATCATACTAGTATGATGATATTAGGGAAAAGAAGCAATAGACGGGAGAATGGCAATGCAGCAAAATCCTGGTGGGGCGCAGGGTCACAAGCCTTTGCGTCTGTCTGTTGATTTCTCTAACTTCTAAAAACTAAAGGAATCCACCGAGTGGCGCAGAGGGCGCCATTTTTTGTTCTTTAAAATAAAAATATAAGGAGATTGGTAAATGAAGAGAAGAACAGGGGAATTACAATTTCAGTTGCCAAATGTCCCCGAGATCCCCGCTTGGGTTCTGCGCTCCATAGAGCGCAGGATCAAAAAAGGGAATCTCACGATTGTTTCTGCCGTTTGCCCAGACTACGAACGGATAAACGGTAGGTTCACCTACAAAAGTGTCGGCTGTGGCGTGCCCTACGTTGCCGGCCAACATTTGCAGGTAGTAAAATCATTAATTTCTCAGATTCCAGAGTCAGTTCAAGTCACGTATAGCGTGACTCTCGCAGACACGGAGTTTGATTTACCCCTCGTCATGGATCACTTGGTTGGCGGTGATCCATGTGAATTTCTCCGGCGGTGCCAAGCTAGCTGTGAAAATATTTTCCGGCTGGCCCAAGCGCAAGGTTTACCAATCAAAAGTTCAAACCGTTTTACGAAAATTTTTCCGAAATGGTTTGAATTTTATAACCTTGCTCTGCAGGGTTTCCGCTTCGAAGCAGAAACAAATTCTTCGACTTCTTTCGACCTTGCAGCAAATGCCAATTCTCGGTCGTCCTTATACTTTGCCATGACCGGCGGAGTGAATGAAGGAGATCCAGAATACTGCCGTGAGATGGTTCTCCGGCAATGGGCACAGTATGCAGCCTGGGGCGAGGCTGCACGCGAGGTCTTCGGCCAGGACCTCATCATGATCAACCATTCGACCCCGAACCTGGGGCGAGTGAATGATCAGCTTTTTCGGAGGGATCGAGAACGAATTCCGATCTTGCAGCTATCGACCACTACCACGCCCGGGTAGTGTCTATCTAGACACCCTTCGGCCGCCGAGCGACTGAAGGGTGTTATTATTAATATTAAATTAAAAAGTATGTCTAAAATTATTCCAATTATTACTAGTGCACCGATCCAATATTCTTTTGATGGTCTTGATATGTATGATGCATTTGATCTTGTTTCGAAGGGCTTAAAGGATGCGCCACTTACTGAAAATGCAATAGACATTTTAAAAAATCACCAGTTTAATTTTGATTTAAAAAAGATAGACACAATATTTACTGCCGAAAAAGGTCAAACTGTTGCTACTGCAGAACTTTTTATAAAATTAGGCCTGACTCCAAATGCAAAAATTATTCCTACACAACTTTTAAATGGGATTCGGTTTTCAATGCAGGATCTTGTATCAAAAGAACGATTTCTTTCTTTACCACAAGATAAAGCTTTGTCTTTGGCGCGGAAGATTTTCATTACTAAACTGTACGAAAATAATTTAGAAGAATCTCTAGAAGACCTCCAGAAGCGAATGGATAGTTTAATTTATTTACTAAAACAAAATAAAAAAGAGATATTTTGTATTTCTCATGCTTTCTATATGAAACTTTTTGAAATATATCTAAAAGATAGAGAAGCTTTCGATAAATTAGAAACTCTACAAAGAGCTTTTAATCCAAATCAAAAACCTTATGAACCTCTTTCGGGTTTTGACTGTGAAATATAGTTTGCATTTTGGGTGAGGTATGTTATGATAAATATATGCATAAAACAGTGCAGCAAAATTGGGGAAAGTTTTATTTTAAGCCCTTTACCAAACCTTTAGAAGGTTGATCTTTGCGCTGTAATAAACTCTTAAAATAAATTACAACTCAGACACCAGCCTTCTAAAAAGAGGGTTTTTCTTTTTTAAAGGCTGGAGAAAGGAGGCCATATGGATTGGAAGTGGTTTAGTTAGGGTAGCAGGTCCAGAGTAGACCTTGCTACCCAAAAATCAAGGAACTAGATCGATGAATCTAGTTCCAAAAAACTCGGCGGAGTTGAGGTTGCTAGCCCTCTCCGCCCAATTTTAAAACTAAATTTATGAAAACATTACAAATTAATTCAATACACTTTTTATCCCGTTATCTTTATTTATAGTTTTATGCTAGGTTATGTATAGAAAGGGGGTGATGAAGCTTGGGGAGATGGGCCGTCGAGAACGCATTTTGAAGTTTTCGACGGCCCTTTTATTTGATTCCAAAGCTAGATGTGATATAATATAAAGAAGCCTATGATCCAGCTGACAACTGGGCCCGTGGACGCTAAGCTCAGGCGGGTGAGAGAGGCAAAAACAATGAGGTCACGCTTTGTAAAGCATGACGAAGTAGGGTGGCACCGTGGTTCGACAAGAATCGCCCCTGCAAATTTATCAACTGGGTAAGTTTGGAGAGGCGATTTTTGTTTTCTCCATGAATATTTTATGAAGGACCGTATCTATATAAAAGATTTAAAAGAACATGTAGGCAAAGAAGTTGTTATTGCTGGCTGGGTGGATGTGCGGCGTGACCAGGGGAAAATGGTTTTCTTTGATATGCGCGACATGACAGGCAGAGTACAGGTGGTAGTGTTGCCAAGCCATGCGGAAGCAATAGAGAAAGCCAAGGAGATACGTCTCGAATGGGTTTTGAAGTTGAAAGGAATAGTTAATAAACGTCCAGAGAAAAATGTTAAAGCAGGAATTCTAAATGGTGACATAGAGCTCGAAGTGACCGGTATCGAAGTCTTGAGTAAAGCAAAGGAATTGCCATTTGATATGTCCCTCGAAGGATATAATTTAGATCTGACGACGGAGCTCGATAACAGAGCTCTCGTCTTGCGCCATCCGAAAGTTCAGGCAGTTTTCAAGGTGCAGGAAACTATTATCGATTCCTTCCGGGAATTTATGAAGCAGAATAATTTCTTTGAATTTCAGGCACCAGCTATTACTCCCGCGACTGCCGAAGGAGGAGCGGAAGTTTTCAAAATCGACTACTTTGACAAAAAGGCGTATCTCACTCAATCACCTCAGCTATACAAGCAGATCGTGATGTCTGCCTTCGAGCGATGCTTTTCGGTAAACAAAGTTTTCCGCGCTGAACCGTCATCCACGACGAGACACTTGACCGAGATAGTATCTCTTGATGCCGAGATGGCGTTTATTGATTCTTGGACTGATGTACGGGATATGGCTGAAGAGACAGTAAGATATATTCTCAAACAAGTAGAGAAGAAAAATGCTGAGCATTTGAAACTGTTGAATGCGAGTATTCCAGTTATGATAGAGAAAACACCAACACTGTCACTGCGAGAAGTGCAACAGAAAATATTTGAGAAATTTGGTCGTGATGTGCGAGGAGAAAAAGATACAAATCCTGAAGATGAAAGACAGATCTGCGAGATAATAAAAGAAGAAACTGGATCTGATTTCGTCTTTATTTATGGTTACCCAACACGCAAAAAGCCATTTTATGTATATCCTGACCCCGAGGAGCCTGAATATAACCAAGGGATGGATTTGCTTTGTCGAGGACTCGAATGGCTTTCTGGCGGGAGGCGAATCAATGATTACGAGCAACTTCTCGAGCATATTAAAATCTGGGAAATGGATCCTGAAAAAGTAAAAATGTTTCTCGAGGCATTCAAATACGGAGTTCCGCCCGAAGGAGGTTTTGCATTCGGAGCGGAACGCATGACAATGCAACTTCTCGGACTCAAAAACGTCCGTGAGGCCTCGATGTTCCCGCGCGACATGAATAGGATTGATGGAAGGCTAAGTAACGAGGGGTATTAGTTAGATAACAAAAACTTATGCACAAAATTTCCGGTTTAGTGATACATGGAGACGGATACGGGAGCAAGATCGGATTTCCGACAGTGAATTTGGAATTCCAAGGCGTTGATTTGCCAAAGGCTGGGGTTTATGCCGGGGATGCGCTGGTGGATAACAAAAAGTATCGCGCGGGGATTGTAATCGGCCCGGGGCTCAAAGTGGAGGCGCATTTGCTTAATTTTAATCGAGATATATATGGTAAAGAAATGACGCTGGAAGTAAAAAAATTCCTGAGAGATTATAAAAAGTTTAAAACTGAACAAGAATTGATAGCGCAGATAAAAAAAGATTTGCAAGCAGTTGCTCGGTAGTATATACTTAACTTTTACTATATGGAGAAAAATATGACAGAAAAATCATATTTGGGTCCGTTACTCATCGTCATCGCTGCATTTTTGTGGGCGGTTGACGGCGTCATTCGTCGCAATCTCTACGAACTTCCACCAATCGCCATTATATTCTTCGAACACCTTGTTGGCCTTCTCATTTTGTCTCCGTTTGTGGTAAAGTACGCACTCGAAACGCGGCTTAATTGGCGGGAATGGTGGCTGCTGGTTTTGGTATCGGTATTAAGCGGCCTCCTCGGAACACTCTGGTTTACAACCGCGCTCCTCAAAGTCAATTTTATTTCTTTTTCAGTGGTTTTCCTTTTGCAAAAATTGCAGCCGATATTTGCAATTGGGACTGCACGGATTTTTCTTAAAGAAAAACTTGATAGGCGTTACATCATCTGGGCGCTACTCGCTATTTTCTCTGCATATTTTGTAACATTTCCAAATGGAATAGTGAATTTTGCAACCGGTGCAGGGACCGTCGTTGCAGCCCTTTACGCTCTCGGCGCAGCCTTTGCCTGGGGATCGTCGACCACATTTTCCAAAATGCTCCTCGGCAAGGTGCGCCCAAGCGTGAGTACTTTCTACCGCTTTCTCTTTACCGTTGTCGTCGCGCTACCGCTTCTCTTCATATTTGGTTTCAAGGGCGGCCCGCTCATCGTAACTCCTTCAGAGCTTGGACTCTTTATCTTGATCGCAGTTTCGACTGGTATGGTGGCTCTCCTCATCTACTACAAGGGCCTCAAACGCACGCCAGTGCATGTTTCGACCATCCTCGAGCTCACATTCCCGTTTATCGCGATTTTGATCGATATGAAGCTATATAACACCGTCCTTACGCCGACCCAATGGGTAGCAGCCCTCGTGCTCGTATTTAGTATTTATGTGATCGCGAGGCTGCGAGAAGGTTTGAGTGACCAAAATACATAATATATGTCTAGCGATTTATTAAAGAAAAAATGCGTGCCATGCGAACAAGGAGGAGATCCTCTCAAGGGGCAAGAACTCCAAGATTACCTCGACGAAGTGCCGAGCTGGAAACTCAACGACGCAAAGACAAGCATCTCAAAGGAGTTTAAATTTCAGGATTTTATCGGGGCGATAAACTTTGTGGAGCGCGTAGCTGATATAGCAGAAATGGAAGGGCATCATCCGGATATTCATGTGTACTATAACAAAGTCGTCCTCGAGCTTTGGACCCACAAGATGGGCGGCCTCTCCGAAAACGACTTCATCCTCGCCGCGAAGATTGATGCGTATAAATAAATTTAAAAAGCACTGCTAGTGGCCAACTACCTCCTCTAGCAGTGCTTTGGTGGAGGGCCAACTCATGCTTGAAGCCCTCAACTCTCTTTTAACATATTAGATTACGTCAGGCAAGGCTAAAAAGAATTAGTCAAATATTTCTCGATATTCTTTTTGTCTCGCTTGAGCCAAGCAATGTTGCCTTCGAGGCGCTCGAGGACTTGCTCGACTGCGCGCTTGGCGCCGGGAGCATCGTGAGTTTGGAAAAATTTCTTGAAAGATTTGAAATGTTTTTCTTCAGCACTATTGTTTATAGCTTTGATTATTCGCGCGAGGATGGTGCCGCCTTCGGCGTAACGATTGACAAGCTCTTTCCAATTCTTCCGCACAAAGTTCCACCAAATATCCCGACCGTACGGGTTCATGGCAACTCCTGAAAGGATGCTTGCGGTATCCTGAATGCGAACATCTGTCGAAAGTGCAAATTCGCAAACCCGCTCTAGGATTTTTGGATCTCGAAAGTCTCCCAGTGCGACCCCGATGCGATTCTTTTCCTCATGCAATGCTTCTTCTTTATACATTTTGATAAATGTACTGTATTCATGCATACCACCATATGTTGCGACCACGGTATACACCGCAATGCGAATATCCGGATCTAGATGTGTGCCTTTCTGCAGTTTTTCAAATCTTTTCTTTGCCTCAGTAATTATTTTTTTATCTCCAGCTTGTCCAGCAGTGCGTATGGCGAGACGGCGGAGCAAATTATCACTATGGGATTCTTTGGGTTTCTGATCCCAACCGAGTTTCTCTAGAAGAGGAGAGAAAAGTTCGACGATAATTCTTTCTAACTTATCTTTGTGTTTGCTTTTGGCGAGGAGTTGTTCGAGTCGGGCAAGGCCAGTCGCAAGCTCAACCCACACAGTATAATTATCTTCGTTTTTATATGCTGTTAAAAATTCGAGAGCGTTCGTTGTCGGGATATCTCCTGATTCAGCGAGGGCGAACAAGTCACGAATAATTCCAAGGCGGTCGCGAGGGGAAAGTGTTTTGTTTTCTACGGGCTCACGCAATCCTTCCAAAAGTTCTTTTGAATAAGCTGTACGGTAAAAACCGGTTTCGCCGGCATTAATCTTTATAAATTCTTGGTCGGTTATTAGTATTGGCACTTGCCAGAGAGTTTTGTCTTTGCTTTTCTTCTTCGAAACAGGACTTGCGAAAAAGCGCTCTTGAGAAAGTATCAATTCTCCATTTTTAAGACTTACCCTTACTACCGGGTAGCCAGGTCTCGATGTCCAATTATGCATCATTGCTTTCACCGGTTTTTTCGAAATTTTTTCAAATGCTTCCCAGAGGTGTAACGTTTCAGTATTTTTATAGCTGTGTTTTTTGAGATAATGCCGCAAGCCGTCTCGGAAATCAGCTTCTCCGAGATAGTCCGCAAGCATGCGTATGATCGAGGCACCCTTTGAGTACGATACTTCGTCGAAAATTTCACTAATCTCGCTCGGGTGGCGCACTGCAACTTCGATTGGATGTGTACTTTCGAGCGCATCGAGGCGGAGTGCTACACCGAGGTCATTTGTGGCAAATTGGGTCCAGATGTCCCACTCTGGGAAAAGTTTGTCTACTGCGAGGTACTCGATATATGAAGCAAAACCTTCGTTGAGCCAGAGATGCGTCCACCATTCCATAGTAACAAGATTTCCAAACCATTGGTGGGCGAGCTCATGAGCGATCACCAGGGCTACCCACTGCTTATTTACCTTTGATGAGTGTTTTTCATCCACTAGGAGAGCGCTTTCGCGATAAGTCACTGCACCCCAGTTTTCCATTGCTCCGTGGGTAAAGTCAGGAATAGCAACCATGTCCAAAGTATTGAGTGGGTACTTGATATCAAAATATTTTTCGTAAAATTCGAGAACTTTTACGGTAACCTCAAGGGCAAAACCAGCCTGATGCTTTTTGCCCGGAGTAGTATACACACGCACGAGAACGCCACTCCTTGTTTTCTTTTCTACGTATTCAAATTTACCGACGATGAAAGCGAGGAGATAAGTGGACATCTTGGGTGTCGGGGCAAAGCGCACGATCTCGTAGCCTGCTTCGTGTTCTTTGGTTGAAATCGGTAGCGTGTTCGAGATCGCGCTGTGGCCGTGAGGGATGATGAGGGAGACATGAAAGACTGCCTTGTGGGCTGGTTCATCAAAACAAGGGAAAGCACGGCGGGCATCCGTCGCTTCGAACTGAGTGGTCGCCATATGAAAGTCTTTGCCGTCCACGGTGTAACGACTGCGGTAGAATCCACGCATTTTGTCGTTCAAGATCCCTTTGAAAACGAGCGTGAGCTGCGTGTTGCCCTTCGGGATCGTTCTTCCGAACCAGCAGGTAACAGTATCAGCTTTTTCGTTGTACGTGATCTTCTTCGCAAATACCTTTTCAGTGCCGATAAAAATATCTGCGGTTTCGACATCGATTTCTTTCGCATGAAGGGTGATCGATTTGGTTTCTTTTTCGATCGAGAGGGCGATGGTTTCTATGCCCTGGAAAGTAAAATTTTCAAGATCAGGCCGAATCTGGATATCGTAGCTTGCCGGGATAACGAATTTTGAAAGGCGAATATCTTTATTTTTCACCCTAGCACTAAAATTCTTAGTCATAATATTTGGGATTATAGCACGTAATCTGGAATTTAGTGCGGGGCAGGTGCTAAAATGGTAATATACTTTAAAGCATGGAAACACATAATTACACCATAAAAACTCCTGTTTTTGAAGGGCCGTTTGCGATCCTTCTCGACCTCGTCGAACGGCGCAAGCTTTTTATTAACGACATGTCGCTGGCGGCCGTTACAGAGGATTATTTGAACTACATCAATACCCTCGGGGGGCTCGAGAAAGTTGGCTCCGACAAGATCTCGAGTTTTATCGTCGTTGCTTCAACTCTCATTTTAATAAAATCAAAATCCCTCCTCCCAAACCTCGACCTCACCGCCGAAGAAGAAAGCAATATCCATACCCTCGAAGAGCGTTTGCGACTCTATGAGCTTTTTAGTAAACTCTCGGTTCATGTAAAAGGTAACTTCGGAAAAAAAATAATTTTCCCGGCGCATGAACGAAAATATGATACACTCGTCTTTTTGCCAGACAGCCAAATCACTGCCGAGCGAATGATGACCTTTGCAAACGAAGTACTCGGCCGAATGCCAAAGAAAACTGCCTTGCCTGAAGTACCGGTCAAAAAAGTAATCAGTATCGAAGAGATGATCGATAGCCTGACTGAGCGTATCAAAAATTCGATGAAGATGAGTTTTAAGGATTTTAGCGGCCAGGCGAGAACACGCGAAGAAAAAGTAATCGTGATCGTCGGATTCCTTGCCATACTCGAGCTCGTCCGGCAGGGGATCGTAAATGCAATTCAAGAAGAGCGGGATGGCGATATTACCATAGAACGTTATGAAGAAATAACTACAATAGAATAAAAATATGAACTTAGAATCGACAATTGAAGGAGTTTTATTTTTTAAAAATGAACCAATCAAAGTGGCTAAACTCGCCATGCTTTTGAAAGTTGATCCAGAGGAAGCAAAACAGGCACTCCAAAATTTAAAAACAAATCTCGAATCTCGAGGTATCGTGCTTGTGGAAAATGGTGATGAAGTAATGCTCGGGACTGCACCAGAACTTTCACACCTTATAGAAGACTTGCAAAAAGAAGAATTAAATCGAGATCTTTCCAAGGCGAGCCTTGAAACCCTTTCGGTTATCCTTTATAAAAATGGTGCCACGCGCGCAGAGATCGACTATATCCGCGGTGTTAATTCGAGCTTTACTCTCCGAGCGCTTTCTGTCCGCGGACTTGTCGAAAAAGTTACTGACCCGCAAGACAGCCGCCGCTATCTCTACAAGCCGACTTTCGAACTTCTCTCCTATATGGGACTTAAATCTGTCAATGAGCTTCCAGAATTTGATTCTGTAAACACTTCAGTCGAAACTGCGGCCGAAGGATTAAAAGAGAATGAACAGTCAGACGCAAACTAAATCATGCGCACATTGCAAAAATGACTTCACCATCGAGCCTGAAGACTTTTCTTTCTATGAAAAGATAAAGGTTCCACCGCCGACATTTTGTCCGCTGTGCCGCAAGGAGCGTCGCATGGCCTGGCGCAATGATATGTCGCTTTACAACCGTACATGCGAGATGTGTAAAAAATCTGTTATTTCTATTTACGCTCCAGACTCGGGGCTTACGCTCTATTGCAACAAATGCTGGTGGAGCGATCAGTGGGATCCAAAAAGTTGCGCTCGCGAATATGATTTCTCGAGGCCGTTCTTTAGCCAGTTTCGCGAATTAGTGACGAGCGTACCGCATATGGCCATTGTGAATGATGATGGTATCGCGAGCGTGAACTGTGAATACACACATGACTGGTGGTTTTCTAAGAATTGCTATATGTGTTTTTGTGGCTGGAAGGCGGAAAACTCGATGTACTGCTACTTTGTGCTCGCGGGGAAAGACATGATGGATTGCATGAACATTAAATCCAAGAATGAGTTCCTATACGAAGTGATCCGATGTGCAACTTCATATAAACTCATGTATTCCGAACACTCGAAAGACTGCATTGAGTCTTACTTTTTGGTGAATTGCTTGAACTGCTCAAACTGCTTTATGTGCGATGGTTTGCGAGGGCAGAAGTATTGTTTTAAGAACGAGCAATACAGTGAAGAAGAATACAAAAAGATTTTAGAGAGTTATAAACTCGATACGTATTCTGGAGTGCAAAGGGCGAGAAAAGAATTTGATGAATTCGTCGCTACACAGCCCAAGCGTTATGCGCGCAATTTCCACAATGATGCCAATATTACTGGCGAGGAAATCTCCTATTCGAAAAATTTGAAAGTATGTTTTTCTGCTAAGAAATCAGAAAATTGCAGGTATTCTGACTTTTTTACTGAGGACAAAGACTGTTATGATATTTTGACCACTGGTCTTGCGTCTGAATGTTATGAGGGGCTTGTCATGGATCATTCACAACTCAATCGTTTCGGTCTTTTTGCAGTGAAGAGCCAGGATATCCACTATTCGCATCATTGCCATAATTGCAAATATGTTTTCGGTTGCGTAGGACTTCGAAATGCGAGTTATTGCATTTTTAACAAGCAATATACCAAAGAAGAATACGAGGCATTGGTGCCGAAAATTATCGAACAGATGAATAGTATGCCATATAAAGACAGTAGGGGAATCGAGTATCGATATGGTGAATTTTATCCTGTAGAACTATCGCTTTTTGGCTACAATGAAACCGTTGCCAATAAACATTTTCCACTTTCCAAAGAAGAAATTTTAGAAAAAGGATATCGGTATCAAGAACACATGCAGCGCACCACAGGTAAAGAAACTTTGTCTCCCGACAAAATCCCTGAATCGATCAATGATGTCGATGAATCTATTTTAAACGAAGTTCTCGCATGTGTAGAATGCAACCGAAATTATAAAATCGTACCCAACGAACTTATCTTTTATAAAAAGATGGTTGTGCCTATCCCTCGCAAATGTTTCTACTGCCGCCATGACACGCGCTTTGCTCGACAGAATCCATTTAGGCTTTGGCATAGGCAGTGTATGTGCCGCAACAAGCTACACCAGAACCACTTGGACATCGGATGTCCAAGTGAGTTTGAAACAACCTGGGCGCCAGAATTAGCATATATTGTACTCTGTGAGAAGTGTTATCAAGCTGAGAAATATTAATGTCAACAATCTCTGCTATCGCAGAAAATGTTACAAATCATGCAAACAAAAAATTGCCAAAATTGTAAAAAAGATTTCGTAATCGACAAAGAAGATTTTTTTTATTACGAAAAGATTAAAGTCCCAGTACCGACCTGGTGTCCGACCTGTCGATTGAAACGGAGGCTCAGTTGGCAAGGGTATCAAATTCTCTATAAGAGAAAATGCGATTTTACCGGCGAAGAGGTTATCACAACTCACCACAAAGATTCCCCGCATAAAGTGTATCGGCAAGATATCTGGTGGAGCGATACATGGGATCCATTACAGTATGGCCGGGAGATCGACTGGTCTCGACCGTTTTTGGAGCAATACAAAGAATTGCTTCGGGATGTACCCTTACCTAGCCTATACACCGGATACTCGACCATGATTCGAAGTGATTACTGTAATGCGGCTGCGGGTTGTAAGGATTGTTATCTTTGTTTTCGAATCACCGACGGCGAGAATTGTGCATACCTCAATATGGTGTCTGACGTGAAAGGTTGTATTGATTGTTCATACGATCGGCACAATCAAGTCGGCTATGGAGATATCATTACTCACTCGAGTTATGAGACTTTCTTCTGCGAAGACGTAGTGCAATCGCTCAATATGTGGTTCTGTCGCTCATGTGTTGGTTGTTCGGATTGCGTCGGATGTGTGAACCTCACCAAAAAGAAATACTGCATTTTTAACAAACAGTATTCCAAAGAAGAATATGAAAATATTTTTAAAACATATGATTTTGGTTCGGTTAAAAATTTAGAAGAATTTAAAGCAAAGGCCTACGCATTTCTCCTCACGCAGCCACGCAAAAACTTTAACGACAGGCGAAGCGTAAACACGACCGGCGAATATGTATATAATTCAAAAAATGTCCAAGATTCATATATGGTGCGCAAAATGGAGAATTCTCGGTATTGCCAATTTATAAAGGCGGGTCCAGTAACGGATTGCTATGACTACTCCTTGTTTGGCGAAAAGGCGGAGCTCGTGTATGAGTCGTGTTGGGTAGGGCTTCAAGTGTCGAATATAAAATTCAGCGTATGGAATTATGGTGGTAGTTTTCTCGAGTATTGTTTCGGTTGTCATTCTTCAAACAACCTTTTTGGCTGTGTTGGTATACGAAATGGGGAATATTGCATCTTGAATAAAAAATATTCCAAAGAAGAGTATCTCGAGCTCATCGAGAAAATAAAAAAGCATATGAGCGACATGCCATATGTCGATACAGTTGGCCGCACATACCCGTACGGCGAGATGATGCCTTCCGAACTTTCTCCGTGGGCGTATAATGAATCATCGGCCATGGAATGGTTTGTGCTTGATAAAGAGACTGCGCTCAAAGAAGGTTTTGCATGGCGAGACCCTGAAGCAAAGGACTACCAAGATGCGACAGTAGTTTTGCCAGAACATATCAAAGATGTGCCCGAAACTATTCTTAAAGAAATTCTAAAATGTACAACTTGCGGCAAGAATTATCGCCTTATTAAAATGGAGCTTGATTTTTACCGCAAATACAACTTGCCAATTCCAAGGAGGTGTCCTCTGTGCCGGGATCGAGCACGAACCAAAATGTTAAATCCAATCGAGATTCATGATCGAGAATGTATGAAGTGCGGCATACCTATCAAGACTTCTTGGGCCAAAGGTCGACCAGAGATCGTGTATTGTGCAAGTTGTTATCAAAACGAAGTGTATTGATATGAAACCTGAAATAAAAAACTGCAAAAAATGTAAAGAAGATTTTGTGGTCACAGAGAATGATCTGCTTTTTTATGAAAAAATAAGAGTGCCGACGCCGACGCTTTGTCCGCAGTGTCGCTATGTCAGGCGTTTGCTTGATCGCAACGAATACAATTTTTATAAGCGTACCTGTGATGCGACAGGGAAGAATATCATTTCGATTTACAAACCGGAGGCTCCGTTTCCAGTGTATGCGCAAGACTATTGGAAATCAGACGAATTTGATGCCACAGAGTATGGCCGCGATTTTGATTTCTCTAGGCCATTTTTTGAACAATACGAAGAGCTACGCCGGAGTGTGCCACACCTTGCAATGGTGAACTGGAATAGCCCAGGGAGTGAATATACGAACCAGGCAAACAATAACAGGGACTGTTATATGCTCGTAACCAGTGCGAACTGCGATAAATGTATGTATGGAAGTTGGTGTGGAGCGTGTTACTTTGTGGCTGATTGCTATATGACGGAGAAAAGTGAATTTTGTTATGAATGTATTAATATAACAAAATGTTCGCAATGCATGTGGGTTTATGATTCTTCAGATTGTGTAGATGTATATTTTTCGAGTGATTGCCGCAATTGCACTGATTGCTTTGGCTGCGTAGGGTTACGCAACAAACAATACTGTTATTTTAACGAGCAGCTTACCAAAGAAGACTATGAATCAAAAGTAAAAAACTTTTTATGGACACAGGAATTTATCAAAGAATCGAAAGATAAATTTCTCAAGCTTCGCTCGAAGGTTCCTGTAAAGTTTTATCACGGTTTTAATACCAAGAACTCTTCGGGTGATTATATCCAAAACACCGAACGTACCTATCTCGCATTCAATTGTCGAGACAACAAAGATACTGCCTATATGCAAGATGCATGGTACCGGGTAGACGATTGCCGGGATTGTACCGAAATCGACAGAGGCCAGATGTCATACGAAGTACAAGGGATAGAGTTTCCAACTCGAACTATCGTGGCTCGCAGTTGTCTCGGTACTATTACTGATTCGTACTATTGTGACATGTGCTTTACTACCCAAGACTGTTTTGGCTGTTTTGGTCTAAAGCAGAAAAAGCATTGCATTTTAAACAAGCAATACACCAAAGAAGAATATTTTGAACTCAAAGAAAAAATTATTGAACACATGAGGAAGGGAGGGGAATGGGGAGAATATTTTCCGGGGCATGTCTCGCCATTTGCCTACAACGAATGCATGGCTCAGGATTATTTTCCACTTACCAAAGAGGAAGCATTCAAAGAGGGTTACACCTGGTATGAGAGGCCGCCGCGAGAATACAACATCACGCTTCGTACTAAAGATCTACCGAAAACAATTGAAGCTGTGGAAGACAATATTGTGAGCGAAGTGATAGAATGTGCTTCACAAAATCTAGAAAACAAAAATCAAATTAATCCGCTGTGCACAACAGCGTTTAATATAACACAGCTTGAATTGACTCTCTATAAAAAATTAAAGCTCCCAATACCAGAAAAATGTTTTCCATGCAGAAGACAAGAGCGATTTACACTTCGGAATCCTCGAAAACTCTGGAAACGCACTTGCATGTGCGCTCAAGTAAATCATTTCCATGGGGAAGGGAAGTGTGTCGAAGAATTTGAGACTTCATACCCGCCTGATTCACCTTATACAGTATATTGCGAACAGTGTTATAACGCGGAAATTTATTAAACGCAGTCAGGATTGATGCTGAGCGCGTAATTATTGATGACATTAAAACTTTCTACGTATTCGTCGCCGAGGAAACCTTTGATATCTTCATTCGTGACGAGGCGGGTGTATTCTTTGGTGAAGAATCGCGCAAGCGGGAGGTATGACCAGTGCCATTTTTCTTCGTTGTAGCCTACCGGGCGTTCTGTACCTTTTGCATTATAGGTCTGACAGAAGCCAAAACGCTCAGCGTTTTTTACAAGCCATTCATACTCGGCTTGCCCGCGGCCAAAAGTAAAATATGCAGGCTTCGCCCCGTTGATATCGATATCGGTGCCCCAGTGATGCCGCGAAGCGCCGGGGACAGCCATGTATTCAAGGATTTTTCTGAATTTTGCCTGATCATTCAAACCCTCGAGTCCTTTCCATTTTGTATCCCAGAGATTTTTTTGAGAATAAAAATTACGAGCACCTGAAGAAATCCTGAGCTCTATGCCGTCTTCCTTTGCAGCGTCATACATTTTTATAAATGCTTCGTATGTTTCCTTGCGGAGATACATAGGGTAGAGGTTGGCGCTATGTTCTCTCCCGACGAGGACAAAGCCGTCTTTTTTAGCGGGATCAAATTGGCCAGTTAAGTATAATTTCTCTTTTTGAATATATTCTTCTTGGCGGAGCGATTCTTCTTCCTGTTTTTCAGCTTCTCTTGTTTCCTTGAGCTCTCGTATATATTTACTAAGATAGGGAATGAATGTGAGAAAAATAAAAATAACAAGCGCAATAATTGCGGTGATTTCTAACCGATTTTTCATTCCTCCCAGAATATCACAGGCCGCTATTTTAATCAAAGAAAATAAGTGTTACCCGGTAGTGAATTTTGACAATGCACGCAGTGCGTCAATGAATTGACTTTGTCAAAATCTACTACCGGGTGTTATACTACTATCGATGTACTTAGATTTGCTCAAAATCTTTGCTCCGACTGCTGTTGCCTTTTTCTTAGGCCTTTTTTTTACACCCTTTGCTACTCATTTTTTCTACAAATATAAAATGTGGAAACGCCATTCCCGAAGTATGAGTACTGTGCATGACTTTTCAACTATTCACAATGAAGCTCTCGAACTTACCACGCCGCGCGTAGGAGGCATTATTGTGTGGGTGTCTGTACTTTTGACTGTGTTAGTGTTTTATCTTCTCGCAATTCTTTTTCCTAGTGATGCTACAACGAAAATGAATTTCTTGAGTCGCAACCAAACCCTTATTCCGTTTTTTACTTTACTCTTAGGGTCACTGATTGGTCTTTGGGATGATCTGATCCAGATTTATGGCACGGGGAAATTTGCCAAAGATGATTCGTCTTGGCGCTTGTGGAAACTCGCTCTCGTTATCGTTATGTCGCTCCTTATCGGCGTATGGTTTTACGACAAGCTCGGAATAACCAGCATTCATATCCCGTTTGGCAGTGAATTCTACCTTGGCGCAGCTATTATTCCATTTTTTATACTTGTGGCAGTATCAACTTTCTCAGGCGGAATCATCGACGGGCTCGACGGGCTCTCGGGCGGCGTCTTTGCCTCCATTTTTTCTGCATATTCCGTTATCGCTTATCTTAATAATCAGATAGACCTTGCCGCATTTTCTGCGGTGATCGCCGGGGCGATACTTGCATTTTTATGGTTCAATATTCCACCTGCGCGATTTTATATGGGAGAAACGGGGATTATGGGGCTTACCATCACCCTTGCCACTATTGCATTTCTCACGGATTCGGTTTTGATTTTGCCAGTTGTAGCTTTGCCGCTTGTTATCACTTCGCTTTCTGTAATAATCCAACTTCTTTCAAAGAAATTCCGCAATGGCAAGCGGGTCTTTCGTCTCGCTCCGTTGCACCATCATTTTGAAGCAATCGGCTGGCCGGCATACAAGGTGACCATGCGGTTTTGGGTTCTCTCGGTAATTTTTGCCATTATTGGAGTTGTGCTTGCAATTGTGAGTTAACACTATGCGCGAAAAAAAAGTTGATAAATTTTTCTTTGTTATCCTCATGCTTCTCGTGACGATAGGCACGGCTCTTTTCATTTCTGCTTCTCTGGGGGTGCTTGCTCGAAACCAAGGCACGTTTTATTCGGTACTCTTTAGCCAGCTTGTGCTTGGTTTGGGGCTTGGATTACTCGCTATGTACATTTCTTACAAAATACCGTACAAATTTTGGCGCACATATTCTTTATATATATTTATTTTTGCCATACTCCTGACTGCTGCGGTATTTATCCCGCGCCTCGGCTGGAGCCATGGTGGTGCACGGCGATGGCTTGATTTTGGATTCTTTTCTTTTCAACCAGTGGAGGTATTGAAATTTGCTTTTATTATTTACTTTGCTGCTTGGCTATCATGGGCCAAGAATCGTATTACAGATTTTCGGTTTGGCATTTTGCCGCTTGGAATATTGCTCGCTATGATTGCCTTTGTACTTTTCAGACAGCCCGATACGAAGAGTTTTATCTTAATCACTATGGTCGGCATTTCTATGCTTTTTATTTCTGGCGTGCCGGTACGGTATATCCTCGGGATTAGCGTGGGGGTTACCATACTTCTCGCGATCCTCGTATACTTTACCCCATATCTGCAACAGCGTGTAAAAACTTTTCTTGATCCTTCAAACGATCCGCGGGGTTCCTCGTACCAGATCCAACAGTCCCTAATCGCTCTTGGCGGGGGAGGCATCTTTGGAAGGGGATTCGGGCAAAGTATTCAAAAATTTAGCTATCTTCCAGAGCCGCAAGGGGACTCAATCTTTGCGGTGTTAGGCGAAGAACTTGGATTTATTGGCGCTTCGGCTACTATAGTCCTCTATGTGCTTTTTGCCTTACGGGGTATGCGTATTGCCAATCGATCCCCAGACTCGTTTAGTAGACTTTTAGTCTCTGGAATTGTTATACTGATTACGCTGCAGTCGTTTATGCACATTGCCTCTGTTATCGGCGTCTTTCCTTTGACCGGTGTTCCGCTTCCGTTTATGAGCCATGGAGGAACATCGCTCCTTATCTACCTTATGGCGATGGGTGTTGTGCTTCAGATATCAAAGTATAGTCAATCATCATAATGAATCCCGTTAGTGATTTTATGTTAAAAATTCTTATTAAAAGCAATATAACTACGGAAATGCGAAGCATTTCCTATCACTAACGGGATGAAAATAGCTTTTACAGGCGGAGGGACCGGTGGACATTTTTATCCGATTATCGCCGTTGCCCAAAAGGTAAATAAAATTTTAGATGAAGAAAAAATTGTAGGCGCGAAGCTCTATTATATTTCCGACAGTCCCTACGACAAAGAAATGCTTTTTGAAAACGGTCTTATCTACGAGGAAGTAAGTACAGGCAAAATTCGCCGAGGGCCGGATGCTAAAGGCTTTTATAAAAATATCCTCGATATATTCAAAACCTGCTTTGGTGTCGTGAGCGCAACCTTCAAACTCTTTTCAATTTACCCAGATGTAGTTTTTGGCAAGGGCGGCTACGCATCGTTCCCGACAATTTTTGCGGCACGATTGCTTCGCATTCCGGTTATCATCCACGAGTCGGATGCTGCGCCAGGGCGAGTAAACCTGTGGGCCGGAAAATTTGCAAAGAAAGTAGCAGTGTCGTTCAAAGAATCAGCACATTTTTTCCCAAAGGAGACTGTCGCTCACACTGGCCAGCCGATACGAACCGAGATCGAACATCCGGCAACCCGGAGCGAAGCTTTGGAATACTATAAATTTGAATCCAATATTCCGGTTATCCTCGTCCTCGGTGGTTCCCAAGGCGCAGAGCTTATCAACAATACTGTGCTCGATGCCTTGCCAGAGCTCGTAAAGCGATACCAAATAATCCACCAGACAGGAGTACGGAATTTCAAAGCGGTACATGAACGGGCACAAGTAATACTTGGAAATGACCAAAATAAACTTCGGTATATAGTACTGCCATTCTTAAATCCGCTCGCTATCAAGATGTCTTCCGGAGTGGCCTCGATTGTTATTTCCCGCGCAGGATCAATGCTCTTTGAGATTGCCTCTTGGGGTGTGCCTTCGATTTTGGTGCCGATTACCCACACAAACAACGACCACCAAAAGAAAAATGCCTTTAGCTATGCCCGCGCGGGAGCTTGTACAGTGATCGAAGAAGACAACATGACAGGCAACATCTTGACTGCTGAGATTGATCGTATAGTTCAAAACAAAGAGAATTGGGAAGAAATGGCTAACAATGCAAAGGCTTTTGCTAAACCTGGCGCCGCAGAAAAGATCGCCCGTGCCCTTATCGACCTCGCTCTCAGCCACGAAAAATAATAACCTCCTAAAGTTCCCCTTATCAGGGGGACTAGTTTATTTTTCCCCCTATTTCTCCCCTGACAAGGGGAGACAAAGAGGGGTTGTATTATATATGTTATAATAGCTTTTATGAGCGATAAAAAAGTTGTAACCAGATTTGCGCCTAGCCCTACGGGCTTGCCCCATTTAGGCACGGCTATGTACGCCTTGTTGAATTATCTATATGCAAGACAGAAGGGAGGGAAAGTAATCATGCGGTTTGAAGATACGGACCCCGTTCGCTCTAAGAAGGAATATGAGACCCTGATCGCAGACGGACTCCGTTGGCTTGGGATTGAAGCTGACTCCGTGTATCGTCAGACAGACCGACTCGATTTATATAAAAAATATATCGCAAAAATGATTCAGGATGGTACTGCATATATTTCTCATGAAAAAAACGAAGAAGGTATTGAACGAGACTTAGTTAGATTTAAAAACCCTAACAAGGTGATAACCTTTCACGACATGTCTCGTGGAGATATATCTGTTGATACGACAGAGTTAAAAGATTTTATTATTGCTCGAGATGTTGAATCACCGTTATACCACTTGACCGTGGTTGTTGATGATTTTGAGATGAAGGTTACACATGTGATTCGTGGCGAAGATGGACTTGCCAATACTCCGAGACAAATTTTAATTCAAGAAGCAATTGGTGCACCGAGACCAGTGTATGCACATTATCCCTTTGTACTTATGCCAAATCACAAAAAAATGGGTAAAAGAAACGGTGCAGTAAGCCTCCAGGATTATATGAAAATGGGATATCTTCCCGAAGCAGTTTTAAACTTTACTACACTTCTCGTTTGGCACCCTAAAGACGACAGAGAGCTTTTCACTCTAGCGGATTTGATAAAAGAGTTTGAGTTAGAGAGGATTGGAAGAAGCGGCGCAATTTTAGATGAAAAGAAATTAGATTGGTTAAATAGAGAGTATATCAAAAAATTACCGCCTGAAGAAATTGAGAAAAATATTTTGGAACGCTTGCCAGAAGATTTACGGAACAAAAAACTCGTTCCGCTCGTTTTCGAGCGTATTTCCAAATGGAGCGATGTCGAGGCTATGGTAGGGAAGGGGGAGCTCGACTTCTTTAAGAGTGCTCCAGAGATTCAAAAAGAAAAAATTGTTTTCAAAAATATACCGTTTGAAAAAATAAAAGAGAACCTCATGCAGACGATCGAAGAGCTCGAAAATATCGATGAAAATAATTTTACCCAGGAAAAGGTTAAGGAAACTTTGATGAAAGTTGCAGATGGGGCGGGGAATAGAGGCGAAGTGTTGCACCCGGTTCGCTATAGCCTCTCTGGCCTCGATAAGTCCC
>Ga0196963_10000712_pt1 | contig 26778 bp, 20 predicted proteins | sample S1_5metaG_FD_148600 | JGI IMG/M metagenome (GOLD analysis project Ga0196963, IMG submission 148600) | Soil microbial communities from Anza Borrego desert, Southern California, United States - S1_5 | ecosystem: Environmental > Terrestrial > Soil > Desert | place: USA: California | collected...
TCTCGACGCCGCAGGTCGTGACGGTCAGCGCGATCGATGACGCGGTCGACGAGGCCTCGCCGCACACCGGGACGATCACCTTCACCTCGTCCAGCAGCGATCTGACCTACAACGGCTTGACCATCCCGCCGGTCGCGGTGTCGGTCGCCGACAACGACGCCGCCGGCATCGCCGTCCTGCCGACCAGCGGCCTGGTGACGAGCGAGAACCTCTCCAGCGCCTCCTTCTTCGTCGTCCTGTCCAGCCAGCCGATGACTCCCGTGGTGCTCGGCGTCTCGTCGAGCCTGCTCACCGAGGGCACGGTCTCGCCGGCGACGCTGACGTTCACCGCCGCCAACTGGTACCAGCCGCGCGCCGTCACGGTCACCGGCGTCAACGACCTGGTCGACGACAACGACGTCGGCTACCGCATCCAGCTCACGGCCGACAGCGCGCCCGGCACCGACCCGAACTACCGCGATCGCGATCCGCTCGACGTCGACGTGATCAACCAGGACAACGACACCGTCGGCGTGACGCTGACGCCGATCTCGGGCGCGATCGACGAGGATGGCGCGCCGGCGGCGAGCGCGACCTACACTCTGCGCCTGAACACCAAGCCGAGCGCGATCACGACGATCAACGTCAACGCGGGGACCCAGTTGCGCGTCGGCTCATCGGCCACCGAGGTGCTGACCTTCGATCCGACGGAGAACGACCCCGCCGTCAACGCATGGAACCGGGTGCGCACGATCACCGTGACCGCGGTGAACGATGTCGTCGCCGAAGGCCCGCACAGCGGCACCATCACCCACACGGCCTCCGGCGGCGGCTACGGCGCGGTCGCGATCCCCGACATCGCCGTCTCGATCATCGAGGACGGCGACACCGCCGGATTCGCCGTCTCGGCCGCGGCCGTCGCCACGACCGAGCCCGCGACCGGCGGCTCGTTCACCGTCGCCCTGACCAGCCGGCCGTCGGGCAACGTCACGGTCGCGGTCGCCAGCGGCGCGCCCACGCAGGGCACGGTCTCGCCCAGCACGCTGACCTTCACCCCGGCGCTCTACAACACCGTCCAGACCGTGACGGTCACGCCGGTCGACGACGATCGCGTCGAGGCGCCAGCGGTGTGGTCGGTGACGCTCTCGGCGTTCAGCGGCGATTCCGGCTACAACGGCCTGACCGGCACCAAGTCCGTGACCGCGAACGACAACGACGTCGCGGACATCATCGCCACCGCGGTCGGCGGACCGACGACCGAAGCGGGCGGATCGCGCGTGTTCTCGGTGCGCCTGAACAGCCAGCCGTCGGCGGCGGTCGCGATCGGCCTCGCCAGCACCGACCTGACCGAGGGTACGGTCCTGCCGCCCGCGCTCGGCTTCGCGCCGGCGAACTGGAACGTGCCGCAGCTGGTCACCGTCACCGGCGTCGACGACGACGTCGACGACGGCGACATCGCCTACAACGCGAGCGCAGCCGATGCGGCGGTGACGAGCGCCGACGCCACCTACAACCAGCCGGCGGGCTTCGGCTTCGACGTCGCCGTCACCAACAGCGACGACGACACGGCCGGCATCCGCGTCACGCCGACCGCCGGACTGGTGACCAGCGAGAGCGGCGCCACCGCGTCGTTCACCGTGGTCCTCGACAGCGAACCGACCACCGACGTGGTCATCGCCACGATCGTCAGCAGCGCCGCCGCGGAGGGTACCGCCGCCCCGTCGTCGCTGACCTTCACCGCCGCCAACTGGGACACCCCGCAGACCGTGACCGTCACGGGCAAGCCCGATGCGATCGACGACGGCGATGTCGTCTACTCGATCCAGACCTCCGTCGCGACCAGCGGCGACGGCAATTACAACAATCGCGTCGTCGCCGACGTCGCCGTCACCAACAGCGACGACGACATCCCGGGCGTGACCATCGCCGAATCCGCCGGCACCGCGGTCCACGAACGCCTCGTGGCTCCGCTGACGGATTCCTACACCGTGCGGCTCGACACCCAGCCGGGCGTCGGCCAGACCGTCACGGTCACGGCGAGCCACGCCGGCGGCCAGGTGCGCGTCGATGGCGCGACCAGCCGGATGCTGAGCTTCGACTCGACCACCTGGAGCACGCCGCAGACCATCACCGTGACCGCGGTCTCCGACGGGCTGGATGAGAGCGATCCGCACACCGCCACCATCACGCACGCGGTCGGCAACTACGGATCGGTTTCCACCGCCGCGTCGGTCACGGTCTCGATCGACGACGACGATGCGCCGACGATGGTCGCCAACGCCGGCCTGCCGGTGCTGCGTGGCCAGATCGGCGTCGTCATCACCAGCGCCGTCCTGGCGGCGACCGACGCCGAGAATCCGGCGCCGGCGATGCTGACCTATGTCGTGCAGCTCGCGCCGGGCCAGGGCATCCTGCGCCGCGCCGGCACCGAGCTGATCGCCGGCATGACCTTCACCCAGGCGCAGGTCGACGCCGGCCTGATCACCTACGATCACGGCGGCAGCGTCGCGACCACCGACGGCTTCGCCTTCCGCGTCCGCGACGACGCGAGCAACCTCGGCGGCATCGAGCTGTTCTCGTTCACGGTCGACGTCGACGTGCCGGTGGTGACGCTGACGGCCGGTTCGATCGCGTTCGCCGAGGCCGCGCTGCCCACCGATCCGGTTCCGGCACCGGTCCTGATCGACGTCAGCGCGTCGGTCAGCGATGGCGATTCGACCCACTTCGACAACGGCAGCGTCACCGTGTCGCTGCCGGTCGGCGGCGACGCCGCGGACGAGTTGTCGATCGCGCACCAGGGCCTCGGGGCGAGCCAGATCGGGTATGCCGGCGGCGTCGTCAGCTACGGCGGCGTCGCCATCGGCACCGCCACCGGCGGCAGCGGCGGGACGGACCTGCTGATCAACCTCGACAGCGCGATCGCGGCGGATGTCGACGACAGCGCGGTGACGGCGTTGCTGCGGCGGCTGACCTACCGCAACACCGGCCGGAATCCGGTCGCGACCAAGACCGTGCGCATCGTCATGCGCGACGACACCAACCTCGCCAGCGCCGACGCAGAGCGCGCGATCGCCGTGACCAGGGTCAACGACGCGCCGGTCATGACCAGCGGCGTGGTCCTGACGCCGGCCGGCATCGCCTACTCGGGCGCGATCACGGTCTCCGACGCCGAAGGCGATGATCCGGTCCTGCACGTCTTCGCGCCCGCGGGCAAGGGCAACGTCACCGGCATCTCCGCGACCGCGCCCGGGACGGCGGTCGCGACCACGCCGACGACGAGCGGATCGCGCGCCTTCACCTACACGCCGACGCCCGACGAGTTCGGCAGCGATCTCTTCGTGGTCCAGGCCGACGACGGCAACGCCGGCGGCGTGACGCAGCTGGCCGTCAACGTCGTCATCGCCGGCGGCGGCGCGGCGCGGCCATGGATCGTCTCCGATCCGCCGCTCGAGATCGACGACGACGGGTCGCTGTCCTACACCATCGCGCTGTCGCTCGACGACTACGGCGCGACCCCGCCGACGAGCCTGACCTACAGCCTGGTCGGCGATGTCAGCGACATCACCGCGCTGTTCGGCGATGGCGTCACCTCGGCGAGCGTCCTGACCGACAGCGCGCCCCTGGGGACGGTCACCTTGACCATCAGCGAGAACACCGTCGTCGGCGGCTACATCCGCCTCGGCATCCTCGTCACCGACACCGCCTCCAACACCGTCGGCTACCAGCCACTGCTGATCAGCGTCGTTCCTGCTGGTGGGGGAGGAGGCTGATCATGCGACGCCATCACCTGATCCTCGCGGCAGCGATCCTCGCCATCGCCGCGCTCACCAGCGGCTGCGGCGGCGGCGGCGGCGGCAGCAGCAGCGGCGGCTCGCTGTCCGCCGACATCGGCCTGGTCAGCGCCGACTACCTGGTGCTCGACCTCGCCACCGGCGCGGTCGAGACCCGCCAGGCCATCGGCGATCTCAGCGCCTACCGCTCCGGGCAGATGGTGTTCCGCTCCGTGGACGCGGCGAGCTGCACGATCGGTTCGGCGCCGGGCGACTTCGGGCACCAGAGCGACGAGACCGAGACCGCGAGCTCGGTCGGCAAGTACTACATCGCGATCTGCGAGGTCACGCAGGCGCAGTGGCAGGCGATCGGCGGCGCCACGCCGTGGACCGATCCCGACCAGGCCGCGATCGGCGGCACGGCCGCTGGCGGCAAGCCGGCCTTCGCGCTGTCCTTCGACGCGGTCCAGGACGGGCTGGCGGCATGGAACGGGACGCATGCCGTGCGTCTGGCCCTGCCGACGCCGGTGCAGTGGGAGCACGCCTGCCGCGGCGGATCCGGCGACGAGTACAGCTGGGGCCCCGAGCACGACGAGGCCACCGCCGAGCTCTACGCCGCGGTGTCGGAGACCGCCGCCGGCGTCAGCGGTCCGCGCGTGGTCGCCAGCCTGGGCGCCAACGCGCTCGGCATCTACGACGCGCACGGCAACGTCTGGGAATGGGCGGCCGTGACCGCCACCACCGGTCAGCTGCGCGGCGGCTCGTGGAGCGACTCGTTGAGCATGGCGCGCTGCGCCAACAAGGTCGAGCTCGACGAGTTCACCGAGCACGCCCTGGTCGGCGCGCGCCTGGTGCTGGTCCCATGAGCGTTCACCGACGCACCGCCGGTTGGCTGCGCGGCGCCGCCGCCGCGCTCGCCGTGATCAGCGCGCCCGCCGCCGAGCTGGTCGTGCGCGACGTGCGCATCGGCTTCGAGTACCTGCCGACAGATTTCGACTACGAGCTGACCGCGCCGCAGGGCACGCGCTCGGGCTCGGACTCCTTCGAGTCGACCTACGGCATCTCGCTGGGCAGCGACTGGTCGCTGGTCGGCGCCGGCTCGACCCATGGCCTGGTGGTCGGCGGCGAGCTGCTGGTCGCGCAGGTCACCTACGCCGACGGCGACGGCATGCTCTACGGGGCGCGCGTCGAGGCCGGGTACGCCTGGGCGATCACCGACCGCTGGAGCGTCGCGGCCTACGCGCTCGGCGGCGGCGGCATGATGTCCTTCGACCTCAGCGCCGCGGACAGCTTCCCGGACTACAACGCGAGCGGCACGTGGTTCGACTACGGCGCCGAGCTGCGCGTGCAGTTCAACCTCACCGACCACGCGGCGATCGCGCTCGAAGGCGGCTGGCAGGCGATCTCCGCCGACCTGTCCGGCGACGACATCGACCTGACGCTCGACCTCGCCGGCCCGGCGGCGTCCCTGACCTTCACCTGGCGTTTCACCACCGCGCCAGCCCCACTCGACTGATCCCGCGAGCTCCCCATGCCCAACGATCAGGACAAGCCCGACGACCAGACGCAGTCCGACGAGGCGCCGCAGTCGAAGACGAACCGGCCGCGCACCGAGCCGATCCGCCTGATGCCCGACGGCTTCGGCCGGCTCGACGTGCTGCGTGCCAAGCGCGAGATGCGCTTCCAGGAGGAGGAGGTCGCCGAGGTTTCGGAACGCGTCGCGCGCGCGTCGGAGGAGACCCCGGCGGCGCCGCTCAACACGCTCCCGCCGCAGCCCGACGACGAGGTCGTGGTCAGCGAGGACGGCAGCGCGCAATGGCTCGGCCGCGAGAAGACCATGCTGCCGCAGTCGAAGCCGGACGTCGATCCGGCGTGGCTGGGGCGCGAGAAGACCCTCGTCCCGCAGTCGAAGCCGGCCCAGCCGCGGGCCGAGCCGATGCCGGCGGAATGGACCGGCGCCGAGCAGACGATGGTCGGCGCGCCCGCGCCGGCGGCGCCGGCGGAAGCGGCCGGGCCGGAGTGGCTCGGCCGCGAGAAGACCATGGTGCCGCAGTCCAGGCCCGAGGGCGAGTGGACCGGCAACGAGAAGACCGTGGTCGGCATGGACGCCGGCGGCGCCTGGCTCGGGCGCGAGAAGACCATGATCGGCATCGACGGCGAGGCGCCGGCGAAACCGTCGGGCGAGACCACCAGCGGCGCCGCGAACCGCAAGCCGACCAGCCCGACGCTGATCGACGGCTGGCATCTCAAGGGCCGCAAGGGGCCGCTGACCGGCAAGAGCGTCGGCGACTACGACGTCGGCGGCATCCTCGGCGAAGGCGGCATGGGCACGGTCTACCGCGCCCGGCAGATCAGCCTCAAGCGCCGCGTCGCGCTCAAGGTCCTGCCGTCGAACCTGTCGGGCGACGCGCGCCTGCGCGAACGCTTCGAGCAGGAGGCGCGCACCGCGTCGCTGATCAACTCGATCCACGTCGTGCAGGTCTTCGCTGCCGGCCAGGCCGATGACATCGTCTACTTCGCCATGGAGTTCGTCGAGGGCACCGACCTCGCGGCGATCATCGACGAGAAGGCCGCGAAGAAGGAGGTGTTCACGCCGGAGGAGGCCGCCGGGTACATCATCCAGGCCGGCAAGGGCCTCGCCGAGGCCGGACGCCACGGCATCGTCCATCGCGACATCAAGCCGCCCAACCTGATGATCACCGCGCACGGCGTGGTCAAGATCGCCGACTTCGGCATCTCGAAGGTCGCCGGCGAGCACTCGCTGACCATGACCGGCACCGCGGTCGGCACGCCGGCGTACGTCAGCCCGGAGCAGGGCCGCGGCGACACCGTCGACGCGCGCTCCGACCTCTACTCGCTGGGCGTGGTGTTCTACGAGCTGCTGGTCGGGCAGAAGCCCTTCGACGGCGCGACCGCCAACGCGCTGATCTACCAGCACAACTACGCCGAGCCCAAGCTGCTCAAGGAGCTGCGCGCCGACCTGCCGGACGAGTACCAGGCGGTGGCGCTGAAGTGCCTGCAGAAGGATCCGGCGAAGCGCTACCAGTCGGCCGACGAGCTGGTCCAGGATCTCGAGCGCATCCGCGCCGGATCGGCGCCGATGACGGCGATGATGGAGGTCTTCGGCACCGGCGCCGACGAGGCCATGCGCCGCCTCGGCATCAAGCAGCGCCGCGTCCTGCCGTACCTGATCGCCGCCGCGCTGTTCCTGGCGCTGGCCGGCGGCATCGGCGCGTGGTGGATGGACCAGCGCGGCGAGGTCGCGCGCCTGCGCACCGCGCTGGCGCCGCTGGGCGAGGCCAAGCCGATCTACGCCGGCGCCGGCGACGACCTCGCCGTGCTCGCGGGCTACGTCGGCGACGACGACGGCGACGTCGCGCGCTGGCGGCAGAAGTTCACGCGCGTCGACGAGCTCGGCAAGCGCCTGGCGCGGCTCGACGAGCTGGCGGTGCTCGACGCCGCGACGCACGGCGAATGCGAGCGCGATCTCGGCGACTACGCGACGCTGATCGGCGGCCAGGGTCCGCTGTACGAGCGCTGGAGCGCGGCGCTGGTCGCGGCCGGCGCGCGCACCACGGAGTTGCGCGCGCGCCTGGCCACCGATCTCGACGGTCCGGGCCTGAGCACCGTCGCGCAGCGCGACGGCCTCGAACCGCTGCTCGGCGAGTTCGTCGTCCGCGCCGGCGCCGACGACGCGGACGCGGCGCGCTGGCAGGAGAAGTTCGCGACCTTCGCCCAGCGCCTGGTCGACCTGCGCTCGCGCCTCGCGGCGCTCGACGGCGACAGCACGCTGGACGAGCAGCACCTGGTGCGCCTGCGCCTCGACCTCGACGCGTTCAGGCGCGCGGTGGGCGACGGCGACGGCGACCACGGCCGCTGGGAGCTCAAGCTGCGCGCCGCCGGCGAGACCATCGCCGGCCTGCGCCAGAGCCTGGCGCGCCTCGACTCGTACGAGCTGCCGCCCGCGGTGCTGGTGCAGGCGGTGGGCAACGATCTCGCGACGTACAAGTCGCTGGTCGACGAGCAGGACGCCGATCTCAAGAAGTGGCTGCACAAGTGCTCGCTGACCAGCCAGACCATGGCTGGGCATCGCGCGCGGCTGGTGCGCCTCGACGACGATCAGCCGCTCAAGCTCGCCGAGATCAGCGGCGCGGGGGAGACGCTGACCAAGCTGCTCGCCATCGCCGGCGACGACGACGCCGAGGGCGTGCGCTGGGCCGCGCGCCTGCGCCGCGAGAGCGACGGCATCGCCAACCTGCGCGAGTCGATCGCCCGCCTCGATGGCGCCGAGGCGCTGACCGTCGAGCAGCAGGAGGCCGCGGCCACGGCGCTGGCCGAGCTCGACGCGCGCGGCGCCTTGAGCGACGGCCAGAAGCGCGCCGGCACCCGCCGCCTCGCCGAGGAGCGCGAACGGCTGGTCGAGCTGCGCGCGCGCCTCGCGGCGCTTGATCGCGTCGGTCCGCTGCCCAAGGCCCTCGCCGACGATCTCGCCCTCGCCGTCCGGCTGATCGGCGAGCAGGACGCGGACGTCAAGCGCTGGAGCACCAAGGCCGCCGAGGTCGCGCGCCTGCGCTCGCGCCTCGCGGTCCTCGACGAGGCGGCCACCCCGCCCGCCGACGCGTCGGCCCTGATCGCGCGCCTGGCCGAGCAGCTCGGCGAGGACGACGGCGATGTCGTGCGTTGGCGCGCCAAGTCCGCGCGCGTCGCCGAGCTCGCCGGCGCGCTGGCGCACCTCGATCAGCCGACGGCCCTCGAGGCGTACGCCGTCGATCGCCTGGCTGAGTTCACGGCGCTGGTCGGCGAGGACGATCCCGCCGCGGCGCGCTGGAACGTCAAGGCGCGGCGCGTCGCCGAGCTGAAGGCCGCGCTCGACGCGCTGCCGCGCACCTATGTCCTGCCGGCGGAGGCGCCGGCGCAGGTCGATGAGCTGATCGCGCTGCTCGGCGCCACCGAGCGCGACTGCGCCGCGTGGGGCAGGCGCGTCGCCATCCTCTCCGGTCCGCCGGCGCCGGCGTGGGCCGCGGCCAGCGGACGCGATCAGCACGGGTTGTGGGCGGATCTCAAGCGCGGACCGGTCGTGCAGCGCTTCCGCTACGTGCCGGCCGGCAGCTTCACCATGGGCAGCCCGGACAAGGAGGCCGGCCGCGAGAAGGACGAGACGCGCTGCGAGGTGACGCTGACGCAGTCCTTCTGGCTCGCGGACAGCGAGTGCGTGCAGGGCCTGTGGAACACCCTGAACGTCCCGCACGACAGCCGCTTCCGCGGCCTGGAGCGCCCGGTCGAACGGGTGTCGCGCCAGGACTGCCAGCGCTTCCTCGACGCGCTCAACCGCTCGGTCAGCGGCCTCGACGCCACGCTGCCGACCGAGGCGCAGTGGGAATATGCGTGCCGCGCCGGATCCGCCGCGCCCTACGCGAGCTGGACCGGCGAGGTCGAGGAGAAGAAGCTCGAGACCGTCGCCTGGTCGGCGCGCAACGCGACCAGCACCAAGGAGGTCAAGCGCCGCCAGCCGAACACGCTCGGCCTGTTCGACATGCACGGCAACGTCTGGGAGTGGTGCGCGGACCGTTACGGCACGTATTCGCCGACCGCGATCAGCGATCCGGTCGGCCGCGAGGAGGACACCTACGTCGCGCGCGGCGGCTCGTGGGGCGACCAGCCGGTCAAGCTGCGCGCGGCCAACCGCCTCGCCGCCATGCCGGACCTGCGCACGCTGTACGTCGGCATGCGCATCCTGGTGCCGGCGGCGCCGGTCGAGCCGGAGAAGCTGGCCGGCAATCCCTGAGCGCGTGCGGGGCAGCCGCGGACGCCGTGACCGCCGTTGTGCGGATCGGGCGCTTCGCACGCCGTCGCAGCCCGCGAGACGGATAATCGCCCGCAGCGGTCCCGCCGCGGGGGGTTGGTCATGAATGGCATCGGAATGGGCATCGTCCTGGTCCTGCTCCCGGCAGGCCTGGTCGCGGCGGACGGCGACGGCGGGCAGGCCGCGGCAGACGTCATCCCGGTCGCGGAGCAGCTCGGCGGCTCGTCGAGCGGCGCGGAGGCCCGCGCGCTGTCGCGCGAGGAGCTGCAGTTCGTCGATCAGGCGCTCAGCCACGGCATGTTCGAGGTGCGCAGCTCGCAGCTCCTGCTGCGGCGCCCGCCCAAGGATCCGCGCGAGGAGGTCTTCGCGCGGATGATGATCGACGACCACAGCGAGGTGAACCGGCGCCTGCAGCGGCTGGTCCAGGACCGGGGCTACGTCCCGTCGACGCGTCTCGACGACGAGCACGAGGAGATGCTTGAGGAGCTCGCCGACCTCGACGGCGACGAGCTGCAGAAGCGCTACCACGCCTACCACGCGACGGCGCAGGAGGAGGCGATCGAGCTCTACGAGGCGGCCGCGCGCGACCTCGAGGATGCGCAGCTGCGCGCCTTCGCGCAGGAGACGCTGACGCTGCTGCGGGCGCACGCCGACCATCTCGCGACGCACGACGCCGAGCTCGGGCGCTGATCGGCGCAACGCCCCGCGGTCTCAGCCGCCGAGGAGGTGCTGCTCGAAGAGCGCGGCGAGGTCGAGCATCGACCACTGGTCCCGCTGCCAGCCGCGTTCCGATGCGATCAGCACCGGGCCGTGCTCGGGTGCGGACGGAGGCCGGCCGTGGCTGCCGCGCACCAGCGACGCGTCGAGCGGGACCGGATCCATGACGTAGCGCAGCCCGAGCTTCTTGCGCATGAGCGCGCGCATCGCCCGCAGCTTGCCGCCCTTGGGATCGAAGAAGAGCTCGCGCGGGTCGTAGCCCGGCTTCTTGTGGATCTCGACGGCGCGCGCGAAGTCGGGGCGGCGCGAGTCGTCCAGCCAGTAGTCGTAGGTGAACCAGGCGCCGGGCGCGGCGACGGCGATGACCTCGCCCGAGCGCCCGTGGTCGAGGCCGATCTCGCGCCGTTGGCCGCCGGCGTAGACGCGCTCGATGCCCGGCAGCGTCGCCAGCGCCGCGGCGGTGCGGGCCGCCGTGGCGCCATCGCGGCAGTAGACGTGCGCGATCTGGTGATCGCAGACGGCGAAGGCGGCGCTGGCGCCGGGATCGAGCAGCTCGCCGGTGGCATTGGTCGTCACGGCGAGCGAGCCGAGCTCGCGCAGGCGGCGGTTGATGAACACCGGCGTGTCGACGCGTCCGATGCCGTATTCGCTGACCACCGCGATCGCCGCCTCGCCGGCGAAGCCGATGACCTTGCCGACCTCCGTGTCGAGCGCGCGCAGGTTGCCCGCCAGGTGCGCGCCGGTCGGGCCGAAGCGCTGCAGGTCGTAGTCGAGGTGCGGCAGGTAGACCAGCGACACGTCGGGCGCGACCGTGCGGTACGACGTCGCGAAGCCGTCGGCGATCCAGCGCGTCGCGTCGATCGCCGCCGCCGGGCCCCAGAATGTGAAGAGCGGGAACTCGCCGTGCGCCGCGTTCAGCCGATCCTTCAGCGTCGCGGGCAGGGTGTAGATGTCCGGCGACTTGCTGCCGTCGTGGTGGTACGCCGGACGCGGCGTGACCACCGCGTCGACGTCGCTGTTCATCGCGTACCACCAGAAGTGCTTGAGCACGCTCACCGGCCTGGTCCGCCGCGCGCGCGACCAGAACGATTCGGCCTCGATCAGGCGTTGGCTCTGCCGCCAGAACCACACCTCGCCGAGCTCGCGGAAGTACCAGCCGTTGCCGACGATGCCGTGCTGGCGCGGCAGCGTGCCGGTGACGATCGTCGCCTGGGCGGAGGTCGTGACCGCCGGCACGATGCCGGCCATCGGCGCCATGAAGCCGCGATCGGCGAGACGACGCAGGTTCGGCGTGTCGGCGCCGATATGGGCGGGCGTCAATCCGACGCAGCAGATGACGATCAGCGGACGCGGCATCGCGCGTCAGCCTGCGCCGCCGGGCCGGCGTGTCGACCGGATCATCGGTAGGTGAACTCGCCATGGGCGGTGCGGACGACGACCTCGTTGCCCGCGGCCGCGGCCTGCTCGACCCGGCCGACGACCCGGGCGTCGATGCGGCACGCGCGGGCGGCGGCGATGCAGGCCTCGGCGCGCGCCCCGGGGACGACCGCCTCGAGGCGGTGGCCCATGTTGTAGACCGAATGCATCTCCGCCCAGGACTGGCCGGTGGCGTCCTTCAGCGCGGCGAACAGCGGCGGCACCGGGAACAGCGCGTCCTTGACGAAGCGCAGGCCGCGCGCCGCTCCCGGCGCGCCGAACTTGACGATCTTCGACTGGCCGCCGCCCGAGCAGTGGATCAGGCCGTGCAGGTCGGCGTGCGGGACGTCCGCGATGAGCCGCTTGATCAGCGGCAGGTAGGTGCGGGTCGGCGAGAGCAGCGCCTGGCCGGCCGTGAACGCCGATCCGGGGATCGCATCGCCCAGGCGGAAGCGTCCGCAGTAGACCAGCGTCGGATCGATCTCGGGCGCGTAGGTCTCGGGATAGCGCGCGCGGTAGTCGCCGCCGAGCAGCTCGTGGCGCGCGCTGGTCAGGCCGTTCGAGCCCATGCCGCTGTTGTCGACGTCCTCCCACGCCGCGCGGCCGGTCGAGCTGAAGCCGACGATGACATCGCCGATCGCCATGCGGGCCGCATCGACCACCTGGTCGCGGCGCAGGCGCGCGACCACGGTCGAGTCGACCACCAGCGTGCGCACCAGATCGCCGAGGTCGGCGGTCTCGCCGCCGGTCATGCGGCAGGGGATGCCCTGCGCCGTGAGCAGGTCGCAGGTGCGCTGGTAGCCGTCGACGATCGCGGCGATGACCGCGCCGGGGATGCGCTTGGCGTTGCGCCCGATGGTGTTCGAGATCAGGAACGGCCCGAGCGCGCCGACGCAGCCCAGGTCGTCGAGGTTCATCACCAGGCTGTCCTGGGCGATGCCGCGCCAGACCGAGGCGTCCTGCGACTCCATCCACTGCAGGTACGCCAGCGCCGACTTCGACCCCGCGCCGTCGGCGTGCATGACCAGGCAGTGCGCCGCGTCGCCGGTCAGGTCGTCGGCGACGATCTTGCAGAAGGCGCCGGGGAAGAGCCCGCCGTCCTGGCGGGCGATGGCCGCATGGACCTCGCCCTTCGCCGCGGACACGCCGCGGCTGCGGTAGCGCTCGTCGTGACGCGCGTCGGCGGCATCGCTCATGGCGACATGGTCGCGTGGACGGCGCTACCGCAAGGCGTCCGCTCACGCGCTCGGCCTGATCGCCGAGGGGCGACTGCGAGTCGGTCTGCCTGTCGACGCTGGTCACCGAACTCGTCTCCCGCGGGCGCGATGCGTGCTCGGTCGTGACGGCGGCCGTGATGGGCACCCGCCATCCCGGCCCACCGACGGCGACGACACGCTCGGCGGCGCCGCCCGACAGCTTCAGGCAGCCGTCTACCGCTGCGCGCGACCTAACCGTTCCGCAGCGTGTCAGACCGCCGCAGGAACCCGCCGCACGCTCGCACCACACGCTCGCACCACTTCGGCTCATTGCGCTCGCAGCGCCCCAGTAGTACCGTCACTCCATGAAACCGACCCGCGCTCCGATCCTCGCACTAGCGATAACTGCATTGGCGGGGTGCTTCGGCGGAGGCGGTGGGGGAGGCAGCAGCAGCGGGAGCGGCGGCAGCGGGGGTCCGGTGGTCAGCCCCGAAGATCAGGCGGCAGCGGCAGACATGACACGCGATGCCGTGGACGAACTGACGACGGGTTCGGAAGACTTCGCCGGCATCGCCGCGCAATTCGACGCCGCGTGCGTGCTCGATCCCACCAACGATCACGCGCCGGTCTTCAAGGCCCTCACCGACTTCGCCGAGTTCGTCGCCGACAGCGGCGACGGCGGCGAGGCGGAGCGCCTCCTCGCCAAGTGCGGGATCACCAACAGCGACGGCAGCGGGCTGCTGCGCAACGCGGTCCTGACGATGGGCCACTCCACGTCTGCCGGGGATCTGTTCCCGACGGGCGCGCCGCGCGGCGCCGAGACCGAAGCGTTCCTCCGCAACGAGCTGCGGCCGGAGCTGGTCGCGCTGCTCGCCGCGCTCGAGGCGGCGCCGAGCGATTTCTACTACCTCGTGTGGGTGGACGAGGCGCACGACGTGGTCAACGACTCCGGCGACACGGTCGAGGCTCGCTACCTCGACTACGGCGACCTGTGCCTGCTGCGCGCGACGATCGGCGGCGGCATCGCCGCCATCGACATGATCACCGCCTACGACCTCGGTGACGTCGATCCCGACGTCTTCGACGGCCCCATCGACGACTGGATGGCGCCGCTCGACGCCGATGCGCAGCTCGCGCGGGTGCAGAGCGTGAGCCGACTCGTCTCCGGTCGGACCGCGCTGACCACCGCGTTCCAGGCGTACCGTACCGGCGCCGCCGCCATCCGCGCCGAGACCGGCGTGCCGAGGGACTCGGGCATCCTCACCTTCGCGCGGGTCGACGCCTATGAGCGCGCCGACGCGCAGGCCGACGACCTGGCCTTCGAAGCCTGGGGCACCGGCCTCGTCGCTTCGCTCGCGACCACCTGGACGGGCACGACGTATCCGGACGGTAGCCCGATTCCGGCCGAGGACCGCGTGACCATCGATTTCGCGCGCTTCTTCTCCGGAGTCGATGGGCGCGCGATCTACGACCTGCGCTATCGCGACGACGAGAGCATCGAGTGGCACGTCGGGGCCGGCATCGCTGACATCAGCAGCGACATGGCCACCGCCGGCGGAATCTTCACCCACCTCGGCGGCCTGGCGCTGACCCGCAACGATTTCCAGAATCTGGTCCCGGGGTACCCGATCTACGAGATCATCGCCAGCGCCCTCGGCGACACCAAGACCGTCGATGGATCCGCCAGCGACTGGACCACGTCGAACTCGACCGAGATCGGTCTTTCCCCGCTGGCCTCGCTCGACCTCGTCCGACCGATACCGACCGCGAGCCGGCCCGGTCCGATATCGGTCGCGTCCAATGCGACCCATGTCTTCCTGCTGATCGCACGGGCGCCGGCGGTGGGCTGGTCGGTTCTGGCGCAGGGCGACATCGGAACGGTGTCCGTCACCCCCGGCTTCGGCGACGGAGGCGCGACCCAGGCGACCGTGGGAAGCACCGTGGAGATCGCGATCCCACGATCGTCCCTGCACGGCTTCGGCGGACAACGGATCTCGCTGGATGTGCGGGGCCTCTATGAAGGCGCCTCGGGTCATCTCGACAGCGCCGAATGGCGGCCGATCGAACTCTACCTGGACCCCGCGGCCGGCGGTTGATCGGTGCTCGCGCCGGGGATCTACCACCGTGCCTTGCTGCGCCGGTACCTCGATCGGCTCGCGCTGGTCGTGGCGGCGTTGGCGCTGCTCTCGGCGCTGAATCTGCTGCTGGTGCAGGCGGCGCGCGCGCCGCACCTGCCGTTGCGGACGATAATCGCCGGAGCTCCCGACGCGCTCGTCGTCCTCTTCCCGACGCTGGCGACAGCCGCGCTGCTGCTCGCCGGCATGTGGTTCGCATGGGATGCGCGCGCCGGCGCCTGGCTGCTCTCGTATCGGCTCGCGGGTGGTTCGCCGACGTCGGCCGCGGCCTGGCTGCTCGCGCCGGCTCTGCTCGCCGCGGGGTGCGTCCTCTGGGCCGCGGGGTGGGGGGCGCCGCGCGCGCTTATCCGCCAGCGCGAACGGACGGGATTCGGCGTCGACGGATCGCTGCTCGCGCCCGCGGCCTTGGCCCGCGACCGGATCGGCGGCGATCTGCGCCTGTCGGCGGCCGGCATCCGCGACCGGACCCTGATCGACGCGATCGTCTGGTCCAAGCGCGATGCCGGTCGGGCGATCATCGCGCGGTCCGTGTCCACGCATCGCGCCGGCGATGGCCGGATTGCCGTGCAGCTCGACGATGGGCGCGCGGTCGCCGGCGAGGGCCGGTTCGACGACCTGCGCTTCGCGCGCCTGACGGTGGAGCTCGACGAGCGAGCGGCCGGCGCGATCGACGTGCGCGAGCTGGTACGGCCCAAGCTCTGCACGATGGGCGAACTCGCCAAGCTCGATGAGCAGCAGCTCTTCCTGCTGCGCCATGGCCATCGCCTCGGCCCGGCGCAGCGGCGCACCGTCCGCGCGGCAGCGTCGGTAGCCGCGGCGCGCATCGCCAGCGCGGTCACGCCGGTGGCGCTGAGCGCGCTGATCATCGCCCTGGCATTCAGGGCAAGGCTACCGCGTGCCGGCGAGCTCGCCCGCTGGGGACTCGTGGCGTTGGCGATCGGCATCGGCGGGCAGATCGCCTGCGACCGCCTGAGCGAACGCGCCGTCATGCCGTGGCCGGCCTCGCTGCTCCCAGCGGTGGCCATGACGATCATCGCCGCGACCTGCGCCGTGCGACGTTGATGCTGCCGCTCGCCGGCCGCGCGCTGCTCCGGCGCACCGTCTGCGTGGCGGCCGCCGGCCTCGCCGTGGTCGCGGTCGTCATCGTCGGGCTGGATCTCGCCCTCGGCAGCGGCTCGACGGGCGACATCGCCGCGCTGGTCGAGCATCTCGCCGATGGCTTGGCGGCGGCGATCGCGGTGATCGCGCCGCTGGCGGCACTGCTCGCCTGGCGTCGGGCACGGATGGCCGGCATCGTCACCGGCCTGGTGCTGCTCGGCGCCGGTGGCACCGTGGCGCTGCGTCGGGCTGCACTGGCCTGCGCCGCTACGGCGGCGTTCGCGACGTGTGCTGCGCTGGCGGCGTCGTCATGGGTAGCGGTCGACGACGCCCCCTCGGGCAGGCCGGTCTACGAGTCGGGACGCTGGCTCCTGCCCCTCGACAGCGGTCGTTGGCTGGGCCTGTCGGTCGAGGATGGAGCGGGGATCGCGCCGGCCCCAACATCGCGCTCGCACGCGCTCGGCGCCAATCGCCTGCTGCGCCCGTGGCACTGGCACCACCGTCCTCTCGCGAGCCGCCTCGCGGCGCTCGGAGCGATCGCGGTCGCGCCATTCGCGCTCGCGCTGGTCGCGATCACCCTGGCGCTGACCACACCGATCCGGTTGGCCGGCAGCGCGTACGCGCTGCATCTGGCGGCGACGCCGCTCTACGCGCTCGGGCTCGTGGCTACGCTGCGCGCTTTATGGCTCGGGACCGCGTGGTGGCTCGCCGTCGTTCCCGTCGCGGGAGCCACCGTGGCCGCCCTCGCCGGCTGCTGGCTCCTGTTCGGACGCGGAGCGCGGATCTGAAACGGGCGGCGAAGCGAAGGCTCCCGATCGAAGATCGACGGTGATCGCGCCCGACGCCCGTTCGCTGCCATCGGCGGCGATCACCACCGCATGCTCGCAGATCAGGTCGTCCTCATCGATTCGCGCCCGTGCAGCGCGCAGGGTCCAGCCGGATCCGCCGTCGGGGATCGATGCGACCCGCACCTCGACCAGCAGGATCCCGCTCGCAACGGCGAGCTGCACATGGCCCAACTGGCGATGATGGGGCTCGGCGCGGCGCGCGGCGATGTTCAGCCGCCCATGGATCGTCCGCACCTCGGCCACGATGTCTTCAGCCACGAATGTCGTCGGATGGCGGATCGGGGCTCCCTGCCCCGGACCGGCCGGAGCCATCGCGGAGCTGGCTAGGGCGGCCACCACCGCCGCGAGCAGGAGCGCCCATCCCAGGATGCGCATCAGGGAAGCGATCCGAGGTAGACCGACCGCACCCATTCGTCGTCGCGCAGCTGCGCTGGCGCTCCGCTGCGCGCCACCACGCCGTCACTGAGCAGCACGACGTGATCGCTGCAGCGGAGGAGCTGGTGCGCCTGGTGATCGGAGATCATGACCGTCAGCCCAGCGCGCGCCGTCCCGCGCAGCAGCTCCGCCAGCCGATCGACCACCACGGGATCGAGGCCGGCGAACGGCTCGTCGAGCAGCAGCACCCGCGGCTCGCCCGCGAGCGCCTTGGCGATCTCCAGCCGGCGGAGCTCGCCGCCGGAAAGGTCGCGCGCAAGTCGTCCGCGAAGCCCAGCGAGCCCGACCACCTCGAGCAGGCGTGCGATCTCGCGGCTCCACGCGCGGCGCGGAATGCCGATGAGTTCGACGACGGCGCGCACGTTGTCCTGCACCGACAGCTCGGAGAACGACGCGCTGCGTTGCGGCAGAAAGCTGATCCCGCGCGCGCGACGAGCATGTACGGCCAGGGACATCAGATCCTCCGCGGCGAGGGTCACGGAGCCGGCGTCGGCGCGAAGCAAGCCCATGACCACATGGAAGAGCGTGGTCTTGCCCGCGCCATTCGGACCGAGGAGGGCCGTGACCTGGCCCGACCGCGCCACGAGGTCGACGCCACGCAGCACCGTGTTGGCGCCAAAGCGCTTGGCCACTCCGCGCAGGACGAGATCGCATGCCGGGCGCGGCTCGATCTGGTCGGATGGTGGTTCGATCGTCGCCGGCACGTCGGTATCTGGGAGCGCCATGCTCCGGAGCCTGACAGGGTGCTCCGGTGGCACCAGGGAAGCATCGCCGCGCGTGATGCGTCAGCGCTGCGGTCACCGCAGCAGCGATGGGCGACGTGGGCATTGGCTGCGGGCGGTTGGACGACGCCCTCGGCAGCCTTCGGCTGCTCCGACGTGCGGCACAACGCACCCCGGATCGGCGACGCCGCGCGTGACGCCGCCGCTCGCGGTCACCAACGCCGGCGCCATCGCGTTGGCCCGCGGTGCCGACGACCTGCTGCCGGCTGACAGCATCGGCGGGCTGCGAAGCAGCCGCCCTCACGCGTTGCGCCTCTGACGGGGGTGGCGCATACTCGCGCCATGCGTGCCGTCCTGCGCATCCTGCTCGGCCTGCTCAGCCTGGTCTTCGCGACCGGTCTGGTCACGGCGTACCTGCGTCCCGGCGCCTTCGAGCTCGCGGTCGAGCACCTGCGCAAGCCGGAAGGCCGCCTGCTGATGCTGTCGGTGGCCACGCTCATGGCCGTGATCCCGCTGGGCATGGTCATCGGCTGGCTGCGCGCGCACCGCCGCGCGCGCGAGATCAGCTACACGACCGAGGGCGGGCGGGTGTCGGTCAGCCTGATCGCCGTCGAGGAGGCGCTGACGCGCGCCGTCGAGGGCGAGACCTGCGTCAAGAAGGCCGCCGTGCGCGTCTACGAGGACCGCGTCAAGCGCCAGGTGATCATCGACGCGGTCATGACCCTGTGGGAGGTCGCCAACGTCACCGAGCGCAACCGCACCTGCGCCCAGATCCTGCGCCGGCGCTTCAACGAGCTGATGCCGGAACAGACCGCGGTCGCGGTCAACCTCACCGTCCACCGGCTGACCCCGCGCCGCGACGACGCCAAGCACGCCACCGAGGCGCCCGCCGCCGCCGCGCCGGCAGCGGCGATCGCCGCTCCGGTCGCCGAGCGCGGCATCTCCGAGTTCGGCGACGCGCTGGCGGAAGGACCGTCTCCCGCCTCGTCGAGCGACTCGGCAATCACCGCGCTCCACGATCCGACGCTGCCGCCCGACGCGATCGGCGAGGACGAGCTCTTCGTCGGACCGTCGTACCCGGTCGACGGCGACGACGAGGACGCCGAGGACTACCTCGGCCGGCCGATCCCGGTGAAGAAGAAGTCGCGCTGATCCGCGGCGCTTCCGCGCCGGCCGGTCGGACTACAACGCGCGCATGGGCACCTGGCGGCTGCGCGGCGTGATCTTCGACATGGACGGCGTGCTCTGCGATTCAGAGCACCTGATCTGCGAGGCCGCGCGGATGATGTTCCGCACCGTGCATGGCGTCGACGTAGGGGCCGATGAGTTCACGCCGTTCGTCGGCACGGGCGAGGATCGCTACCTCGGCGGCGTGGCGGAGCGGCGCGGCGTGCGCCTCGACATGCCCGCCGACAAGCAGCGCACCTACGCGATCTATCTGGAGCTGATCAAGGGTCGGCTGCGACCGCTGCCGGGCGTCATGGACTTCACCGCCGCGTGCCGCGCGCGCGGCCTGAAGCTGGCGGTCGGATCGAGCGCGGACCGCATCAAGGTGGTCGGCAACCTCGCCGAGATCGGCTTGCCGACGGAGCGCTTCGACGCCATCGCCACCGGCAGCGACGTCGCGCGCAAGAAGCCCTTCCCCGACCTGTTCCTGCGCGCGGCGGAGCTGATCGGCGTGCCCGCGGCCGACTGCCTGGTGATCGAGGACGCGGTCAGCGGCGTGCGCGCGGGCAAGGCCGCGGGCGCCAAGGTGCTGGGCCTGACCACGAGCTTCCCCGCCGATGCGCTGCGCGCGGTCGGCGCCGACTGGATCGCGCCCGACCTGTCGGCGGTGCCCGGCGACATCATGGCATCGGCCGCTGCGCAGCGCTGAAGCACGACGATCGCGCTGCATCACCGACCATTTCACTGCTGTTGCCAGGCCTGCGTGCCTGGTAACGTGACGACGAGGTCCGGGCGTAGGACCAGAAATGGTAACAGTCGTCATGACCGTCGTCCCGGGCCGATCCCCATGAGCATCAAGGACTCGCTGAGCGGCAGCATCGGCAAGCTGCTGCGTCCGTCGGGCGACGGCGCGAAGCCGCCCGGGGGCGAGGTCGACGCCGACGCGGTCACCGCGCGCATCGCCCGCAAGCACCGCGAGCAGACGGCGATCGACGAGCCGCTGGCGTCGACCCTGATGGAGCTCTGGCGTCAGGTCCATGCGCGCGTCGCCAACGATCCCGAGGCCGCGCTCGACGCGACGCGCATGGCCGAGCATCGCGAGCGCCTGGCCCAGCTCGCCCCGGGCGAAATGCCCGACCTGGACACCTGCCGCGGCATGCTCGCCGTGCTGGCGACGGTCGCGCCGGACCGCATCGATGCCCTCGCCGCGCGCGTCCGCGAGCTCGCCCAGGGCACCCGCGACTACCAGCGGAAGGTCGGCCAGAGCGAGCTGACCTCGTCGCACCTGCGCGATGAGCTCGACCGCTGCCGCACGCTAATCGACCAGGAATTCGCTCGCCGCAACCTGCCGCACGTCGCCGCTGATCCGCTCGACCTGCACACCCGCCTGGCCCGGCTGCTCGAGCACGAGATGGCGCCCGGAGCGGCGATGGGCCTGCCGGATCCGATCATCGGCGTGCTCGAGAAGCTGATCGTCTCGAACGACGCCGACGCGCTGCGCACGCTGCCGGAATGGGTCAAGCGTCCGGCGGCGCGGATCCTCGATCTGGTCGCGGAGCGCAACCGCTACCGCCGGCTGCTCGAGCACGCCGGCATGCTGCCGACGCCGCCGCGGCCCTGAGCCGGCCCGGTCCGCCAACCGCGAAGCCCGAAGCAGGCACCCGAACGCTGATCGGCGGATTCCGATCCGGCGACATGCGGATCCGCGTCGGCTAACGACGGCGGATCCGATGCGGTACGATGGCGGTCATGCTCACCGCCACCGAGATCGCCCACTTCCGCACCCACGGCTACGTCGCCATGCCGCGGTTCCTGGATCCCGACGAGCTCGCGGCCCTGCGCGTCGAGCTCGGGCGGCTGCGCTCCGCCGGCAAGCTGCGCAACGTCTCGACCGATGCCGACGGCGCGACGCACTCGCAGACCCGCTTCAACCTGCAGATCTGCCCGATCGGGCCGCTGAGCCCGGTGATCGAGGCGCTGCGCTTCGCGCCGCAGGTGGTCGCGACGGTCGGCGCGCTGGTCGGGCATCCGGTGCGCTTCGTGCTGGATCAGATCTTCCTCAAGCCCGCCAACGAGGGCGCCGGCACGGCCTGGCACCAGGACGCCGCGTACTGGCCGATCGTGACCGAGCGCGAGCGTGGCCTGGGCATGTGGCTGGCGCTCGACGACGCCACCGTCGCCAACGGCACGATGCACGTCGTGCCGGGCAGCCATCGCGCGCTGCGTCCGCACTACCGCGATCCCAACAGCGACCATCACATCCGCGCCGATGAGCCGGAGGGCGCGGTGCCGGTCGAGCTGCCGGCCGGCGGCGCGCTGTTCTTCAACTACGGCGTGCTGCACTGCACGCGCGACAACCGCACGGCGCGCGACCGCGCCGGCCTGGCGCTGCACTTCATCGCCGACGCCATCCGCCCGCCGGAGTTCGCCGTCGGCGAGCCGCTGATCAGCGATGCGCACGGCGGCGCGACGCGCCCCGAAGCCTGGCGCGACGCCATCGCGCGGCCGCGCGCGGTCCTCGCCTGACGACGTCGCGCGCCGCGGCGCCGAGCGCTCAGCTCTGCGAGCGGGTGCGCCGGCTCGAGGTCGAGGACTTGCGCGTGGTCGGCGCGGTGCCCAGGCAGGCGCCGTCGATCTCGGCCAGCTCCTCGTCGCTGAACGCCGCGTTGTCCCGGCAGGCGACGTTCTCCTCGAGCTGCTCGACCGACGACGCGCCGATCAGCACCGAGGTCACGCGCGGATCGCGCAGCAGCCACGCCAGCGCCATCTGCGACAGCGTCTGGCCGCGCCGCTTGGCGATCACGTCGAGCGCGCGCAGCCGCGCCACCATCTCCGGGGTGAGGCGCTCGCGGATCCACTCGCCCGCCTGGGCGGCGCGGCTGCCGGCGGGGATGCCGTCGAGGTAGCGCCCCGTGAGCAGTCCCTGGGCCAGCGGACAGAACGCGATCACGCCGACGCCGAGCCGTTCGGCGGTCGGCAGCACGTCGCTGGCGATGTCGCGGTCGAGCAGGTTGTAGCACGGCTGGTGGATGGTGATCGGCGCCCAGCCGCGCGCGCGGCAGAGCTGCACCGCGTCGGTGAAGTGCGGATCGCGGTAGTTCGACACGCCGGCGTACAGCGCCTTGCCCTGGCGCACGAGGGTCTCGAGCGCGCCCAGGGTCTCGTCGAGCGGCGTGTCGGGGTCGACGCGGTGCGAATAGAAGATGTCGACGTAGTCGAGACCGAGGCGCTTGAGGCTCGCCTCGCAGCTGGCGATGAGGTATTTGCGGCTGCCCCAATCGCCGTACGGGCCCGGCCACATGCGGTAGCCGGCCTTCGAGCTGACGATCAGCTCGTCGCGCGGCATGTCCTTCAGCAGGCGGCCGAACAGCCACTCGCTGGCGCCGGGCGGCGTGCCGTAGTTGTTGGCGAAGTCGAAGTGCGTGATGCCGAGATCGAAGGCGCGGAAGATGATCCGGCGCGAGGTCGCGTCGTCGCGGTAGCCGCCGATCGCCTTCCACCCGCCCAGCGACACCGCCGGCAGCATCAGCCCCGACCGCCCGCAGCGGCGGTAGGGCATGCGCTCGTAGCGGTCGTAGGCGAACGCCGGTCGTTCCATCGACGGCTCCGCCGGCCCCGTCCCGCCGCGCGCGTTGCGCGCCTTGCTCATGTCCTTCGCGATGTCCTTTGCCATCGCCGGCTCAGGGCTTCGCGGCGAGGGCGCGATCGACGGCGGCGGTCACCGCGGCGTCGTCCGGCGTGGTCTTCGGCTCGAAGCGTTCGATGAGCCGGCCATCGCGGCCGATGAGGAACTTGGTGAAGTTCCAGGCGATCTCGCCCTTCTTCGGGCTGTCGACGGTCAGCCACTGGAAGAGCGGATCGATGCCCGCGCCCTTGACCACGGTCTTGCGCATCAGGGGGAACGTCACGTCGTATTTCGTCGAGCAGAACTGGCGGATCTCGGCGTCCGTCCCGGGCTCCTGGGCGCCGAACTCGTTCGCCGGGACCCCGATGACCACCAGGCCGGCGTCCTTGCGCGCGCGGTGCAGCGCCTCGAGCGCGGTGTACTGCCCGGTCAGCCCGCATTTGGATGCCGTGTTGACCAGCAGGACGACCTTGCCCTTCAGCGAGGCCAGCGGGAACGCCGTGCCGTCGTTGGCGGTGAGCGAGAAATCGAGCGGTCCCTGCGGGGCGCCCTCGGCGGCGCGGGTCGCGCCGGCGGCGAGGGCGATGAGCGCGACGACGAGGATCCAGGTGGTCATGGATGGGCCTTCCGGGTTGGTCCGCCCAGCTTGCCCCCCGTCGCGCCACCGCACAACCGCCCGCGCCGTGGAACGACGAGCCCCCGGCTGGAGACCAGCCGGGGGCTCAAGACGAGACGTCGCTCCTCGTAGCCGTCAGTCCGTGGCGTCCCTGACCGTGTCCCGGGCTTCGCCGGTGGTCTCACGGATGCCGTCGCCCACGTCATCGCCGAACGAGCCGTTGTCCCCGCTCATGCGGAAGACGGCGAAGACCGCCAGCGCGATCGCCGCCAGCACGATCAACGTGACGATGATGTTTCTATTGGTGTCCATGGCTGCGCTCCAATCGGCTGCGCGCCGCCCGGTACACCCGGTGCGCGGCCGTATCCTTGTGATGGTCGATTCTAGGCAGGGGGATGCGGCCTTCGGCTCCAGCCTCGGTCGCTTCTACATCAGGCAGCTGGGGTGTTGAACCGTCGCCGATTGGCGGCGCGGGTGCCGTGGGGCGCGCTAGAAAGCGTGTGCCTCCGCGCTACGAGCCGACACGAGCGGCAGCCGAAAGCCTCCGGGCCACTAGGCGGGGCGTGCAGGACAAGGGCCACCCACGAGGGGTGGCCCTGTTGTTTTTGCGGGCACGTCGGCGAGCCGCGCCTATCCCTCTGGCCCGCACCGATTTAGCCTGGCATGCGGACGCGTTTGACGGCTGCACGAGGAAACAGGTGAATCACCAGAACGGGGTGTACAGTTCCCGGACGCACAGCACGAGGCTGTCCGTTCCGTGTCCAGACGCCCCGCCGCCAGCCTCATTCCAGCCCTTGGGACCATCGTGAAGACCATCGATCTGCGTCAGCTCGGCACCCACGATCTCTTCGCGATCTACGCGCGTGAGACCGCCGTCCATGAGAACGGTCACGCCCATGGGCGCCTCGCGCGCCTGCCGAGCGGCGAGCTGGTCAAGGCGATGCTCGGCAGCCACTTCATCGATGTCATCGAGCGCGAGGTCCTCGCCGCCGCGCAGGATGGCCATCGCTGCGTGCTGCTGACGCTCAACCCGACGCTGGTCGACATGGTCCTGTTCGCGCAGGGCATCCTCGACGGCGCGCCGTTGACCACCGCCGCGCTCGAGGGCGAGGCGGTCCACGAGGTCGATTACCTCGTCGAGGATGGCTACCTGAACCTGGCGCTCGACCGGCTGCTCGAGATCGCCAAGTCGGACTCGGAGACGCGCATCGCGGCGATCGGCGAGACCCACCTGCGCCGGCTCATGCACCTCGTGCTGCGCCGCCTGCGCACCGGCGCGTGCAACCTGCGGATCCTGATCGGTGAGGACAACCGCATCGCGTTGGCGATGTACAAGGTCTTCGCGGACGTCCGCGGCTGAGGCGGCAGGCTCGCAGCGCGCAGGTAGCACCGCCGAGCTCGACGCTCGCACCGTGAACCCGCGATGCCGAGCGCACGAGCCCTGTCGATGGCTCTGATCACCAGCGGTTTCGGTCCAGCCGCGAGGCACGACCATGCGAACCATGGGCGACCGACGCGCATCCTGCCGCCGCCGCCCGACCCGGGGCGTCCGGACGGCATCAAGGGCCGCGGAACCTCGGCGAACGCCGCGAACCGCTTCGAGCGTCTCGTCCACGAGCCCGATCCGGACTTCGACCGCAGCGAGGACATCGCGCCGTCCACCGTGCTGCTGCGCGACGACGCCAAGTCGATCATCGCGCGCAATGACAGCCCCGACCTCGGCTTCGATGCCTCGCTGAACCCGTACCGCGGCTGCGAGCACGGCTGCAGCTACTGCTATGCCCGGCCGACCCACGAATACGCCGGCATGTCGGCGGGGATCGACTTCGAGACCCGCATCCTGGTCAAGGAGGACGCGCCGCGCCTGCTGCGCGCCGAGCTCATGTCGCCGCGCTGGACGCCGCAGGTGCTGGCGATGAGCGGGGTCACCGACTGCTACCAGCCGATCGAGCGCCGCCTGCGCCTGACGCGCCGCTGCCTGGAGGTCCTGGCCGAGTTCCGCAACCCCGTCGGCATCATCACCAAGAACCAGCTGGTGACGCGCGACCTCGACCTGCTGCGCGAGCTGGCCCGCCACGATGCGGTGCACGTCACCCTGTCCGTGACCTCGCTATCCCAGGACCTGGCCCAGCGGCTGGAGCCGCGCGCCTCCGTCCCCGCCGCGCGCCTGGCGGCGATCCGGACCCTGGCCGACGCCGGCATCCCGGTCGGGGTCAACATCCAGCCGGTCATCCCGGGGCTGACCGACCACGAGGTCCCGGCGATCGTCCAGGCGGCGTACGACGCGGGGGCGCGCTGGTGCGGATATGGCCTGGTGCGGTTACCGCACGCGGTCGCGCCGTTGTTCGAGCGCTGGCTGGATGAGCACGCCCCCGAAGCGAAATCACGGGTCATCGCCCGTATCCAGGCGGTCCGGGGCGGCAGGCTGAACGACCCGCGCTTCGGCACCCGCGGCACCGGCGAGGGGGTCTGGGCGCAGCAGATCGCCGACCTGTACCGCCTCGCGCGCCGGCGGGCCGGCTACCCGGACGACGCTCATCGCCTTTCGACTGCCGCCTTCGTTCGTCCTGGGGTCGCTGTTCAACAGTCCTGGTTGGACTCTTGACCGGGACAGGTACGGCCTTTGCGGACGTCTAACGTTCCGGCGCCGCGGTGGTTGTCGCAGCGCGCCGACTGTTAGACTTGTCGGTCCACCACCAACACGTCAGGGCGACTGTGCCCCGGATCCGCCCGAATCGCATGACCCAGCCCGCATCAGCACGACTCAGCAACACCACGCCGCTCCGAACCGCACACTCGCCGGTGCGGAGTCGAGGAGCAGAGAGAGACATGGAACGCGACCCATTCGAACCGCCGGCCGCCGCCAACGAGAACGCAACCCGCCGTGGCCGCGACAACGCCGCCACCGAAGCGCCCGAGGAGGAATTGTTCACCGAGGAGCTGACCACCGAGCAGCCCGCCGCGGAGACGACGACCGAGGAGACCGAGACCGAGGAGGCCGAGGAGGCCGTGCTGGGCAGCGACGCGCTCGCCGCCGCCGAGGAAGCGGCGCCGGTCGGCGACGATCCGGTCCGCGATTATCTCGAGCAGCTCGACCACTATCCGCTGCTGACCCGTGAGGAGGAGGTCGCCCTCGCGCGCACGCTCGACGTGCACCGCGCCGGCTACCGCCGCACGATCATGACCTCGCCGCTCGCGCTGGCGCGCGGCATCGCGTGGCTCGAATCGCGTTACGAGGAGGCCGTGACCAA
>Ga0196963_10000714_pt1 | contig 26763 bp, 25 predicted proteins | sample S1_5metaG_FD_148600 | JGI IMG/M metagenome (GOLD analysis project Ga0196963, IMG submission 148600) | Soil microbial communities from Anza Borrego desert, Southern California, United States - S1_5 | ecosystem: Environmental > Terrestrial > Soil > Desert | place: USA: California | collected...
GTGCCACGGGGTGGCAGGCTAGCATGCGGGCATGGCTATAACGCAGAAGATCACGCAGATGCTGTGGTTTGATACGAACGCCGAGGAGGCCGCGCGTTTCTATGTGTCGGTGTTCAAGAACTCGCGGATTCTCAGCGTGACCCACTACAGCGCGAACATGCACCTGCCCGAGGGCACCGTCATGACGGTCGCGTTCGAGCTGGAAGGGCAGCAGTTCACCGCGCTCAACGGCGGGCCCCACGCGAAGTTCAACGAAGCGATCTCGATGGTGGTCACGTGCAAGGACCAGGCCGAGGTGGACTCTTACTGGCAGAAGCTGACCGCCGACGGCGGGGCCGAGGTGCAGTGCGGTTGGCTGAAGGACAAGTTCGGCCTCTCGTGGCAGGTCGTCCCGGCGGAGCTGTGGCCGCTGATCGAGGGCCCACGCAGCGCCGAAGTGATGCAGGCGGTGATGCGGATGGTGAAGCTGGATATCGCGGAGTTGAAGGCGGCTGCGGGGCGGTAGGTTTACCCGGTCTTTTTCCGCCGCGTCGCTCGGACGGGGGTGGCGTCAGCCTTTGCGGCCGCACGAGTGGCGCGGCGAACGGCGGCGTTCATGGCTCGGCCGTCTTCCAGCAGCTCATCAAGCGATTTTCTTGGCTTCTTCTCAATCCTCTTCGCTGGCATTTTCCGCTGCTCCCTTCAGGGCGCTATAGGCGGCCGCATCATGGATTATTGGGTTGGAGGATCGAGCCGGGCGGAGCTCAGCGATGATGGATGCGCCAGGGCCAGAGTTGTCGTAGATCGCCCAAGAACGCGCGAGTGGTAAGTAGAGTTCAAACAGATTCGCGGCCGAACGGAAGTATCTCCGTCTGATCACGTCTACGGGGATGCTGTGGCCGCCACGACGAACTCGCCTCTCGACCCGACGCACCGCGAGTTCAGGCCTCGAGAGCCAGACATAGGAAAGATGGACGCGCCACCCTGAACCGACAAGTCCGCGGAGCCACGGTGCGAACGTACGGCTCGAAAGCGTCGATTCGAAGGCGAAGCTCTCGCCCGCGGCCGCAAGTTCCCGCAGTCGTGCGAGCATGACTCGGCCGGCTGCGAAGGCAGCACGCTCTGGTGCGAACCCAGAGAGGCCTGCCGCGATGACGTCGGCGTTGACGAAGTCTGAAAGACCGAGGGTGTCACCGATGAGCGAGCGGGAGATCGTCGTCTTGCCAGCGCCGTTGGGGCCGCCGATCACGATGACTCTGCGTTGCTGCTCCATCGAGATCAAGTGTACACGTCAGACAGTCACTCCCACCCGCGCCATCAGCTTCTCTGCCGCGCCGCGGTAAAGCTCGCTAAGCAGGTCGGGGGGGAACCTGAGGCCGCGGAGCGGTGGCGCGGCCATGTCGTCGTACTGGTCGGGGGCGACCATCTTGAGGTCGGGGTCTGCGATGGGGGACTCGCCCTCGTAATCCGTCTCGAACATCGTGCGCAGCGCGAAGTAGCGGCTGGCGTAGAGGTCGAACGCGGACTCGGGGCTGTTGGCGAGATCGGCCATGGGGTGCGCGGGCGGGCCGGCTTTGGGGGCGAGGTGCTCGTCGGTGGTGACGATGTCCGAGCCGAAGAGAAGGCGGCCGCGCCAGCGGGTGAAGAACTCGAAGACGCGCTCGCGAGGGTGGCGTGAGAGCTCGCGCACGACCCACTTGGTGGCGCTGGTGTCGATGTAGAGGTTCGGGTGGCGCTCGAGCAGCCCATCGAGGAACGCCAGGTTCTCCGGCCACCCGCCCATGTGCGCAGCGATCCAGGGCATCGGGAAGCGGTCGAGCATGACCTCGAGGCCGCGGTAGTAGGAGAGTTTGGTGCCGTAGACGCGGGGGTCGGCGTACTTGGTGGCGAACCACGTGTCGGGGTCGGCGACGTGGACCATCATCATCATGCCCAGCGATTGGGCGAGCTCCGCGGCCTTGACGCGCCAGGGGGCGTCGAACTCGATGATGTCCTTGCCGGAGTCGCCGGGGAAGAACTCGCGGATGCGGGGGGCGTTCCAGAGCTTGACGATGCGGGCGCCGAAACGCGAGTGGAAGGCGTGGATGTCGTCGAGGAAGTCGTGGGTGAAGGCCGCGAGGCGGTCGGTCTTGCGGAAGTCGGGGAAGGCGATGAAGCGGACCATGTCGCCGAGCTTCTCGCGGACGACCTCGGCGTCGCCAAGGCGGACCATGGTGAAGACGCGGTTGACGCCGTAGAGGCGGGCGGCCTCGGCCCAGATGGGGATCGCGCCCGGGCCGTTGACGTGGGCATGGAAGTCGACGATCGGGACGGGGGGCGTGGGCAGGCGGGCTGCTTCGCGCCGATAATCCAGCCCGAAGCGGTTCGCGGCCACGCGGGCCTTCCGTGGCGGCTCGGGCGTTGGAGCCTCGATCGTGGGCTCCCGGCTGGGCTCGCGGGTGTTCGGACTGAGGGCGTGCCCTTCGCTGCTTCCCTGCATGACGCGCATGGTAGACCAACCCCTTGTGATCAACCCCACCTCAGCAACTCGCCACGAGAGTGGCGTACGGCAGCTGCGGATCGCGCTCGCGCACGACTGGCTGTGCGGCGTGCGTGGTGGGGAGCACGTGCTGGAGCGGATCGCGGCGCTGGTCGCGCGAGAGCACGAGTGCGCGGGGCTGTACGTGATGTTTGACAATGGCGGGCCGATCGGGCCGGCGGTGGACGCGTGCCGCAAGGTGGTGGCGGGGATCGGGCGGTGGCCCTGGTCGGACCAGCTGCGGCGGTGGCTGCTGCCGCTGTACCCGCGGGCGGTGGGGGAGCTGTCGGGCGAGCTGGCCCGGGAGCATGCGCGCCGGCCGATCGACCTGGTGATCTCGACGAGCTCCGCGGCGATCAAGGGGCTGAGGGCGCCCGAGGGCGTGCCGCACCTGTGCTACTGCCACTCGCCGGCGCGGTACATCTGGGGGCAGGACGCGCGGTACAGGGGCGGGCTGCGCGGCGCGGGGCTGAGCGCGGTGAAGCGCTGGTACCGGGAGTGGGACCGGCGGACGAGCGAGAACGTAACGCGGTTCCTTGCGAACTCGCGGCACACGCAGCAGGAGATCCGGCGGTGCTTCTGGCGCGAGTCGGAGGTGGTGCACCCGCCGGTGCGGCAGATGTTTTCCGATGCGCCGCTGCGCGGGGCGAGTGACGGCCCGTGGCTGGTGGTGTCGGCGCTGGAGCCCTACAAGCGGGTGGAGCTGGCGATCGATGCCGCGATGCAAGCTGGCCATGAACTGGTGGTAGTGGGTGATGGGTCGCAGCGGCGAGTGCTGGAGACGCGTTCGGGCGGGCGCGTGAAGTTCCTTGGGCGCGTGAGCGACGAGCGGCTGCGCGAGGTGTACGCGCAGGCGTCGCTGCTGCTGTTCCCGCAGGTGGAGGACTTCGGCATCGTGGCGGTGGAGGCGCAGGCGTCCGGGTTGCCGGTCGTCGCGCGGCGTGCCGGTGGTGCGATCGACATCATCGTCGATGGCGCGACCGGGGCGCTGTTCGACGAAGACTCGGTCGAGAGTCTGCTTGCCGGGGTGGAGCGCTGCCCGCGGGCTTGCGCCGATGCGTGCCGCGAGAACGCGGGACGCTTCTCCGAACAACGCTTCGACGCCGAGATGCGTGCGCAGATCGCTTCGGTCAGGCCGGCGATCAGGTGATGGTGGGCGGGTCGGCGTCGAACGCCGCAACGGGTGTCGCCGGGCCGATGCGGCAGGCGAGGACGTGACCGATGAACAGCTCGTGGTCGGCCTCGAGGTCGAAGTGGCGCACGACCTCGCAGTCGAGCACCAGGGGCGACTTGCTGATGATCGGCGCGCCCGTGACGAGCTTTTCGGCGCGGACACAGTCGAAGGGGTCGCCATCGCGCGGGCGGCTCGTCTCAGCGAACTTGCGGAGCATCAAGCGGTCGCTGGTGCTCACGCGGCAGATGGCGAAGACGTGGCTGTCGCGGATGAGCGGCTCGATCCAGTGGCCGGTCTTGACCGCGACGGCGATGAGCGGCGGCTCGTCGGCACAGGGCTGGACAGACCGGACGAGGACGCCCGCACGTTTGCCCTCGTGACTGGCCGTGAGAACGTAGAGGCCTTTGGCGAGGTCCGCGAACGCACGGGGTGTGTCGCTGAACTTGCTCTCGGGCATAGGTGACCCCCGGGGCCCGAGAATGCCCGGGCTGCCCAGCTATACACACCGCTCAGGACAAAGGGTGCGGTCACTTGGGTTTTTTTAGGTCCGATTCCGAGTGGCGGGGTGTGAGTTCCCCACTGGATGTCCACAAGGGCCCGCAAAATGCCGGATCCGGGTGAATGGTGTTGCAAAGTGGGGCAAAGTGTCATATATTCCCACGCGGGCTCAGGACGAGCCCAACTGGGGGCAAGGACGCCCCCGACCACGACGGGCCTCGCCAGGGAAGCGGCAATGACCTCGATGGGCCAACAGCATGATCTTCACCGGACATGCCGAGCTGACCATCGACGCCAAGCAGCGTCTGGCGATCCCCGCCAAGCACCGGGCGCTGCTGAAGCCGGAGCGGGACGGGAGTGCCTGGTACTGCGTGCCGTGGAGCGGCGGGAAGCTGATGCTGTACACGGAGGCGCGGTTCCAGGAGCTGGCCGAGCGTGGGCGCGCGACGCTCACGCCGGGCGAGGACGAGGCGGGGCTCGAGGCGAACTTCTTCGGCCTGACGGAGCGGCTGGAGATGGACACGGCAGGGCGGATCAACATCCCACGCCTGCACCTGGAGCTCACTGGGATCGGGACGGATGTGGTCATGGTCGGGTCGGGTCGGCGGCTGGAGGTGTGGGACAAGCAGGCGTGGACGGCCGGTTTGCCCGAGCGGTTCAAGAGCCTGCCCACGCTGGTGCGGAAGATCGAGGACTCGCGCAAGGGTGAGTGAGCAAGGGTCAGTGAGAGCTTTATCGGGGGAACCCGGTTGAGCGGATTGGTTTCGGCAGTTCGGATCGTCGGGACATCGAAGGGATTCGCAGCGTGGGGTGTTACAACCCCGATGCCCGCAAGGACGCGGGCGTACAGGCGCACCCCTGACGACCCAATGTGCTCGCCCGAGTCGCACCGGGCGAGCGCTTTTCAAGCGAGTGAGCCACCACCCGGCGGCGGGGCCACCACCACCTTCCCATCCACCCTGCTGCCACGCCCCGCCCGGTTACGACCGGGCGGGGTTGTTTTTGGCCCGCGTCAAGAGGTGGACACCGGAGCCGGGGGTAGACTGTGGGCATGAAGACGATCACGAGCGCGTTGCTGGTTGTGGCCCTCACGGGCGCGGCGTTGGCGATCGGCGGCTGCCGCGAGCCGCAGAAGCGGGGCGGGACCTCGCAGCAGACGGGCACGCCTCCCCCGAGCGCGGGCTCGATCCCGCCGCCGCTTCCCCCGGGAAAGACGCAGAGCGGCGGCGGCGTGCGCTGAGACGCGCGCTTGCCCGCGACTGACAGGCGTGCGACAATGCGGCCCCTCCGAGGAGAGCCGCATGAGCCTGATTCAGTTCACGTCCAACTACCAGGACAAGTCCACCGACAGCGGGTACCAGTTCGAGTTCTTCTGCGACCACTGCGGGGGTGGGTACACCTCGCAGTTCCAGGAGAACAAGCTGGGCATGGCCAGCGGGTTCATGCGGGCCGCGGGCAGTATCTTCGGCAGCCGCCTGGGGCATGCCGGCGCCGAGGGCGCCGATGCGCTCCGTGATTCGATGCGCGGCAAGGCCCGTGACGAGGCGCTTCGCACGGCGGTGGAGGAGGCGAAGAAGGTCTTCAAGCAGTGCTCGCGGTGCGGCAAGTGGGTGTGCCCGGAGGTGAGCTGGAACGGGCAGCGGGGCATGTGCGTGAAGTGCGCCCCGGACTTCACCAAGGAAGTGAACGCGGCGCAGGCGCAGGGCCAGGCCGAGCACATCTGGCGCGAGGCCCGCAACAGCGACGGGCGTGTCATGGGCGGGGTGATGGGCGGGTTCGATATCGCAGCGCCGGGCGGGATCGCCGCGGCGGCGGCGTGCCCGTCGTGCGGGGCCAAGAGCACGGGCGGAAAGTTCTGCACCGAGTGCGGCAAGCCGATGGCGATCGGCCCGAAGAACTGCCCCGGGTGCGGGATGGAGTGCCCGGCGGGGGCACGGTTCTGCGCGGGGTGTGGGAACAAGGTGGGATAGCCCCAAGCCTAGAGTTTCGCATGACCTTCAAGGCGATCGTTCAGGATGGGCTGATCATCGTGAACACCCGCGGCACGGTGCCGGATGGGACGGCCGTGGAGGTTGAGATTGTTCGGAAGCGCAAGGCCGCGGTGCGCAAGAAGAAGGCGACCAAGAAAGCTGCCCCGCACACGCCGGGGTTTGGGATCTGGCGTGATCGCCCCGAGTTCGATACGGATGACCCCGTAAAGGTCCTTCGCGCACTCACGCGGAGGCGGCGGGTTGGCTGAGCCGATCCTCGACACGTCGGTGCTCATCGCAATCTCGAACTGTGTACCCCAACGCCGCGGACTGGACCCTGGCTCTCCGACTCCTCCGGGCCCATCGTCAGCGCATGGGGTTGATTGGGTGGACGGTCTGATCGGCGCGACGGCAGTGAGGTTGAAGGTGCCTGTCGCCAGCTGAACGACAAGCACTTCCGCAGTCTCGCTGGGGTGGACGTGGTCCGGCCCTATTGAACCCCCCTTGATCGGGCGGACGTGTTAGTATACACTTACTAACATGACCACCGCACATCTGGGGCGTCGTGTACCGCTTCTGAGGACGGCTAGCTCCGCTGATCGCGAGGCGATCTACCACCTGCGGCATGAGGTGTACGCGCGGGAGCTGGGGCAGCACGCGGCGAACGCGGATGGTCGGCTGACTGACGCGCTCGACGCGTTCAACGAGTACATCGTGGCGGAGGTGGGGGGCGAGGTGGCGGGGTTTGTGAGCGTGACGCCGCCGTGGGGTGGGCGGTACTCGATCGATAAGTACTTCGCGCGGGGCGAGCTGCCGCTGACGTTCGATGACGGGTTGTTCGAGGTGCGGATCCTGACCGTGGTGCGCGAGCACCGCAGCGGGCCGGTCGCGGGGCTGCTGATGCGGCGGGCGCTCGAGTGGGTGCGGGAGCACGGGGGCAGGCAGATCGTGATCATCGGGCGGCGCGAGGTCGCGGGGATGTACCGCAAGCTGGGGCTGCGTTCGCTGGGGCGGGAGGTGCGGTCGGGCGCGGTGACGTACGACCTGATGGCGGCGACCTTGGCGGAGATTGATGCGGCGGCCGCGGGGTTTGCGGAGGTGGAGGCGCGGGTGGCGGGCGGCAGGCTCAGCCCCGGGCGCGCTGCTGAGGGATCGGCGCGGACTCGTCCGGAGCTGGCGCTCCGGTCTCGTCCGCGGGTGTGCGATCACGGCGGCGCGTTCTTCCACGCGATCGGGGATGAGTTCGATCGGCTCGAGTGCAAGGACGGGGTGATCAATGCGGATGTGCTGGACGCGTGGTTCCCGCCGTCGGCGCGGGTGCTGGAGGCGCTACGTCAGGATTCGGCGTGGGTGGTGCGGACGAGCCCGCCGACCGGGTGCGAGGGGCTGCTGCGGGTGATCGCGCGGGAGCGCGTCGTGCCGGTTGAGTGCCTGGTGCCGGGCGCGGGGTCGTCGGCTTTGATCTTCCTGGCGCTGCGGCAGTGGCTGACGCCGGCGTCGCGGGTGCTGGTGCTGGACCCGATGTACGGCGAGTACCAGCATGTGCTGGAGGATGTGATCGGGTGCATGGTGGAGCGGTTCACGCTGTCGCCAAGCGACGGGTTTGCGGTGGATGTGGAGGCGCTGGCGCGGCGTGTCTGCGCGGGCGCGTATGACCTGCTGGTGATGGTGAACCCGAACAATCCGACGGGGCGACACCTGCCGCGCGCGGAGATGCTGCGGCTGCTCGCGGCGGTTCCGGCGGCGACGCGGGTGTGGGTGGACGAGACGTACTCGGAATACGCGGGGGAGGGCGAGTCGATCGAGCGCGAGGCCGCGGCCGGCGGGAACGTGGTGGTGTGCAAGTCGCTGTCGAAGGTGTTCGCGCTCAGCGGGGTGCGGGCAGCGTACCTGTGCGGGCCTGAGCGGCTGATGCGGGAGCTGCGGCGGGTGACGCCGCCGTGGGCGGTGAGCCTGCCGGCGCAGATGGCCGCGGTCGCGGCTTTCGGTGACCGGGCGTACTACCGCGGACGGTGGGCGGAGACGCACGCGCTGCGGCATGTGCTGGGGACGGGGCTGCGGGCGCTGGGGTTCGAGGTGTTCGAGGGCGTGATCAACAGCGTGCTGTGCCGCGTGCCGGAGGATGGGCCCAGTGCGGAGGAACTGGTCCTGGCGTGCCGCGAGCGGGGGGTGTTCATTCGGGACTGCTCGACGATCAGCCGCGTGCTGGAGGGGCGGTGGGTGCGGATGGCGGTGAAGGACGCTGCGGCGAACCAGCGGGTACTGGCGGCGATCGCGAGCGTGCTGGGCGGGTGAGCGCGACTACTCGTGCATGGGGCGGGGGAGGTCGGCGCCCTTGCCATCGCCGAGGATGTCGATGAGGTACATGTGCTGGTTCTGGCGCGGGTGCGTTGAAAGGCCGGCCACTTTGTGAGGGTCGAAGAGGGTGATGTCGACGTAGTGGAAGATGGGGAGGATGGGGAGCTCGTCTTCGACGAGCAAACGCTCGGCCTGTTGCAGCAGCTGCATGGCCTCGGCGGGCGGGGCGGACTTGGCGCGGTCGAGGAGGGCGTCGTAGGCGGGGTTCTCGTACTTGCGGTCGTTGTTGCCGTCGTCGCTGCGGGAGATGTCGAGGAAGGTGGTGGGGTAGCCGTAGTCGCCGAACCAGGAGCCGCGGGAGATGATGTAGTCGGCGTTCTTGAGCTGGTCGCGGAGGACCTTGATTTCCTTCTGAGCGAGGACGACCTGCACCCCCAAGTGCTCCTGCCAGTTCTTGGCGATGGCCTGGGCGTAGACCTCGTGGCCGCCGTCCTTGTTGAAAAGGATCTCGACGGTGATGAAGCCCTTGCCGCCCGGGAAGCCGGCGTCGGCGAGGAGCTGCCTGGCGAGCGTGGGGTCGTAGGGCAGGCCCTGCGGCGAGGAGTACCCGCCGATGGAGCTTGGGGGGATGATCGTGGTGGCGACGGGCTCGCCGGTGCGGCGGAGGTTTTTGACGATGGCTTCCTTGTCGGTGGCGAGGGCGAAGGCCTTGCGCACGCGCGGGTCGTGGAAGGGGTTGATGCGCCCGTCGGAGAGGCGGGGGCGGCAGTTGAAGTTGTAGAAGTAGGTGCCGAAGGCGGGGAAGGCGTGGATGTTCTTGCGGGGGTCGGGCGGGAGGCGGCGGTCGATCTCGATGGGGTCGAGGGACCGGCCGTGCTCTCTCAGTGACTTGAGGCGCTGGTACTCGTCCCAGTGCTCCTTGTAGTACTGCTGCTTCTCGGCGAGCATGTCGGCGCGGTAGGCGGGAATGACATCGCTGACCCAGTCGACCGCGCCGGTGGTGAAGGCCATGACCTGGGCATTGACGTCATCGACGTTGGGGATGGCGATGGAGTCGATGTTGATGCTGGCCTTGTCCCAGTAGTGGGGGTTCTTCTCCATGCGGATGTCGCGCATGAAGCGCCAGACCGTCATGGTGAAGGGGCCGTTGGTGATGAGCTTGGGGGGCTTGGTCCAGTCGGGGTCGGTGCGGAGGCGCCCGGTGGCCTCGTCGAAGGACTCGTGGGCCATGACCAGCGGCGGGTACACGGGGAAGAAGCTGCCGAATCCGGTGAGCTCGAGGAAGTAGGGGACGGGCTGCTCGAGCTCGATGATGATGGTGCGGTCGTCGGGGGTGCGGATGGCAACGAGCCGGTCGAACTCGGCGAGGGCGTCTTTCCAGAGCTGCTCGGCGGCGGCGCGCCGGTCGTCGATGTCGGTGCGGTTGGAGAACTCGGCGAGCTGGCGGGTGCGGAAGGACTGGAACTCCCGGACGCCGCGGATGACGTTGAAGATCTGCGAGTAGTCGCCCGAGTTGTCGGGGAGCATGGTGCGGCGCCAGGAGAAGACGAAGTCGCCGGCGCGGACGGGCTGGCCGTTGGACCACTTCGCGTTGCCCCTGAGGTGGAAGGTCCAGGTCTTCTGGTCGGGCGAGACGTCCCAGCGCTCGGCGACGCCGGGCACGGAGCGGAAGCTGTGGGAGAGGGGGTCGTGGCGCGTCAGGCCCTCGTAGAGGATGCGGGCGACGCGGAAGTCCATCTGCCAGGACATGATGGCCACGTCCATGGTGGTGACTTCGCCGCGGTTGATGAAGGTGAAGTCGGCGCGGGGCGCGGGGCGGTCGGAGAGGAGGGCCCCGAAGACAATGGCGAGGAGGATGGCGAAGGGGACCAGGAGCTTGGCCATGGTGACCTTCGTCGGCTCGCGTGCCGCTTCTTACTTATTGAATCGGGCGGGGTCGATGTTCCAGGGGGCACGGGCGAGCTTCTCGCCGAGAACGCCCTTGACGTTGAGCACGAACTCGGCGTCGCCGGCCTTGGTGGCCTTGCCCAGCGTCTCCTGCGGGTTCATGCGGACCACCGGCTGTGAGCCCATGAGCTGAGAGGTGAGGTCGATGGTGTTCGCGGCGCTGCTGGCGAGCTGCACGAGCTTGGGCCGGTCGGCCACGGCCTCGGGCTTCTCGGCCTTCTCGACAACATTGGCAACCGCGCCGAGGAGCACGCCGCTGCACTCGGCGGCATCGGTCGCGGCGTTGGCGGGGATGGCAATGCCCTGCTGCTGAGCCTGCGTCATCACATCGCGGAGCCCCACGGCCCCCACGAGGCAGGCGTCGAGCTCGGCCCCGGCCAGGGGGTTCTTGTTGTTGCGGGCCCAGGCGGCGAGGCCCTTCGAGATCGCGGAGATGGCGGCGGGGCGCTCGGCGGGGATGCTCGCGGCCTCGATGCCGGCGCGGAGCAGGGCCTGGAGCACGTAGGGGTTGGCTTCCTGCGCGGCCTGCGGCTCGATCAGTCGGACGGCCTGCGCGAGATTGTTAAGGGCGGGCTGGTTCACCTGCACGGCACGGAACACGCGCTTGAGCGAGCACGCGGCCTCGTAGCGGACCGCGGGGGCCTTGTCGTTGAGCTTGCCCTGCACCATCAGGAGGGACTGGTCGGTCGCGAGCTCGCCGGCGATGACGAGGCCGTTGATGACGATCTTCTCGTTGCCGGAGGCAAGCATCTTCCCGACCACATCCTGGAGGGCGGCGCTGTACGCGAGGCGGAAGGAGACGGAGATGTTCTGGCCCTGGAGCTTGCTGAGGATCTGGTTGCGGTCGCGCCGGAGGTCCTCGGCCTTGGCAGGGTCGGCCTCGAGAAGGTTCTTGGAGTTGGCGTCGACGAAGGCCTTGACGGTGGCCTTGTCCTGCTCGGAGAGGGAGCCGGTGTTCTGGCGGATGGAGTCGGGGATGTCGACGATCTGGGCGAGGGACTGGCGCGAGAGGCCCACGAGCGCGATCGCCGCGGTCAGGATCCACACGTGCAGTCGGTTCAGTCTGCGGTCCAACGCTCATCCTTCCGTAGGCCGGGGGCTGGTAGGGACCCCGGGGGGAGTTGTCGTGTGCCGGTCGGGAGGGTCAACGTATCAGTACCCCCATGGACGGTCAAATGATCCGGGTTCCCGGCGGATTGGGGGCTGCGTGCGCGAACATTTCCCTTAACAGGCGGGGACTCTAGTACACCTCCAGGAACATGCGGCGGGTGGGGCGGACCTGCTTGTGCAGCATGCGGCGGGTCCAGCCGTCGATGTCCGTCATGGCGTCGGCGTCGACCTGCACGTACTGCTCGCGGGCGGGTGCTGGGAGTTCGGTGGCCAGGCGCTGCATGATGCCGAGCTCCATCCCCGCGATGCCGCAGACGTAAATCAGCGTGCGCTCACTCTCCAGTACCGGGATGAACACGTCGCGGCTGCGGCGGAGTCGCTCATGGGCGTAGAGGGGGCCGCCGTCGACGTTCTTCTCGCGGCTGATGGCGGTGAGGTAGGTGAAGTTCTTGTGCTGCTCCTGCCAGGCCAGGAGGTCCTTGTGGTAGAGGAGGTCGGTGGCGTAGGGAGAGCCCATGACGAGGATGATGCGGGACTGGACCTTGCGTTTGAAGAGGTCGAGCAGCATGCCGCGGAAGGGGGCGATGCCGGTGCCGGTGGCGAAGAAGATGTAGTCGTGGGCCTCGGGGTCGGCGGGGAGGACGAAGCGCTTGCCGCTGGGGCCGGTGACCTTCACCTCGTCGCCGGGCTTGAGGTCGCACAGGTAGTTGGAGGCGACCCCGAGGAAGAGCTTGCCGGTCTCGGTGTGCTCGTCGATGGTGCGCTTGACGGTGGTGGAGAGGACCTTGCCCTCGCCGTCCTCGCCGAAGGTCGGTGACGAGATGGAGTAGAGGCGGAGCTTGTGGGGCTTGCCTTGGGCGTCGAGGCCGGGGGGGATGACGCCGAAGGACTGGCCGGAGAGAAAGTTGCCGGCGAGGTCGGTGCGGCTGACGTCGATGGCGATGTGGCGGATGAAGCCCGCGGCCTTAGGGGTAGCGGTGCAGCGTTCATTGGAGACGACGACACCGGTGCCGGGGGCGGCGGGAGTGACGAGGTGCATCCTGGCCTCGGGCAGCAGTGGAGTGCCCGGGGTGTGGGCTTTGTGGGCCGTGCCTTCCATGGTGGGGGATTGTTGAGGTGAAGGATGGAAAGGCAACGGTTGGGGAGCGATCAGTTGCCGCCCGGGGGCTTCATGTTGCCCATCAACTGCATCATCACGGCCCTGAGCTTCTGCTGCATGGCCTCGTTGGCGGCCTCGGCGCTGTCGTACTTACCGGCCTCAACCTCGGCTGCGAAGTCTTCGAAAACCTTCGCCACCGGGGCGAGCATTGGAGCAACCATCGCACTCTGAGGGCCCTCAAGCTCCGGGATGTAGACCATCCACTTGCCATTGAACTTCTTGAGGTGGATGGTCTCGGAGCCGCTGACGGCCTTCGCGGTGTCACCAGTTTCTTCGATGGTGAATGCGGAGGCTTCCAGAGACTGCATCTGGGTGACCATCGCGGTGGGGTCCATGCCGCCGCCCAAGGCCGTGGCCATACCGCCGCCAGCCCCGCTCATGCCTTTCCCGAATTTAGCTTTGAACGCCTGATCAAGGCGGGTGCCCGCCGCGATGAGAGGCTTCATAGCATCGGGCCAATGCATCATGCCGACGGCGGCCTCTGAGTTGCCGGACTTCGAAGCGGTGAGGAATGCTTCAAGAGTTGCCTTGGGCGATGAGCCTCCGCCGGTCATTCCCGAGGCGCTGTTGGAGGAACTGCTCGAACCGCTCATCATCGCGGGCTCGCCGGTGCGGCCGGCGAGGGCGAGGTGCTCGGGGGAGGAGTTGTTCGAGGTGTCCTTGGTGACGGTAAGGGCGGTTTCGAGGAGCTTGGTGAGGCTCTCGATGCGCTCCTTAGCGGCGCCCTGAACCTTGGTGCCGGAGTAGCTGTTCGTGGCCTCTTCGAGAGACTCGGCGGCGCTGGTGCGGGCCTGGGCGGCGGCGCCCTCGGCCTGCGTGGCCTTCTCGGCGTAGCTGCTGCTGTCGGCGAGGGCGGGCTGCACGTTGGCGAGTGAGTTGAGCAGGGCCGCGTACACGCGCTGGGTCTGCGAGTTCTGCCAGTGCATGAAGGCGGTAGCGAGCTGCACGTCGCCGGTGAGGGCCTTGCCCGCACCCTGTGAATCCTTGGAGGATTCGCGGGCGGCCTGGAGGGCCTTGGTGTAGAGGCTCTGTGCCTTGTCGAAGGCGGCGACGGCCTCGTCACGGGCGGTGGTGACCTTGGCCATGGTCTCGCGGAGTTGCACGCCCGCCTTCTCGGCGGCAGCGCCGGCCTCGGCGGCCTCCTTGCGCGACTTGGAGAGGTGCTCGGCGAGCGCCGCCTCGGTCGCCTCCATGTCCTTCTTCTGGTTCTCGAGCTGCGTGATGATGGCCTGGGCCTCGCGGACCTGCGGGGCGATCACGTCCGCCTGGGCCTGGAGCTTGGTGCCGGCCATGCGGAGCGTGTCGGCCTCGCGCTTGATGCCGTTGGCCTGCTCGACAAGCGGCACGCCATCGGTGGCGCTGACCTTACCGGCCTGCTCCATGAGCTGGGCGTACTTGGTCTCGCGCTCGGCGACCGCGTCCATCTTCTGCTTGGCCTTGCCGGTGAGGTCGTTGAGCTGCGCTTCGAGCTGCTGCTTGCGCTGGCGCTCGGCGGCGATGGCGGCGTCCTTGTCGGCCTTGCCCTTAGTGAGTTCCTGGAGCTGCGGGGCGGGGTCGTAGGAGGCGGCTGCGACTTTTACGGCCTGGTGGCGGCGCCATTGGGAGAGGTAGCCCTCGACCTCGACGATCAGGTTGCTGAGATTGGCGACCTTGCTCGAGGCCTCACCCATCGCGTGCTCGGCGAGGGTGAGGTTGGACTGGGCCAGCATCATGGAGGCCGCGGACTTCTCGCTGGCGGTGCCGTCGGCGAGGTAGGGGTTGAGGGCGGTGCTGACCTTGCCGAGATTGGTGGCCTCGACCTCGGCCTGCGAGGGCGCGGGGCTGTCGGCGCTGAGGGCGTGCATCTCGCGGGCCTGGACGACGATGGCCTTGTCGGCGGCGCTCTGGCGGTCGTCGCAGCCGCCGGCGAGGGCGGCGAGCAGGGCGGCGGAGAGTGCGAACGGCAGGCGCAGGTTCACGCGGTTGGTCATTGATCGCCTCGGAGGTCTGGGTCGCCTCAAGTCAGGTGTGCGGTCCCCGGTTGGTGTGGGCCACGCGGGATCGCCACTGTAGCAGAAGACCGGCTGGTTCGGTCAGGGTGGTGCGGTCACACCCCATGCTCGTTCGGTGGGCGGTCGCCGGGGGTTGCGGGCGATCGTCCGGGATGCGGCTCAACGCTCGACGGGTTTGCCGTCGGGCCCCAGGCCGTGTGGCTTCTTCGGGGTGGGTGCGGGGGCCTTGTAGTCGATGGGGTAGTCGGGGCGCTTGGGGTACATGGACTTCATCCACTCGACTGCCTGGGTGAAGCGGTCGTCCTCTACGCTGCGGAAGACAGGCTGCCAGTTGCCACGGGAGGGGGGCACCTCGGGGTGCTTGTTGACGGCGAGGTCGCGGGGCAGGCCGTACTCGAGCAGGGGCGAGCGGGTGGGCTCGTTGTAGTTGATGAGCGGCTGGCCGTTGGCGAGGCGGAAGCGCTCGAGGATGAGGAAGTTGGTGTAGGCGGCGGCGTCGGAGGCCTGCTGGCGGTTGTAGAGCCAGAGGCGGCCGGCGTCCTGACCGCCGTGGCACTGGTCGGTGGCGCAGCGGTTGATCAGCCAGTGGCGGTTGATGCGGTCGCGGAACATCTGGAAGGCGCGTGGATTTTCGAGGACCTGAACCTCGGGGTAGAACTCGCGGGCCTTGAGGTCGAACATCCAGGAGAGGACCTCGGCGGAGCTCATGCGGAAGAAGAGGGCCCGGCCGGCGGGGTTGACGGGGACGGGCCCCTTGCCCTCGACGACGATGCCCGCGTACTTGTCAAGGAAGCGGCGGATGGTGTCCTGCTCGATGATCATCCGCGGCGGGTCCTTGAGGTCGACCTCGAAGACGCGGATGAGGTTGATCTGCTCCTTGGTGAGCAGCGGGAACTCGGGGGCCTTGGGGTGCTTGGCGCCGGGCTCGCGCTTGGCGGCCTTCTGGGCGGCGACGGCCTGCTGGGCGTGGACGAGGTTCTTGAGTTCCTTGGCGTCGGGGTTGGCGGGCTCGAGCTTGAGGACGTGCTCGACCTCGAGCAGGGCGAGGTCGTAGCGGCCGCGACCGAAGACCCACTTGGCGAGCTTGAGGCGGTTCTCGACGTCCTGTGGATCGATCATGCCCTTGTAGGTCTGGTAGCGGTCCTGCACCGGGGCGAGGATGAGGACCTTGTCCACCGTGTCCATCTTGAAGGTCGTGTGGATGCCGGCGATCGAGATGATGATGCGCTCGAGGCTCTGATCAACGAGCTCGCCGGAGATGCGCTTGCCGTCGAGCAGGATGACCTCGGCTTCGGTGGGCTCGGGGACCCGGTCGACGGTGACGGGGACCTGCTCTTCGGGTGCGTCGGGGGCCGTTGCGGGGGCCGGCTGCGGGGCGGCGGCCGGGTTTGCGGGGCCGACGTCGCCGGGGGAGGGGCGCGGGGTCTCAGGCTGAGCGGTCGGCTGCTCGGGCTGGGTGGCGGCGATGCAGGCCAGGCCTACGGCGGCGAGCCACAGCAGGGGCGTGCGGCGGCGATGGTGGCCCTGCATCGGGGCTTGAGTCTTCATGGTTGCCATTGTCACCCACGGGGGGCGGCGTGTAAAGCCGTGCGGCTGCGGCGGCGCCGTTCCGGGAAGGGTGTACGAGGGCGGTGGGGGGGCGGTTGGGGTAAATAGCAAAGGGCAAAGGGGCAAAGGGCAAATGTGGAGGCGGATCTGCCGCTTGGCGGTTCGATGTTTGCCCTTTGTACACTGGGCTATGACGATCGATATCCGCAACATCCGGGATGTGCCGCGGATGCTGGAGGTGATGAAGGACGGGCGGGTGCTGGCGCGGCGGGTGAAGCCCCCGTTCATGCGGGCGGTGTTCGCGCTGTCGAGCGTGTACGAAGTGCCGGGGCGGGACGGGGCGGGGGCGCGGATTTTCTGGTTCACCCCCCACGAGATGAGGGGGCGGGTGTTCTTTGCCCTCAGCCCCATGCGGATGCGGGATGGGACGGAGGGGGCGTACCTCGACCACTTCTATGTGCCCACGCCGGGGCAGGGCGACGGGGGGCGGTGTCTGAGGATGCTGTGCGAGTTGGCGGACCACCACGGGGCGACGATCTGCCTGAACGCGGAGCCGGAGGGCGACAAGCCGCTCGATGGCGAGCGGCTGCAGCGGTGGTACGAGAAGCACGGGTTTGAGTTCAGCGCAGGGATCGGGGCGAGGGAGCAGCGGGGGGCGGTGAGGAAACCAAAGGGAAAAGTGAAGCGTGAAAAGTGAAAATCGGGGGCGCTCCGATGCGTCACTGGCTGTTCACTTTTCCCTTTTCACTTCTCATTTTGCGCGACACGCGTGATGCGTTGGCCGCGGGTCCAGGCTTCGAAGCCCTGCACGGCGGCATCGGTGAAGCGGCGGGCGAAGGCGCGGCGGTCGCCGATGGGGCAGGCCAGGAACTTGTCGCGCAGCGTGGAGCGGAGGGTCTTGAGCCGCTCGGTGTCCTTGGCGAGGGCGACGGCGATGTCAACAAACTCGTCCTCGGTGCTCGCGCAGAGCTCGGGCGTGCCCACGGCGGAGAGGATGGAGCGGCTGACGCGGCTGGCGGGGGTGCTGCCCGACAGGCTGACAATCGGCACACCCATGAGGCAGGACTCGCAGAGGGTGGTGGTGCCGTTGTAGGGGAAGGTGTCGAGGCAGATGTCGGCGCGGTTGTAGAGGGGCAGGATCTGGCGGCTGCTGGGCTCGGGGGGCTCGGCGAGGATGCGGGCGGGGTTGACACCAGCGGCGGCGAATCGGGTACGGACGTCGTCGCGGACCTCGGGCTCGGTGAAGCCGAAGTGCTTGAGGATGATGGTGGAGCCGGGCAGAGCGTTCAGCACGCGGGCCCACATCTGGAAGAGCGGCGAGTTGAGCTTGATCAGCGTGCTGAAGGCGACGAAGGTGGGGCCGGTGGCGTCCTCGCGGAGCATGGGCAGCTCGTTGATGGGTGGCAGGGTGTCGGGGGCGCGGTAGGAGAGGAAGCAGGGGTCCATGCGGAGCAGCGTCTCGACGCTGTACTGGTCGCAGCCGTCGGGCTCGCTGAGGGAGTCCACGAGGCGGTAGTCGACGGTGGGCAGGCCGGTCTGGTTGGGAAAGCCCATGTAAGTCATCTGTACCGGCGCGGGCTTGACGCCGAGCACGTCGAGGCGGTGTCCGTTAGTGTGGCCCGCGAGGTCGATGAGGACGTCAATTTTGTCCTTGCGGATGAGGTCGGCCGCGGCGCGGGTATCCAGGCCGTAGGTGCGCCGCCAGAGGTCGAACCTGGGGCGGAGGACGTCGGAGCGGGCGTCCTCGTGGCTGGCGTTGCTGTATGCGGCGACGAAGACGCGCGAGCGGTCGGCGTATTCGGGGAAGGCCTCGATGAGGTAGCCGACCGCGTGATCGCGGAGGTCGGGGGAGAGGAGGCCAACGCGGACGGGCGCCTTGGGGTCGCGCCCCGCGAGGTGCTGCGCGGGCGTGTGCTGCTGGGGCTGGCCCAGCAGGTGCAGCATGATGCGCCCGTATTCCCTGTGGGCGCGGTGGAGCTCGCCAGGGTCGATGCCCGGGGCGTAGTTGAGCATGCAGGCAAAGTGCTGGGCGCGCCCGAGGTTGTCCGGCTCGCGCTGCACGAGGGCGCGGAGGACGGGGATGGCCTCTTCCACGCGCCCCATCGAGTGCAGCGCGTGCGCGTAGGTGTTGGTGCACTCTGAGTCGCCGGCGTCGACGCCTGGCTTGAGGGCCTTCACCGCGGAGGCGTACTTAGAGAGCGCGGCGTAGGTATAGCCGAGCAGGGCGCGGGTGCCGATGGAGTTGGGCATCATGGCCAGGGCCCGCGCGAGTGGGGCCTCGGCCTGGGCGTACTTGCCGACGTGGTTGAGCATCTGCCCGTAGTTGTGCAGGAGCATCGGCTCGTCGGGGGCACGGTCGAGGGCCTGCTTGGCGAAGTACTCGGCCTGGACGTAGCGCTGCTGGACGGAGAGGGCCGCGGTCATGAGGGCGTAGCCGCCGGGGTGGGCGGGGGCCGCGGCGATCGCGCGCTTGAGGATGGCCTCGGCCTGGGCGGGCTGGCCGGCGTCAAGGAGGGCGTTGGCGCGTTGCAGGAGCTGACCGGCCTGTGACATGCGGAGTGATCGTACCGCCGAGCGCCGGGCGGCTCACGCGGTCTCGCGGAGCGGCGTGTCGCCGAGGGTGCCGGCGATCTGGGCGCGGTGGATGATCTGCACCGTCCAGGTGGGCGAGTGCCCGAGCCAGGGGCGGAAGTGGGCGGCGGTATCGGCGAGCACCTCGCGCACGGGCGTCGATGCTGGCGCGGTGATGAACGTGCTGTAGTGGTGCTCAGGGTCGGCGAGGCAGGTGTGGCGGACTTCAATCAGGTGATGGTTCACGGAAAAGCCCCTCACGGCAGGTCGCGGAAGAGTGAACGCGGGCCGTGCCGTGAGGGACGATACTTGGTATCACTTGCACGACAAGGTCCCTCGGCCAGCGCGGGTTGTGCGACGGTGACGCGGTGTTGTCAGCGGCGGGGCCGTACCGACACGAGGGTGTCAGCCAATGGACGGCGTGCGTTGGGGGTCGTGGGGGTCGTGGGGGCGGGAGAGGTCATGAGCTACACGCGGATTCACAGGCTGCTGAGGATCGTCACGCTGGTGCAGGGGCAGCCGGGGTGGACGGCCAAGCGGCTGGCGGCGGAGTGCGGGGTGGATGAGCGCACGATCTTCCGCGACATGAAGGAGCTGGAGGGAGTCGGGATTCCGATCTCGTTTGACAGCACGGGCGCGGGGTACCGGATCAGCGGCGACTTCTTCCTGCCGCCGGTGCACCTGACGCCGGAGGAGGCGCTGTCGCTGGCGCTGCTGTGCGAACAGGTGGCGGAGCCGGAGCAGATTGCGCACCTGCGCCCGGCGTGGCGGGCGATGGCGAAGATCCAGAACCAGCTGCCGCGGTCGATCCGCGAGGATGTGCAGAGGGTCGCGGAGAAGGTGACGATCCAGACCGCGCCGGCGACGCCCTCGGAGGGGCATGAGGACGTGTACGAGCGGGTGAAGTCGGCGATCGCGGAGCGGCGGGCGCTGGTGTGCCGGTACGACTCGGTGGACGGGCGGTCGGGCGAGGAGGAGTTTGACTTTGAGCCCTACGCGCTGTTCTTCAGCGTGCGGGCGTGGTACGCGATTGGGCATCACTCGGGGCGCGGGGCGCTGCGGTGCCTGAAGCTCAACCGTTTCACGAAGGTGTCGCCCACGCAGCGGCCGTACACGGTGCCGGAGGACTTCTCGGTCGAGGGGTACATCGGCAACGCGTGGCGGATGATGCGCGGCGAGGTTGAGCACGACATCGTGGTGCGGTTCAAGCCCGGTTTCGCGGAGACGGTGAGCGACACGCGCTGGCACAAGACGCAGAGCTTCGAGTTCGAGCCCGACGGCTCGGCGGTGTTCAAGGCGCGGGTGGCGGGGCTGGACGAGGTGTCGTGGTGGGTGCTGTCGTACGGGCCGGGGTGCGTGGTGGAGCAGCCGCCGGAGTTGGCGCGGAGGGTGCGGGAGCTGGCGGAGGCGACGGTGGCGCGGTACGACGGCTCTGATGGCAACGCAGGCGCATGAAAAAAGGCCCGCGTGCCGCGGGCCTTTGGCCAACATGAATGCCCAGGAGAGGACTTGAACCTCCATGCCCTTGCGGGCGCTACCACCTCAAGGTAGTGCGTCTGCCAATTTCGCCACCTGGGCGGTGGGGGAGGGAAATATACGCGCGCCCGGGCAAAAGTGAAACGGGGGCGTGGACCCCTGGTCGGCACCTATGCTTGGCCCCCGCTCCGGGCGGTCTGTCCCGTGGGCGGCACGTGGAGTGCGCATGACCGCGAGTCAACCGTTTTTGCCCGCCGCGGGGATTGCCCTGCTGGAGCACGTGGCCGAGAAGGCCCGGGCTTCTGATGTGTTCGGCGAGGTCACCGTCAAGGGCGGGGTGCTGGAGGCGGCGGCGAAGGCGTCGGCGGAGCCCGCGGCGTACCGGCTGAGCATCGAGGGCGGGAAACTCTGGGTGTCGCTGGTGACGGCGAACCGCTGGCTGAGCCAGTCGATCGAGCAGGACCTGGTGCACACGGGGGACAAGCTGGATGACCTGCTGCTCGAGGAGCTGGTGGACCTGGGGTATGCGGGGCTGGTGCCGAAGTTCGAGCACTTCCGCAGCGAGGACAAGCTCTTCACGTTCCGGTCAGTGGTGCCGGTGAACATCCTGAGCCCTTCGGCCGCGGACCGCGAGACGGCGGTGCAGTTCCTGCTGGGGTACGAGGCGTGCTTCCGCAACCTGGGCGACATGGAAGCCGACGACGAGGAGTAGGCGATGCGGATCCTCATGCTCGGGTGGGAGTTTCCGCCGTTCATCGCGGGGGGCCTCGGCGTCGCGTGTTATGGGCTGACCAAGGCGCTTGACAAGCTGGGGCACGAGGTGGTGTTCATCCTGCCCAAGCCGGTGGACCGTTCGCACAGTTCGCACGTGAAGATGCTGAGCCCCAAGGCCTTGGTCACGGGGGGGCGGGCTTTCAGCCCGCAGCAAGGTTCTTCCTCATCTGATTCGGATGCGGTGCAGATGCTCGACGAGGAGGGCAACCCGCTGCCGGGCCTCGAGCACGTGACGTTCAAGGGCGTGCCGGCGTCGTTCAGCAGCCCCTACCCGGGGTTTGATGCCGAAGCGTTCGCGCGTCAGATCGCAGGCGGGACGCAGGAGTTCCTCGCGGGGGTGCATGAGAGCTACGCGGGGATGGAGGACGCGACCGGGGCCGCGGCGGTGGCCGACGCGGCCAGCGGCACGGCGGTAGAGCACGCGCCGGCGCCGCGCGCCAGCGGCCACATAGGGATGGGCGGGGGCGCGGGCGAGGGGTACGGCAGCGACCTGTTCGGCGACGCCGAGCGGTACGCGCGGCTGGTGGTGGCGATCACGCGGCGCGAGCGGTACGACGTGATCCATGCGCACGACTGGCTGACGTTCCCGGCGGGGATCGCGCTGGCGCAGGTGAGCGGCAAGCCGCTGGTGGTGCACGTGCACTCGACGGAGTTTGACCGCGCGGGCAACAACGTCAACCAGCGGGTGTACGACATTGAGCGGGCGGGCATGCACGCGGCCGACCGCGTGGTCGCGGTATCGCAGTTCACCAAGAGCATCTGCGTGCGGCGGTACGCGGTGGCGCCGGACAAGATTGACGTGGTGTACAACGGCGTGGACCGCGACAGCGTGCAGCCGCGGGAGGGCGACAAGATCGAGGCCGGGGACAAGATCGTGCTGTTCCTGGGGCGGATCACGATGCAGAAGGGGCCGGAGTACTTCATCGCCGCGGCCAAGCGGGTGCTGGAGAAGTACGAGAACGTGAAGTTCGTGCTGGCCGGCAGCGGGGACATGGCGCTGCGGATGATCGACCTCGCGGCCAGCATGGGCATCGGGCACAAGGTGCTGTTCACCGGTTTCCTGCGCGGGCGGGACGTGGACCGGGTCTTCAAGATGGCCGACTGCTACGTGATGCCCAGCGTCAGCGAGCCCTTCGGGATCTCGGCCCTGGAGGCGATCAGCCACGACGTGCCGGTGATCCTGAGCAAGACCAGCGGGGCCAGCGAGGTGCTGACGCACGTGCTGAAGGTGGACTTCTGGGACATCGATGAGATGGCCAACAAGATTCTGGCGGTGCTGCGGTTCCCGCCGCTCAGCGAGACGCTCCGCGAGCACGGGGCCTTTGAGCTGCACCGGCTGACGTGGGAAGGGGCGGCGGAGCGGTGCGTTGAGAGCTACCGCGTGGCGCTTGCCAAGAGGGCGCCGGCGCTGGTGTGACGACGGCGTCGACGGGGGATCAGCAGCAGGGCCGAGGCCGCGATTGCTCCCGGTGCAGGGACAGCGGTGATGCGTGCATCGACGTGGTCGAAGACGTCAGAACCCGGGTTGAGGCCGACGTCCTGCCGCCATTCCTGCGTGGCCGTGCTCTGGAACAGCGTGTGGAGGGGGCTGGAACCGACGGACGCGAACTGCGCGGCGACCACGCCGAACTGGCGTGTTCCGACAATGTTCGTGAACGCGATTGCGAAGCACAGCGAGTCGGGCACCGTCACACCCGGGTTGAAGACCACCTCCACGGCAGAGGTCGTTGGAAGCACGACGCCCGTCCGTGTGCCCGACCAGATCGGCGCGCCGGGCACGCCGCCCGACAGGTGGTAGAGCGTGAGCTCAACGTCGAGCGTGACCGGTGACGCGGGGGACTGGAACGACCAAAGTCGTGTTGAGAACTCGGTGACGAAGCGGTCGGTGCCGGCGAGCGTGACGGCGTCGCCTACGCGGCAGTCCACCTCGCGACCGCTGCCACTCACTTCGAAGAAGCTGCTGCGTTCATCAGGCTCGTTGATGAGCAGGACGCCCGCGGGGTTGGCCTGGCGCGCGGAGTAGACGATCGCACCGTGGGCTGAGGGTGCCGCAACGATGGCCGTAATCGCGGTGCACAGCGGAATCCGAGTCACGGGGAGGCTCCAGGCGGTGTGAAGCTACACCAGGCCGGGTGAGAATCAAGGAAACCTCGTGCTGTCTGAAACTATCGCGAACGGACGCCGAAAACATGGGGCAGGCTGTGGGTGGACCTGCAGAGCAGGAGGCTCGCCATGCGTATCGGACGAGGCGTCGCGTCGGGGTGGGGGTTCCGCAACTGGAAGGGCACGCGCCCCGGGCGCGGGCTGTGGGGCATCAAGCACGGCTGGTGGGTCGTCATCAGCCTCGTGTACATGATCTCGCCGCTGGACGCGATCCCCGACTTCATCCCCGTGCTGGGGCTGATGGACGACTTGGGTGTGTTTGTGTTCATGCTCTACAACCTCGTGCAGTGGCTGAAGACTTCGAGCTGGGCGAGCGACCTGTGGAGCGGCAAGCGGCGGGACACGATGGTGTACGCGCCGTCCCCGGATGCGGGCCCGCGGGCGCAGCCGCGCTCGGAGGCGGCCTCGATGCGGACCTACGAGGTGCAGGTGACGGACCACGCCGGGGCGGAGCGGTGGGTGACAGTGGCTGCCACTAGCGAGGACGAGGCCCGCCGGAGCGTGGCCGCGGCGGGGAACTACAGGAGCGTGGGGCGGGTGCGCTCGCGGGCGGCGTCAGTCTCAAAGCCTTGACCCGCACCACTTGCAGTGCACGGCGTCGGCGTCGTGGCCTTCGCGGGTGCAGGTGGGGCAGGACTGGCTGCTGACGGGCTTGCCGAGTTGTCCGCGGCTGGCGAAGGCGATCTCGGTGGTGACGATGCCGGTGGGGACCGCGAGCACGCCGTAGCCCAGGATCATGACCACCGACGCGATGAAGCGCCCCAGGGTCGTAACGGGGGCAATGTCGCCGTAGCCGACGGTGGTGAGCGTGGAGATCGCCCAGTAGATGCTGGTGGGGATGCTGGTGAAGCCGTTGCGCGGGCCCTCAACGACGTACATGAGGGCGCCCAGCGAGCAGACCGACGTGAGGACAAAGACCAGAAACACGATGATCTTGGGGCGGGCGGCCCGCAGGGCGGTGACGAGCAGCCGCGCCTCGCCCACGTGCTGGGCGAGCTTGAAGATGCGGAAGATCCGCAGCAGCCGCAGCACGCGGACCGTCATGAGCGACTGCGCCCCGGGGATCAGCAGCCCCAGGAAGCTGGGAAGGATCGCCAGCAGGTCGATGATGCCGTAGACCGACACGGCGTAGCGGAGCGGGCGGCGCACGCACCACAGGCGCAGGCAGTACTCGGCCGTGAAGAGCACGGTGAAGACCCACTCAGCGACGTGCAGCGCGGTGCGGTAACGTGCGGCGATGTGCTCGACGCTCTCGAGGGTGACGGCGAGCACGCTGAGCAGGATGGCGACGAGCAGCAGGATGTCGAAGAGCCGGCCCTCGGGGGTGTCGGACTCGAAGATGATCTCGTGCACGCGGGCGCGGCGGGGCGAGAGGGCGCCGGCGTCGGGGGCGCGGTCGGCAGGCTGTGGCTGGCTCACCTGCGAAGTGTACAGGCGGGTGTTCAGGTCTGCGGGTATGCGGGTTTGGTCAGGCGTATCGAGGAGGGGAAAGGCCGAACACAGAGTGGACGGAGAAGGGAACGGAGTCACACAGAGAGGACCCCTTGCATTCAACCCTGTGACCTCTGTCCTACTCCGTGTTCTCTGTGTTCTGCCTTCGCATTACATCTCGTTGATGGGCAAAGTGTTCGCGGCCTGCGGGCGAGCCGTTCGAGTCAGTCGGGCGGGGCGAGCAAGACATAGGCCTCGTCTTTGTGCACCGTCGTCCAGCGGTGCTGGGTCAGCAGCTCGCCGATGGCGCTGCCGGTGGTGGTCAGCACGAGGTCGGGGTTGTACTTCTCCAGCGTGTCGGGCCAGTCGCCGTCGGCGGCGTAGAAGCGCATGTGGTCCTGCACGACCTCGGCGGAGTACGCGGCCTCGTAGCGGCTGTCGAGGGACACCTTCACATCGGGCCACAGCCGCCAGGAGAGGTAGGCGCTGCCATTGAAGGGTGTGAGCACGTTGCCGGTGAAGCGGGTGCGCTCGAGGTAGTCCGCAGCGTGCACGGGCAGCACGGCGGCGGCCGCGTCGGCGTCGCGGGTGGCCAGCTCCACGCGCCAGGGCGGGGCCGGGAGGGCGAACAGGCACGCGCCGGTCGCGGCGAAGGCGCCGGCGGCGATGAGGGCGCGGCGGCGTTCCCACAGGCGTGCGAGCAGGCCGTCGAGCGGCGTGCCCGCGAGCATCCCGGGCACGTACGCGACCCACACGACGGCGAGAATGGAGAGGTGCCGCTGGTGCATGAAGCTCTCAACGAGGGCCGCGAGCAGGACGGGGAGGCCCGGCAGTGTGCGCCATCCCTTGCGGAGCGCCGCGTAGAGCGTGATCAGGGCGGAGAAGCTGGCGGCGGCGAGCTCGAGCCGCAGGCCCGGGGTCCAGAGCGGGGCCCACTCGCTGATGAGGCCGCGTGGCATGGTGACTGCGGAGAAGAGGTACCTGACGAAGTCGGTCCCGTAGGGATTGATGAGCATGAGCGGTACGGCCGCGAGGCCCGCGGCGATGAGGTGCCACTGCGGCTTGCGGGTGCGGGCGACCTGCTCGAGCCAGTGCAGGGCGAGGATGGCGGGGCCAACCACGAAGCCGCCGTGGATGTTGAGCCAGGGGATGAGCAGGAGCAGCCACAGCGGCACCCACCACTTGATCCCACGCCGGTCAAGGTCCATGAACAGCAGCTGCGCGGCCAGGAACACCAGCGTGAACAGCTGCGCCCGCACCGGGCTGATCCCCGCGGAGAGGAACAGCAGCCCCAGCGGCATCGTCGCGGCGATGATCCCCCACGAGGCGCCGCGTCTTCGCGCCGTGAGCGTCGTGAGCGCGAGGATCGCGGCCACGAGCATGATGCGGAGGGCGGCGACGGCGTGCAGCCCGGCGAGCTGCCAGAGGCCGTGCAGGATGAACCCCATGCCCCACTCGTGATGGACGACGGGGGAGAGCGTGGGGGTGAAGGCGAAGAGGTCGTCGCGTGGCACGTGCCCGAGCTCGATGGCCGCCTTGGCGAGGGCCATCTGGTGGAACATGTCGTGGTCGGCGAAGCGGAAGGCGGCGAGGATGAGGGCCACCATGGCAAGCAGGGCGGCGGCGATGCAGGCAGGGGCGATCACGCCGGAATGTGCTGGACGTCCGGCAGCAGCGGGGGGGCTCTGTGCGCTGGAGGGGTTGTTAGTGGTGGTGGAGGTGCGGGTCACGGTGTGCCCTGATCATCGGCATCCGGGCGGCTTGGACCCAGCACGCCGAGCGAGAGGTACGTGGTGACCGCCATCAGGAAGTACACGACCATGCTGACGGCCAGGCCCAGCCCCGTTGCCCCCGCGGCCACCACCGGCGCGTCGTCGCGGTACGACCCTCCACGCACCCAGGTGACCACGAAGAACGCGCCCACGAGGAACTGCACCGCCGCGGGCATGATCATAAAGGTGCGGGTGAGGCGGGGGTCGCGGCGGATCGCGATGAGCGTGGTGGCCGAGGCGCTCATGAACACGTGCACGATGAGCACGAACACGATCACCGGCAGGACCTCGCCCCCGCGGCTGCCCAGGAAGAAGCAGGGGTACGCCGCCGGCAGCACCCCCGCGAGCGCGACGAGAGCGGCCCTGAGCGGCACCTCCGGTGGC
>Ga0196963_10000715_pt1 | contig 26729 bp, 22 predicted proteins | sample S1_5metaG_FD_148600 | JGI IMG/M metagenome (GOLD analysis project Ga0196963, IMG submission 148600) | Soil microbial communities from Anza Borrego desert, Southern California, United States - S1_5 | ecosystem: Environmental > Terrestrial > Soil > Desert | place: USA: California | collected...
CCAGCGTCATCTGGCTAGATAAGGTTTCCAATCGTCGCTGCATTAAATCTGCTGCTGTCAGCCCAGCAAGGGAACCTTGGGCTGTATTTTCTTGAGGCAAGATATAGCCATTCCACTCTAATAAGCGTTGGTAAAGTGATCCTTTATTCACTTGATCGGCTACTAGGTAAGAGATCACACAGGTGATCATTAGGGGCAATACCAGATTGAAATCCGTAGTGATTTCAAACACAATGACGATCGCCGTAATCGGCACCTTGGCAACCGCGCTAAAAAAAGCACCCATCCCCGCTAAAGCATAGGTTGTGGGCGCACTCACTCCTAGTACGTGAGCCTGAAAAACCCCCACCAGATAACCGAGTGCTGATCCCAAAATCAACGCTGGGTTAAATAATCCTCCGGGGGCACCTGAACCACAAGCCAGTAGAGTGAGACCGAAGTGGGTTACAAAAGCCAGGACAGCGAATGGCCAACTTGTCTGACCATTGACCAGTAACTCCCATAAACCGCTATTGTCGCGGAAAGAAACAGGCAGTAGGGAAATCACACTCCCAGAAATTAACCCAGCTAAGCCAATGCGTAAGGGCAATCTGAGGCGCAGGCGGCGGTAGAAGGTTAGGCTGGCAATCACGCCTTTATCAAAGATTCCCCCCAGCAACCCTGCTAACAGACCTAATACGAGGTAGAAAGGAATTTCTGTCGCAAAAAAGCTAGTAGAAACTTTGGTTAATTCTAAATTCAGGTCTAAACTGCGACCCCCCAATAAGCGCGAGACCACCGCACCAATAAAAGAGGCAAGAATAGCCGTTCCCAATGTTAAACCGGATAGATCCTGAAGCAGTTCTTCGACGACGAACAGAATCCCGGCAATGGGCGCATTAAAACCAGCGGCTAACCCAGCGCCTGCACCTGCTGCGATCATTTGCCGCCGATGGTCGGGAGAGGTGGGTACCCAATGACTAAATTGAGCCGCCACCGCTGCGCCAATATGTACGGTTGGCCCTTGTCGTCCTAGCGTCAGCCCAGAACCCAATGCCAAAATAGCAGTGACTAGCTTTACCACTGCTACTCGTAGATCCAAGGGAAGGGGAAACTGAGCCAAAACCGCTTTGACTTGCGGAATCCCGCTGCCTCCTGATTCCGGTGCGAGTACCTCAAGCAGCCAACCGGAAGTCAGTCCTAATAAAAGTCCAACAACGGGTAAGACAATCCAGGCAGGAAAGAGGAGACAGGATTGAATGCGCCATGTCCCTAGCCAGCCAGTCCCGTACTTGAGTAATACGGCGGCGAGTGCCGAGATTAACCCAATCAGACAGGCTTCTAAGATCGCTAGTTGTTTTCCTGGTCGGAGTAGAGGCGCGATCGCTCTTGCCCACCAAGAGGCGATTAAACTTCTGTATACCCGAAACTTTGTGGGAATGGACAGGAGCCACATAAATTAGCAATCCGCTAGTGTTGCTACTTATCCTTAAATCATTCCGGCTTGAAAGAGTCCTTTTTATCCCCCCTATTCCCCTTGTTTCCTTATTGCCGCCCGGTGACAGATAGACCTTCTACAATCAAAGACGGTGTATAACAAGGGCCGTTCCAATCGGCATCACTGCCCAATGCTACTACCTGCTTAAGCGCAGAGTAGACATTTCCTGTCACCATAGTGTCTTTGACGCGACCCACAATTTGCCCTTTTTGCACCCGATAGCCCAAGTCAACATTGATGGAAAAGTCGCCAGAAATGCCAGCACTGTCGCCTAGCATTTGATCAACGACTAATCCTTCATCTAACTGTTGCATTAAGTCGAGTAATGACCCAATTCCCGGCTGAATCAACAAATTCACTAAACCGGGTGTAGGATAGCTGCCCAAATCAGGGCGAAAGCCATTGCCTGTGGTGCCGCTGCTCAGCTGACGACCGATTGTGCGATCGGTGTAGAACAGTTGCAACACACCATTTTGAATCAATGTGAGCGCGCGGGTGGGTGAACCTTCATCATCAAAGGGGCAGCTAAAGGGGCCAACATCTGGCTGCTGACTGAGAGTTAAGCGTTCTGAAAGTACACGTTCTCCCAAGCGATCGCTCCACGGAGAGGCTTTTTCAATCACCCGCTTGCCATTTAAGGCAGATTGAACCGTTTCCCAGAGCAAATCTGCGGCTTTAGCAGTGAAGAGAACCGGAACGCGACCTACTGGCGGTGCCACATTACTCGACGCCCAATCTAAGCGTTGCAAAACTTGCTGAGCAATGTTTTTTGGTTCCAGATGTCCGCGTTGGGTTTGTCCATCCGCAACACTCAAAAAATCTTCACCTCTAACCCATTCAGCTGCCAAATAACCGCTGAGGGTGGTATCGGTATAGCCACAATCTAACCCTTGGGAGTTCATTAGGCGGGTTGTTTCTACCTCACATTCCCATTGGCTGCTGCAAAGCACTTCTGGGTAAGCATCCCGCACGATCGCGATCGCTTCCTTGCCAACCCCAACTAAATGTTCGACTGAAACCGCTTCTCCCAAATCGGGATAAACCGACTTTCTCCCCTCAGCTAATTCCACCCTTTCCGGTTCATTCAGGTGAGACAGTGCGATCGCCCGATCAACCAAAGCTTGCGCTTCTACTGGGCCATAAGCAACTGCCAAGCCCGGACGCCCTTCACGCCACAGCCGCATGGCTATGCCTTCGGATTGGGCACTTTCTAGTTGCTTGAGGCGATTGGCTTCAAAAAACACAGGTCGAGAAAGCGATCGCGATTGATAAACCTCTGCGGCTTCTGCCCCTGACTTGGCAGCGAGTTCCAGCAGTTGTTCTGCTATATCCTTCGTATCTTCGTGCCTAGGTTCGCTCATCATTTCAGCTTGAAGTGAGGGGAGATCGGGAATAGGGGTCAGAGATTAGGGATTAGGGTTCAGGGTTGAAGAGAGGACTTTCATTCTTTTGTTGTCAGCACTACTCAGCGCGCCTAGTAAGAATTAGTAATTAAACTCTTGCAACAACCAAAACCCGGCAAAATTTTCTGCTTGAGGGCTTGACTGAATCGCCAAAAAATGTACACCTTTTGCCTTTTGTTTGGCGTTCTCAAATCCTGCTGCTTCCTCCTGGATGGCAGAATCAACTCGTTTGACGAGAATCCAGCTGTCAATCCCTCCAGTTTCTAATAACAACCTGGCTTGAGGCGCTGGTTCAAATTTAATGAAAGCAGGTTCAATCCCAGCCATCCAACCCGCCATCGGTACTGCTCTCGGCGAGAAAATGACTAACCCTGGAATTTTGGTTTCTGGGCTGAGTCCCAGCATTTTTAAAGGAAAAGCTCCACTAAAGTCAATCTCCCACTCTGGCATATCTTCAAAGGCAGCCGCTTCTAAGGTGACAAACCCCCATTGCTGACCAATCAGGGCATCTGGAAGTGGTTGAGGAGGTTGAGCTTCAAACTGGACAGATGGAGTATTCCCGGCTTGATAATGAGGATGATTCGGATAAACGGCTTGCATCCGCTCTTCTAGCCAGTGATTCAGCGCAAATGTGCGGCGACTCAACTCAGCAGCAATCCCTAAGTCTTCGCAGGCTTTATCAATCATGTTATTCATCTGGCGACGGAAGAAGCGGATTTTTTCAGGAGATTGTTGAGATTTCTCCATTGCCTCTGCTAAGGCATTCCGCAACCAGAGCGAATTCACCTGCGTACTCGGACAATACTGGGCGTAACGAAATAGAGATTCGGCAGATTGGCGCGTGCCTACAGGACTCTCGCAGACCAAAACCTCCCAAATTTTTTTGTTTTGCTCATCCACAATCGGGCGTGAGTAAAAATCTAATTCCCAAATAATGCCCATGCGACACAATTAATATCTGATCCCCTCATTCATAATACGAGCGTAGAGTCTCCTTTTCCCCATGATTCATATTGATGGTGCTTACGGTGAAGGCGGCGGGCAAGTGCTACGTACTTCGCTGAGTCTGGCAGCGATTACTGGACAAGCTATTCGGATTGAAAATATTCGTGCGGGACGACAGAAACCAGGATTATCGGCGCAACACCTAACCTCGGTACGGGCAACGGCAGATCTTTGTCGTGCTCAATTACGGGGGGATGCCCTGAGATCGATGATGTTGGAGTTTATTCCTACTAGTCCGGTTGAAGCTGGAAAATATACCTTTGATGTCACAGAGGCACAGCAAGGCGGATCAGCAGGAGCGATCGCTCTCGTTTTACAAACGATTCTGCTACCGTTAGCCTTAGCATCCGGTGAATCGACTGTACGGCTACGGGGAGGGACTCATGTTGCCTTTAGTCCTTCTTTTCACTACATCGAGCATGTTTATTTACCCCTGATGCAGCAGATGGGAGTACAGGCAAAAGCGAAGTTAAATGCTTGGGGTTGGTATCCTCAAGGCGGCGGTGAGGTGGAATTGCGCGTCACAGGGGATTGTCGCTTAGAACCGATTTATCTCATGGAACGGGGAAATTTGAAACAGGTGCGAGGGTTAGCCGTAGTCACAGAACTGCCTGCGAATATTCCGCAACGAATGGCAAGTCGGGCAGAGAATGTGTTGAGAGAAGCGAATTTAAGAGCAACGGTGCAAGCATTAAGAGAAAAAAGCAGGGCACCCGGAGCCGGGCTTTTCCTCACGGCGGAGTATAAAAATACTATGGTTGGTTTTGGGGCTTTGGGGCGTTTGGGGTTACCTGCGGAAAAGGTAGCCGAGATGGCGTGTCAGGAGTTAATAGAGTTTCACAATACAGGCGCACCTGTAGATGTTCATTTGGCAGACCAGTTGTTATTACCCGCTGCCTTAGCATCAAAACCAAGTCAGTATAAAGTGTCTGAAGTGAGTTTACATTTAACCACTAATGCTTGGGTAATTGAGCAATTTGGCTTGGCACAAATTCAGATTGATGAAGCAGATAAAGTGGTATATGTTACCCCTAAAAAAGCCTAACGACTAAAGTTGCGGTTATAGGCATACGAGTGTCTTCATAGAATCTCCATGAATCAAAAAACCATCCCTACCCTAATCGCACAATTCCTCTCTTATCTGCGTGCCTACGGCATGCGCTACGCGCTCCATCCGCGTCCATCTGCTTTCAGGTTGATGAGCTTGTCGAATCATCTGCGTTAAAAATCAACATTACTATTCATGCAAAAAGTTTAGACTATCTGGATTTAAATAGCCTGCCTTATATCTTTATGAATTATATTCTCCATCTCTCCGATTTGTACTTTGGCACAGATGAAGATGCCCATAATTGGTATAACAAACTAGCTGAAGATTTACATTCCAAACTCGAATGCAATCATCTTGATGTCCTAATTCTTTCCGGCAACATTGCTAATAAATCAACACCAGAAGAATACAAAGCGGCTCAGATTTTCCTTGACAAACTTTGCCCAGATTTTCAGCTAGAGCGATCGCAAATTGTCATCGTTCCTGGCAACCACGACTTAAACTTGGAATTGTCCGAAGCTGCTTATCAGGTGTACCGACGCAAAGATTATCAAGGAAAACTTGAGGCGGGACGCTTTATTGATAATGGTAACTATGTAGAAGTTCGAGATGAGGCGAAATATCAGTTAAGGTTTCAATACTTTAGGGACTTTTATCAAATTGCTACAGGAAAATCGTATCCCTTAGAGTATGGGCATCAGGCAACCTTATACCCCTGGAAAAATCTGTTATTTGTCGGCTTTAATTCTGCTTGGCAGCTAGATCATCATTATAAAAACCGTGCTGACATTCATTCCCATGCTGTTACCAATGCCTTAATTGAAATTGGTAAGAATCCCATTTATAAGAACTTACTGAAAATAGCAGTTTGGCATCATCCCCTAAGTGCTGCCTTTGAAGACTTTATAACTAATCGCAGCTTCATAGAGCAGCTAGTAAAAGCAGGCTTTCGCGTCGCCTTACACGGACACCTGCACAAAGCCGAAACCAGCCTATTTAACTACAATACGAGTGCAGGTGGACGGAGACTAAATATTGTCTGTGCGGGCACATTTGGCGCACCTGTGGGCGAGTGGGTTCCGGGTTATCCCCTGCAATATAACCTGCTGAAACTAGAGAACAACCAATTAACGGTTTACACCCGCCACCGAGAAGCCCTGAACGATACCTGGAAACCTGATGCAAGATGGTTAAAGGGTGTGGGAGAACCTCCCCTACCTTACTACGAAATCCCTTTGTGAAACTTGTAGATACAGACGAGGAAGACTTGTTCAGGAGCGATGAAATATGGTGACGACAATTCAAGCAAATCAAGGGACTCAAGTAAAAGCTTGGGCAAAAGCGATCGCCCAACCTGCAAAAGAGTTTTCCCCTACCTCTCTATCTGTGCTTAGGGGCAAGCTTCCAGAAGGTTTACGCGGTTCCCTTTATCGCAATGGCCCCGGACGCCTAGAACGCGGCGGCAGGCGTATGGGGCACTGGTTTGATGGCGATGGTGCGATTCTTGCAGTCCACTTCAGTGACGCAGGCGCGACAGGAGTTTATCGTTATGTGCAAACCGCTGGCTATCAAGAAGAAGCCACCGCTGGAAAACTGCTTTACGGTAACTATGGCATGACGGCACCAGGGCCAATTTGGAATAGATGGCTCAAAGCTGTGAAAAATTGTGCCAATACGTCAGTTCTAGCGCTACCGGATAAACTGCTAACCTTGTGGGAAGGTGGCAACCCTCATGCTTTAGATCTGCAAACCTTAGAAACTTTGGGCTTAGAAGATTTAGGAGAATTAAAAGGCGGCTTAGCCTATTCTGCACATCCCAAAGTTGATCCGCAGACGAAAGAGATTTTCAATTTTGGCATTTCCAATGGAGCCAATGGAACGCTGAATGTCTATAAAAGTAACTCCACTGGCAAAATTATCCAGAAAGCCGCCATTCCCCTCAAAGGGCTTCCCCTCATCCATGATTTTGTCTTAGCTGGACAGTATTTAATCTTTTGCATACCTCCCGTGCGTTTAAATGCCCTGCCGATATTATTGGGGTTAAGTTCCTATAGTGACTCTCTAAAATGGCAAGCGAATCAGGCAACGCAGATTTTAGTGTTAGATCGGGAAACGCTCTCAGTTGTTAGCCAGGGTGAAGCGGAACCTTGGTATCAGTGGCATTTTGGTAACGGGTATGTCGATGCGAGTGGCAGGGTGATTTTTGATGTTGCCCGATATCAAGACTTTCAGACGAATGAGTATCTCAGGGAAGTGATCAGTGGACAAACACATACCCCTGCAAAATCAACTCTTTGGCAAGTGCATCTTGATCCGCAAACGGCTAAAGTGACAGGAATGCAAGAAGTTGTAGATCGACACTGCGAGTTCCCTATAGTACCACCTTCACAAGTTGGGCAAGCTTCTCGCTATACCTACTTATCCATCCAACCCCAAAGCGTTGATTTTAGCCAAGAATTATTGAGTGCGATCGCTCGTTTTGATTATCAGACTGAAACCCTGACAGAAGCAAGCTTAGGGGAAAATCGTTATCCAACTGAACCGATTTATGCCGCCGATCAACTCAATCCTGATCAAGGTTGGATTTTAACGGTTGTCTATGATGGGAATTCTGACTGTAGTGAAGTTTGGATTTATGATAGCGATCGCTTAGACGATGAACCCGTTTGTCGCTTAAGTTTACCCAGCGTCGTTCCTATGGGCTTTCACGGAACCTGGAAACCTTAATCTGGCTTTCACTAGGTTGTGTCATCAATTAAGTCTAGAATCTTGCCAGAACCAGGCTTTCACGCTATCAACCTCAAACTATGTCTAGAGAGTCATAATCCCCCACGGGTAAGGGATGTACAGCTAATTGATGACATGACCTTAAGTGAATATTTAAATTTTTTATATGCACAAATACCTGCTTTCATTTGCCTTGTTGCTGTCGAGTTCTGCCCTTATACCCAACCCCGTTGTTGCCCAATATTCAGGTTTGGGTAAGAGTAGCGTTGATCCTGCTGTCATCCAACGTTATGCTCCAAAACCACTTGCACCTAATTTGACGCGCAATATTGAGCAAATGTTGGATGTGCGCTCACCGGGTTTGGGGATGGTAACACCTGACGGTAAGCGGATGTTTTTTACCTGGAATATTACAGGAACCGTCCAAGTATGGCGACTGGATGGGGCGCAGCAGTTCCCTGTCCAGATGACGGGTGGACAGGATGCAACAACTATTGCAGGCATGACACTTGATGGCAAATATTTAATGCTTTCACGGGATCAACAAGGAGAAGAAAATCCAGGCTTGTATTTGCAATCAACAGATGGCGGTTCACTAGAAGTGATTCAACACACGCCTAAAGTTAGAACTTCCTTGCAATACATTAGTGATGATTCCCGCACAATTTACTTTAGTGCCAATGACATCACACCAGACTCCTACGCAATCTATCGCTATGATCTTCAGACTAAGAAAAAGAACCTGATCTTTGCTGAAAAAGGAATTTGGTGGATTGCAGATGTTTGGGGCGATCGCCAAAAAATCCTGTTGGCTAAAGCAACCGGGAATCTTTTTCAGGAATACTATGAATTGGATGAAACGACGCAAAAGCTCACACCGATTTTGGGGCAAGGTGAGCAAGAAGAATATGCTATCCAATTTAGTGCCAATGCTGATGAATACTTAGTCTTAACCCCAAAATTCGGAGAATTTCGCCGATTATATCGCTACAAAAACCGCAAATTCACACCCCTTACCCCTGAAATTAAAGCTGACGTATCCGATTTTGATATCGATTATCGACGCCAGCGTATTCTTTATTCCATTAATGATGGTGGTTACTCGCGTTTGCAAGCAATGGAGGCGCAGACATTTCAAGCAATAACCCTGCCTGACTTTGCTAATGCTGACCACGTTTTTGCAGGCACAACTACCCGCAATGGGCGTTACACAACTTTAGGGGTGGAAACAAGCACCGCCCCCCGTCTTAGTTATGTTTATGACTGGCAGACCAATCAATTGACCCAATGGGTGCTACCTAGCTCTCCGGAAATTGATACCCGTCAATTTGTCGTAGCTCAATTAGAATCCTATCCCGCCCGTGACGGTACATCCATTCCTATGTTTGTTTATCGTTCACCTGAATGTCAGCAAGCAAAAGCGATTCCTTGTCCGGTTGTTGTCAAATTTCATGGCGGACCGGAAGGACAAAGCGTTCCCGGTTTTAATCGCCAGGCACAGCTATTTGTCCAATCCGGGTTTATATTCGTTGAACCCAACGTGCGCGGTAGTAATGGTTATGGTAAAAGTTGGCTCAATGCTGATAATGGGAGCGATCGCCTAAAAGTCATCACTGATATTGAAGATGCCGCGCTCTACATTCGCAAAAATTGGCAAGTTAATAGCAAAGCACCTAAAATCGGCATTTTAGGCGGTAGCTATGGCGGTTATGCTGCACTCATGGGAATGAGCAAATTTGCAGGCAGCTATGATGCTGGAGTATCCGTTGTCGGAATTAGCAATCTCCTCACTTTTCTCAATAACACGGCTCCTTATCGCCGGATTTTACGGATTTCAGAATACGGTGATCCAGAACGCGATCGCGAAGCACTGACGGCACTTTCACCTATGACGTATATTGATCGCATCAAATCTTCATTGCTAATGATTCAAGGTGCAAATGATCCGCGTGTTCCTGTAGGCGAAGCGTTACAAATTCAAACACTCTTAGAAAAGAAAAAAATCCCTTCGCAACTGGTAATTTTTCCAGATGAAGGACACGGTTCTGGCAAACGCAGTAATCAAGTGTTAGAACTTGGCTATGCGCTTGACTTCTTTCACCAACATCTGCAATCTAAGTAGGGTTTGCTGAAAAAGTCATTATAAGTAGGGGAAGGTTTATAGACTGCTACTTTTATAAAGACTTGCAGAATGTGGGCTTAATCACAATAAAAAGCTCCCCGACTTCCTTAAGAAGTCGAGGATTTTAGCCGTTTCTTAAGCTTTATTGAATTTTAAAATTAACACTTTCGCTGGCGTTACCGCCCCCAACGATATCGCGAATCCTCAGATTCATTGTATATTCTCCAGGCTTTAGTTTAGTCACACTGGTATCAAGAGAAGCATAAGGAGTTTTTGCAATATCATTCGGTAAAGCTACGTGACCCCCTTCTCCTAATAATCCTTTCTTAGCACCAACTAGCTTTCCGTTTGCTTCCTTGAGTTCCATATCTAAATCAAACTTGTTCTTTCCATCACTGCCTTTTTTAAATTTCCCGACATTCACGAATACAAAAGCGATGGTTTCACCTTGTTTGAAAACAGGAGTGCTTACAGGAGTGATTTTATCTGTCGCTTTATCTTTTTTTCCCAGAATAGCCTTCTCAACCTTTAATTCAGTTGATTGATTGCTAGAAATCGTGTTGCTTGCTGTTGTCGTATTTTTAGTGGAGTTACTATTTTCTTGAGTAGTCTTTGCAGATTGCTGGTTCGTCGTTGCATCTTTACTAGAACAACCAACAACATTGATCAAAAGTAGCGAAAACAGTAAAGTTGTGGTTAGAGAACGGATATTTTTCTTCATAATTGAAACTTGAATATATGAGTTTTTGTTAGCTTTGGATAGATGCTTTTATAGCCTATTCTAGCATTTTAGGAATGTCAACATCTAACATGGTTGATATGCCTAGCAATGAGAGTTTAGCAAGATTTAAGTTACCTTCGATTAAACCTGGCTCTTTCCGGAAAAAACATTCACTAACGGATTAAGAAAATCTATAATTTAGTTGATCGGCTCTCAGACAGATTTGTCTGTATAGACATCACTTCAGTTGTCTAGCCACCTATTCCGTTTACCGAATTATCCCAACCGTTCATGACCACCCCACAACGCCGCTATCACATCACCACATTTGGTTGCCAGATGAATAAAGCCGACTCAGAACGGATGGCTGGCATCCTTGAAGATATGGGCTTCGAGTGGTCAGAAGACCCCAACGATGCCAATGTCATCCTCTATAACACCTGCACTATTCGGGATAATGCTGAGCAAAAGGTCTATTCCTACTTAGGCAGACAAGCAAAACGTAAGCAAGAGCAACCAGATTTAACGCTGGTGGTTGCAGGTTGTGTGGCGCAGCAAGAAGGAGAAGCATTGCTGCGGCGAGTACCAGAGTTGGATTTGGTAATGGGACCTCAACACGCTAACCGTCTGCAAGATTTGCTGGAACAGGTATTCAACGGCAATCAGGTGGTTGCAACCGAAGCTGTTCACATCATGGAAGATATCACCAAGCCACGGCGAGATAGTAAGGTAACGGCGTGGGTCAATGTGATTTATGGTTGCAACGAACGCTGTACTTATTGTGTGGTTCCCAATGTTAGAGGTGTAGAGCAATCACGCCCCCCAGAAGCCATTCGGGCGGAGATGGAGGAACTGGGACGCCAAGGTTATAAAGAAGTGACGCTGCTAGGTCAAAATATTGATGCCTACGGGCGAGATCTTCCCGGTATTACCCCAGAAGGACGCCACCAAAACACGTTGACAGACTTGCTCTACTACGTCCACGACGTACCCGGAATTGAGCGGATTCGCTTTGCCACCAGTCATCCTCGCTATTTCACGGAACGCCTGATTCGCGCTTGTGCCGAGTTACCTAAAGTGTGTGAGCATTTCCATATTCCCTTCCAGTCAGGGGATAACGATTTGCTGAAGGCGATGGCGCGAGGATATACCCAAGAGAAGTATCGCCGGATTATTGAGACAATTCGCCGTTATATGCCAGATGCGTCGATTAGCGCGGATGCGATTGTGGGGTTTCCAGGTGAAACCGAGGCGCAATTTGAGAACACGCTGAAACTGGTGGAGGAGATTGGTTTTGATTTGGTAAATACGGCAGCTTATTCTCCTCGTCCGGGAACGCCAGCCGCTTTATGGGAGAACCAGTTGAGTGAGGAAGTGAAAAGCGATCGCCTCCAGCGTCTGAATCACTTAGTCTCTCTAACAGCCATTGAGCGATCACAGCGTTATTTAGGACGCATCGAAGAAGTCTTGGTAGAAGAGCAAAATATCAAAGATCCCACTCAGGTTATGGGACGCACACGCGGTAATCGTCTTACCTTTTTTAAAGGCAATATTGCCGAATTTAAAGGTCAGTTAATTCCCATTAAAATTACCGATATTCGTGCTTTTAGTTTGACAGGTGAACAGATTGCTGTCCCCTGTTGCTGAGAAAATAAAAGACCAATTCCATTTACAACGGGAATCTCTATGAGACAAACCGCTATGGGTTGGTTACTCGCTGCTGCGATCGCAACTTCTAGCCAAGTCAGTTTTGCTGCTGAACTCCCAGACTTAATTTCTGGCAACCGCTTTCCTCTCACTCTCAAGTTAAGAGACTTGAATAATGAGTGGCGCGGCTTCAGTATGAGTGGACAGTATGAGATGGGCGATTGGATGCAAACCTTCTCTTCACTGTTTGGGACTTCAGCCAGCAATCTTTACTATACGAAGGGGCAAACCGTCAGCGTTGGCAATGAAACTTACCTGGTTGCCTACCGGATAGAATCTAAACCGGAAAAGCTAACAGCAGAAACTAGCTTAACGCTGTCGCTACTTAACTTGCGAACGATTGGCAGCCTGAATAACATTCGTTTATTCAACCTACAGCAAGAAGTCCTTCTGTTTGATAGGATGACGAAAACTCGCCCATTTAACTTTCCAGTTCCGCCCTCACCGAGGACTCAACTTCCGCCTTTGGTTTCACCACCCCAACCTAATCTTCCTGCTATACCACCACTGCCACCACTGCCAAGTAATAGGCTGATTCCAGCACCACCCCCCAATAATCAGCTTCCGGCTCTGCCGTTACTCACACCGTCATTCCCACAAATTCAGAAGTTACCACGGCTCCAGCCGACACAAGAGCAGAGATCGCTGCCTAGACTTGAGCCAAGAGTACAGCCAACTCCGGTAATAGAACCTGCGGTGCCCAGCAAACCGTAACACTCCTAGCTAAAACATCGGCGCTTCTCGCCTATCACGGCTCACCTGTGATAGGCTAACGGCGTTGAGGAGTGGCAAAGGTTTTAGTCATGGAGAAATTACGGGTTGGATTACTGTTTGGTGGTCGTTCTGGAGAACATGAAGTCTCAATTAGTTCAGCACGAGCGATCGCCAAAGCCCTGACTTCAGACCAAAATGCAGAGAAGTACGACGTACTGCCGTTTTATATCCAAAAAGATGGACGCTGGCAGGCGGGAGACGTTGCCCAACAAGTTTTAGCATCCGGTCAACCCCTACAATCGGAACCATCAACCTCTCAGAGTCAACACGCCTATTTATGGCATTTTCCCCCACAGGCAGAAGCGGTTGATGTTTGGTTTCCGATTCTCCACGGTCCGAATGGTGAAGATGGTACCGTTCAGGGATTGCTGAAATTAATGCAAGTTCCTTTTGTGGGGACTGGAGTTTTAGGTTCAGCCATGGGCATGGATAAGATTGCCATGAAAACAGCCTTTGCCCAAGCAGGACTGCCACAGGTAAAATACATCGCCGTGAATCGGTCGCAAGTTTGGTCAAATTCTTGTGTTTTCCCCAAGTTATGCGATGAAATCGAAGCAACCTTGGGTTATCCCTGTTTTGTAAAACCGGCAAATTTGGGATCATCGGTGGGAATTGCCAAAGTGCGATCGCGGACTCAATTAGAAACTGCCTTAGATAATGCAGCCAGCTATGATCGCCGCTTAATTGTAGAAGCTGGAGTCGTCGCCCGAGAAGTTGAGTGTGCTGTCTTAGGCAATGACCAAGCTAAAGCCTCAATCGTGGGCGAAATTACTTTTCAAAGTGATTTTTATGACTACGAAACGAAATATACCGCAGGTCAAGCAGACTTAATTATTCCCGCCACCCTACCTGATGCCGTTACCGTGCAAATTCAAGAAATGGCAATTCAGGCATTTGCTGCCGTTGATGGTGCTGGGTTAGGACGAGTGGACTTTTTCTACCTGGAAGCCACGGGAGAAGTCTTAATTAACGAAATTAATACCTTGCCAGGATTTACCGCTACCAGCATGTACCCTCAACTCTGGGCAGCAACCGGCGTTCCCTTCGTAGAATTAGTTGATCAACTGATTCAGTTGGCGCTAGAACGACATTCTGCCTAGTTTCTAGGTTTTCCTCTGCTCAACTTCCTTATTTAGGGCTTACGCAACCAGAAAAGTTAAAAACTCAAGAATTGCTTATAGAGTCAGGGTTTTACCCAGTCGCCAATCCCCAATCCCTGATAATCTTGGTTTTGTATCAGTTTGTTAAATTCGGGAGTAGACTTTGGAACGGACATTTTTAGCTATCAAACCTGACGGCGTTCAGCGCAAACTTGTAGGTGAAATTATCCGCCGCTTTGAGGCAAAAGGCTTTACTCTGGTTGGCTTAAAGCTACTCCAAGTCAGCCGCGAACTGGCTGAACAGCATTACGATGTGCATAAAGAAAGACCTTTCTTTGGCGGATTGGTTGAGTTCATCACCTCTGGTCCAGTAGTAGCGATGGTTTGGGAAGGCGATGGCGTTGTAGCATCAGCCAGAAAAATCATTGGTGCCACCAACCCCCTGACTGCTGAACCCGGTACGATTCGCGGCGACTATGGCGTTAGCATTGGTCGCAACCTGATTCATGGTTCAGATGCGATAGAAACCGCACAGCGCGAAATTAGCCTGTGGTTTAAAGAGGAAGAATTAGCTAGCTGGCAGCCAACTATCACTTCTTGGCTTTACGAGTAATCTGACTAATACGGTCAAAGGTACAAACTTCAGAGCGATCGCCAGTTGATGCAATATCAATCAGCGATCGCTCTTTCATTTCTATAGCCAGACTCGTTAACAAGGTTAACGCTTTTGAGGTTCTTGCTCAGTCTCGACTAAAACTTCTGTAGGCGTTTCAGTAACTTTCCGCTGGGAAAATCCCCAGGAAAACACCGCAGCAATGATCGAAATCATTAACCATTCGGGTGGTACAAACGTTGGGTTAATGGCTCTGAGTAATAGTCTTATCCCAACTATGCCAACCGTGATATAACCAGCATCCTCAAGATGGGCATATTCATCTAGCCAACGGATGAATAATCCCGCCATAAACCGTAGTGTGATCACCCCGATGGTGCCTCCGGTAAGGACTAGCCAGGTTTCTTGGGAAATGGCGATCGCCGTTGTCACACTATCTAGCGAAAATGCTAAATCCGTTACTGCAATTACCGGGATCGCCTGCCAGAGGGAAGAAAATCGGGGGCCATGATGCTCATTATCTTCCCCAGCATCAGAAGTAAAATACTGGAAAACTAACCACAGTAAATAAGCAGCGCCTAATACCTCAAACTGCCAGTACTTAACCACCCAAGTGGCTGTCAGGATCAGCGTGATCCGGAGAATGTAGGCAACTGCTAATCCAAAATTGAGGGCGCGGCGCTGGAGGGTGCTATCTTCTATGCCTTGGGCAATCGCTGCTAGGGCGATCGCATTATCTGCCGACAGCACCGCCTCTAACGCAACGAGAATCAGCAGGACAACGGGGGCTTCAACTCCAATATTGAACGGAGAGTTTAGGATGTGGTCAAGCATTAACGATTGTTCTTACCTTGAGAAATGCGAACCAAAAGTGACTAACTAGGTCATTTAAGAGCAAAAATGATGGCTGCCTTAACCAAGCTTAACCTTTCGTTAGCGAGTTATGACGAATTAAACTTTACCCTTATTTAACCAAGGGGGTTGAATTACTGCACTTGTGTGTTGCATCTTGTTACAAGATAGTTCTAAAAGGGTCGATTTACCCGAAATTGTTGAAATATAAACCTTGAAACCAGGAGAAAAGTAACAATGTCTATATCAGATACCCAAGTCTTCGTGGCTTTAGTTGTTGCACTAATTCCGGGCATCCTAGCCTTCCGGTTAGCAACAGAACTGTACAAGTAAGTTGCACTTACTCGTGTAGTAGAGAGCCTATCCTGGCAGGCAAGAGGCTGTAACAGTACGAAGGGGAAGGGGGGAAGCCAGAAACATCTGAGTCTTACTCCTTGACATTTCAGCCTGTGACTCGCTTCTTGCCTGTCCCTTCTCATCAAATTCCTGGACAGTTACCGTTTGGCAACTGTAAATTGTCTGGTAGCATCAATGTGCCAGTCATTGAATAGGCTCTTTGCGGATAGGTTATGAGAGGCGTCTAAAACAGACGGCAATCATTAACCGAGGTATAGATTCCCACATCTTTGCCTGATGCCAGATCCAGTAACTGGTGAGGAAAATAGCTTGACAACATGAACGCAATTCAACCTTCGAGACAAAACCTGCCACCTATCGACTCCCGTCGGATGTCGCCCCGACCATCCCGGCATCCCAAGCCTCATCGTTACCGGGCAGTCGCTGGCGAAACAACCGCTAAATTAGTGGTTAACGGAGTGCTATCAGCCGCTGCGATCGCTGCCCTTGTGCAATTGTTGCCTTTTCATCTATCTCAGCGAGCGAAGTTACAAGAAATCCAAGGGGAAGTGCATCGCACTGAAAAACGGGTCACTCATTTGCGTAGTAACTTAAACCGCTATTTTGATCCTCAGCAATCTAAAAATCTCATGCGGGAGCAAAGTCATCGGGTTGATCCTAGTCAGCGTCAGGTCATTTGGGTACCAGACCCACAGGAAAAGTTAAAGCCAAAGCCGTAAGTTTTGCATAATCTCAGCATCCCCTATGGCTAATTCAGCTTGAGGGAAGAAATTGGGAGTCAGCAATCTGCTCATGAGTCTTCAATTGCACTCACCTTAAAGGAGGAATAAGAACCTTTAAGGGATGCATCTACCTTAAGGATGAATACTCAAGGTTGACTCTTCTGGCTCCTAAATTCTTTTTGGATACCAAGAGATTTGAGTTCACTATGCACAACAGCGTATTGCTATTAAAAAGGTGAGCAAGAAGCCCACCCAGTAAGATTGATACTCAGAGTCTAGATTTACAAATTGCGCTGGTACTCTTCCAGCAGATCCATCAAATTTACCTGACTCTGCATAGGTAATAGATCTGCTAAAGGAACTTCCCGCTTGCCACCGCCCAATTTGACGGGGATTTTTTGCAGAATTTGCAGTATTTTGTCTTCCTCTAAAGAGCGATTTGTCAGCATAGGATATAGCTGTTCTGCTAAGACAGTGTGCAGATGGGCGTCTCTAAGATAGAGGTGCCACTTAGCAACGTCGATGTAAACGTTTTCACCAATTTCAGCAGCAAGCTCTTCGATTGCTTCAGAAGTGTTTAGTCTAGCCATTGGAATTTAAAGAATAATTTGCGATCGCAAAAATGTAGATAGCATGAGCGAACACAAGTAGCGCCCATCCGCCGGTTACCCAAGTTGCCCAAGGCCATGTAGATGCCTGCAAGTTTTGGAAAAACCACAAGCCAGAATTGCACAAAGCAAAGATTGCCACATGCATAGCAAAGTTCATTCGGTCATCCAGACGGCGATAGTCTGGGTCACGCCGATCAGGTTTACGAGGCCAACGAGGAGGCATAAAACGACCTTAGTAAACAGTTGGGGAATATATGATTCCAATACAATTTTAGCTCTCAGCATGGACAGCCCTACTTGAAAGCGTGTAAATCAATGGGAGGATTTTGCCAAGATAGCTTTTATAGGAGAATAACTATTCACGAGCGCGATCGCTAAAAACTGGCGATAGGTTGTTGCAACCTAGCAGCCTGTTAAACTTCCCTTAAATTTTTCAGGCTTTAGTGATAAGAGTTGACCCTGATGATCTTCAGCGAGTAATATGATATTAAATTATGTAAATGCCTGCATCTAAACTTATCTAAAAGTTGACTGCTCTACAAGTTAATTTATCATTGCTGAATAGTAAATCAGGCTAAATTCTTTTTGTATCACAAGCTACATTGTCTTCTTTTTTCTCTATTAAATCAGGGTAGCCTTAAACAAATAGCTCAGTAGGTAAGGAGTTGACCTCATAGATAAGGTCAATAGCTGCCCTTTTACGTTCAACTTTAAGCTTGTTGAGAAAATCATCACTTCCTGTTACTAAATAAATCAAGTTTAAAAGCACCAAATCGCTCCTAAATTCTTAAAGATTACTGATCATGCTAACCTCCGAAGCTGCCGATGCTAATCGCCAAGTGATTCACAGTCTTGAACGCAAGCGGATGCAGAAAGCTTATGAGCGATTTTTTACGCTCTCCCTAGATATGTTTTGTATCGCGGGTGCTGATGGTTATTTCAAGCATCTCAACCCTGTATGGGAAAAAACCCTTGGTTTTAGCAGAGAGGAACTTTTAGCTCAACCCTTCGTTGAGTTTGTTCATCCTGAAGATCGAGAGGTAACGGTTGCTGAATCCCAAAAACTGGCAGCAGGAGTAGATACCATCTCTTTTGAGAATCGCTACATCTGTAAGGATGGTTCCTATAAATGGCTCTTGTGGACAGCAGCACAGGCTCCGGAAGGCTTGGTGTATGCAGTTGCTCGTGACATTAGCGATCGCAAACAGGTTGAGGAAGCTTTGCGGCAATCAGAAGCCCGTTTAAGACAGCAAGCTCAGCGAGAAGAACTGCTAAACCACTTAGCGAGTCAGATTAGCCGATCTCTAGAGCTAGACACGATTCTGGCAACGACTGTTCGAGAGATCGGCAAAATCTTAGAGCTGGATCGATGTTTATTTGCTTGGTATCGTCCTCATACAGAGTCACCCGATTGGGAGGTAGTCCATGAAGCAAAATTAGCTGACTTACCTACCCACCTAGGTTGCTACTCGGTTGAAGTTTTGGGGTCTTTAGCCCAGAAGCTGTTAAACCGAGAGATCGTCCGCATCGATAATGCGGAAACTTTAGCCGATCCAGGTATACAAGCACTGTGTCGAAATTTAGGCTATACCTCTGCCTTAAACTTACCCATCCAAACCCGTTCCGGTGCCATTGGAGTGGTCGTCTGTGCGAATTCTTTGGCTGTGCGACCTTGGAGTGATGATGAAGTCGAACTGTTGCAAGCGGTTACTGACCAACTAGCGATCGCCATTAGCCAAGCTGAACTCTACACCCATGCGCGTACAGCCGCACGCCTAGCTCAAGAAAAAGCCCAACAGCTAGAGCAAACCTTGCACCAGCTACAGCAAGCCCAAAGCCAATTGGTACAGTCTGAGAAAATGTCGAGTCTAGGACAGCTAGTTGCAGGGATTGCCCATGAGATTAACAACCCGGTTAACTTCATTTATGGCAACCTCATGCACGCTAGTGAATACACTGAAGACTTGCTCAACCTGATGCAACTTTATCAGCAACACTATCCCAATCCAGTTCCTCAAATTCAAGCACAGTCGGACGCCATTGATCTAGATTTTCTGCTGCAAGATCTTCCGAAAATGCTGGATTCAATGAAAGCTGGCTCTGACCGCATTCGCCAAATTGTCCTATCCCTACGGAACTTCTCGCGGCTAGATGAGGCTGAGATGAAGCCAGTTGACATTCACGAAGGGATTGATAACACGCTGCTGATTTTACAGAGTCGTTTGCAAGCAAGCTCAGAGACTTCCGGTATTCAGGTGATCAAAAAGTATGGCAGTTTGCCACTAGTAGAGTGCTATGCAGGGCAGATGAACCAGGTATTTATGAATATTCTCACGAATGCCATTGATGCCTTAACCGTCTCTACTTATCCTCAAGAAACAGACAGAACCATTACTATCCAAACAGATGTCTGTCCTGAAGGAAGCAGCATCGTCATTCGCATTAAGGATAATGGACACGGAATATCACCAGAGATCATTAGACGCCTATTCGATCCCTTCTTTACGACCAAGCCAGTAGGCAAAGGCACTGGTTTGGGATTAGCCATCAGCTATCAAATTGTTGTTGAGCGGCATGGGGGTGTCTTAAGATGTTGCTCTGAACCTGGATATGGAGCAGAATTCTGGATCAAAATTCCCATTTGCCATAGCCACAAAGCTGCCTTTGAATCAGAGGGTCTTCCATTAGACTAGAACTGTAACCTCTCCTCACAAGCCTCACGGGAGCTTAGCTGTTATGGATCCTATTTTTTCCTTCCTTGCACCCGTAGCCCTAGTCATCATTGGCTATACAGTGGGGTCTGTAAAAATCATTAATGAGGGAAATATTGCTCTAGTAGAGCGTTTGGGTCAGTATCATCGCAAACTAGAACCGGGTTTGAACTTTATTATTCCCTTTTTTGATGCCGTCGTGCTGGAGGAAACAACCCGTGAGAAAGTTTTAGCAATTGATCCTCAGCAGGCAATCACTAAAGATAACGTTTCCCTGAAAGCTGATGCGGTAGTTTACTGGCAGATTATTGAGCTAGAGAAAGTATTTTATTCTGTTGAAGATATTGAGAGTGCTATTGAAAACTTAGTTTTAACGACCTTGCGGTCTGCCATTGGTCAGTTAGAACTAGAACAAACTTATTCCTCTCGAACCACGATTAATCAAACGCTGTTGCAGCAGTTAGATGAAGCAACTGTTAATTGGGGAGTCAAGGTAACGCGGGTTGAGGTACGAGAAATTACACCCGCAAAGACAGTATTGGAATCTTTGGAATTAGAACGAGCCGCTGAGAGTAAGAAACGGGCGGCGATTTTAGAAGCAGAAGGAACTGTAAGATCTGTAGAACTCTTGACGAAAGCTCTACAGGCGCAACCTTTGAGCCGAGAAGTCTTGCAATACTTGGTTGCTCAGAGATATGTCGATGCTAGTCAACAATTGAGCGCTAGCCCGAATTCTAAAATAGTATTTATGGACCCCAAAGCTTTAACAGAGGCGATTACGAATATCATGCCTGATGATGGGGGTAACTCATCCAATGGTAGCGTTCCCAACACTCCTAGTAACAATCCAGGCAGTCCGAATGGTTCAACTGCTCCTTAATGCAGGAAGTCGTGTCATCTAGCTGGTTTATTTAAGCCTGTTTAGAAGTCTCAACTCTCAAGATAGCGTCGGCAACTCGGCAGACATCCCGCATTTCTTTGACATCATGAACTCGAAGAATATCGGCAGATCCGGCGATCGCAGCATAGCAAGCGGCGGCTGTTCCCCACGCACGGGCTTTGGGATCGGGTTGATTTAAGATGTGACCAATAAAGCTTTTGCGGGAGGGACCTACTAATAGAGGAACTCCTAGAGAGCTAAATTCTGAGAGGCGTCTGAGAATTTCTAGATTTTGAGGGTAAGTTTTAGCAAAGCCAATGCCAGGATCAATGATAATTTTCGCGGGTTCAATCCCAGATGCGATCGCTGCCTCAATCCGATTAGCTAAAAACTGATAAATTTCCTCGATTAAATCCTGATAATCGGTCATCTGCTGCATCGTTTGCGGAGTTCCCCGGATGTGCATGAGTACAATGGGAACTCGCAGTTGAGCGACCACGGGCAACATATCCGGATCAAATGTACCGCCGGAGATATCATTAATCAGATCGGCTCCTGCCTCAACCGCCGCTTGTGCCACCGCCGCCCGTGTCGTATCGACTGAAATCGGTACTGTAGCACAAGCCTGTTTGCTCTGCCGTAACCCCTGCAAAAGGGGTAGCACCCGGTGCAGTTCTTCTTCTAAGGAAACTTCAGCTGCACCGGGTCGTGTGGATTGACCGCCGATGTCGATGACATCAGCACCGGAGTCTACCAAATATTGCGCCTGTGCCAAAGCATCCTCTAGGGTGTTGAAGTTGCCCCCATCGCTAAAGCTATCGGGTGTCACATTCAGGACTCCCATAAGATAGGTGCGATCGCCCCACACAAAAGGGCGTCCCCGAAGGATTAAAGGCGATCGCGTCATTGGTAATTGACAATCTGAGCAAAGTTTTGCGGTTCTAGACTTGCGCCTCCTACGAGGACACCATCTATCTCTGGTTGAGCCATGATTTCATCAATATTCTCTGGTCTTACAGAACCACCGTACTGAATCGGCACCTCAGAATTGTTTAACTGGCTGCGAATTAAACCAATCACGCGGTTAGCTTCTGACGTTTCGCAGGTGTCCCCAGTCCCAATTGCCCAGATAGGCTCATAGGCAATTACCAGATGCTGTTGATCCACATCCACCAAGTCTTTTTCTAACTGAGTCGTAATGATGGATTCCGTTTCACCTGCATCCCGTTGTTGCTTAGTTTCCCCCACACAAAGGATAGGGGTTAAACCGTGGCGCTGAGCAGCTTTCAAACGCAGATTTACCGTTTCATCTGTTTCACCAAAGTATTGACGCCGTTCGCTATGACCCACAATCACATAGCGCACTCCCATTTCTATCAACATCGCGCCAGAGATTTCACCCGTGTACGCACCTGCATCTTCCCAGTGAATATTCTGGGCACCCAGTCGCACACGACCACCATGCAGACTTTTGGACAAACCGCCCAATGCTGTAAAGGGAGCGCATAACACCACTTCCCGCTCTTCCGGAGTTTTTTCTAACTCAGACATAAATCCCTGTAAAAACTCTGAGGCTTCTGCCTGAGTTTTGTACATTTTCCAGTTACCAGCAATTACAATTTTTCGCACAGCTGACTCAGTCCGCTCTAAACCACAATGCACCCCTCAGTTTAAAGCTTTGTGGGGTTTAAAAGGAAGAATCCAGAAGATTTGATACTCTCCAGCGCTATCCCACTTAAGAGAGCTTTCTATCTCCGAACCGAAAGATTTCTACATCTCAGACAGGCTACCTAGAGGATTGGTAGGAATTTAGCGCTGATTTACTCAAGTGAGTTGAGAGCGCGATCGCCACCTTTGATGAACTATCGATCAATGCTCTTGATTGAGTAATTGTTCGATCACCCATTGGGGACACGGCTTTTTACTGGTGACAGTTTTTGTGCTAGTCACTTCACCCTTAGCGTCTTTAATCACTTCTGTAATGGTTTCTATTTCTCCATTCGCTAAGTAATTAGCCAAGGTTTTAATTGCTTGATTTTTCAATTGCTGTAAGATTTTTTGTAAATCGGGTTCTACTTCAAGTTTTGCGGCTAAAGGTGGGGGTACCATAGGATTTTTTTCCAGAACATGCCGAGGGTAACTATCTTCTGCAACTGGCTGGGTAGCAGTTTCTGACACCTGATTTAAAGACACAGCAGGTGATTTCACTTCTTGGTCAAGTTTGTTTAACCAAACTACTTTATCCGTGAATCCTAAAGTCATTTCTCCAATCAGCGTTTTTATATAAAATATGCCATCAACAAACGCAATTTCTTGAATGGGATACCATTTGTCTTTAGTGAAAACAATAATACTTAGCTGAATTTGATAATTATTTTTGCGACGTTGACTTGGCCACCAGATTTTCCAAAGGAATCCAGCTTCGGTATAGTTAATCTTATATCCCTTGGGAACCTCGTATTGCTGATATTCAAAAAAACCTTTCTGTTGTTCTGACTCTCCTAGGGGAATAAAACTCTTATCTAAAAGAGTTTTATGAATAATTTCCCAGTATTTAGAACTTTGTTTTATTAAACAAAAATTCTTTTCTTTGGGCTTTAAAATTCCAATTAGCTCACCTTTCCTTGTCGTTAATTGAACAGCATTACAAGAAAATTCTAAGCGTAAATTTTGATTTGCTAAAAGTTGAGTTTCCCCCTCAGAAAAACGCTGAATTAAACGCGTATCGTCTAGAATCGGGGAAACCTTTTTTGCCAGCGGATGATAAGCTTGAATGATTGTCGCTTCAGAGTCTGTGTCTGCCTGAGGAATATAGTTTTTAATCGTACATGGTTCTAACTCGGATACCGCTGTAGATGCAGAAAGATCATTCATTCCTAGGAACCTAATTATTTTTGGTCAGAAACTAGTTGACCTGACACTGTTAGTGAGAAATTTTTAGTTATCTTTATCATAAGTCATTCTAAAAATGAGTGTACACTCAATATCTATGACAAAAAATTATGGGAATTCAGTAAGATTGCAAATTTTATATCAACAAAAACTCAGCCTTATTTCTGTAGAAATTACGTAGATTACTCAACTTTATTAACGGATGTTTATAAAAAAAACTGTAAAAATTACATAGATTTATAGAGTAGAGTGAGCAAATCTGAGTCTACTATTAGTAACTTGTACTCAGTACGTTAGCTTTAAACAAGGTGATATACCGACTGAACTTAAAGTTCAGTAAGCGTTGTATTAATCAGTTGCTTTTATATTTAATGAGAATGGTCTACTGTATCGGTTGCTTGCATCTGATAGCTGACATAGTTAAAACAGTGCCATCTAACGGTTTTCCTTAGATCTGCTGCCCCCGATGCCCAAAAATTAAGGCTAAGGAGTGTTCCGCGATCGCCAAACATTCCTTAGCCTTTATCTAGAGGTAACTTAGAACTGAAGTTGGCAGGACGGGATTTATCTTGCCAGTCGTCAACGTTCCCTCAACGTTTTTAGGGGTATTTATCCCCAACTTTTTGGGTTTTTAAGTAGCCGCTGCGGCACGGGCAGCTGCTGCTTGGTCAGGATGAATGCCCATGCGGGTGAGATTAATGCGGCCTTTATTGTCAATTTCCCGCACCTTAACAATCACCTCATCTCCGACAGCTACCTCATCTTCTACCTTGCCTACTCGATAGTCGGCTAACTGAGAGATGTGAATCATGCCTTCTTTTCCAGGAAGCAATTCCACAAAAGCACCAATGGGAATAATGCGGGTAACTCGACCAGCATAGACATCGCCTTCATTCAGCCTACGAGTCATGCCCTGAATAATACTGATGGCTCGCTTAGCCTTCTCGCCATCTACTGCGGAGACAGTGACGGTACCATCGTCTTCGATATCAACCTTCGCTCCTGTTTCCTCAGTAATACCCTTAATAGTTTTACCGCCAGGGCCAATCACCATCCCAATCAACTCTGGCTCAATCTTGAGGGTTAATAAGCGGGGAGCAAAAGGTGACAGTTCACTACGAGGGTTGCCAATGGCGGTCAGCATTTTTTCTAGAATATGCAGTCGTGCTGGTCTGGCTTGCTCAATCGCTTTGGCGATGATATCCATCGACAGCCCGTTAATCTTCATATCCATTTGCAAGGCTGTGATACCTGTATCTGTACCAGCCACTTTGAAGTCCATGTCACCCAAGAAGTCTTCAATTCCTTGGATATCCGTGAGGATGCGAACCTCATCTCCTTCTTTGATTAATCCCATAGCTGCACCGCTAACGGGCTTGGAGATGGGAACCCCTGCATCCATTAAAGCTAGGGTAGAACCACAAACGGAACCCATTGAGGTAGAACCGTTGGAAGAAAGCACTTCAGAAACAACCCGCAGGACATAGGGGAAGGCTTCTTTTGGCGGCAATACTGGCGTAATCGCCCGTTCTGCTAAGGCACCGTGACCAATTTCACGGCGACCTGGGGGTCGCATGGGTTTGGTTTCTCCCACTGAATAAGGTGGGAAGTTGTAGTGATGCAAATAGCGTTTGGTATCGTCAGGGTGCAAGTCGTCTGCTAAATCCTGGGCATCTCCTGGTGTTCCCAGAGTACAAGCTGATAAGACCTGGGTAAGCCCTCGGTTAAATAAACCGCTGCCGTGAACTCGTCGGGGTAAAACACCAACTCGACAAGAAACGGGTCGCACCTCATCAAGTTTCCGACCGTCAACGCGAACGCCGTCTTCCATGATCTGACGCCGCATCAACTTTTTGGTTATATCTTTAAAGGTGTTGCCGAGCACTTTGCTATTGGAACTGGCAGCCACGCGGATGGGATCTTCTTCGGGTAATTCCGCGATCGCGGTGTTTACGGATTCTTTAATCTCATCTAAGGCTGTATCGCGTGTACTTTTGTCGTCAAAGCGACCTAACACTTCTTTGACTTGGGCTGTAACGCGATCGCGAATAAAATTCTCTAGCGTCGGATCTACTTCCGGTGGATTCTCGTGAACGATCTCAATTCCTAACTCAGCTATTAATTCACGCTGAGCCTGAATCAAGTCACGTACCGCTTCATAGCCGAAATCAATCGCTTCAATAATATCCTGCTCTGGTAGCTGGTTAGCACCCGCTTCTACCATGATCACGCCTTCTGGTGAACCAGCTACCACCAGATCTAAATCTCCCGCTTCCACTTCCTTGTAGGTTGGGTTGATGACAAAATCATCCCCAACTAATCCCACACGTACTGCTGCCATTGGGCCATTGAAGGGAATTTGGGCAAGCAATACAGCGATAGAAGCACCCGTTACAGCCAGCACATCCGGCGGTACTTGCTCATCGAGAGATAAAGTCGTTGCTACAATCTGAATATCATCCCGTAACCACTGGGGAAACAAAGGACGCATCGGTCGATCAATCAAACGACCTGTCAGCGTTACCTTTTCTGGAGGACGCCCTTCTCTACGTAAGAAACCACCCGGAATGCGACCCGCTGCATAGAGTCTTTCTTCGTAGTCCACTAACAAAGGCAAAAAATCAATTCCCTCTCTGGTACTAGGGGAACGAGTCGCCGTTACTAAAACTGCCGTCTCTCCGGACTGAATCAAAACGGAACCACCGGCCTGCGGAGCGAGGAGGCCAACCTTTAGTCGAATATCCCTACCGTCAAAGGATATTGACTTATCTAGCTCAACCATTCAGTACTTTGTCCTTCTCTATCTATCACTTTTCTTTCTCTGTGGCAATCGTAGCATTTATATACCAGCACTGCCTTGAGGGGGATGACAGGCTAAAACCATCAGGTTGCATAATACTTAGGTAACTGAAAATCTATCTGAATCATTACTCTAGCGCTAGACTCTAGCCCTACCCTATGGGTTGTACAATATAACGCAGTGTTGTCAACTAATAGCTGAAGA
>Ga0196963_10000716_pt1 | contig 26660 bp, 15 predicted proteins | sample S1_5metaG_FD_148600 | JGI IMG/M metagenome (GOLD analysis project Ga0196963, IMG submission 148600) | Soil microbial communities from Anza Borrego desert, Southern California, United States - S1_5 | ecosystem: Environmental > Terrestrial > Soil > Desert | place: USA: California | collected...
ACGCTCTCGGTCGGCATCGACGATGGCGGCAATACCGGCGGCTCGGCGCAGACGGCGAGCGCCAGCGTGACGCTGAACGTGACGGCGCAGAACGACGCGCCGACCGTCACCGGGCTGTCCGGCGCCACCTTCAACGAGAACACGGTCAACGCCGCGGCCCAGCTCATCGACACCGACATCACGCTCGCCGATGTCGACAGCGCCGACTTCGATGGCGGCACGCTGAGCGTGACCTATTCGGTCGGCGGCGGCGCGCAGGACCAGCTCGGCATCCGCAACCAGGGCACCGCCGCCGGGCAGATCGGCGTCAGCGGCAGCAGCGTCACCTATGGCGGCGTGACGATCGGCACCATCACCGCCACCGGCGCCAATGGCGGGGCGCTCACGGTGTCGCTCAACGCCAACGCCACCCCCGCGGCGGTCGAGGCGCTGATCGAGAACCTCACCTATGCCAACACCAGCGACACGCCCACCGCCAGCCGCACGATCAGCATCACGGTGAGCGACGGCGACGGCGGCACCAGCACGGCGGCGACGGCCGCCATCGCCGTCACCGCCCAGAACGACGCGCCGACCCTGACCGGGCTCGACAATGCGAGCTTCTCGGTGGGCGACTTCGCCACCGGCTCGAAGCTGATCGACACGGCGGTCGTCTTCTCCGATCCCGACGGCGTGGCGCTCGACGGCGGCACCGTCACCATCGGCTTCACCTCGGGCGGCGCGACGACGGACTCGCTGACCATCGGCGAGTCGGGGACCGGGACGGGCACGGTCAGCTTCAACGGGACCCAGGTCTCGTTCGGCGGCCAGGTCTTCGGCACGGTGTCGGGCGGCACGAGCGGGACCGACCTCCAGATCTCGCTCAACGGCAATGCCACGGTGGCGGCGGTCGACGCCCTGCTGCAGAGCATAGCCTATCGCAGCACCGCCGTGACCCCGGCCGCCAGCCGCACCGTCGCCTTCACGGTCACGGACGGCGCCGGCGGCAGCACGGGGGCGGTGAGCGCCACCATCGGCATCAGCGGCGCCGGCAATGCCGATCCGGTCATCGCCAACACCACCGCCGGCCAAGCGGTGAACGACAGCGGCACCGTCAGCCCGTTCTCCGGCGTAACGCTCAGCGACGCCGATTCCGGCACGACCCTCTCCGTCACCGTCTCGCTGGACGACACGGCCAAGGGCGCCTTCACCTCGGCCTCGCTGACCAGCAGCGGCTTCACGGCCGAGAGCAACGGCACCTACACCTTCAGCGGCACGGTCGCCGCGGCCCAGGCGGCCCTGCGCGCCCTGGTCTTCGACCCGGCCAACGACCGCAAGGCGGTCGGCAGCAGCGAGACCACCACCTTCACCATCGCGATCAGCGACGGTTCGGGCGGCACGGACAGCGACAACGTCACCACGGTCGTCAGCACCTCGGTCAACGACGCGCCGACGCTGGGCGGCATTACCAGCACGACGACGATCAACGACACGGCCACCGCCACGCCGTTCTCCTCCGTCACCATCGCCGACAGCGACCCCAGCCAGACCGTCACGGTGACGGTCACCCTCGACGCCGCGGCCAAGGGCGCGCTGTCGGGCACGAGCGGCACCTACGACTCCAAGCTGGGCGAGTGGAGCTTCTCCGGCAGCGCCGCCGCCGCCCAGGCGGCCATCCGCGCCCTGAGCTTCAACCCGACCGACAACCGCGTCGCCCCCGGCAGCACCGAGACGACGACCTTCACCATCAGCGTGGACGACGGCGTCGCCACGGCCGTGACGGATGGCAAGACCACCGTCACCAGCACCTCCGTCAACGACGCCCCGACTGTCACCGACACCGTCGCCAGCCAGGCGGTGAACGATAGCGGCACGGTCAGCCCGTTCTCGGGCGTGACGCTCAGCGATGTCGATCCGGACACCACCCTCTCGGTGACGGTCTCGCTGGACGACACCGCCAAGGGCGCCTTCACCTCGGCCTCGCTGACCAGCAGCGGCTTCACAGCCGAGAGCAACGGCACCTACACCTTCAGCGGCACGGTTTCCGCCGCCCAGGCGGCGCTGCGCGCCCTGGTCTTCGACCCGGCCAACGACCGCAAGGCGGTGGGCAGCAGCGAGACGACCACCTTCACTATCGCCATCAGCGACGGCTCGGGCGGCACGGACAGCGACAACGTCACCACGGTCGTCAGCACCTCGGTGAACGACGCGCCGACCATCACCGACACCGTCGCCGATCAGCAGGTGAACGACAGCGGCACCGTCAATCCCTTCTCGGGCGTGACCCTGAGCGACCTCGATCCGGGCACGACGTTGAGCGTGACGGTCTCGCTGGACGATACGGCGAAGGGCGCGTTCACCTCGGCCTCGCTGACCAGCAGCGGGTTCACCGCGGAGAGCAACGGCACCTACACCTATAGCGGCACGGTCGCCGCGGCCCAGGCGGCCCTGCGCGCCCTCGTCTTCGACCCGGCCAACGACCGCAAGGCGGTGGGCAGCAGCGAGACGACCACCTTCACCATCGCGATCAGCGACGGCTCGGGCGGCACGGACAGCGACAACGTCACCACGGTCGTCAGCACCTCGGTGAACGACGCGCCGACGCTGGGCGGCATCACCGCCACCACGACGATCAACGACACCGCGACGGCCACGCCGTTCTCGTCCGTCACCATCGCCGACAGCGACCCCAGCCAGACCGTCACGGTGACGGTGACGCTGGACTCGGCCGCCAAGGGCGTGCTGCCGGATGGCAAGGGCAGCTACGACTCGAAGCTCGGCGTCTGGACCTTCACCGGCAGCGCGGCCGACGCCCAGGCGGCGATCCGCGCCCTCAGCTTCAACCCGACCGACAACCGCGTCGCTCCCGGCAGCACCGAGACCACGACCTTCACCATTTCGGTGGATGACGGCGTTGCCACGGCGGTGACCGATGGGAAGACCACCGTCATCAGCACCTCCGTCAACGACGCCCCGACCATCACCGACACCGTCGCCGATCAGCAGGTGAATGACAGCGGCACCGTCAATCCGTTCTCGGGCGTGACGCTCGCCGATGTCGATCCGAACACGACGCTCAGCGTGATCGTCTTGCTGGACGACACGGCGAAGGGCGCCTTCACCTCCGCCTCGCTGGCCAGCAGCGGCTTCACCGTCGAGGGCGACGGCACCTACACCTTCAGCGGCAGCGTTGCCGCTGCCCAATCGGCGCTGCGCGCCCTGGTCTTCGACCCGGCCAATAACCGCAAGGCGGTGGACGGCACCGAGACCACCACCTTCACCATCGCCATCAGCGACGGCTCGGGCGGCAGCGACAACGACAAGGTGACGACCGTCATCAGCAAGTCGGTCAACGATGCGCCGACGCTGGGCGGCATCACCAGCACGACGACGATCAACGACACCGCGACGGCGACCCCGTTCTCGGCCGTCACCATCGCCGACAGCGACCCCAGCCAGACCGTCACCGTCAAGGTGACCCTCGACGCCGCGGCCAAGGGCGCGCTGTCGGGCACCGGCGGCACCTACGACTCCAAGCTGGGCGAGTGGACCTTCACCGGCAGCGCGACAGACGCCCAGGCGGCGATCCGCGCCCTCAGCTTCAACCCGACGGACAACCGCGTCGCTCCCGGCAGCACCGAGACGACGACCTTCACCATCAGCGTGGACGACGGGGTCGCCACTGCGGTGACGGACGGCAAGACCACCGTCACCAGCACCTCGGTGAACGACGCGCCGACCATCGCCGACACCGTCGCCGATCAGCAGGTGAACGACAGCGGCACGGTCAGCCCGTTCTCGGGCGTGACCCTCAGCGATGTCGATCCGGACACCACCCTCTCGGTGACGGTCTCGCTGGACGACACGGCCAAGGGTGCCTTCACCTCGGCCTCGCTGACCAGCAGCGGCTTCACGGCCGAGAGCAACGGCACCTACACCTATAGCGGCACGGTCGCCGCCGCCCAGGCGGCGCTGCGCGCCCTGGTCTTCGATCCGGCCAACGACCGCAAGGCGGTGGGCAGCACCGAGACGACGACCTTCACCATCGCGATCAGCGACGGTTCGGGCGGCACGGACAGCGACAATGTCACCACTGTGGTGAGCAAGTCGGTCAACGACGCGCCGACGCTGGGCGGCATCACCGCCACGACGACGATCAACGACACCGCGACGGCCACGCCCTTCTCGTCGGTCACCATCGCCGACAGCGATCCGGGCCAGACCGTCACTGTGAAGGTGACGTTGGACTCGGCCGCCAAGGGCGTGCTGCCGGACGGCAAGGGCAGCTACGACTCCAAGGCTGGCGTCTGGACCTTCACCGGCAGCGCGGCCGACGCCCAGGCGGCGATCCGCGCCCTCAGCTTCAACCCGACCGACAACCGCGTCGCCCCCGGCAGCACCGAGACCACGACCTTCACCATTTCGGTGGATGACGGCGTTGCCACGGCTGTCACCGATGGCAAGACCACCGTCACCAGCACCTCCGTCAACGATGCGCCGGTGATCGCCGGCACCGTCGCCGACCAGGCGGCGAGCGATACCGGGACCGTCAGCCCGTTCGCGGCCGTGACCCTGACCGATGCCGACCCCGGGGCGACGCTCAGCGTCACCGTCTCGCTGGACGACGCGGCCAAGGGCGTCTTCACCTCGGCCTCGCTGACCAGCAGCGGCTTCACCGCTGCCGGCCAAGGCAAATACACCTTCACCGGCAGCGCCGCCGACGCCCAGGCGGCGCTGCGCGCCCTGGTCTTCGACCCGACCAACGACCGCGTGGGGGTGGGCCAGACCGAGACGGCGACCTTCACCATCGGCGTGGACGACGGCGATGGCGGCACCGACAGCGACGACACGACGAGCCTCGTCGTGAACTCCGACAATTCGGTGCCGACCCTGAACCTGGGCGGCAATGGCGGCGGAAACACCGGCGTCCAGATCGCCGATGTCGCGACCGTCACGCCCTTCACCGGCGCCACCATCGCCGACAGCGACCCCGGCCAGTCCATCACCGTCACGGTGACGCTGGACGATGTTGCCAAGGGCACGCTGGGCGGCGGCGGTGGCAGCTTCGATCCGTCCACCGGCGTCTGGACCTTCACCGGCAGCGCGGCCGCGGCCGAGGCGGCGCTGCGCGCGCTGGTCTTCACGCCGACGCCGAACCGCATCGCCGTCGGCCAGACCGAGGCGGCGGGCTTCACCGTGGCGGTGTCGGACGGCCAGGCCGACCCCGTGACCGCCACCACGACGGTCAACGTGCTGTCGATCAACGACGCCCCGTCGATCGTCGACACGGTGGCGGGCCAGACCGTCAGCGACCAGGGCACGATCCGGCCCTTCACCACCACGGTGATCGGCGATCCCGACCAGCCGGACCAGATCCTGCAACTCACCATCACCCTGGACGATCCGGCCAAGGGCGTCTTCACCGATGCGTCGCTGCAGGCGTCCGGCTTCGGCACCCAGGCCTCGGGCCTGCGCCGCGCCGGTGCCGACGCCCTCGTCCGGGCTGGCTTCGTGCTCACGGATGCCGGTTATACCCGCAGCGGCACCTCGGCGGAGCTGACGGCGGCGGTGCGCGCCCTGGTCTTCGACCCGACCGACAACCGCGTCGCGGTCGGCCTGACCGAGACCACGGTCTTCACCCTGACGGTGCGCGACCCCTCGGACGGCAGCGCCGAGGACGGCACCACCTCGGTCGTCGTCCTGTCGCTCAACGACGCGCCGACCGTCGCCGGCACGGTCGCCGGCCAGACCGTGCTCGACAACGCCACCCTGGCGCCCTTCGCCGGCGCCACCATCGGCGATGCCGACCGGCCGAACCAGACGCTGACCCTGACCGTCGCCCAGAACGATCCGGCCCTCGGCCAGATCACCTCGGCCTCGCTCGCCGCGGCGGGCTTCACCTCCGGGGCGAACGGCGCCTTCACCCGCACCGGCACGGCGGCGGAGCTGACCGCCGCCATCCGCCAGCTCGTCTTCGACCCGGTGGAGAACCGCGTCGCGCCGGGCACGACCGAGACCGCCGCCTTCACCCTCACCGTGACCGACAGCGAGGGCGCCACCACCACGGACGCCACGACCACCGTGACGATCCGCTCGGCCAATGACGGGCCGATGCTCGGCGGCCTCGTCGCCGTGCCGACCCTGGTCGCCACCGCCACGACCACGCCGTTCGCCGGGGCGACCATCGCCGATGTCGATGCCGGCCAGACGATGACCGTCACCGTGCGGCTGGACGACAACGCCAAGGGCGTGCTGACCAATCTCGGCGGCTTCGTCTTCTCGAACGGCGCCTACACCATGACCGGCAGCGCCGCCGCCGTTCAGGCGGCGCTGCGCGGGCTGGTCTTCGACCCGGCCGACGGCCGCATGGCCTTCGGCGCGCGCGAGACGACGGCCTTCACCGTGACCGTCTCCGACGGCATGGCCAGCGCCACCGGCACGGTCTCGGTCAACGCCGCCATGCCGGAGGCGCCGCCGCCCCCCGCCCCGCCGGCCCCGCCGCCACCGCCGCCGCCGCCGCCGGCCCCGCCGCCGCTGCCGCCGGCGCCGACGCTGATCGTCACCACCGCGGTGCCGGCCGTCGTCGCGCCGCCGGCTCCGGTCACCGTCGGCCCGGCCAACGACGCCATCACCGCTCCGCCGAGCCTGACCCGCGCGGTCGCCGACCTGCCGTCGACGCTGAACGCGCCGACCGACCAGGGCGCGGATGCCGGCCGCAACCCGGTGCGCAGCTCCGGCGACGGCGCGGGCGGCCGCACCGCCGGGCTCGAAGTCGTCGGTCGGGTGGGGAACGCCACCGTCGAGGTCGGGGAGCCGCTGACGCTCCAGGTGCCGCGCTCGGTCTTCCGCGCCGCCGATCCGCAACAGACCCTTGTCTTCGAGGCCCGCAAGGCTGACGGCTCGCCGCTGCCGGCCTGGATCAAGTTCGATCCCGCCACCGGCACCTTCAGCGGCCGTCCGCCGCCGGGCGAGGAGGGGCTGAAGCTGGTGGTGATCGCCCGCGACACCGAAGGCAACGAGGCCGCCACCGAGTTCGAGATCAAGGTCGAACAGGGCGGCGAGCCGCGCCCGGCCGGCGCCCAGCCGCCGCTGTCCGGCGAGCCGGCGCCCCAGGCCGAGGACGGGGCCGCCCCGGCGCCGCGCGCCGATGCCGGCCAGCCGGCCGACACCGCCGTCGCCGCCGGATTGGCCGGACGGGCCTCGCTCACCGCCCAGCTCGCCGCCGCCGGCCGCGACGGGGGGGCGGAGGCCGACAGCCTGCTCGCCAGCCTGGCCCGGCTCTTCTTCGCCGAAGAGGCGCCGGCCGAGGCCCCGTCGACCGAAGATCTGCCGCAGCCGCGGGACGAGGCGGCATAGCGCCGCCCCGTCCCCGGCCGCAGGCCCCCGCATAGTTTTCCCGCTTCGACCCAAGGGACCCCGTTGCCGTGAAGTCTCCTTCGATCACCCGCCGCCCCGTCCGCAGCGCCGCGCTGGCCGCGCTGACGGCCGTGCTCCTCGCCGGCTGCGCCGTCACGCCGCAGCCCTTCGCCGAGGCCGAGCACGCCGCCCGGGCCGGGGCGGACCGCGCCAAGCTCTTCGCGGCGCAGGAGCCGATCTCCGGCCCCGTCTCGCTCGGCGAGGCGATGGCCCGGGCGCTGAAGTATAATTACGACCACCGGCTGTCGATGATGGAGGGGGCGCTGCAGCAGCGGCAGCTCGACCTGTCGCGCTTCGACCTGCTGCCGCGCCTGGCGGCCAATGCCGGCTACACCCAGCGCAACAACGACAACCTCACCGTCAGCCGCAACACCGGCTCGGGCCTCGTCTCGGCCGATCCGTCGCTGTCGAGCGAGCGGCAGCGGCTCACGGCCGATCTGACGCTGAGTTGGAACATCCTCGATTTCGGCGTCAGCTACTATGCCGCCCACCAGCAGGCCGACCGCGCGCTGGTGACGGAGGAGCGGCGCCGCAAGGTGCTGCACACCATCCTGCGCGACGTGCGCACCGCCTATTGGCAGGCCGTGACGGCCCAGCGCCTGCAGCCCCAGGTGCAGCCGGTGCTGCGCGCGGCGCGCGAGGCGCTGGAGAATGCGCGGGCGGTGGAGCAGCAGCGCCTGCGGCCGCCGCTGGAGATCCTGCGCTACCAGAAGGCGCTGATGGAGATCGTGCGGGAGCTGGAGGCGCTGGAGTTCGAGCTGGCGGTGGCCAAGGGCCAGCTCGCGGCGCTGATGAACCTGCCGTCCAGCCAGGACTTCACGGTCGAGGTTCCGGACGTCCAGCCGGTGCCGACCGTGCAGAACTCGCTCGACGAGCTGGAGAGCATCGCGCTGGTGCGCCGGCCGGAACTGCGGGAGCAGGCCTATCAGAGCCGCATCGGCCAGCTCGAGACCCGCAAGGCGCTGCTGCGCCTGCTGCCGGGCATCACGCTCACCGCCGGCCGCAACTACGACAGCAACGATTTCGTCATCAACCAGCATTGGTACGAGGGCGGCATCCGTGTCGCCTACAACCTGCTGAGCCTGCTCTCGGGCGGCAGCGCCATGGATGTGGCGGAGGCGACCGAGCAGGTGAACGAGACCCGCCGCCTCGCCCTCAGCATGGCGGTGATGAGCCAGGTGAACATCGCCTACCGGCAGTATCAGCACGCGGTCGCCCAGTACGAGCAGGCCGATGCGATCAACGTCGTGGAGCAGAAGATCGGCCAGGCGATCTCGGCCCAGGCCCAGGCCAATCAGGAGAGCGAGCTGGAGCGCATCCGCAGCGCCACGGCGGCCATCGCCGCCCAGCTCGGCCGCGACCGCAGCTATGCCGAGATCCACAACGCCACGGCCTCGCTCTGGGCCCTGGCCGGCATCGATCCCCTGCCGCAGGAGGTGGGGAGCCACGACCTGCCGGCCCTGACCGAGGCGCTGACCCGCGCCGCCGCGGCGATGGAGACCGGCCGCCTGCCGGTGCCCGAACTCCCGGCCGAGCCGCCGGCCACCTCCCAGGCGCCGGAGGGTCCGGCGCCGGCCGGCGAGGCGCTGGCGGGGCAGGCGGCCGAGGCGGGCACGCCGTCCTCGTAAGGAGCCCTTCGCCGCCGAGCCGCGGGGCGCCTTCCGGCCTCCCGCGGCCGCCGGCATTGGGTCTCGCCCGGGTTTCGCCGCCGCCGCGGACTTGCTACCCTCGTGGAAGGCGGACCCCGGCGGAGATGCGGCGATGGCGACCCTGATCCAGCGATTGCTGCCGAGCCTGCGCTCCGCCGCGACCGGCAAGATCGTCAGCGCCCGCGATGCGGTGCGGCTGGTGCGCGACGGCGACACGGTGGCGACCGGCGGCTTCGTCGGCATCGGCTTCGCCGAGGGGCTGGCGGTCGCGCTGGAGGAGCGCTTCCTGCACGGCAACGGCGGCGACGCCGCCGGCACGCCGCGCGACCTGACCCTGCTCTACGCCGCCGGCCAGGGCGACGGGGCCGAGCGCGGGCTGAACCATTTCGGCCATGAGGGGCTGGTGCGGCGGGTGATCGGCGGGCATTGGGGGCTCGTGCCGAAGCTGCAGCGCTTGGCGGTCGAGAACCGTATCGAGGCCTACAACCTGCCCCAGGGCGTCATCTCCCACCTGTTCCGCGACATCGCCGCCGGGCGGCCCGGCCATCTGACGCGGGTCGGCCTCGGCACCTTCGTCGATCCGCTCCACGGCGGCGGCCGGATCAACAGCCGGACGGAGGAGGAGCTGGTCCAGCGGGTCGAGATCGGCGGCGAGACCCTGCTGTTCTACAAGGCGCTCAAGATCGACGTCGCCCTGCTGCGCGGCACCACCGCCGATCCCGACGGCAATGTGACGATGGAGAAGGAGGCGCTGACGCTGGAGGCGCTCGCCATCGCCATGGCGGCGCGCAATTCCGGCGGGGTGGTGATCGTGCAGGTCGAGCGCACGGCCGAGCGCGGATCGCTCAATCCCCGCCAGGTGAAGATCCCCGGCGTGCTGGTGGATTGCGTGGTGGAGGCCGAGCCGGAGCACCACTGGCAGACCTTCGCCACCCGCTACGACCCGGCCTTCAGCGGCGAGATCCGGGCGCGCACCGGATCGCTGAAGCCCATGCCGCTCGACGAGCGCAAGGTCATCGCCCGCCGCGCCGCGCTGGAGCTGCCGCCGGGCGGCGTCGTCAATCTCGGCATCGGCATGCCGGAAGGCGTGGCGGCGGTGGCGGACGAGGAGCGGGTGATCGACGTCATCACCCTGACCGCCGAGCCGGGGGTGATCGGCGGCATCCCGATGGGCGGGCTCAATTTCGGCGCCGCCATCAACACCCAGGCGGTGATCGACCAGCCCTACCAGTTCGACTTCTACGACGGCGGCGGGCTCGACGCCGCCTTCCTTGGCCTCGCCCAGGCGGATGCCGAGGGCAACGTCAATGTCAGCCGCTTCGGCCCGCGGCTGGCCGGGGCGGGCGGCTTCATCAACATCAGCCAGAACGCCCGCCGCGTCGTCTTCATGGGCACCTTCACCGCCGGCGGGCTGGAGGTGGCGGTGGAGGAGGGTCGGCTGCGCATCCTGCGCGAGGGGCGCAGCCCCAAATTCGTCGCCGAGGTCGAGCACCGGACCTTCTCCGGCCGCCACGCCCATGCGCGCGGGCAGGAGGTGCTCTACGTGACGGAGCGCTGCGTGCTGCGCAACGGCGAGGCCGGGCTGGAGCTGGTGGAGGTCGCGCCGGGCATCGACATCGAAAGCCAGATCCTCGCCCTCATGGCGGTGGCGCCCGCCATCCCGCGGCCGCCGCGGCGCATGGATCTGCGGCTGTTCCTGGGCGAGCCGATGGGCCTGCGCGACGAGCTGCTGGGCATCCCCTTCAACCGGCGCTTCGCCTACGACCCCCAGCAGAACCTGTTCTTCATCAATTTCGAGGGGCTGAAGGTCCGCTCGCTGCACGACATCGACCGCATCCGCGGCGCGGTCGAGGAATGCCTGCAGGGATTGCCGGGGCGGGTGCCTGCCATCATCAACTACGACGGCTTCGACCTGCTGCCCGAGCTGGAGGATTCCTATGCCGGCATGGTGCAGGACGTCACCGAGCGCTTCTATTCCGGCGTCACCCGCTATGCGATGTCGAGCTTCCTGCGCATGAAACTGGGCGCGGCGCTGGCCGGACGCGACCTCGCCCCGCACATCTTCGAAAGCGCGGAGGAGGCGCGGCGGCGCCTGCGCGACCTGACTTCGGGCTGAGGCCGCCCGTCAGGCGACGCCGAGCCGGCGCCACACCGGCAGCTTCGCCGCCTCGAACTGGCCGTCGCGGCTCCGCAGCTCTGCCAGATTGGCCTCGGCGCCCTCGAGGGCGGCGCCGTCCTTCACCAGCCGCTGGTTGGCGGCGGAGAGCACCGACCACGCCAGCTCGGCCGGGTCGCGGCCCTGGCGGCGGGCCAGCAGGAAGAGCTGTTCGAAGCGGTTCGCCGGCACGCCGCTGCCGGTGACCGGCGAGGCGAGGTGGCCCAGCTCGTCGCCGAACCGCGCGCGGTCGCAGACGGCGGCGTTGAAGCGGTCGGTGGCCGCACGCCGCGCCGCCTCGCCCTCGGCCGACAGGGCCGGCGCGGCATGGCCCAGGGCGCAGAGCACCGTCAGCGCCTGGAGCAGGCGGGCCTGGCCGATGCCGGCGCAGCCCGGACTGGACAGCAGGTCGCCGAAGGCTGTGGCCCCGCCGCCGAGGGCGGCGATCACCGGCTCGTAGATGTCCCGCTGGAGGTTCACCTCGCCCATGACCGTGACGGCCTTGAGGGGGATTTCGGCGGCCGGCGTCGTCAGCACGAAGCGGGTGCGTCGCACCTGTTCGGCCTGCTCCAGCGGCGACAGGCGCAGCGCGCCGCGCACGAAGATGTCGCGGCGGAAATGCTGGTTCACGAAGTAGTCGCGCATCGTCTCGCGGAAATCGGGGTCGCCGATCTCCGCCAGCAGCTTCTGCGCCTCGGCCGAGAGGTTCAGCGCATCCACATGGTCGCCGATATGGGCGGAGGCGGCGAAGGCCAGCCGTGCCGATGCCAGCTCGGCCGCCACGTCGGCGAAGTAGCGCGGGCTGAATTCGCGGTTGAAATATTCGTGGGCCAAGTAGTTGCGGGGCATGTCGCCCAGCCGCTCCAGCCGCTTGGCCGCCAGGGGGTTGTCGTTGAAATAGGCGGCCTTGGTCTCGGCCACCTGCCGCGTGAAGGCCAGCGCCCGGTCGATCTTGCTCAGGGTCGGCCCGCCCGTGCCCGCCGCGTGGCGGATCATCAGCTCGCGCAGCGGCATGGCGGAGGACCAGCCGGGCAGGGTGTTGTAGCTGGCATAGACGAGGCCGCCGAACTTCAGCTTCCGGGAGATGAAGTCGACGATGGCCCGCCGGTTCTCCGCGCTCACCCAGGAATAGATGCCGTGCAGGGCGATGACGTCGAAGGCGGGCGTGTCCTCGGCCGCGAATTCGGCGAAGGAGCGGTCGTAGAACCGGATGTTGCCGCCGCCGCCGGCCTCGGCCAGCCGGGCGCCGTTCAGGGCGTGGGACGGGTTGAAGTCGGTGGCCCAGAACCGCGCCTCCGGGCTGGAGGCGGCGATCAGGTTGGCGCCGAAGCCCTGGCCGCAGCCCAGCTCGCAATAGTCCAGGGGGCCGGCCGGGTCCGGCGCCCGGTAGCCCCGCAGCAGCAGGGCGAAGGCCATCTGCGCCGGGGTCATCTCGCGATAGAAGCCGTGGGTGTAGCCAATATCGGCCACGTAGCCGTCCGTCCAGCCGTCCATGCGCGATCCCCCGGTGAAGCCCGTGCCGACGCTAGGGCGGCGCAGTTAATTTTCCCTGACCGCCGCGGCCGCCCGGCGTCGCCGGACGGCCTTGTAGACCTCCATCACCCCGATCAGCCCCAGCGCCGAGGCCGCCACCGCCAGCCAGTCGCCGAAGCCGACCGGGGCGATGCCCAGCACGTCGCGCAGGCCCGGCGTGTACATGGCGCCGAGGTGGACGAGCTGCGAGGCGATCACCGCCAGCGGCAGCCAGCGATTGCCGGCCAGCCGGTGGTGCAGGACCGAATGGGTCTCGGAGCGGCAGTTGAAGACATGGGCGTTCTGGAAGCAGACCATCAGCAGCAGCACGAGGTTGCGCGCCGCCTCGGTGCCGGTTCCGCCTGCCAGCAGCGCCGCGAACAGCGCCGCGGAGCCGGCGGCCATGGTGAGGCCGGAGATCAGGGTCTGCTCGATCATCCGCCGGTCGAACAGCCGCTCGGCCGGGTCGCGCGGGCCGCGCTCCAGCAGGCCCGGCTCGCCGCGCTCCAGCGCCAGGCCGATGTGCTGGATGGTGTCGGTCACCAGGTTCAGCCAGAGCAGCTGCAGCGCGAAGAAGGGCAGCGGCAGGCCGAGGCCGAGGCTGATGAAGAACAGCGCGATCTCGGCGATGCTGGTCGCCAGCAGGAAGGCGATGACCTTGCGGATGTTCGCATAGGCGACCCGCCCCTCCTTGATGCCGGCGACGATGGAGGCGAAGTTGTCGTCCGTCAGGATCAGCCCGGCGGCGCGGCGGGCGGCGTCGGTGCCGTTGCGCCCCATGGCGACGCCGATATGCGCCGCCGCCAGGGCCGGGGCGTCGTTCACCCCATCGCCCGTCACCGCCACGAAATGGCCGTCCAGCCGCAGCGCCTCGACGATCTGCAGCTTCTGCAGCGGTTCGATGCGGGCGAAGACGTTGCTGGTCGCGACAAGCATCTGCCTCTCCGTGTCGTTCGCCGCGGCGGCGAGGTCGGAGCCGGTGACGGTGCGGTCGCCCTCCGCCGCCAGGCCCAGGCGGCGGGCGATGGCGAGGGCGGTGACGGGATGGTCGCCCGTCACCATGCACACCCGCACGCCGGCGGCCTTGGCGTCGCGCACCGCCGCGGCGGCCTCGTCGCGCAGCGGGTCCACCAGGGCGACGAGGCCGAGCAGGGCGAGGCCGCGCAGATCGCCGCGGCCGCAGGGGCCTGGCACCGGCCCCTGGGCGACGGCCAGCACGCGGTAGCCGTCGGCCGCCAGGGCCTCGGCGGCGGCCAGGGCCCCGGCATCGGCGCCGCCGCACATCGGCAGCACCGCCTCCAGCGCGCCTTTCACGGTCGCGACCGCGCCGGAAGGCACCGGGGTGAAGACGGCGGCCATGCGGTTGGCCGGCTCGTAGGGGATGGCGCCGATCCGCTCCGGCCGCGGGCCGGAGGCGCCGAGCGCCGCGGCGAGGTCGAGCAGGGCGATGTCCACCGCGTCGCCGACGGCGCCCTGGCGGCTCCCGTCCGGGCCGAGCGCGGCGTCGTTGCACAGCGCCCCGGCGGCGGCCAGGCGCAGCGCCTCGGCCGGCAGCCCGGCGGCGGCGGCGTCCAGGGCGCCGGCGCCGGGCAGCCACAGGCGCTGGACCGTCAGGGCGTTGCGGGTGAGGGTGCCGGTCTTGTCGCTGGCGATGACCGTGCAGGCCCCCAGCCCCTCGACCGTCGGCAGGGTGCGCACGATGACGCTGCGCTTGGCCATGCGCCGGGCCGCGACCGCCAGGGCCACGGTGATGGCGATGGGCAGGCCCTCCGGGATGGCGGAGACGGCGAGCGCCACGGCGACGAAGAAGATCTCGGCCGGCGGCAGGCCCAGCGCCACGCCCAGCGCCGCCAGCACCGCCACCGCCCCCACCACCACGAAGCCCATGGCGCGGGTGAAGCGCTCCAGCCGCAGCACCAGCGGCGGCTTGGCGTCGGTGCCCTCGAGCGCGCGGGCGATGCGGCCGATCTCGGTGGCGGCGCCGGTCGAGACGACGACGCCCAGCGCCCGGCCGCGCTGCACCATGCTGCCGGCATGCAGGACGGTGCTGCGCTCCGCCAGCGGCGCGCTGGCCGGCACCAGGGCGGCGGCGTCCTTCTCCACCGGCAGCGATTCGCCGGTCAGCAGGCTCTCGTCGAGCGCCAGTTCGGTCGAGTCCAACAGGCGGAGGTCGGCCGGCACGCCGTCGCCGCTCTCCAGCGCCACGATGTCGCCCGGCACCAGCAGGGCGGCGTCGATGCGCTCGCGCCGGCCCTCGCGCAGAACCGTGGCCTCCTGGTGGACGAGGCTGTCCAGCGCCGCGGCGCCGCGCTCGGCCCGCCCCTCCTGGATGGCGCCGACCACGCCGTTGATCGCCAGGACGAGGACGATGAAGGCGGCGTCCGCCACCTCGCCCAGCGCCAGCGACACGCCGGCGGCGGCCAGCAGCAGCAGGGCCAGGGCGTTCGCGAACTGGCGCAGCGCCAGGGTGGCCCAGCCGGTGGGCGGCCGCTTGGGCAGGACATTGGCGCCGTGGCGCCGCCGCCGCTCGGACGCCTCGGCCGAGGCCAGGCCATCGACGCCGCTGCCGAGCCGGGCGAGGCTCTCGGCCGCCGGCAGGCTGTGCCAGGCCGGCGCGGCCTCGGCGGGGGCCGGGCGGCGGGGCCGCTCAGCCGACGATGTGGTAGCCGCCATCGACATGGATCACCGTTCCGGTCAGGCGCCGTGCGCCGTTGCTCACAAGGAAGGCCGCCAGCGCGCCGACATCCTCGATCTCGGCCAGCTGGTGCTGCGGCGCCGTCCGGGCGGCGCGCTCCAGCAGCTCGTCGAAGCGGTCGAGGCCGCTCGCCGCGCGGGTGCGGATCGGGCCGGGCGACAGGGCGTGGACGCGGATGCCCTTCGGCCCCAGCTCCGCCGCCATGTAGCGGGCGCTGCTCTCCAGCGCCGCCTTCACCGGGCCCATCAGATTGTAGTTCGCCACCACCTTCTCGCCGCCGTAGAAGCTGACGGTCAGCAGGGTCCCGCCCTCGGCCATCAGCGGCTCGGCGAGGCGGGCCATGCGGATGAAGGAGTGGCAGGACACGTCCATCGCCTGGGCGAAGCCGGCCTGCGAGCAATCGACGACGCGGCCGTGCAGATCGGCCTTGGGCGCATAGGCGATCGAATGCAGCAGGAAGTCGAGCCGGCCCCATTCGGCGGCGATCCGGTCGAACACCGCCTCCAGCATCCCCGGCTCGCGCACGTCGCAGGGCAGGATCAGCGGCGCGCCCAGCCCCTCCGCCAGGGGGCGGACATGGGGCTCGGCCCGGTCGTTGACATAGGTGACGGCCAGCTCGGCCCCCGCGGCGCGGAAGGCGGCGGCGCAGCCATAGGCGATGGAGCTGCTATTGGCGATGCCGACGACGAGGCCGCGCTTGCCGGCCAACGCCGTGGGGGCGAGACCTGCGGGCGGGAGGGGGTGGGGTGCGGTGGCGTTCATGCCCCCTTGTCGCCAAACCGCCCCGCGGGCGCCTTGCGCTGGATCAATCGGCGGCGGTTTCGACGATGGTCTAATTTTCCCGAATCCGGCGGGGCGTCAGTCTTCCGGTCAAGACGGCCGCGCGCCGCAAGCCCCAGGGAGCCGCCCGATGACTGAGCCCCGCCTGACCCGCGCCGAATACGATGCGATGTACGCCCGCTCGCTGAGCGACCCCGAGGGGTTCTGGGGCGAGCAGGGCCGGCGTCTCGATTGGAGCCGGCCCTACACCCAGGTCCGCGACGTGCTCTACAGCGCCGAGGATGTCCGCATCCGCTGGTACGCCGATGGCGAGCTGAACGTCTGCCACAATTGCGTCGACCGCCACCTGCCGAGCCGCGGCGACCAGACGGCGCTGATCTGGGAGGGCGACAGCCCCGATGAGAGCGCCCGCGTCACCTATCGCGAGCTGCACGGCCATGTGGCGCGCCTGGCCAACGTCCTGAAGGCGCACGGCGTGCGCAAGGGCGACCGGGTGACGATCTACCTGCCGATGATCCTCGAGGCCGCCTATGCGATGCTGGCCTGCGCCCGCATCGGCGCCGTGCATTCCGTGGTGTTCGGCGGCTTCTCGCCCGACAGCCTGAAGGACCGCATCCTCGATTGCGGCTCCAAGCTCGTCATCACCGCCGACGAGGGCCTGCGCGGCGGCCGCGCCGTGCCGCTGAAGAGCAATGTCGACGCCGCGCTGCGCTCCTGCCCGGACGTGACCTCGGTCCTGGTCGTCCGGCGCACCGGCGGCGCGGTCGATTGGGTGCCGGGCCGCGACCATTGGGTCCACGAGGCGGTGGCGGCGGTGAGCGACGATTGCCCCTGCGAGCCGATGGGGGCGGAGGATCCGCTGTTCATCCTCTACACCTCCGGCTCGACCGGCAAGCCGAAGGGCGTGCTGCACACCGGCGGCGGCTATCTCGTCTACGCCTCGATGACGCACCGATACGTCTTCGACTACCGCGACGGCGAGGTCTATTGGTGCACGGCCGATGTCGGCTGGATCACCGGCCACAGCTATATCGTCTACGGCCCGCTGGCGAACGGCGCCATCAGCCTGATGTTCGAGGGCGTGCCCAACCATCCCGATGCCGGCCGCTTCTGGCAGGTGATCGACAAGCACCGGGTGAACATCTTCTACACCGCCCCCACCGCCATCCGCTCGCTGATGCGCCTGGGGGAGGAGCCGGTGCGCAAGCACGGCCGCGGCAGCCTGCGCCTGCTCGGCTCGGTCGGCGAGCCGATCAACCCCGAGGCCTGGAACTGGTATCACCGCGTCGTGGGCGACGGGCGCTGCGAGATCGTCGACACCTGGTGGCAGACGGAGACCGGCGGCATCCTCATCACCCCGCTGCCCGGCACCTGGGCGACCAAGCCCGGCTCCGCCACCCTGCCGTTCTTCGGCGTGCGGCCGGTGGTGGTCGACAATGACGGGCGGGAGCTGGATGGCGCCTGCGAGGGCAACCTCTGCATCGCCGAGTCCTGGCCCGGCCAGATGCGCACGGTCTTCGGCGACCACCAGCGCTTCATCCAGACCTATTTCCAGACCTTCCCCGGCAAGTACTTCACCGGCGACGGCTGCCGGCGCGACGCCGACGGCTACTACTGGATCACCGGGCGGGTGGACGACGTGATCAACGTCTCCGGCCACCGCATGGGCACGGCCGAGGTGGAGAGCGCCCTCGTGGCGCATCCGAAGGTGGCCGAGGCGGCGGTGGTGGGCTATCCGCACGACATCAAGGGCCAGGGCATCTACGCCTATGTCACCCTCAACGCCGGCGAGGAGCCGACCGAGGCGCTGCGCAAGGAGCTGGTGGCCTGGGTGCGCAAGGAGATCGGGCCCATCGCCAGCCCCGACGTGATCCAATGGGCGCCGAGCCTGCCCAAGACCCGCTCCGGCAAGATCATGCGCCGCATCCTGCGCAAGATCGCCGCCAACGAATACGACAGCCTCGGCGACACCAGCACGCTGGCCGACCCGTCGGTGGTGCTGCACCTGATCGAGGCGCGCGAGATCCGCGCGGCGGAATAGCCGCGCCCTTGCGCATTGCGGCGCGGCGGGAAGGCGACAATAATCCTCATGTCATAGAAACGACGCATTCCCGAGCCGCCATGCCCCATCAGGTCATCATCGCCGACGATCATCCGCTGGTCCGCGGCGCGCTGCGCCAGGCGGTGGCCCAGGCGCTCGCGGATGCGGCGGTGGTGGAGGCGAGCAGCCTCGACGAGGTGGTCGAAATCCTGACGGCCCAGGGCGAGGACGCGGTCGATCTGCTGCTGCTCGACCTGCACATGCCGGGGATGCAGGGCTTCACCGGCCTCTTCACCGTCCGCGCCCAGTTCCCCGCCGTGCCGGTGGTGGTGGTCTCGGCCAGCGAGGAGCCCTCCACCATGCGCCGCGCGGTGGATTACGGCGCCGCCGGCTTCGTGCCCAAATCGGCGGCCCTGCCGCAGATCGCCCATGCCATCGGCCAGGTGCTGGCCGGCAATGTCTGGCTGCCCGAGGGGGCGGCCCATGCCGCGCCGGACGACAGCGCCGATTTCGCCCGCCGCCTCGCCGCCCTCACGCCGCAGCAGCTCCGCGTGCTGGCGATGCTGACCGAGGGCAAGCTGAACAAGCAGATCGCCTACGAGCTGAGCGTCTCCGAGGCGACGATCAAGGCGCATGTGACGGCGATCCTGCGCAAGCTCGGCGTCAATTCCCGCACCCAGGCGGTGATCGCCGCCGGCAAGCTGGCGATCGAGCCGCCTGTGCCGGCGCTCGACGCGCGCTAACTCCCTCGGGGCACAGCCCCCGAGGATCCCATGCCCGAGGCCAACCGCTTCCACGACGGCGACGAGCGCAGGCTCGACCAGGCCTTCGATTGCTACGGCCATTTCTACAGCTTCGCCTTCCAGGGCCAGATGCTGCGCTGCCGCTCCCTGCTGGAGATCGTGGCGGCCGGCGGGCCGGAGCTGGAGGGGCGCCGCCTCGCCGAGGGGCCGGTCGACGTCCTGGCGGTGATGATGAATCCTGGCACGTCCCGGCCCATGGAGCGCGCCTACCGCGAGGCGGAGGTCGCCGACGCGGCCGAGATGGCGGCGGCCCGGCGGCTGACCCGCACCGTGCCCGACACGACGCAGTACCAGCTCATGCGCCTCGCCCTGGCGCGCGGCTGGCGGCACATCCGCGTGCTGAACCTCTCCGACCTCCGCAACTTCGCCGGCGACGAGGCGATGAAGGAGATCGCCGAGCTGGAGGCGAGCCCCGAGGGCCAGCGGCACAGCATCTTCTCGGAACTGCGGGCGGAGGAGCGGGCGGAGCTGATCCCGGATGCCGCCGGCATCCCCATCGTGCTCGGCTGGGGCAAGCGCCCGGCGCTCAAACCCCTGGCGCGGCGGGCCCTGGCGGCGCTGGAGGGGCGCTGGACGCTCGGCGTCCGCACCACCCGCCGCACCCCGGCCAAGACCCCGCCGGCGCCGGAGCTGTACGAGCATCCCTACCAATACGATCCCGAGCTGCGGGCGGAATGGCGCCGGCAGATGCAGGCGATGCTTGAGCAGGGGCCGGACCACGGGCCGGTGCAGCGGGTGCTGCTGTAGGGCGGGCGGCGCGGCTCCGGCCTCACGCCGGCTCGATCAGGTCCCAGCGATTGCCGAATGGGTCGCGGAAGACGGCGACCTTGCCATAGGCCTCGCGCCGCGGCGCCTCCAGGAACGCGACGCCGGCCGCCAGCATCCGGGCGTGGTCGCGGTCGAAATCGTCGGTGCGCAGGAACAGGAAGACCCGGCCGCCGGCCTGGGCGCCGATGGCGGCGGCCTGGGCCGGCGTCGCCGCCTTGGCGAGCAGCAGCGCCGTCTCGGTCGCGCCCGGCGGGGCGACGCGGACCCAACGCTTGTCGGGGCCGAGCGGGGTGTCCTCCAGCAGCTCGAAGCCCAGGACCCCGACATAGAAGGCGATGGCCGGATCGTAGTCCGGCACCACCAGGGCGACCGCGGCGATGGCCTGCTTCACCGGCGCCCCGCTCAGGCCGCGTCGCGGGCCAGGCCGTCGAGCGGCGGCAGCGCCGCCTCCGGCAGGTCGAGGCCGAAATCGCCCGCCATCAGCAGGCGGAACTCCGATTCCGTGGCGATGCGCCGGACCGCCACCCGGTCGCCCTCGCGGATCGTCAGCTCCGCATCGGTCAGGTTCAGCCGGCGGGCGCGGCCGGGCAGGCTGGCGATGCGGCGGGCGCGGAAGGGCGAGGCGGGGTGGGTGGCGGTGAACCAGTTCGCCACCTCGATGTCGAGCGGGCGGAAATGGGCGAGGTCGAACCAGTAGAGCGACAGCCAGCCCCCGTCGCGCCACACCTCCATCTCGTAGCCCTCGTCGAAGGAGGGGCGGATGCGGTAGCGGCCGTCGATGGCGTCGTGCTCGCGGCCGGGCTCGAAGGGCACCGGCTCGACCAGGCCGTGCCCGCCGAAGCCGACATCGGCGATCCAGCGCCGCCCGCCGGCCTCCACCAGGGTCAGCAGATGGGTGCGCGGGCGGATGCCCGGCAGGTTGAAGGTCACGCAGCCCAGCAGCGGCCGGACGGCGAAGCCCAGCCCGGCCAGCACGGCGCGCAGCAGGCTGTTGTGCTCGAAGCAATAGCCGCCGCGCCGCCGGTCCAGCATCTTGGCCGCCAGGGCCTCGGGATCGAGCGAGGGCGGCCGGCCGAGCAGCACGTCGAAATTCTCGAAGGGGATGGTCTCGGCATGGGCGCGGTGCAGCGCCACGAGGGTGGCGGCATCGGCGGCGAGGGGGCCGTCCAGGCCGAGGCGGGCGCGGGCGCGGTCGATCAGGCTCATGGCGCGGACTCCGGTTGCTCCGCGCTGCCATAGCGCGCGCCGGCGCCGCCGTCCATCCTCCCCGTCCGCGCCGCGCGCCCCGGCCGGGGCGGCGCCCGGCGGGCGTCGAGCAGGCGCTTCAGCCGCCGCACCTCCCGCTCCAGCCGGGCATTCTCCGCCTGGAGCTGCCGAATGCGCGAGGCGGCGGCCTGGAGCGGGTCGTGGAACGGGTCCACCCGCCGGATCGTCACCACCCGCGGCTCCCGCCCGGCCGCCGCGGCGGGCTGGAGGATCTGGCCCCAGCTCTCCCCCGAGGCCTGCTGCAGGCGGTGGGCGGCGCGGGCGGCGCTGTCGCGCTCGCCTGCATGGTCCGAGCCGAGCATGCCGAGAACCCGCACCAGCTTGACCAGATCGCCCCTCCGCATGGCCGTCCCTCCCCTGGTTGCCGGGCCGAGGCTAGGGGGCGCCCGGCCGTCCGGCGAAATGCCGTTTCGGCACGGCAGGGCTTCCGCGCCCCGCCTTGCCGGAAGGGCCCCGGTCCGGTATGGTCTCAGCATGGAAAAGGCGCCCGGCGGGGCGCCTTTCCTGTTTCCGGCCCGGCCGCCGGAAGTGCCTGGACGGCGCCCCGGCCCATCCGCTAGCGTCGCGCCGCAGGCTTTCTGGAGGCGACGATGGATCGGGTTGGCGGGATGCGGGCGGAGCGGGCGGCCTATTGGGCGGAGGCGCTGACCGCCATCCCCAGCGTGACCGGCACCGCCGACGAGGCCGCCTTCGCCGAGGCCTTCGCCGCCCTGCTGCGCCAAAGCCCGGCCTTCGCCGGACGGCCCGACGATGTCTGGACCCTGCCGGTGCCGGACGGCCGCCATCCGCGCGCCTGCGTCTGCGCCCTCGTGCGCGGGCGGGGGCCCCGCACCGTCGTGCTGACCGGCCATTTCGACACGGTGACGGTCGAGGACTATGCCGACCTGAAGCCGCTCGCCACCCAGCCCGGCCCGCTGCGCGACGCCCTTCTGGCGCGGCTGCGGCGCAGCGCCGTCTCGGCGGCGGAGAAGCGGGCGCTGGCCGATCTGGAAGGCGGCGACTTCATGCCCGGCCGCGGCCTGCTCGACATGAAGGGGGGTCTTGCCGCCGGCTTGGCGGTGCTCGAGGATTTCGCCGCGCGGCCGGAGCGCGTGGGCAACCTGCTGTTCGTCGGCGTGCCGGACGAGGAGGTGAACTCCGCCGGCGCCCGCGCCGCCGCCCGCGCCCTGCCGGCCCTGGCGGCGCGGCTCGGCCTGTCGCTGGAGGCCGCCATCAACCTCGACGCCATCGCCGATGACGGCGACGGGTCGGAGGGCCGGGCGGTGGCGCTCGGCACCGTCGGCAAGCTGCTGCCCAGCGCCCTGGTGGTGGGGCGGCCGGCCCATGCCTCCTACACCTTCCGCGGCCTCGGGGCCGCTGCCCTGGCGGGCGCCGTCGCCGCGGCGATGGAATGGGCGCCGGAGCTGACCGAGCGCACCGACGACGAGGTCGGGGCCGGCCCGACCCTGCTCGGCATGAAGGACGGCAAGACCGCCTATGACGTGACCATGCCCGACCGTGTGTGGATGTATTGGAACGTCGCGCTGCACCGCAACGGCCCCGCCGCCGTGCTCGACACCGCCACCGCCCTGATCCGCCGCGCCGTCGACGATCTGGTGGCGACGCTCCGCCGCCGCCATGCCCAATCCCTGGGCGGCGACGGCGCCGCCGTGCCGGATGTCGAGGTCACGACCTTCGCCGCGCTCCGCCGGGAGGCGGAATCCCGCGACCCCGCCGCGGCCGCGGCCATCGCCGCCTACGCGCGGGAGGTGGCGGAGCGCGGGCTCGACCTGCCGGAGCAGTGCCGGCTCGTGACCGAGCGCGTCTGGGCGCTGAGCGGCCGCACCATGCCGGCGGTGGTGCTGGGCTTCGCCTCGATGCCCTATCTGCCGACCCAGCTCGGCGACGATCCCGCCGCCCAGCGCCTCGCCGCCGCCACGCGGGCGGCGGTGGAGGCCGTGGCGGCGCGGCACGGCACCGGCATCAAGACCATCCGCTACTTCGCCGGCATCTCGGATATGAGCTTCCTCGGCCAGGGCGACGAGGCGGCGGTGCCGGTGATCGGCACCAACACCCCCGCCTGGGGCGCCGGCCTGCCCTGGCCCGAGGGGCGGGCGCTCGGCGGCGTGCCGATCGTCAATGCCGGCCCCTGGGGGCGGGACTACCACACCCCGCTGGAGCGGCTGCACACGCCCTACGGCTACACCATCCTGCCGGACCTCGTGGCCGCCATCGCCGATGGCGTGCTGGAGGGCTGACCGCCCGGAGAGACGGCGGTAGCGCGGCGACCGGGCTCAGCGTTGTCGGCTGCGGCCCGTCGCCAGGGCCGGTCGACATCCACATCCGCCCGCGCGGCCTTAGGGCTCAGCGGCCGAGCAGCCCCGATGCGTCCGGCACGGCCCCGCCAAGGTCGCTTCCACCCGGCAGGCTGCCCCCTCTGGGCAGCTCGCCGCCCCCGGGCAGGCCGCTACCACCCGGCAGGTCTCCGCCTCCGGGCATGCCGCCCGCGCTGCCGGCCGGCGAGTCGCCGATCCCGCCGGGAGATCCGCCTGGGGCGCCGCCGCCTGCCTCCCCGCCCGACAGGCCCTCGGTGGCCGTGCCAAGCCCGCCCGGTGCCGAAACGTCGGGAACGCGGACATCCGGGAGGGAGGGAGCATCCAGCGCCGTCCCGGCCGCCCGCACGGATTCGACCGCCAGGGCGCCGGCGGCATCGACCGTCGCCTCGACGACGATCCGGCCGTCCTGCCCGACCGTCGTGGCCGGAAGGCGGATGTCGCTGCCCGGCAGCCGGGCCGCATCGCCGTCGCGGACGGCGAGGCCCTCGATGGAGAGCCGGTCGTAGCGGCGGCCGAAGGGCGTGGCGGGCTCCGGCGTCAGCGTCTGGACCTGTAGGCCGCCTCCGCTCGGCAAGCCCACGGCCAGGACCTCGCCCGGTACCGGGGTGCCAAGCAGCCCGACGAGCGCCAGCCCCCCGATCCGCGCCGAGCCGTCGGCCGCCAGGGTCAGGCGGCCGCGCACCAGGGCCGGCGCGCCGTCGGGCGCCGCGGCGATGCGCGAGGCCGCGATGGTGCCATCCGCCATCCGCAGGCCGCTGACGGCGACCCGCATGCCGGGGGCGGGCAGGGCGGCGCCGGCCGGCGGCCGCACCGCCTGGCCGAGGACGCGCAGGCTGGGGCCGCGAAGATCGACCGCCTCGACCGGGCCCACCACGGCATGCGCGATCTCGATGCGCTCGGCGGTCGGGTTCCGGCCGGTGCCGCGCGCGGCGATGCGCACGACTTGGCCGATGGCCAGCGCATCGGGTGCGGCGGGGCGGCCATCGATGGCGACGGGGGTGGCGGGGCCGTATTCGACCTTCAGCCCGTTGACCCAGATGCTGCCGAACCCGGTGATCGTGCCGACGATGCCCGTGCCGCCGATGCCGCGGTCGTCGCCCGGCTCGCCGCTGAGCCCGGTGCCGCCGAGCCCGCGATCCGCCACCTGCCGCGGCTCGGGCATGCAGCCCAGCAGGGCCAGCGCCGTGCCGAAGGCCAGCAGCAGGGCGCGCCGCGCCAGGCGCGGCCGTTGGGATGGGGCGCTCATGGCTCGTCCTCCTCGGCGGCGCGGCCGGCGGCCGCCCGCGTGGCCGCGTCGTCGGCGCGTTCGGCCGCTTCGTCGGCGCGATAGACATAGGTGCCGAAGGCGATGCGGTGCGTCGCCTCCGGCGCCCCCTCATCGGCATCGGCGAGGCGCAGCGCCTCGGCGTTGACGGCGGTCAGGGCCCGCATCGCCCAGTCGCGCGACAGGGCGGCCAGGGCCTCGACCGATTCCGGCCTCAGGCGGTCGTAATAGACGGCGCGCTCCAGCAGGGGCGGCGCCCCGCCCAGAAGGTTGTGGGTGCTGGCGGCGATGTGGTCGCGCAGATTGCGGCCGAAATAATAGGCGAGGTCGTCGAAGCTGCTGTTCGGCACGAAGGCCGAAGCGCTCAGATGCACCCGGTCGGCGCCGTCCAGCGTGGCGATGCCCTGGCGCAGCCACTCGTCCAGCACGGCGCGGGGCCGGATGTCCTTGCTCACGCCCTGGACCAGGGCCTCGAAGGAGGGGCCGCCCTCCGTCGGCAGGCGCGGCAGCGGCAGCGGCCGCCCTTCGCCATCGCAGAGCCCGGGCGTGCCGAGCCAGACGCCGATCAGCCGCGCCCCGATCGAGGTGGCGGAGGGCGGTGCCTCCCCGGCGGGCGGCTCGGCGAGCAGGCGCTTCACATCCTTGCGGTGGACCCCGGTCATCACGCTCAGGCGGCTCTGATTGGGGCCGCGCCCATCCGGATCCCGCAGGCCGGACGCCACCTCGACATAGATGGACTTCAGGAACTCCGCGAGCTGCGGCTGGGTGATCCCCAGGGCGATCAGCCCGCGCACTAGGGGCCGGAGCAGCATGGCCAGCGCCCGCCACAGCGCGGCGGGCGGGGTGGAGGGCGGGCTGCTGGTCTCGCTCGGCATGGTGCGGGCTCGCGGATCGGCCGGGGTTCGGCGCCTCCATCCATATAGGGCGTGGGAAAAGAACCCACAAGCTCACTTTTCCCCTTGACGTGGGAAATCGTCACACACATCTTGGTCTCAAGCGTGGGAAAAAATCACACGCTCCGACGACCCGCCGCCGATAGCGGCACACCACGGAGAGACAGATGCGCGTCACCCAGATCACCACCTTCGCCCGCGGCCTCACCCTGACCGGCGCGACCGCCCTGACGGCGCTCCTGGTCGCCCATGCGGCGCCGGCCGCCGCCCTCGGCCTGGACGGCGTGGCGGATAAGGTCGGCGGCGCCGTCGAGGGCGCGGCCCGCGGCGAGGTCGGCGGCGGCGTCGAGGCCGGGCGCGATGGCGTCGAGGCCTCGGGGCGCGGCTCCGCCTCGGCGAGCGGCGAGGCCAAGGGCGGCGGGGTCTCGGGCGAGGGCAAGGGCGGCGCGTCGGCCGAGGCCGATGCCCGCGGCAAGGTGGAGGCCGAGGCGAAGGCCGCCGATCGCGGCACCGCCGGGCTCGACCTCTCCGGCCGCGGCGTGGCCGTGCAGACGGGCCGGGCCGCCGTCGATGCCGCCGAGCTGGCTGCCAAGGCCAAGGCCTCCGCGCAGGCCGCCGTGTCGGCCGGGCTGCAGGCCGAAGCCGACGCCAAGGCGAAGGGCGCCGTCGCGGCCAGCCTGGTGGGCAAGGCCGTCGTCAGCGCCGAGGGGCGGGTGGTGGGCACGGTTCGGGACGTCGTCGCCGCCCGGATCGCCGGGGCCGAGTCCCAGGTGCTGATCGAGGCCGGCCGCGCCGTCGAACTGGGCCGGGTCTTCGTCGCGGTGCCGCAGAGCAAGGTCAGCTACCGCGCCGATGTCGACGTCGCGGTGCTGGGCATGTCCGAGGTGCAGTTCCTCGACACCATCGGCACGGCGCTGAAGGCCCAGGCCGACGCCAAGGCGAAGAGCGCGATCACGGTCGCCGTCACCCCCTGACGGGCAGGTCGAAGGGGCCCCGCACCGCGCCCGGCGGTGCGGGGCCCCGCCGTTTCAGCCCCAGCGCTCGAACAGCTCTTCGACCAGCCGCAGCGGCGCGCCTAGCCGCTGGGGCTGCTGCGCCGAGTCCTGGATGATCTCCACCAGGGC
>Ga0196963_10000717_pt1 | contig 26608 bp, 46 predicted proteins | sample S1_5metaG_FD_148600 | JGI IMG/M metagenome (GOLD analysis project Ga0196963, IMG submission 148600) | Soil microbial communities from Anza Borrego desert, Southern California, United States - S1_5 | ecosystem: Environmental > Terrestrial > Soil > Desert | place: USA: California | collected...
TGAGAGATATAGCATCGCATACCAAGCAGAAAATGCCCCGTCATCGGTCGGATGTCGTCCTTCCGGCCGCAGCCGCACGAGTTCAGGATTTTTCGATGGAATATCAGTGGTTTAGCTGAGTCCTCCGGGTGTCGCGCCTGAGACCGGCCGGCGCCGCGGACCAGCTTGCATATCGCGGTGAAGCCCAGGTTTTCCGCCGGTTTCAACGCCCATGGCGCGGATCCGGGCCAGCCGATTATCAGTCCTATGCCCGTTTCCATCCGACCGGTTTACGAACGACATCTTTCTGGAAAACGCGCGCTTGCACCAGTCTTGTGTCCGTGATATTCCATATGCATCGGCCAAGAGCTGAAGTCCGGTAGAGCCTGGAGATCACGAGGATGAAGCGGAGCGAGATGGTGGTCGGCCAGACCTACGAGGGCGGCCGCGGCAAGAGGCAAACCCACCGCAAGATCGTGTGGCACTATCCGCCCACCGGCTGCTACGGCGAGGAGTTTCTGGTGGAGGAGGAGAACGGGACTAGGGTCCGCGTCTCCTGCGACAGCTTCTCCCGCTGGGCCAAGCGCGCGGTCGCCTCGACCGAGCCTGCTGCCGTCACGAAGACCTAGCCACAGCCATGCTCTCCTCGATCCCCTTCCTGGTCGTCATGCCGATCCTGGTGCTCCTCATGGGGCTCTGCTTCGCGGGTCTGGTCTTCGTGATCGCCCGCGAGCAGGAGGAGATCGATGCCATTCTCGAGGAATGGCGCCAGGATCTCCGCAAGTACGACACCCGCCAGCGCGACGGGCAACTGAAGGGACGAGCCGCGCCATGACAGATGACGCGAGGCTTGAGAAGCTGGAACGGCTTCTTGCGATGAAATCCAAGTCTGCTGCTCGCGCGCTTGCAAATTTGGCGCTGGCGAACCTTGAGATTGTGAACCTGCGTCACGCGCTTTCACAGGCCGTTCCTCTTCTGCGGGAGCAGGCCGGATGTTGCGCAGATAACGACTTCATCGACCGCCTCGACGCTCTTTCGAGAGCCGAAACCAGAACCGTGAAAGACACGTAGAACAAGGGACGAGCCGCGCCATGACCAACCCCGTCCAGGCCGCCATCGCGGAGGCCACCGCCGCCATCACCCGTAACCATGGCTGGAGCGGCGCCGACCGCGCGGCGCCGGAGATCGCCGGGGCCATTCGAAAGGCGCTGGAGCCCCTCATGGCGGCCCTCGGCCCGCTCGTGCAGGAGGAGCTGGACGTCCCCTCCGCCAGCGGCCTGACCGGCCCGACGCCGGCGGAGGCCCGGGCGGTGCGCGAGGCTTTCCTGCAGCTCCGCCAGGGTCTGGCCGACGCCTGATCTCTCCGGAAAGGAATATCCGATGCTGTACTGGGCCATGATCTTCTTCGCCGTCACCGTGGCGGCCGGCGTGCTCGGTTTCGGTGGTGTCGCCAGCGCCGTCATCGAGCTCGCGCAGATCCTCTTCTTCGTCTTCCTCGTCCTGTTCGTCGCCTGCCTCATGGTGGGTCTGGTGAAGCAGCGATGATCTTGCCGGCCCCTTTCTATCCGCACCCCGCCGACGTCCCGTTCCATGACGGCCGCGAGGGCCCCATGCTCACCGACTATCGCGGCGCGCTGAAGAAGCCCGTGCTGCTGTGCCGGGGCTGCGTGCATCTGCGGGTCCGCGACGCCCACTACTTCTACTGTCGCGCCCAGGGCGACCAGGCCAAGCCGGACTGGCAGAGCGGGGACTGGGACTGGTGGTTTAAGGGCGGCTGCAAGCGCCTCGGGAGCGGCCCGCGCCCCGATGCCGGCTGCCCTTTCCTGCCGGAGGGCGTCAGCCTCGCGTGAAGCGGCTCGTCCATCGATGCGCTGAGAATGGATTCGCAGTTGCTCGACAACTCGCGTCTGTTGTATCTTGGATGCGTCTTGGATTTGACGCCATCCGCCCATCAGCCGCAGTCGAGACCATGTCCCAGCGATTCGGTACCTACATCGCCTCCCGTGCCTCCCTGCCCGAGCGCTCCGCCCGCTGGCGCCGGCTGCGCGACGAGGAGGGTTACGTCCTCACCAGCAGCTGGATCGACGAGGCCGGCGAAGGAGAGACCGCCGACTTCGGCGAGCTGTGGGTGCGTATCGCCGCCGAGGTGGCGCGCTCCGAGCGCCTGGTGATCTACGCCGAGCCGGGCGATTTCCCGCTGAAGGGCGCCTTCGTCGAGATCGGCATGGCGCTGATGACGGGCATTCCGATCTACGTCGTTCTTCCCGGCGTGAAGCTGGAGGATCGCTCCTGCAGGCCGATCGGCTCCTGGATCAAGCATCCGCTGGTCCGCTACGTCGGCGAGGACCTGTACAAGGCGCTGGAGGGCGCTCACCGCATCGCCGGGAAGAGCACTCGCCTTTCCAGCGGTCTGCTGGCGGGCGGCCGGCCCCGCGTCACCGGCCCGATCTCCATCGAGGATCCCCCCGAGCTGGTGGCCGAACCCTATTCGGAGCGGAACGTGCTGCAGGAACTCATGGGGAAGACGCGATGACCGAGGAGAGCGACCGCCAGGCCCGGGTAGCCAAGGCCCTGGAGACCCTGCGCGGCAGCAGCGAGGATCACGGGCCGGACCTCTCCGCCGAGGTTCTGCTGAAGGGGCGTCGCAGCAACGAGCCGGAGGCGCTGCAGCCCTACGACGGCCGCGGCAAGACCGGAGGCTCGCCGTTCGGGCGCCACCCGGGCAGGTCCCCCCGGTCGTTCCGGTTCTGAGGAAGAGATCATGAAAGCCATCCGACGCAAAAAGCCGCCGCCGCCCCTCCGGATCATCGATATCGGCCGCGCCTCTTGCGGCCTGGTCGATCCAGCCGACGCGGTCGCCCTGACCGAGGCCCGCGACGCCGAGCCCGCCCGTGGCGCCCGCGCCCCTCTGGGTCCCTGTGCCAAGACCACCGTGACCTGCACCATCGTCGTCGAGAATGGCGTCGGCGGCGCCCGGACCTACTACGTCGGCCAGAATGTCTGCCGCAGCCCACAGGTCCGCTGCCCGCGCGAGCCGGGCGAGGGCTACGAGAAGTGCGCGAGCATCTGCGACCAGGTCGGCCACGCCGAAGCGGTCGCCGCCAGCCTGGTGACCGGCCAGGAGGCAGCGGGCGGCGTGGCCTACGTCACCGGACATACGTATGCCTGCGACAGTTGCAAGGCAGCCCTTGCGGCGGTCGGCGTCACCGAAGTGGTCATCGGACCGCCCCCCGACCACATTCTGCCCGGCGACACCCTGGTCACCCTAGACCGCAACAGCAATCGGCTGGTGCTGCTGCCGAGGGCGCAGGACCATAGTGTCGAGGACACCCTGAAGCAGGCCCGGGAGCAGGCCGAGGGCGATGCGGGCCAGGACGTGATCGTTCTCGCCGACAGCCGCCTGCAGGACCAGCGGATGCTGCTGTCCACGCAACAGGGCGGGCTGACCAGCCACCCTGCCGGCCGCGGCGACATCCTGATCGCGGGCGGTCTCTCCACCCGCGACCTGGGCCGGGCCTTCGCCGACATCGTGGTCGAGAAGATCCCCCGGATCGAGGCTGAGGACGAGCACCGTCCCGGCCGTCAGGCCGGCAAGCCCATCGAGAAGCGGCGCTGGGGCCGTCCCCGCCGCGCCTTCCGGATCTGAGGTCCCCATGCCCACGCCCCGCCGCGCGCCGCGCGACATCGGTCTCTGCCTTCTGGTCCCCCAGGTGCGCGCCCTGCTGGACGGCGAGAAGCTGCAGCACCGGATCCCGCTCGATCCGCAACCCGGCGATCACTACCGGGATGGCTGGTACCCGGACCGCTACGACAGGGGCTCGCACTGGTGCATGTGGGGTGCGGCCGGCACGCCGCAGGTCAACAAGATGGGCATGGACCTGAAGGTCCCCTTCGAGATCGGCGACCGGGCCTGGGTGAAGGAGCCCTTCGGCTTCGTGCCGCAGCCCTCACCCGCGGCCGCCACCATGTTCGACGACCACCGCTCGACCGTCGGCGCCGCCGGCATGATCGGGCCGGACCGGATCTCTGGCATCACCTGGAAGGCGCACTGGAACGACGGTTCGCAGGACTATAAGTGGCGCTCGCCGGCCGTGATGCCGAAATGGGCGTCCCGCCTGACGCTGCTGGTCACCGACATCCGGATCGAGCGCCTGCACGCGATGGGCGAGGAGGAGGCGGTTGCCGAGGGCACCCGCGAGCCCAGCTGGCGCAGCATGGGCGGCGCCCTGGCGCAGGCGGCGATGAGTGAGGCGCAGGTCTTCCGCCGGATCTGGGACTTTCAGTACGGCAACGGGCCGGCGGCCTGGAACGAGAACCCGTGGGTGATGCGCCTGGATTTCGAGGTGCATCACCGCAACGTGGAGCTGGCGAAGGCCGCCGGCCTGAACAATGCCGCGGCCGCCCAGGCGGCCTGAGGAGACATTCATGGCGCAACTGCTCAGCATTCCGTCGAGGAAGCCGGCATCTGACGGCACGGACAAGAGGACGGTGGAGATATTCACCGGCCCGGCGAGCGCCAATCGGGCCGGATTCATCAGGACCCTCTACGCCCTCGACCATTTCCACGACCGCGGCATTCCCTACCGGTTCCGCGGCGTTCCGGGCGTCTCCTACGCCGTCGAACGACTGGAAGCCCTGGAGGTGGAGCCGCGGGCCGGTGCCGCTGATGCCACCGGCATCATGGCGAAGCTGGCGGCAGGGCTGCCGGTGCAGGTGACCTGGACGCCGATGCGTGGCTATCTGGAGGAGCCCCCGGACTTCGAGCCGGTGTCGCCGTAGGACCGGCCGTCGAAGCCATGGCGATGGGCCTGTCCCCTGACACGTCCCCGGTCGCCAGCCGCACCGTTCCGCTGATCTGGTCGGCTGCATCCGCCTCGACTTCGACCTGCTCAACCCGGCGCCTTTCGCGCTACCGGCCGTCGACGCCTCCTATGAGGCCCTTCTGGCCTACCGCATGCCAGGATTGCCGCCGGCGACCCACTGGAACCCCTTTCCCGAAAGGACTGACCATGACCCCCCATGGATACATCGGAACCGGTCCGACGGACCGCTCCATCGCCTGGCTCTCCGGAAGGGAATTGGGCGCTACCGTCGCGATGAACATCATCGCGACGCCGGTCCTGCTGGCACTCGCCAAGTTCGGCGGCGAGATGGGCATGACGGACTTCTGGCGGGAGATGACCTTATTCGGCGCCATCTACTGTGCGGCCGCCGTCTCCTTCGACCGGCTCTGCTGGTACATCGTGGCGAGTGAATGGAAGGAGGGCCGCTCCTGCAGCCAGGACGACAACACCTGGGGTCTCGCCCGCCTCTTAAACGTCTTACCATGGTGGGTGGCCATGATGGCGGCCATGGCGACCGTCACCGTCTACCTTTTCAACGCTGCCAAGGCCGGACTCGGCATCGGTTGATCGGATCAGACGCGCAAACTCCGTCCTTCAGGGCGGAGGCAGCGGCCGTCTTTCCTCACCCGCTTCAACTTCCCCTTCTCCCGTCACACTCTCCGGCCAACTTCCTGCTCATGCTATCCATCGTCCCCGGCGGCAGCCTCATGCCGGCAACCGGCGGTGCCATCATCCGCCGTCGGGCCGTCCGGTACCGGCTCTAACGGGCGGCCTCCCCTGGCACTTGGCACCAATTCGACGCCGACCTTCAGCCAGCCGGAGCGGCCTTGTGTCTTGTGTCTGTGATATACTAATCGCTTGACTGCGCACTTGTGGTGCGTCATGCTTCCCATCGTCCCCCACGGGGAGAAGCAGGCAAGCATTCCTACAAGGAAGTGGACCATGAACGTCAACGGCATCGAGATCACCCAGGCGCAGATCGACGGCGCCATCGCCTTCATGCGCAAGGGTCCGTTCAAGGCCGCCGACCTGGTCAAGGAGATGGAGCGCCTGGGCGTGCCGGCCGAGAAGGACGCCGCCTACCGGGGCGCGGACCGGCTGATCCAGCAGCAGCGCAAGCGGGGCAACATCACAGTCGACCGCTACACCCGCTCGTGGACCTGGTGCGGCGCCGCCGGCTGAGGGGACTGCCTCATGTTCCGGCTGTTCATCCCCGCCATCGGAACCCGCCTCTTCCTGGCGGAGCCCTGGACTTTCCAGCTGCACCGGGAGCACCGCAACGACAGCCTGATGGCACTTGTGGCCCCGCACCATGACCTGGTCTATGAGGAGGAGGTCTACGAGGCCCAGGTCGAGAGCTACCGCAGGACGTGCGAGAACTTCGAGGTCCTCGGCGACATCCCGGCCCGGCAGGAGCACCGCTTCGGCCACGTCGAAACCGTCGGCCCCTTCAAGAAGATCCGCTACACCACCCGGCAATATCCAAAGCAGGTCATGGTCACCCTTGCCGCCGGCACCGAGCTGGTCGTGGAGCGGATCTACATCCGCCAGGGCGCCGAGGGCTTCGACAGCGTGACCTTCCGGATCGGCAACAGCGACGACCCGCGCTTCACCAAGGAGAAGCAGGCCGAGGCACGCCTCAAGAAGGGCGGGAAGATCCGCTTCTGGGTCGGCCTGCACGACGCCAACGAGATCGTGGCGATCAGTCCACCCATGGAGTTGGCCTATGCGGTGGGTCATAGGTTCCGGTACGAATATGGCTGGGGCGACACCGGCTACGAGGTCGAGATCATCGAGGTCGATGCCCGCCGGCGCACGCCCTACAAGGCCAAGGGCATGAACCCGCATGGCCATCCCTACAGCGAGGATGAACAGTGGGTCAGCGAGCGGCAGCTCAAGGCCATGACGCCGCTGCCCGCCGCGGCCGTGGCCGCCTGAAGCACCCCTCCCAGCAGCTTGTGAATTCCCAAAGCAAGCCATCCGGCTGAACCAGGACCAGACCATGCCCCAGATCTTCATTCCGCAGCTCGACACCGAGATGGTCCTGGATCAGCCCTGGCGCTTCACGCTGGAGAACGAGCACCGGAACCGGGCCATGCTGGAGGTTGTCGCCGAGAAGCAGCTGATTCCGACCCAGGAGCTCATCTATCGGTCCGATCTCGATCGGTACCAGCGTAACGAGCAGAACGTCGTGGTCCTGGAGGACCTGGAGCCCGGTGCCTGGTACGGCAGGTTGAAGGTCGCCTATAGCAAGTACGACTATCCCGATGAAACCGACGTCACGCTGCCAGCGGGAAGCCGCCTGGTGGTGGACCGGATCTACATCCGCCAGAACGCCGAGGGTTTTGACAGCGTGACCTTCCGCCTCCTGGACTGCCCCGACCAGCGCTTCCAGGCGCAGGGCAAGGCAAAGCCCTTCGGGAAGAAGGGCATCCGCTTCTGGGCGCAGCTCCTCGACGTCAACCACATGTCGGTGACCCCGATGCCGCGGCCGGCGCCGACCTACGCCTCTGGCCAGACGCTGCTCGTCCAGATGGCGAGCTACGAGGTTCCGCGCGAGGCGGAGATCCTGGAGGTCGATCCGGACCGGGCTGCGCCCTACCGCATCCGCTACATCCACTCCTACCGCGGCCTCACCACCGCATGGGTGTCGGAGAAGAAGCTGCGGCCCATGGCAGGCCAGGCAGGCTGATCCAAACGGAGCGCCTCCGGACGACGCTCTTAAATTGCGTCTGTGATATCCCGCATGTTGACATGATGGGCGCTGCGCGGCATTCTGAGGACATGTTCCGGGGCCACTCAAGGCTACGGATTGTGAATTCCCAAACCATCCGCGGAGCCGCTTCATGAGCATCACCCCTGACGCCATCGGCCCCGGCGATCTGCATGCCGCCCAGCAGGCCCGCATCGACGCGATCAAGGCGGCGATGCGGGCCTCCGTCGACTACGAGCGCGGCAAGGATCCTGCGGTCCGCGCCTTGATCCTTCGGGAGAGGGCCGAGATGGAGGCCGCCGAGAAGGCCCGGCTGGCGGGGATCAAGACCTCGCCCTGGCTGGCGGGCAACGAGATGGGCTCCGCGGTCGTCTGCAACATGGTGATCCTTGCCGCCCTGATCCTTGCTGCCGTCTTCGGTGGTTATCTCGGCGCAGATGAGGCTACGCGCCTCTCGATGGTACCCGGCACCGTGATAGCCGGTGGCGCGCTTGCCGCCGATCTCATCGCGTGGCGCGCCATGGTGGGCTACGAGCGCGGCGTCGACGACGGCGATGCGGCGGATCGCCTGTGGACAGGCGCCCGCTGGATGAACTGCATCTCCGTCGTCGCCAGCCTCCTGCTCATCTTCCAGCTCGCGACGCGAGGCTAGTTGCCCGGCACCGACCAAGCGGGTTTTCCGCTTTCGATCCCAATCCCTGTATAAGGAGGCACCCATGCCCCGCCGCACCAAGAACCAGGACATCCTCGCCGTCGAGACCGCCATCGAGCAGCATGTGGCCGCCCGGGTGCGCCTGCGCCGCGGCCTGCTTGGCATGAGCCAGTCTGACCTCGCCCGCCGGCTCGGCATCACCTTCCAGCAGGTGCAGAAGTACGAGCAGGCGACGAACCGCATCTCCATTGGCAAGCTGGTCCAGATCGCCCAGGTGCTCGATGTGCCGATCACCTTCTTCTTCGACGGCATCGACGTACCCGGCATCCGTGATCCCAGCGCCCTGGTGCAGCCTGTCGATCCGGAGAGCCCCGGAGTCCTCGGCCGACGGGAGCTGGAGCTGGTGCGTGCCTGGCGCGCCACTCCTCCTGTGGTGGCCGACGCCTTTTCGACCCTGCTGCGTGTCGTCTCCAGGGAAGGCGCCGCGGAGGCGGACGCGACATGAGGAGGGGAGATCTCACCATCGAGCGCGCCCGCGACGTCGGCGGCCGCCTGGTGCTGGCCTATTTCGCGGTCGTGGAGGGCGTCGGGGAGGTGCCCTGCCTGCAGGACATCACCCTGACCGAGGCGGTCGCGTCCATGGAGATCCTGGCCGGCGCGCCCGGTGTGCCAGGGCCGGACGGCATCAAGCACGCCATCCACCTCGATGACGCCTCGCTCACCCGCATCGCTCACCTGCTGCAGGGCTGAATCCATGGATATCGAAACCCGCCGCGTCCTCACCGTCCGCGGCCGGCCCGTTCTCGTCGAGAACAAGGGCGCCAGCGCCGTGGAGTGGCCAGGCTATTTCCCGATCTCGCAGAGCGGATACCGTTCGCTGCTCAGCGCTACCCTGCGCCCCTCGCTGGAGATCGCCCTGGAGGAGATCGCCGTCGAAAACGACCAGGACCGCGCCAAGGCACTGAGGCGGGTCAACAGGGCCGCGAGGATGCCCGCCGGCACACCGGTCGAGCGCGCCGACAAGCTCAGCTCGCTGGTGGCGGCCGTGGACGTGGCCTTCCAGCACGCCTTCCTGGCGCCGCAGCCCGATCAGGTGAAGCTCCTGGCGGCCATCGCCAAGGCCCAGCCGTTCCTGGACGGGCTGGATGCAGCTGACGTGGCGCTTCAGGGAGCCCGAACCCCGGAGAACAACGCCACCTGGATCCGTGACTATGGCCGCCTGACCTGGCTGGTGGCAGTCGAGCTGAAGCGGCTTTGCGATCCGTCATACCAGGAGGGTTCCTGGCATACGCTTGTCATGGGCGTGCCGGAGAAGTTCCGCACCGACATCCCTCTCATCGTCCGACGGGCATTCGGCCTGACCGGCAAATCCGCCACCGACGCCGGGGTTGTCGACGCCCTGCTGGGAGAGCCCTCATGATCTGCGACCTGCTCACCGAGATGCCCGCCGCCGGCGCCCATGACCCGGGCGGTCGTGCTTTCCCACTGGCGCCGGATGTCCGCGGCTTCGCCGTCTTCGGCGGCCAGGACGACTGCTACCGGTACATGCTGGAGCGGCGCTGGCGTGAGGGCGGACTGGCCGCCCTCTTCGTGATGATGAACCCCAGTCGGGCGGACCCGATGGTCGACGACCAGACCATCAAGGGCGTCACCCGCAAGGTCCGCAGCTGGGAGCGCCGCGGTATTCCGCACGCCTTCGGCCGCCTCTACATCGCCAACACCTTCGCCTACCGCTGCAAGGACCAGGCGCGGCTGGCCGAGGTCGCTGACCCGATCGGGCCCGAGAATGATGCCTGGATCCTGAAGCTGGCAGCCGAGTCCGACATTATCGTCTTCGGCTACGGCAAGCCCAAGATCCCGGCGCTGCGCGACCGCGGCCCGGCGGTCGGCCGCATGCTCGTCGAGCACGGCTTCCAGGAGAAGATGCACGCGATGGAGATCCTGCCGGACGGCACGCCAAGACACCCGCTCTACATCAAGGATGCGAAGCAGCCGGAGATCTGGCTGCCGCCAGGACTGAAGAGGGCTGCGTGATGGGTATGACCAGGGAGGAGCGCGAGAAGTGGCAGCGCCACCCCCAGTTCAAGGCGGTGGAGGAGCTGCTGCGCTACCCGATGGCGCATTTCACCCCCATGGCCGAGGCCGGGCTGTGCACTTGGTACCTCAAGGTGAACGGAACCCTGAAATGAGCAGGAATCCAGCCACTGAACGACGGCTCGGTATCTTCGGCCATGCCAAGAACCCCGCCGAGGACTATCTGGCCGAGGTGCGACGCATCGAGGCTCTGGCGTCCGAAGTCCGCCTCGGGCGAGGCGACGGCGTCGCCCTGGACCATGCGATCTCCCGGGCCATGCGGTTCCGGGTCGGCGGCATCCCGGAATGCCTCGATGCCCGACAGCGCCTGCGCGCGCTGGAGTCGGAATTCGCCGGACAACAGACGATCCTGCCGGCCAGGCTGACGCCGGTTCAGGTCTTCGACATCCTTCGCCTGCTGGAGCTGGCCGCCGGCGACTGCTTCGACAGCGACGCGGAGGCCGACCGCATGGGTCCGATAGTCGATACCATCAAGGCGCGCTATCGCGACCTGAAGGGTACGGCTGGCAGCTTTCAGGCCGCCAGCCGCATCGCCCGTGGCGAGGGCATCTGCCGGCTGCTGGGGATCGACCCGTCCGGCATCGAGCCGCTGGTGCTGGAGCGCCAGAAGGAGCGTTTCGCCGCCGCAGCCAGCCCGTCCGCCGACCAGGAGGGAGTCCCATGACGGCCGGAGAGATCGAGGCGCACCCTTTCGGCCGGTTCGAGGCCGCCCAGCGCCTCGCCTGGGCGGCCGGCTGCGACGTCTTCGCGGTCACCATGCGGGAGATGGGTGACGAGGGTGCCGCCCTTCACCATGAGACACTGGCAGCCGGCCTGCGGCGGGAAGCCGTCGCGCTTCAGCCCCAGGGCTCGCAGCCGGTGTCGTCGTAGTCCGGCTCCGGCGGCTCCTCCCGGGACTGCTCGTGCCCTGCCTGCAGCAGATCGACGGTCAGCTGCTCGAGCGCCAGTGCCGATAGGTTCCTCGGCCCCAGCTCCACGACCTCGCCCGACGGCAGCGTGAGCGTGATGGCGACATCCTCCACCGCCTCTCCCTGCGACCGGGTGCCCTCGCCCGTCCCCGGGTTGTAGTCGCCCGGCTTGGCCGGGATGTAACTCGCCTCCACCCGGACCAGGAACTCCGGGACGTCGCGGGCGTCGCGGTAGCGCGCCAGCGCCGGGGGCGCCTTATTCCAGTCGAGGTCCTCGTGCCGGAAGGTGGTGTCGATCGTGACCTGAGAACCCATGGTCGTTCATCCTGCGAAATTCACACGGTGCCCATGCCGCACACCGCTTCGGAAGTCATTCTGCGTCCTGGAACTGAAAACGCGCGCCCTGCCATATTGACGTACAGATTGCGTCTGTGATATACGTGGTGCATGAAGAATGATATTGCACCGTGCCTGTCCGAGGCGCCCTCCACCGTGGCCGTCCGGGTCACCGAGACCCTCTATTACTACGACTGCCCAATCATGGTCGAAGCGCAGGCCGCCGATGGCCGCGTCTTCATCGCCACCATGGTGGCCGACCCCGCCGGGGAGAATTCTCCGATCTGGCACGCGGCCGAAGTGGCGCCCGAGACCATGCGCCTGTGCAAGGCCAACGGTGTCGACCTGCGCGACATGTTCACCGGGCGACGGCTTGGCGACGGCTACTACACCTTCCGCGGCTATGTGGGCGACGGCTGCGAAGCGGCGCTCGAGTTCATCGCCGGCGATGCCCCCGAGGACTGGCTGCCCCTGAGCGGCGCCACCTTGCACCCGAAGGCGACCCCGACCGGGACTCCGGTCGCCCTCTACCACTGGTCCACCGAACCGGCCGATACGTTCGACGTCGCGGAACCTCGGTTCCGTGTGAACACACAAGGTCGGATCTACGCCCTGCCCGACTGGACCGATCCCCGCAGCACCACCATCGAGATCGACGCGAAATCCCTGCTGGTCTTCGTAGGCGATGCGCTGAAGCTGTTCCGACCGCACGGGGTGCTGAACGTCTTCAGTTTCAAGCGCATCTGGCATCAATACTGGACCCGGCGACTTGCCGACGTGACCTGGTCCCCGGCGGACGCGCGGCGCGTGGGGCGGGTCGTCATCGTCACCAGGGCGCAGTTCGCGCCGATCCCGGAGGCGGGGCGCCGGCTGTGGCAGAGAACCAAAGTCCTGGCGGTGCACGCCTCCGGGATTGCCCTGGCGGCCCTGTTCGCCCTGATGCCGCTGCATGCCCTGGTCGCCGACCTCGACGTCGGCGACCAGCCCTATGCCGCCTGGGTGATCTCCGCCGCCGATGCCATCGGGTCGCTGCCGAAGGGGATCGGGTACGCCATGTTCGCCGTGGCGGGCATCGCCCTTCTCGTTGGGTCCTGCCTTCTCGCGCGCCTTCCCGGCCGCTCGCCGCGCCCCGATGTCCATGACGACCTGCTGCTCGCCGTTCTGGCGGCGCGCGAGGATGGGCTCCTTCCTGCGAGCTTCATCCTGCGCCCGTTCGAGAAGCGATGGCCGCGGCTGAAAGCTTGGCTGAAGGACCTCCGGTCCCGCCCCTCCGTGAGATCAGCAGCCTCCTCCTGAGGCCCGGCGCCCCGCGGACTGGGGCAGGAAACGCATCATGGGTAAGATCCTCTTCGCCGTCGTCGAGCCCGGCCCGATCCGTGACGCCCTGCTCGGCTGGCGCGACCGCTACATCCTGGCGCAGAAGGCCGCCTTCGAGTTCGCCGAGAAGCATGGCGCGAACGGCATTTTCCAGGACTGGGACGGCAACTGCATCGCCCTGACCCCCTGCGATCCGATTCCGGAGGGCTGGGTGATCCGGCGCGGCAGGACGAAGAACGGCTACCCCCGCCTTCTGCCGGAGAAGGGTACCGCCGCCGGCCAGGCCGCCCAGGAGGCCCTGGCCGCCCTGCCCCGGCATCCCTCGGCCAGGGAGCTTCCGGCGCTCACCGGGGTCCCGTCGGAGATCCGCTGGCTGGACGCCGACACCGGCAACAATGGCTTCGCCATGCTGCGCGCCGGCAGCTATTGGCACCCGACGAGCCTCTCCTGGTATGGCGACACGCTGATCCTGCGCTTTCCCTCGCCGGACGACACCCTCGCCTACTTCATGCAGCAGCACCCAATGGCCGAGTTCACCCTGACCAACGGCTCGGAGAGCTGGACCGCGGCGGACTGGAAGATGCCGGCGTGCCTGCGCCTCATCAGCGAGGCGGAGCTGCGCCTCATCGCGGCGACATACGAGGTCGAGTTGGAGCAGGCCGGGAGGGAGGCCGCGTGATGGGTCGGGCGAGCGCCACGCCGGAGCCGGCCCTGGACCTTCCGCCGGCCGGCCGCAACCTGCGCGACCAGCTGGCCGCCGGGATGCGCCGCGTGGACCAGGAGGCTGACGCTCGGCCCATCTGCCTCGACGACGTCGAGGATGAGGGAAGCAACCGGCGGGCCCGCGCGATCATCGAGCGCATGCGCGCAGGAGGGCTGTTGTGAGCCGGCCCACCTGCTTTGGCGAACGCTTCTTCTACCGCTACGACGACATGGCCGCGCGCGGCGGTATGAGCGGGGCCAGCTTCAGCATCTCCCTGCAGGGGGCCGCCGCCAAGCTGGCCGCCGCTACCCCGCGGTCGCCGGAGGTGGAGGAGGAGCTGCTGGCGAGGCTGATGCGCCACCTGCCCCGGTACAAGGAATCGGTCGGCCGCTTCGCGTTCCGCATGCTTTGGCTCGGCGACAGCTGGCTGCCGCACGCCTTCACGGTTCCCGGCGAGGCCTGCGAGATGGGCGCCGGCTCGCCGACCTCCCTGGCGATGGCGGCGGCCGCCGGCGAGGTCGTCCGCTACAGTCCGCACAACGTGGACAGCCGTGACCAGGCTTACGAGCTGCTGGTCTTCTGGGGCGTCTGGGCTGAGATGTTCGAGCTCTTCGTGCTGGAGCCGGCCGAGGAGGCCGCTGCCGCGGCGGGCGAGGGTAGACCATGATCCCGTTGCGGCTCAGCGAGCTGGCGCCGCGCCTGCGGGACCAGCCCGAGGTGGCCCGGACGGTGCCCTCCTTGCTGTTGGACGAGTTCCAGGCCGATGACGACGCTGGGCCCTGCGCTTCAGGCGGCTCCTGGCCTGGCTTCAGCGCCGGGCCGGCCGACTTCCGGACTGATCCCTTCCATCTGCCCTTCTTGTGAACTCACAAGAAGGGCTCCGACCGCCAGGAATACCGACGATGACCCCCACCCCCTCCTCAACCCTGCCCTCCTCCGCCCTGAACCCGGCCACCGGCGAACCCAATCCGGCCTTCGAGTTCCGCTACACCAACCACGTCGGCAAGGTGGGGGACCGCGAGGCGATCCCCATGGGCCTCGTCTACGGAACGAACGAGTTCCACCCGGAGCCGACCTACCTCATGGTCGGCTGGGACCTGGAGCGCCAGGCCGAACGGACCTACGACATGCGCAAGGTCGTGCCCCTGACGCCGGAGCTGCGCCGCGGCCTCTGTGAGATTTCCGGCGGCATCAGCCCTGTCTACATGGTCTGTCATGCCTACGAGGCCGGGGTCGGCAAGGGTCGGTCCGGCATCGAGATCGCGAACCCCTACGACGACTCCCCCGGCCTGAACGCCCAATGTCACGAAGCCTGGCAGTATGGCTACGCGGAGGGCCGGGAGTGGTTCCTGGCGCAGGGCGACGCCTACCGCTCGCAGGCGCAGGAGCTGGAGGTCTGCCGGAGCCTGCTGAAGGACATCTGGGCCGTTGCGGCGCCCGGCCAGGACATGCCGATGGACGGGCACGAGATCCTGGTACGCGTACGCCGCATGAGGCAGGGTGAGCTGCCTCTGGCCGCCGCGCCGGCCCGGGTCGATGCGACGGCGGACGCCGAGGCTCTGGCTGCCTCATGCCGCCGGAACGAAGAGGCCCCGTGATGTTCCCGGTCCTGTGGCTTCCCCGTCTCCTCCCGGCGCTTCTGGTCTGCCTGGCCGTGGCGATCTCGCTGGTGACGCCGTCCGCGGCGTCCGGCCAGACGCTGCGCGAGTTCCTGGCCGGCCAGCCGGCCCAGCCGACAGCGCCGCGAGAGCCGCCGCCGTCGACCTACGACGCCCTGCTCGACTTCAATGAGCGGATGGAGCGTGCCCGGGATGATGGCTGGCTGATACAGCTGGAAGACAAGCAGGTGTCCGCCATGATGGCCAACCGGCAGACGAAGCTCATGCAGAGCTTCGCCAGGCTCACGAGCCGCGGCTGGTCCGAAATAGTCCACGTCTTCTGGACCGCCGAGCTGGGCTATGTCCAGTGCGAGCAGATGGAGGCGGAGATCCATACCTGCCAGCAAAAGGGATGCCCCGGCGGGAACGACGAGCCCCTCTACCGCGCCGACCTGACCAAGCTCGCCTGCTGGCCGCTGGCGCCCTTGGCCGCCCCGACGCCGCAGGGCTGACGACGGTCTAGGCCGGGTCCGGCCCTTCGGATGCCTAGGCGCGGTCGCATCCCGCGCCTAGAATCGGCACTCCTGGTGCCCTGAGGAGGCTCGTGGCGTCCAGGTCCATTCTTCCTTGGGCCCCGCGCTTGTGAATTCACAAGCGCGGGGCTTTTTCATGAGGATTGGTCGCCTGCCCCGTCGCCGGGCCGGGCCCCCGCGCCCCCGGCCTTCCAGGTGAAGCTGTACGAGGTGTTCTTGCCGGCGCCGGGGTTGCGGGTCAGCAGTCCCCGGCCGACCAGATCCGCGATGTCGCGGTTCGCGGTGTCGGGCGAGCACCGGCAGATCGCCGCCCATTTCGGTGCGGTCATGCCGCCATCGAACCCGTCCAGAAGTTTGCCCAGCACCTTCACCTGGCGCTCGGAGAAACCAGCGGACGCGTGCTCGTGCCAGAAGCGGGCCTTGGCCACGACCTTGCTGGCGGTGACCTCCGCGTCATCGACGGCCCTGGCGTAGCAGTCGGTGAACCAGAGCAGCCATTCGGTGATGTCCGGCCCGCTCCGCTGCGTGCTCTCCAGGATCCTGTAGTACGCGGCCTTGTCCGCCGCGATCTGGCTGGACATGCTGTAGAAGCGCTGCCCGGATTTCTCCATCCGGGCCACGGCCAGGTCGGCGATCGCCCGGGCCATGCGGCCATTGCCGTCGTCCATGGGGTGTATGGTGACGAACCAGAGATGGGCCACGGCCGCCCGCACCAGGCCATCCCCCTCGTGCGGCGCGTTGAACCAGCCGAGGAAGCGGTCCATCTCCCCCTCCACGCGGAATGCGGGCGGGGCTTCGAAATGGACTTTGGGCCGGAGGCTCATCGCGCCCGAGACCACCTGCATGGCCCCGAGACGGTCGGTGCGCCACTGCCCGACATCGATCTTCTCGATGCCGGAATAGCCTGTCGGGAAAAGCCCGGCATGCCATCCGTACAGGCGCTCCGCCGTCAGCGGTCTGGCGTGGTTGCGCACGGCGTCGAGCACCATGTCGACGACGCCTTCCACCTTGCGGTCCCGCTCCTCCAGCCCGCCATCCGGCAAACCCAGGCGGCGGGCGATGAAGGGCCGGACCGAGGCCGGGTTCAGGACTTCGCCCTCGATCGCGCTGGTCTTGATGACGTCCTCGAGCGTCGCCTCCATCTCGGATTCCAGGCGGAGATCGAAGCCGATGCCTTCCATGAGGCCGGACAGGCGCCCCTGCTTGCATCTTGCCTCCGCCACGCGGGGCATGAGGGCGGCCGCGTCCCACCGGAACTCCGGCCAGTCCGATCTTTCCCAGATGAAGGTCATCCTATTCTCCGCATACGCTGCGGCGAATATAGCCCGGATTCGCCGCAGCGGCCGCGTTTGCACTTCGAGGACGCAGGCTCTCCTGAGCCGACGCCCCGGAGCCTTCCATGAGACGAGCCACCCTTCTCGCCCCTGCCCTCTCCGACATCCTGGCGCCCGGCGCCGGCCAGGGGGCAAGCCCCTTCCCCCGGCCCGCGACGCCCGGGACCATCGTCCGCCCGAACCATCTGCCCACGCTCGCCGAGGTCCGGGAACTCACTCCCTCCCTGGCTGCCGCTGCCCAGGCCGTCTACGACGAGTGGGATCAGGACGCCGACGGCTATGACGAGGAGCTGGGGACAGGGGGCATCTGCGACCGCGTGGCGGACCGGATGCGGGACGTGATCCATGACGCGTTTCCCGCCGCCAAGACGGCAATCGGTGGCGACGATAGCCATGCCACGGTGATCCTGGCGCTGGTCGAAGGCGTCTACGATCTCGACATCCCCTACTCCACCTACGAGACCGGTGGTGGCTACGTTTGGCGCAAGATCCCGGGCGTGACCATCACCGCCGACGACGTCGTGCTGTTCCAACTCTCCCCCGACCCGTGCCAGTTCCACCTCTACAGCGACGAGATCGGCGGGCTGGCGGCGGACGAGGACGACGATCAGCCGCAGGAGGATATCGGTCCATGAACCGCGGGAACGGGAATGGCCTCAACCGTCATTATCGGGGCGGTTCCAATACAGGTGATCGTCTCGCGGGTCGCGGGAGAGCGGAACCACACGGTGATCGAGTACCAGCTTCCAGAGAACGGCGGTGGTGCCGTTGTGCTCGAGAGGGATATCCGCATAACCCGGCAACCAGGAAGCTGCGTCCTTGATCGGCAGCGCACCGGCATCGCCGGGCTGGGCCGGCATGAGCCCGAGATCCTGCGACTGGTCATCGGTGGCATACATGAGGCGCGGCACGACGTAGTCCGACCTGGCCCGCAGCAGGTCCACCGCCGGCGGGTTCAGGCGAATATGCTGGAATTCGCGCTGCCCTACCGCCCAGGCAAGAGGCGCATGAGCTTTCGCGGCAGGCGACCAGAAGGCAATGCCCTGGCCATATTCTGCCAGGAAATCAGCCCATTTCTGGCTAAGGGAGCTGCGCATGCGGTCGCCGGCCGCAAGCACGATGGCGCGGCCGGCGACCAGGCCGAGCATTCTGTCGGAAGCGGCCGGCACCGCTTCGATGAGCCGAGGGCCCATCTTCATGATGGCCAGCCCCTCCCCTTGCTCCAGCTCGGCTCCCCTGACGCTGGAGGGCCGGCCAAATACGCCGAAGCACTCATGCACCAGATCGTCGAAGGCGGCGTGGGCAGGACGGGATGGATTGGAAGACGCCTGGTCGGCGACGGCATGGCTGAGCAGGCCTGCAAGTCGGGAGCGGTCCATTCTGTTCTCCAGATCAGTCGTTCCAGACCAGAGTGCCGGCACTGCTCCAGCACAGATCGGCGACCACGTTGTGCAGCGCCATCACTGCCAGGGCCCCTGCGCCGATGCCGAGCTCAAGATCGGACAGGCTGGCGAAGGCAGGGTGCGCGGGACGCGCGACGATGGCGCCAGGGGCCGAGCCGGGCGTGACCTGCAGGGTGGCATTGCCCATCAGGTCCACGCGGGCGGACCCGCCGGCGTTCCGCACGATCCTGGACGCCGCCTCGTTGAGGCGGAGGCTCGGACCCCTCTCGCGCTTGACGATCCACGCCCGCGGAACCTCCGGCGTGGCCCGCGCCGGCGCCCAGAGGATCGCAGCGCCGTACTGGTCGCAGAACTCGCTCCAGCCCTGGCACTTCTGCGCGTTGATCCGGTAGTCCCGCCCGTAGATCAGGACCCGGATGGCGGCATAGAGCACGAGATGGTCGGAAACGTCCTCGATGGCCTCGATCGCGTCACCGCGCAGGGCGGCGATGGCATCGACCTCGATCGGGTCGAAGACGCAGCCCTGCATCACCTTCGGCTGCGGAAAGCCGGAAAGACCATGGTCGACGATGGCCTCGACCGCCTTGTGACGCTCGGCCTGGCAGGTGCGGTTCACGGGGTCGATCGCAAGGGCGGCCTCGATCAGGGCCTTCATCGTGGCGCGCGAGGACAGGAAGGCCTCGCCTCCGGTCATGCGGGGCAGGATGTGGATGTTGCTGGACTGGGGGAGCATGGGGACCTCGTTCGATGGTGGGGTATATCCACCCAACGAGGCCTGGCTCCGGGATTGGACACCCAGCGCCGGATATTTTTGCGCCTCAGCGCAGGAAGACCAGCCGCTGGTTCACGTCATGGCCGATGAAGTCGGCCAGCATCAGGCAGAGCGTGCCGCTGCAGGGATGGATCCTGGTCGTCGCATGGGGGAAGGCGTCCGCGGAACTCGTCCATTCGACTTGGTCAACGACCCCATCGTCCCAGACCATCACCGTCTCGGGCGGCGTGAGCGGCACATCCAGATCGAACCGGTCGATGGACAGGCGCAGCCTGTCCCCGGACGCCATCTTCAGAAGGATCCTGACCGATCCCTCCCGGCCGCGGCGGCCCTCCGCATCGAGCACGAGCATGCGTCGAAGCGGGTTGTCCCGCTTCGGGAAGCGCAAGGGTGAGACCGAGATGGACCGCAGATAGGAGGCCTGCCGGTCGGTTTCGGTGACAGGGGTCAGGTTCAGGCCGAACCGGTACCCGCCTTTCTTTGACAGGCCGAAGGACAGCGGCTCCATTTCGCGGCGCTCCGGCATGGGCGGCAGAGGCAGCTTCCGCGAGGGCAGCCTGGCCTCCACTTCCTCGACATCGCTCGGGAACAGCTGGCCCATGACGTCCACCGCCTGCGACAGCGATCCGTCCGTCTGGATCATGACTGCCAGGAACAGCCGGGCATGCTGCGGATCGAGATGGCCGAGAAGCCAGTCGGCGATCCGGTCGGACGTGACCTGCAGGGCGTCCGGCATGTCGCGGCGCGGGGAGGGAGGTTCGGCGTCGGCATTGCCGGGGTCGATCCGCAGCATGAAGCCGGTTCGGCTCGCCCAGTCTTCAGCGGCCAGCGCCTTGGCGACCGCCAGCTCCAGCAGCCGGGATTTCGCCACCCGTTCCTTCAGGTCCGGAATCGCCGCAATCTCGGCCCGCATTCCGGCGAGGACCTCGCCCAGGCCCCCTCCGTCGCGCAGGCGCTCGATGAGGGCTTCGTCCAGGAGGAAATCATGGCTGGGCATTCAGCAGTCCCCCATGGGCTGAACCGCCCGCTTCAAGGGCAGGGAGGCGCATTCGGCCTCGTTGCTGATGATCTGGCGCAGCCGCTTCTCCATCCGCTGCAGGCGCTTGTAGAGCGTATGCTCTGCCTCGCCGCTCAGCCGGGCCATCTCCCTGACCGGCGTCCTGGCCAGATGCTTCTCGATCAGCAGCCCGCGGCCGTCGCCTCCCAGGCGGTCCAAGGCGGCATTGATGCAACGCCGCCACGCCGCATCCGTTGCCCGTGCGCTGGCTTGTTCCTCCGCGTTCGGGGCCTCGTCGGGCAGCTGCAGCAGCTCATCCACTCCCATGGCGCCTTCATCGCCGCCGCGCGCGCAGAGCTCCTTCCTGCGCTCCCAATCCCGCACCTTGTTGCGGATGGCCTTGCGCAGGTAGAGGGCGAGCGACCTGCCACGGTCGAGGTGCGGCGCCGTCAAGGGCATGAAGCGCTTCTCGATCAGCGCGCTGAACAGCTCATGCACGATGTCGTCGATGTCCGGCAGCGACGCGCCGGCCCTTACCGCCTGATGGCTGAGATAGGTGAAATAGTCGGAATAGAGCGTCGACACCGCGTTCTGATCGCCGGCGACGGCCGCGCCGACCAGGCGCCAGTCCGTCTCGGCCCGTCCGGCGGTGTACAGATGCTCGAAGCTCAAACGGCCATCTCCGGCGGACTGATCGGCGGAAGCCGGCCGGCTTCCCGGCCTGGCGCGTACCGGGCCCCGAGCCCTGTGAAGGCACCCGGGGCCTGGCCACGAAGAATCCCCTGGTGCGCTGATCCGACGGGAAGCGTGAGGATTCGGGTCGAACTCCTGGTGCGCTGATCCGACGGGAAGCGTGGGGTTCTAGGCCTCGATCCTTGCCCAGCCTGCTCGGCTATGTCAAGCCGGATCACCAGATCCTCTGGACATGGTTTGCGTCTGTGGTATCTTGGACGCCTTCTGCATCGAACAGCCCAGGGCAGCCATGACCGTCCATTCCGTCCCTCCCATCACCACGATCATTCACGACGTGGACGGCTGCCTGCTCTTCTGGACCAAGGCCTTCATCGCCTGGGTGGTCAAGTACAAGGGCATCGATGCCTTCCAGGCCGCGGAGCAGGTCTCCTGCTACAGGTTCAGCCACACCTTTCCCCAGCTGTCGGGCGCCGAGGTCTGGGATCTGATGCGCGAGTTCAACGAGAGCGCCCACTTCCTGAACACCGAGGAGATCCTCGGTGCCAGCACCGCGCTCGCCACGCTGCGCCAGCAGTTCCCCGGCATCCGCCAGATCGTCGTCACCGCCTGCGGCTCGCACCCGCGGACCATCCGCATGCGGGCGCAGCAGATCGAGGACCTCGGCTTCGACGAGGCCTACATCATCCCGCTGGACGGCGACAAGGCTTCCCTCTTCGCAAAGTACGGCGCCGGCGCCATCGTCATCGAGGACAGCCCCGGCAACGTGCGCAAGGCCCTGGCGGCGGGCTGCACGCCGGTGGTGATGCATTGGCCCTACAACGCCGAGATCGAGGTGGAGCACCGCGCCCGCTGCTGGCTGGAGGCCACCCGGCAGATCACCGGCATCATCAAGGCCCGCGAACTCGTGGCGGCGTGAGGACGACATGGACAAGACGGACAGCCTCCAGCCTCCGATGCCCGCCGATGGCGGGCTCCGCGGTCCCACTATGGCGACCCAGAGCCTGGCCGGCCTCGGCTGGGAGCCGGAACATCCGCCCTACCGGGTCGTGGATGTCTTCCCCGGCAGCGGCCCCGCCACCCAGGAACAGGTCAATGCGCAGGTCGCTCAGGCCATCGGGCAGATCCTCGCGGGCAACAGCGACCCGGTCGATCTGGATGACGGGGATCGCTGAGCGCCATGGATAAGGAAACGGTCGACGCGGTCGCCCTCTGGATCGCGGTTGGTGGCGTCGCCGTCAGCGTCGCCGTGGGCGCGTGGAAAATCTGGCGTGAGGCCGGGAGCGGCCTGAAGCAGTTCCAGCGCGATCTCGACGAGATGAACGCGCTGGCCGACCGTGCGCGCCGCGGCCCGGTCGCTGGCCTCGTCGACCAGGGGGGACGCCGTGCCCCCTAGGACGGCGCCAGACCCGAAGGCCTTCTACAAGGTTTTCCAGGACCCCTCCCACAACGACCTCTGGTGCATTTGCCCGGTCGACGCGCTCGATGGCGATCTGGCGGACACGGTCCATGTCGACAGCGACATCGAGGCAATCATCGTCCTGGCCTACCTGATGCGCCTGCGGGCCGACCTGGACGGCGTGCGCTTCCTTGGCGACCAGGCCGACCAGGAACGCGATCTGATGGTGCTTCGCTACTGGCGCTCCGAGGTAACGCCAGGCTGGGATGAGGGGAACCGTCATGGCTGATGAAATCGACTTCAGGAAGGTCCCCCGGCAGGCCCTGATCGATGCGCTGCGCAACAGCAACCTGGGGCCGTCGAACCTCTCCGCGCAGGACAAGGCCGAACTGGTGGCCATCGCACGCCAGGGCCTGCTCTCCAACAAGGCGGAGCAGCTGCGCGACCACATCGTCAGCGAGACGGAGTTCCGCCGCAACCAGGCTGCGCAGAGGAAAACGCAGGCGCGGCCTGGTTGAAGGCTGTCGTTTTCAAGCCGAAGGAGAGTCCGATGACCAGCACCACACGCCAGATCGAGAAGCATCTGGAGGAAGCCTCGCGCCAACTGGTGCAGGCGCAGCTCGAGGCGCTGGCCGCCATCGGCATCAGGAAGGACGCCATCGTGAAGGTGCCCGGGCGGTACTGGCGACCCGGCTTCTACCGGATCGACACGGTGGAGGTCAGCTTCAATCGGTTCGCCTCTCCGATCTACGCTTCCTTTTGGGTCTATGGCCACAAGCTCCGGAAGGACGGCACCTGGGGTAACTTCCGTCACTCGCTCTGCCCGCCGTCCGAGATCGTGCTGGCTTCCGAAGACGAGATCCGGCGTCTGGCGGCCTGAACCGCCGCGAAGCCTCAGCGCCACCGATTTGTGAATTCACAAACGGCGCTTCCGATCCGTCCGGCCGCGTTTCCAGTTCAAGGACGCACTCTTCCCAAAGCCGCTCCACCATTCCGCCGAGCCCGCGCCATGCCCGTCACCGCTGTGTTCCGCCCCGCCTTCGCCTTCCATGAGGTGCCTCCCATCCGCCCTGATGGCACCGAGGCCCGCCAGCAGGCCGCCATCGACCGATGGCTCGATCTCTTCCAGGTCGCGCCGGAGGCCGTCAGCCGCACGACGGAGCGGCTGCGCTATGAGGATCCGGAGGAGGAGGATTTCAGCCTGCTGCGCCGGGGCGCGCCCCGGGTGATCCAGGTACCGGTCGACCATGAGGACTGGCATGAGAACGCTGCGAAGCTGTTCGCGGCCATCGATGCAGGCCTGCCGGTCATCGCCATGACGCGGGAATCGAAGCTGTCGGTCGGAGCCTATCTGAACGGCGCCACCGAGGCCTCGGCCAAGGACAAGCTCATCGTCATCGGCACGCTCATCAATGACGACCCGCTGCTCGACAACCACGTCGAGAAGGGGGCCTTCTTCCGGATCGACCAGGTTTCGCGGCAGAACTCCCCGCTCGATGGCCGCCTGGCGGTCTGGCCGGATTGCGCGGTGAGCGACAAGGCCAACCAGTACCACCGTCTTCCCCACTGGGAGCGGCTGGCCAACCGCCCGTGCCGGCTCGCCGATATCAGCGGCGAGTACCGGGCAGGCGACCCCGTCCGCTCCAGTGATCCCACCGAAGCTGCCAATGTCATCATGGCCCTGCACAAGGAGGGCGTGCGGCGCTTCGCGGTCAAGCTGATGGCCCAGGCCAAGCACAGCCCCATCGTCTATTTCGACCTGCCCGACGACGCCACGCGCGAGATGGCGAGCAGCGCGCTGTCGGCCGAGCTGGGCTTCACCCTGGTGGAGTTCGAGGGCGTGCGCGGCGCGCTGCTGATCCAGGAGCGGGTCGAGATGCTGTCGGAGTACAGGATCGCCGTGGTGAACGGTGTGCCGTGCGCCGGCGCCGGCTGCATCGAGAAGCATACCCCGATCAATTCCGAACCGGGCGGCTGCTTCGACGACAAGGTCGAGGGCCGCCGCGGCGACGGCCGGATCCGGAAGGATCCCGGACTGGTGTCCCGGTTCTACAACCGCGCCTGCGAGGTGGCCCTGACGCTGCGCAACGACGGCGTCACGCACTGCACGATCGACATGGCGGTGACGCCGGATGACCGGATCGTCCTGGTCGAGATCAACCCGATGATGAACTTCGGCCTCTATGCCATGGACCTCAGCCTCTGGATGGATCTGGTCGAGGATGTGGCCGTGGTGACGCCGGAGCCAGACCCCAAGCCGAGGCCGGAGCCGGTGGTGCTGGGCGAGGCCAAGCCCATGGCCGCCATCGCGCCAGGTCTTCCCCGGATCGACCCGGCTGCGGCTCACAGGCCTGTCCTGGACATGCTGGACGGTGTCACCCCCGATGTCGATTTCGAGGAGAACGAGCTGCCGGCGCCATGAGGCGCCTGGGCGGGTTTGGGAATTCACAAACCCGCCGCCCCGGGCCTATCGGAATTGACTTGGTGCAATGATTGCACCTACACTCGGCGCATGCCTGATCGTGAGCCCATCATGCCAGACTCAACGCTCCAGCCGATCGTCGATGTCTCCGTGGCGGGGGACATGGTTCTCCAGGTTGTCTGGAAGGACGGCACGCGATACCGCGTCGACCTGTCGACCCTTATCCGGGAGAGCCAAGTCCTCGCCCCCCTCCGTGCCAAGGACATGTTCGACCAGGTTTCAGTCGGCCTTGGAGGCTACAGCCTCGATTGGCCCGGCGATCTCGAGCTGGGGAGCGACCAGGTATTCCGCTGGGGCGCGGAGCAGGCTGGGGACTTCATGCCCTCTGCTGAGTTCGTGACCTGGCGGGGAGGTATGGGGCTGACCCAGGAGAAGGCTGCGGCGGCGCTGGGCCTCAGCAAGCGCATGATCGCCTACTACGAGAGCGGCGAGAAGCCGATCCCGAAGACCGTGCGCCTCGCCTGCATCGGATTGGAGGCGTTGGGCGCCAGGCACGGTGGTGAGCCAGGGGGATCCGTCAGGGGAGGGGTGTCATGAGCGCGTTCAAGGTTGGCGACCGCGTCGCCTATTCCCGGACGTTTCTGAAGAACATCGTCGAGCATACCGGCTGGATGCCCTTCGCCAGGGGCACGATCACCAGGATCGAGGAGGCGTGCGACGACTTCGTCCTGGCGGATATCGACTGGGGCGGCACCGGTCCGGCCGACGGATCAAGGGTCAATGTGAAGAACCTGGTCCACGAGGCGCGCATCCACCTGGAACCGGCCTGAACCGCGCAATGGCGCCGGTTGCCTAGGCCATCCGACTGGGCGCGCGGCGCCGCGATCTACCCAGGTTCACGGGTGCCGTCGGGAAGTCTGGCCTTCGCCCAGCTGGCGAAGGCCTGCAAGCTGCACCAGTCGTCACCGTCGGAGCCGATGTAGCGGACAACCGACCTGCCGTCGTTGATGATGAGGAACGGCACGCGGACAGCTCCGTCGGCACCGCGGTACTTCACGTTGCAGTGGATGTCTCTAGGCTTCATGCCCGGTCTCCCGGATCACCCGCCCGGTGCCGTCGCAGTTGGCGCATGCCTCCCTGGCATCCCCGGCATCGAAAATTCCAGTACCCTCGCAGGCCGGGCAATCCCCGTCCTTTCCCGGTTGCCCCTTCTCGCCGCCATTGGTCGGGGAGGGCACGGCGGCCACCATCGCACGGTAGATCGCGACGGCGATCATGCCGCTGTCCCAATCGGGCGTGGCGCCGCTGACGTAGGCCCGCAGTTCGGCCTGGCACCTGTCCAGCGCCTCGGCTCCGGCATGCACCATGACGTCGGGGAGGGAGCTTCCCGACGCATCGCGCTGCAGATCGTCAGCGGGAACCAGGACCCAGCCGGGCGGCGGCAACGGCTTGGTCCTGGTGGAAGCCGACGCGTTGGGGGCCGGCGGAGCGGCAGGAGCAGATCGGATGGCCTCGGCGATGCGCTTGGAGGCCATCGGCTGGGCGACGATCTCACCGCGGCTGTTGAGCCGGGCCCCATAGCACTCAGCCAGCCGTGCGCACCTTTCCCGCTCATTGACGCAGGCGACGTCGGCGCGCTCCTGGCCGTATGCCAGGACGGCATCGCCGATCTCCCGGGCCAGGACGGCACTGTTGCTCTCTCCGATCAGCACACCCCGCCACCGACGGGCGATCCGGGCGCCGGCATCGGCCGGGCTGTCCATCACCGCCTGGGTGGCCACCTTCCCGGGCTCCAGAACAGGCATCGCCCCGGCCGCCGGGGAAAGCTGCGCGACAGCTGCCTTCAATGCGCTGATGTGTGCCTGTACCGCCTCGGCGACCGATCCCGTCCACACGCCATCGCTCATCGGCGGA
>Ga0196963_10000718_pt1 | contig 26502 bp, 15 predicted proteins | sample S1_5metaG_FD_148600 | JGI IMG/M metagenome (GOLD analysis project Ga0196963, IMG submission 148600) | Soil microbial communities from Anza Borrego desert, Southern California, United States - S1_5 | ecosystem: Environmental > Terrestrial > Soil > Desert | place: USA: California | collected...
AGTCCCCAGGCTAAAGGAACCTCGATGAATGGCATACCCCATCCCAACTGCTGCGACTACGGTTGCGGCAATTCCTGTGGCAAGAATCAGGGGCGCTTTGTTAGAAGAACGAGATGGGGAAGCAGGGACATAGCCAGGATCTCGACCCGCTGGCGGTCTGGACGAACGATTGGGAACCGCCGCGATCGTTTCTTGCCCTGACCGAGGGGCAGAAGCTTGCGTAGGGGCTACAACGGGCGAAGGAGCGGGTTGTACAGGTGAATAGGTGGGGGGAAAAGGATTATTCAGTTGCCTTAGCGCCTGTAATGCTTCGGTTGCTGACTGATAGCGATCTTTGAAGTGGTATCGCACCATTTTGCTCAGAACACCTGCCAGTCCAGGACTAACTGAAACCAAATGTTGCCACAGCATTTCGCCTGTATGAGCATCTTCCTGTAATTGCAGTGGCATCTTTCCTGTCAGCGCTTGGAGAGCAATCATCCCCAATGAATAAATATCGCTATTGGGGCGCGGTAAACCTCGTCCCTGTTCGCTGGGCATATAACCGGGGGTACCAATGGCAACAGTTGCACTCATTTGTTCTTGCGCCATTTGAGTCCGCACTTGCTTGACTGCGCCAAAGTCAACCAAGACTAGCTTATTGTCTGAAGCCCGTCGGATGATATTGTCAGGCTTAATATCTCGATGAATAACTCCATGATTATGAACAAACTCCAAGATGCTTAAAACTTCTTGCAGCATTTGGATTACCTGGGCTTCTGCCCATTGGTAACCGGGTGCGAGTTCCGCACTCAGAGGATGTCCTTGGATATACTCCTGCACCAAGAAAAACTCTTGGTTGTCTTCAAAATAGGCTAATAATCGGGGAATCTGGTCATGAGATCCCAATTGTTCTAGCGTTTCCGCTTCACTGTTAAATAGACGCCTTGCGGTTTGTAAGAAGTTGGGATCGCTACTAGCGGGCTTGAGATGTTTGACAACACAAGTCGGGTTGCCAGGACGGCGAGTGTCTTTAGCAATATAAGTTTGACCAAAGCCACCTATACCCAAGACTTGCACAACTTGGTAACGCCCGTCGAGTAACTTGCCTAACATGAGAGTGACGCACTTAAAGGTTCCGAACTCGATTCTGGCATACGCTTTCAAAGAATGGGTTACCGCAACAGTAACAGCCCCATGAAAACGGTGCCGGAGAAGTGGAAGCGTAATTGTACTGATGCATCTGCAAGGTTCTGTAATATTTCAGGCGATCGCTCTCCATTTTCTTAACTTTATTTTGCAATCTTGATAGTATTCCTCTAATCACTGTGAACTTTAGTTTCATTCACTTGTGATTTTCTCAGATCCTGTTAAATTAAAAATTGAAGCTAATAAAGCTTCTCTGACAGATACCACACAGCGCAGTTCACATTTAGTTAAGAGGTAAAGAACGCTGTTTTATTTAACATCTGTCTCATCCAACAACAGCAGCATTCAACAAGAAGGCTAATATTTCCTCAACTAGTAATTAGGGAGATATGTAACTCGACTTTTAGAGTCAGTACAACTCCAGATTTAATTGCCCAAGAAAGGAAATCTCTTAGCGAATCTAGTTTGGGTGTTGCTGTTGTTTTAAGCATTTAATCAGTATTGATAATTTTAGCGATCGCCTGGTTTATCTGTTCACTCAATATCTCAACATGGGGTTTTCTCAACATATTGAGGTGATTTCCAGGAACTGTATGAACTTCTACACCTGACTTAGTTAAATTACTCCAGCCTAGCGTTTGATCTGGATCAAAGTTATTGGGTTGTTTACTAGTTCTAAATAGAGTAATTTTGCTGGGATAGACTTGAGGCACATAACTGACAGTTGCTTGGCTATTAGCTTGAAAGACGCGCATAATAGGACGAATAGTTAGCTCACTTAATATGCGTTGTTTTGACTCTTGAGGGAGAAAGTTTGCTATAGCGGCTTGTCCTAATAGGGAGTGCCATGAGTTATTAGTGCGGCTTTCTAGATTATTTTGTTGCTTATCGGCAGATGTTAGCAGAGAGATGTAATCGAAGAAAAAAGGCCAAATATATCGACTGGCGGTGGTGAAGAGAAATTTTAAACCCTCGCAGAAAGAAGGTTGATTAGTAGAAATAGGGGCTTGAGTATCTAGTAGTGCCAATAACGCCACGTCATCACCTGACTTAAGCAACTGTTGCGCCATCTCAAAGGCAACCAATCCCCCAAAAGACCAGCCGCCTAGAAAATAGGGACCATTTGGCTGCACAACTCGCAACGCCTGGATGTAGTGAGTGGCGATGTCTTCAATAGACGTTAATGGAGGCTGTTTGCTGTCAAGACCAAGGGATTGTAGCCCATAAAAAGGTTGGTCTGTCCCTAAATGGCGAGCCAATTCGTAATAGGGAAAAACAACCCCAAAGATGGGATGAACACAGAAGAACGGGGGTTTGAAACCAGTAGGCTGAATTGCAACTAAAGGCGACCAAGGTAAAGAATTTATTTTTGGCTCTATAGTATTGGCTAGACCTGCGATCGTGGGATGCAGGAAGAGGGTAGACAAAGGCAACGGTTGCGCTAATTGCTGATGTATTTGCTCCATCAGGCGTACAGCTAAAAGAGAATCGCCTCCAATATCAAAGAAGTTGTCGTGAATTCCTACTTGTTCTAGATTAAGCACTTCAGCCCAGATTTCTGCCAGCTTTAACTCCCTTGCCGTGCGAGGGGCAATAAAAGTTTTAGCTGTGAGTTGGTTGATAGAATCTCTGGGTGCAGGTAGATTACGGCGGTCTACTTTGCCATTAGGAGTGAGGGGAAGAGAATCCAGCAAGACAAAGGCTGAAGGTACCATGTATTCTGGCAACTTTTCTTTAAGAAAATTACGCAGTTCAAGGATAGTCGGGGCTAATTCTCGGTGTGGAACAACATAAGCGACTAACCGCTGATTAGTAGGGGCATCTTTGGCGATAACTACCGTTTCTCGGACTGCGGGATGCTGGCGTAGTAAGGTTTCAATCTCGCCTAACTCAATGCGGAAACCCCGAATTTTGACTTGTTCATCAACGCGACCCAAAAACTCAAGCTTGCCATCTGGGTGATAACGCGCTAAATCACCTGTTTTATACAGTCGTTGATACAATTTTGCATGGTTCCGAGGTTCATTACTGAGCGTCAAATCGTTAAAAGGATTCGGAATAAATTTTTCTGCGGTGAGTTCAGGACGGTTTAGATAACCGCGTGCTAATCCCTTACCGCCAATATACAATTCACCAATAATACCAATGGGTACAGGTTGGAGACGGGAATCTAAGATATAAACTTGAGTATTCGCGATCGCCTGACCAATAGAAGGTTGACTACTAGCGTCACTAATTTCGGCAACTGTTGACCAAACGGTTGCTTCAGTCGGGCCATAAGCATTAAAAAATTGACGACCCATTGCCCAACGTTTAACAATTTCCTGAGAACAGACTTCCCCAGCACAGATAATCGTTTCTAGGGCAGGCAGATTCTCGTTGGGTAAGATGGCTAAAACAGCGGGTGGCAAGGTGACGTGGGTAATGGCTTGCTGTTGCAACAGTTTATTTAAGGGTTCTCCTGACAATAAGGATCCTTTTTGAGCTAAATAAAGACTTGCGCCTGTTGCCAGCGCCATGACAATTTCAAAAATCGAGGCATCGAAACTTAAAGAGGCAAATTGTAGAACGCGGTGATGAGGTTTGAGGTGGAAAACCTGAATCTGGGCTTGGATTAAGTTAGATAATCCTTGATGTTGAATCTGTACACCTTTCGGCATTCCTGTTGAGCCAGAGGTGTAGATTACATAAGCAAGATGATTCGCCGTTACTTGGCTGTTTGGGTTGTGGTGATTTTGAAGGGCAATTTTCTGCCAATCTTTATCGAGAGAAACAACTGCTAATCCTGCCTGTGGAAATCGCTCAACTAAGGATTGCTGAGTGAGCAAAATGGCTATTTGAGTATCCTCCAGCATAAAGCGAAGACGCTCTTGGGGATACGTCGGGTCTAAAGGCAGATAGGCACCCCCCGCCTTGAGGATGCCTAAAACTCCGACAATCATTTCTATAGAACGTTCCACGCAGATGCCAACTAGAACGTCTGGAACAACCCCCAGTTTTTGCAAATGGTGTGCTAGTTGGTTGGCGCGGAGGTTTAATTCTTTATAGGTTACTGTCTCATTTTCAAACGAAAGGGCGATCGCATCTGGTGTCTGTTCTACCTGCTGCTCAAATAGTTGATGAAAGCACTGTTCAATTGGATGTTGAATTTGGGGTTGATTGAATTCAACAATCAGTTGCTGTCTTTCGGCTGCTGTTAACAGAGGTAAATCAAGCAGCCGCTGCTGAGGATTGGCAACAATTCCTTTCAGTAAGGTTTGGAAATGACCCAACAGCCGGGTAATGGTAGCGTCATCAAACAAATCGGTGCTATATACCACCTGCCCTTTAAGGCTTTCTCCCTCCTGCCACAGGTGAAACTCCAAATCTAGCTTTGCTGTGCCGCTGTCAAATTCCAGCAAACTTAAGGTAATCTCTGGCAACTCCAGCGCTTCTATGGGAGTATTTTGCAGGGCAAAACTAACTTGAAATAAGGGATTCCGGCTCAAGTCGCGTTGCGGATGCAGTTCCTCTACCAGCTTTTCAAAGGGTAAATCTTGATGGGCATAAGCTCCTAAAGTTACCTCTTTAACGCGGCTTAGGAGTTCTATAAAAGTGGGATTACCACTTAAATCAGTTCGCAATACCAAACTATTGACAAAAAAACCAATAATGCCTTCAATCTTACTGCGATTACGGTTAGCAATCGGTGAACCGACTGCTATATCCGTTTGCCCGGTATAACGGCATAAAAGCGTTTGGAAAGCAGCTAGCAGCGTCATAAATAAGGTGACGCCTTGCTGGTCGCTCAGACCTTGTAAGGCCAAGCTCAAATTCTGAGGTAAGGTGAGAAGTTGTGTTGCACCTTGGTAAGTTGGAACTGCAAGCCTAGGGCGATCGCACGGAAGATTTAATACGGAAATATCTTGCAGCTGCTGTCGCCAATAAGCTAATTGCGTTTCTAGGGGTGAACAACCATTGGTTCCTTCTGCTTGTAACCATTCACGTTGCCATTCCGCAAAGTCGGCATATTGGATGGCAAGTTCTGGTAATGGTGTAGCCTCCAAACTTGGGTTACTTAAACCTGTGTAGAGAAGGCTTAGTTCTCGAATTAGCACACCAATCGACCAACCATCGGCAACAATATGATGCAGATTTAGCAGTAGGACAAATTCTGTTACCTCCAGTTGCAGCAAAGTCACTCGCAGCAAGCAATCTGTAGCCAGATTAAACGGACGCCTAGCTTCTTCAATAGCGAGTCGGTGTGCTTCCGTCTCCCGTTCAGTGCCTGACAGATGGCGGAGATTGATGACGGGTAAGGATAGGGCTAAATTAGGGGCAACGACTTGAACAGGTTGTCCCTCTACTACCGCAAACGTGGTGCGTAAAGTTTCGTGGCGACGCACCAGTTGATTAAAAGTTTGTTCTAACGCCGTTAAGTTCAAAGAACCTGTTAGCCGCAGCGCGCACCCTACATTGTAAAAGGGATTGTTAGGTGCTAGTTGGTTGAGAAACCAAAGTCGCTGCTGAGCAAAAGAAGTAGGAAAGACAAAAACCTCAGCTTCTTCAGAAAGATTGAGTTTTTCTTCAGCAATCATCTATCTAAGAATGTTGAAACACCACGGAAAGATTGTTAGCAGGCATTTGAATTGTTTCTACCCAATTCAGTTGTTGGGCATTCGCTGCTGCTACCACTTCCTCTAAGTCACGAACTCCCCATTCTGGATTTTGGGAACGTAGCGAGGCGTCAAAGGCGGCATTAGAAGGGGCGGTGTGCTGCGAGTTTTGCTTAAATGGCCCATAGAGATAGAGAATACCTCCAGATGGCAGAAGGCGACCCGCACCAGCCATCAATCCCAGGCACGCTGACCAAGGAGAAATATGGATCATATTAATATTGACAATGGCTGCGATCGCACTGGCAGAAAAATCTGTGAAATCTTCCCTCTCCACAGGCCATACACTCGCCCGCACGTCCAAATCTAGCGGTGGATACAGATTATCTCCCGGAACCAGTTCTCGCCAGGAAGCAATGCTGGCAAGCAACTCAGGATTCGGATCTGAAGGCAACCATTGACGCGGACTTAAACGGGGCGCAAAAAAGGCTGCATGTTCACCTGTCCCGCTAGCAATTTCTAAAACGACTCCATCCGGAGGCAGTATACGCTGAAGGACTTCTAGGATCGGCTCACGATTGCGCTGAGTTGCCGGAGCATATTTTCGGAGATCGTTAGGGATACTCATCTCAATACTTAAGCCTTTTTATCCTGCAAAGAGTTTTGGGAAAAAGTCGCGATCGCAATCCACAACGCCACGCCTAAGAGTAAGGTTCCTAGGAAAAACGGGACTTCTGGCAACCGAAAGGGCGCATAACTAGAGGTAAAGTAACCGAATAAGTTCGTTGCTAGCAATGGGCCAATAATAGTAGCCAAAGCCGTCTGCGATGCCAAAGCGCCTTGAATCGCTCCTTGTTCTTGGGAACTGACTTGAATGGACAGTAAGCCTTGTGCTGTAGGTTTCACCGTAAAGTCAAAGCCATTGAGAATGATTATCCAGTACAATATCCATCCGGCACTCGCAAAGGCATAAAGCAGATAGCCAATCGTACTGAATATTAGCCCGACGATCATGATGCGTCGAGAGCCAAAGCGAGAGATCAAAGGGCGGATTAAACCTCCTTGAACACTGGCTGTCATCACTCCCAGCAATGCCATTGAGAGTCCTACTTGCAGCGTCTCCCAGCCAAACTTATAGGTGGTATCTGCGTGCCTACGGCATGCGCTACGCGCTCCATCCGCGTCCATCTGCTTTCATCTGCGTTAAAAACTCAAAATTACCATTCATGCAGGAAGTTTAATGAGTATCCAGAAATTCTTCAACTCACGCTGCATCCTCTTCCTCAGCATCTTGCTATTAGAGCTGAGTATAGATCCCGGTAGAATTTTCAGCGCTCAGGCGATCGCTCAATCCTCCCCCACTTATCAACAGCGAGCGATTCACAGTCCTGATGGCATTGGTAAATTCTACTTGGATCGAGAAATTGCTCAAGTGATGGGACATCAGGGAGCCGCATGGCTAGAACGCTCAACTCGTGAACGAGAGGAAAAGCCGTCTTTAGTCATTCAAGCCCTAAATCTTAAACCAACCGATATTGTTGCCGATATTGGCTCTGGAACAGGCTATTTTGCCTTTCGGATCGCGCCTCAAGTACCGGAAGGAAAAGTTTTCGCAATTGACGTTCAACCAGAAATGTTGGACATCATCAACTTTTTCAAACAGGAGAACAATATTACCAATGTTGAGCCTGTCTTAAGCAGCGTCACATCCCCCAATCTGCCTGCTGAAAGTATTGATCTGGCGATCATGGTCGATGTCTACCACGAACTCGAATATCCTTTTGAGATGATGAATGAGGTAGTCAAAGCCCTTAAACCAGGCGGACGAGTTGTTTTAGTCGAGTATCGCAAAGAAAATCCTTTTATTCTGATCAAAGCCTTGCACAAGATGACGAGCAAGCAAGCCCGCAAGGAAATGTCAGCCGTCGGTTTAGTTTGGCAAGCCACCCAAGAATTTTTGCCACAGCAGCATTTTATGATCTTTCAAAAACCGTCTATTTAGAAAATTAAATAGGACTGACGCCCTTCCAAAGGCATCAGTCCTATTCAAAGATCAAAAGTTTACAGTGAAGAAGCGATCGCCACTAGAAATTCAACGCCAATGTCTTAAAAGCAGCGAAACTCAACTTACCCAATATTTGAAAAACTTACTTAGCTACCTTCACCTTGCCCTTAACCACACCGCGTATCAGTCTGTTGAGTGCGAGGGTTTCTTCTTCATCCAGAGACTCTTCTAAAGCTGCTGCCATCAGTCCATAGCGATCAGCTAGAGTCAATACTCCTGTTTCAGTGGTAGAAGCGAGGATTTCAGAGACGGCACCGGGGAGAAGGTTGAGGGGAGACATTGTTCTTGGCGTTGAACTCAATGAATCTAATATCGCTGGAAATCCTTGGCTTCAGAGTGATTGATTCAGTAGAAACCGTGTGATCTGCGTTACAAGTGACACTTTTCTTGAAGAATGTTCTTGTGAGCGACTGCTACAGGGTGATCCCCGCCGTTTCTGTAAGCAACAATTAAAAATAGCGATCCGGGAGTTACGCGATCGCCTCTCATTGCTAAATCACCCTCTCATCTATGAGCGATCCCAGCCCTATAGCACCGCTTCCGGAATCCTTCATGTTCGGTGTGGCGACAGCCGATCATCAATGCGAAGCCTACGATCCTGAATTTGAAGATATTCGTGATGTGTGGGAACGTCGTCGCGCCTTTACCTTAAGGGGAAAAGCTACCGACTTCTGGAATCGCTACCCAGAAGATATCGCACTAGCCCGCAACCTCGGTTGTAAAGCCTTTCGTTTTTCGATTGCTTGGTCGCGAGTCGAACCCCATCCTGATCAATTTAACCAGGCAGCGTTTGACCACTATCGCCAAGTCATTGCCACCATTCGGGAAGCCGGAATGGAACCGATTGTGACGCTTCATCACTTTACTTGGCCTTTACACGTAGAAAGTCGCGGGGGTTTGATTTGCAGCGGCTGTTGTCAAAGAGAATCAGCAGCTACTGGATGCTGTCGATACTGCCATCCGCCGCTTTAAAGAATCGGGAGCCTGGATTTGTAGCTTAGCTCAACATTTCCCAGACCAACCGATTCCTAAGCCACCACCCCTAGCAGGAAGTTCAACCCTGGCAGATCTCAACCGCTGCCCTTTACCATTCCAGAGAGCCTCGCTAGACGTTGAGGATGCTCCTTTACCTCTGGCTCCTGCAAAAAGTGTTTTACGACGAATTCAAGATCGAGGTTATATCCAAATTGCTGTTAAGGAGAATGTCTCTGGTTTTAGTTACCGTGATCCTAAAACCGGAGAATTTAGCGGTCTAGAAATCGATTTGGCGCGTGCGGTTGCCCAATACATCTTTAATGACCCAACCAAGGTTGTATTTAAGGCTACTCAAACACAAGAACGCATCCCTTTACTTCGCTCAATTGTTCAGTTTATTAATCCGTTCCTCAAGCCATTTAGTATTCTCTCAACTGCTTTGACAAGTAATTGGTGGCACTTAGGGATGGCAGGAAAGTTACCAGAATTTTTATGTCCCCGAGAGTGTGTTGATCAACAAGATTTTGTGGGTCTTGATTATTACTGGGGGATTAATTCTTTAAAACTTAATCGGATTCAGCAGCTTATGGATGCTGCTTTTGGACGGTTTAATAACGCCCCGGTTTGGTCTGGAGTGCTTTACGAAATGCTGAAGTTTCACTCCCAACTATTCCCGGATAAAGAGATTCTAATTATCGAGAATGGGTCAGTAGAAATTGCAGATGGCGTTGACCGAGCAACTTATATCCGTCAGCACTTATATGAAGTTCAACGAGCTTATCAAGATGGTGTAAAAGTAACAGGTTATATTTGTTGGAGTATTACGTCTAATCGTGAGTGGGGACTAAAGTTTAATCAGCATAGCGATTTTGGACTTTATCATATTGATTTGGATACTGACCCGCAGCTTAAACGCATACCTACTGCTGCGGCAATAGAGTTTAAAGAAATGATTTTGAAACGTAGTGCAGCAAGCTGAAATGTTGAAATTGCGAGAGTTTAAGTTTGATAATACGGATATTTAATCAAATTCATCGGTTATCAAATAATCTTGAATTTTTACACAGATGAACACGGATAAACACAGATAAGAAGCGATTTATAGCTTTGTAATACCCTAGAAATGGCGTAGGGTACGTTGTAACGCACCCTACAATTATGATCGCTACGTAAGCGCTGTAGTTAATAAAGCCATTAACTAGGGTTTAGACGCGATCGCCAAAAGGCGTTACCATTTCAGGGCAAGACACATTAGTTCCCCCTAAACCACAATATCCATTGGGATTTTTGGCGAGATACTGCTGATGATAAGCTTCTGCGTAGTAGAACTCAGGCGCATCTAGGATTTCAGTGGTGATTGTTCCGAATCCCGCAGCCTTTAACGCTTGCTGATAAGCATCTCGTGAAGCTTCAGCTAGCTTTCTTTGGCTCTCAGAATACGCATAGATGCCTGAGCGGTATTGCGTACCCGAATCATTTCCCTGACGCATTCCTTGGGTAGGATTATGACTTTCCCAAAAGACTTTTAGAATAGCTTCGTAGCTAATCACTTTGGGGTCAAACACCACGAGCACCACTTCATTGTGACCCGTCATCCCTGTACAGACTTCCTGATAGGTAGGGTTGGGGGTAATGCCAGCAGCGTAACCTACCGCCGTGGTGAAAACTCCGTTCAGTTGCCAAAATTTGCGTTCTGCACCCCAGAAACACCCCATACCAAACATAGCGGTCTCCATGCCATCGGGGTAGGGCGCTTTCAAAGGATTCCCATTTACATAGTGCTGGGAGGGAACTGCTATAGGTTCGGCGCGTCCAGGCAATGCTTCTGAGGCGGTGGGTAGGGTTGGCTTCTTACCAAATCCGAATAGTGCCATTGATTTTGACTCTGATTTGTGAATAAATTCTTTACCTTACTTAACATTTTAAAGATTTTGGGGAGCCTCAAAGCGTTTTTGAGCAATAGACCTTATCCTAATTACCCAAATTGGCTCTTATAGCTATGAACCGGTTGCTTAAAACGCAGCAAGTCAATCAACAAATCTCTCAACGCAAAGGATGACGCTGAAAAAAGTTCCAAATTTCCTGGCTTCCATTCAGCAGTTGGGTTGAACCAGAACCCCCTCTCGGCCAAACGTGTCCGGCTCCCTTCAGGGTTACCAGTTCTACCTCTGACCCCCCTGCACAGTTGTGAAAACGCGAAATCTCAACTCGCTGATTTGGAGTTTGTTTCACTTCCTGACCAGGGCATTGATTATGCTGTAGCCAGAAATTAATGGTACCAGGGACAGAAAGCATCGAGGCATAAGGAAGATTAGCGCCTGCCCAAGGCACTTTGCGGTCTGCGGTACCATTGATCATCAGCAGGGAAACGGGTTTTCCAGGATGACATTGCGATCGCACTTGATTAGGGAGAGTCGCCACAACCGTGGCAAAAGCGGCAATTTGACTATTCGGTTCGCACGCTAATCTTTGAACTAAAAAGCCTCCATTAGAAACACCCGCTGCGTAAATTCTCCGGCGGTCAATGGCTCTAATCTCGGCTAGGTGGTCGATGAGTGCTGTGACAAACGAGACATCATCCACGCCAAATAGGGGATTACTGGCAACATCCCAACGCCGCTCAATCCCATCGGGATAAACGATAATAAATCCTTTCTCTTCCGCTAGCTCACTAAACCCAGTATTTGCAGCTAAATCTTTTCCTTCGCCGCCATATCCATGAAAGGCGATTACCAATGGCATTGGACGGTTAGGATTGTAAGAGTTGGGAGTATGTAAGTAATAAGTCCTTTGTCGTCCTTGATGTGGCAACTCTCCGGTTTCACTACCCTTTTTCACAGGTAGCTTTGACGTTGTTGCAGCTAGGGGTGTTTTTGCAGGACTACTGCCCAGTATTGATTGGGTATGACACGCATTTGTAGAGCCAATCAATACTGAGAGTAAGAGGAGTTTGATAACTAGGGTCTTTTGATACAAGGAGAGCAATAGATTACCATCTTTGCGATCGCGTCACTTTTTCAAAGATAGCCCTTGATTATTGTAGGTCTTCTCTTCCCTCAGGATGCGATCGCCTCGCAGCGTAATAATGCGATCGCTTTGCAGCGTGATAACGCGATGGGCTGTATGGCTTCTCTAAGAATATGCATAAACGAGATACTGAAGGTTCTGAAGTGTACTTTTTTCTTCAGCAGAAATATAAGGAAACGAGTAATTGTTCATATACAGCAAGAGTTATAACCATAGGCTGATAAACACGATAAATATCTCTTTCGCAGGAACAATGTAAGCTCTTAGTCGTTATTGCTATATTTAAGCCTAGATAGCCAGCAGGGACATCTAGATTCTTCACTGCTAGATCGAGTGCCTGTACATCCTAAACATAAATATTCGATGTAGTGATAGTACAAAAAAGTAGCTTTAGATTGGGAGAGTTTTTGATAATTTCTCCTCCCTTTTAGAGTGGCATGGTAACTGGCAGTAACAAGCATTAAATTTAACAAGGAAACGATTTTTATGAACGAGAACAACTCACCTTTAAACATCAATACTGAGAAGTCGTCAGATATTATCATCGAAGCTGAAGCTTTTCCTGTAGATGCAATGATTGACAACGAGCAACCTGCTGGGGACCTAAAAGCAAACGCTAAAGAGATTGCAGACCAAGCAGCTAGTCATCCCATAGGGACTGCTATTGGTGCAGCTGCTGGCGGAGTTGCAGGCGCAGCCATTGGTAGCTTTGTTGGTGGTAGATTAGGAGCCGCTATCGGTGCTGTTGCTGGTGCTGTTGCTGGCGGTGTCACAGGGAATGAAGCGGCTGAAAGTCTAACTCAGAATGTAGAAAAGGTAGTCGAGGTTGTTAAGGACGTAGCCGAAGGCGTTACTCACACCGTAGAAGATGTTGGAGTAGCAGCTAAAGGCACCATCGAAGAAGTCAAGCCTGCTGTTAAAGATATTGCAGAATCGGTTAAGACGACTGTTGATGAAAGTCGCCCTGCTGTCAAAGACATCGCAGAATCCGTTAAAGCTACTATTGATGACGCCAGACCCGCTGTTAAAGACATTGCAGAGTCAGTCAAGACGACTGTTGATGAAGCGCGACCCTCTGTAGTCAATGCGGCACAAACCTTAAACCAAGCTGTTGAAGAAGTTAAGCCTTCTGTCAGAGGTGTAGCAGAATCCGTCAAAGCTGCTGTAGATGAGGTTAAGCCTTCCGTAGTCGGTACAGTCAAAGATAGCGCTGAGAGTATCAAGTCCTCTGTAAGAGGTGTCAGTGATACCGTCAAAAATACGGCTGAGGAAGTTAAACCTTCTGTAGTAGATAGTGTTCGCAGTAGTGCTGACACTATTAAGTCCTCTGCACAGGATTTAGGTAATGCCGTTAAGGACACCACTCAAGAAGTGAAGCCTTCAGTAGTTGACTCTGTGAAGAGTAGCGCCAACACTATTAAGTCCTCTGCACAAGATGTAGGGAATGCTGTCAAGGATACTACTCAAGAAGTGAAGCCTTCAGTAGTTAATTCTGTGAAGAGTAGCGCTAACACTATTAAGTCCTCTGCACAGGATGTCGGTCAGGCTGCTAAAAATAAGTCGAAGAAATCTAGCACCCCTAATATGGATGCTTTCAAGGGTTTTGCTCCCAAAACCCCTGCACGCACTTCCGAAAGTCTCCCGACTCCTAGTAGTACTGAGATACCAATTGGCGGTAGCAATACAGATTTGAATGCAAACGTTGCTCCCTTAAATATCTCTGGAACACCAGGTTATATCCCAACTCCAGCCCCAAGGATTGAAACTCCTAGCATTCCCAAACAAGTAGCAAGCGACATTGTTGAAGATGAAGACCTGTTACTAGGTGAAAATACATCTATTAACTCTCCCAATGTTGAGATTATCGACCACAGGAAGCCCCTGCAATAATCTGGTTCTGCTTGCTTAGGTTTTGTAACTAGAAGGTTTATGAGGGTGGGTAAATTTTACCCACCCTTTTTACTTGGCTTTAAGTAGAGTAACCGAATTAAATGATGTTGTCTTGTAGGTTGGATTGAGGGACGTTAACGTAGCTTGCACGTAGCGTGTAACCCAACATTAGCAGGATTTTGATGGGTTTTGGGATCGCTTTATCCGTCTTATAAAGAATTAACGTTTTAAATATTACTAATCTTTGATTTCTTTGTTGAGAGAAGATAGTTTCATGCGGCGACTAGCGCGGGAAATGGGTACTAAAGCAGGAGCTTTACTTTTAGCCTGACTATCTTTTAAGCTTTCAATTATTTGGGAGAGTTGCGCGATCGCAGGTGCTTCAAATATACAACGCAAAGGCAACTCTATCCCAAACGCATCGCGGACTCTAGAGGCTAACTGAGTTGCGAGTAAGGAATGTCCCCCAAGCTCAAAAAAGTTGTCGCGAACACCCACGCGCTTAAGCCCCAAAACGTCAGCAAAAATTTTCCCTAAGGTTTCTTCTGTTGGAGTCTGAGGTGCAACATAACTCCCTACAAATTCTGGGTGAATTAGAGTAGGTGTGGGTAAGGCACGACGATCAACTTTACCATTAGGCGTTAGCGGTAAAGATTCCAACACCACGAAAGCCGAAGGCACCATGTATTCGGGTAACTTTTGGGCTAAATCACTCCGCAACTGGGGCACTAACTTACGCGCTGCTTTCCCTTGTAAGGGATTATTAGCATAAAAATGCCAAGGATAAATTTGTTGACTCTGCTGCAATAAAGACGGCTTAACGCTGACATTGCCGGAATTTTGAGAACGTACAAACACCGCGTCATAGCGTCCATTATTATCAGAATCTAACCAGCTAATCTCAACGCTGTATCCGAGTTCTTCACCCAAAACCCACAAATCTTCGGGATCAACTCCCAGATTTTCCAACTTTTGCAAACCTTCCCGGATTTGGCTGACATTTTTAAAATCGCAGTTGCCTGAAAGCCACTCTGCTGTCTTTACCGCCGCTATAACTCGTGCATTAGGAATCTGAGTAATGCCTAATATTTCTGGTTGATTTTCCAGTAATCGCTGACGCAGCTTTTCGACAGTTAAATGTTCTGGCAACCAATTTAACCATTGGCATTCCCTTGGTGACAGAGGTGTTGGGTTCAGGTGAAGAATCGCATTATAACGAAACTGAGTTAATTCATTGCGATCGCGTCCCCGCATGAGTTGAATCTGTATGTGGCTAATTTGGGGAAAATGCTGTTGTAATGCCCTAAAGAAAGCAGGATCAATGACTAACTCAGTTTCCTCAAACATTTGCATTTGTACTCGTTGCTGCAACTGTTCACGAGTCAGAGAGGCTTCTGCCTGCTCTAGTTGTACTGAAGCGTGAAAAGCTTGTAGTAGCGGCAAGCTACGGAGATCTCCCAGGAAGATGAACCCTCCAGGTGTTGTGCAAGCGATCGCTCCCTCGATTACTTGCAGAAGATAATTAATATCAGGAAAATACTGCACAACGGAGTTGAGAATCACTCCATTAAACGTTTGTGCTTCTATTCCAGCAAAATCCGTCGCCGCTTTCTCTAGCAGAGTTACCCCTGGCAGATCTTGTTTTACCAACTGCTGCCGAATGTAATTGAGTGAAGCTTGAGAAAAGTCAGTTCCGCAATATTGAGTACAATGCGGTGCTATTCGGAACAACAATAAACCGGTTCCACACCCAATCTCTAATACTCGCTGGGGTTGCAACGCCAAAATTTGCGCCACTTGGTTATTCACCCATGCCCGCATTTGTTCTGCGGGAATCGGTTGATTAGTATAACTACTATTCCAACCCACAATGTTAAATGTTGGATCAGCCTCAGCTGAAGGTTGGGCATAAGTTTCGTCGTAGAGCATTTGCCATTGGTAGACTTGCTCATCTTGCAATGGCATTTGTTCCTGGCGAGCGTTGACATATTCACTATTCAACACCAAGTAAGCCACTAAACGATTATCGCCAGGCACCTCTTCACGAGTTACAACTACAGCTTGCAGCACTGTAGGATGCTGATTTAAGACTGACTCAATTTCTCCTAATTCAATGCGATAACCGCGAATTTTTACTTGCTGATCAAGGCGACCTAAAAATTCAAGATTGCCATCTGTGCGATAACGCACCAAATCGCCTGTTTTATAAAGACGACGACTAGAGGCAACATCGTCAAACGGATTAGCAATAAATTTTTCGGCGGTCAATTCGGGATGGTTGAGATAACTACGTGCTAGTCCATCACCGCTGATGTATAATTCGCCGGGAATCCCAATCGGGACGGGCTGTAAATTTCCATCCAAGATGTAAGTTTGAGTATTAGAAATTGGCTGACCGATGGTAGGGACTAACTCACTTTTTCCGGCTGATAAAATGCTGGAAGTAGTGACCACAGTGTTTTCAGTTGGCCCATAATTATTTACAACTTTAAAAGGATGCGATCGCGCCGGATATTGATTGAGTTTGTCTCCCCCGGTGAGTAAGAATCGCAAAGCGGTATCCTCTGACCAATCTAGTAATAAAATTTTCTCCAGGATAACTGTAGGGATAAAGCTAATCGTGATTTGATGCTCAAGCAAATAATTGCGTAATTTTTCAGGCGATCGCCTAGTCTCATCTGTTGGGATATAAATGCTGGCACCAGCAGCCAAATAAGGCCAGATTTCCCAGCCACAAGCATCAAAGGCAACACCGGAAATTTGGGTTACGCGATCGCATGCTGAAACCGCAAAGGCTCTTTGATGCCAAAATATAAGATTTAATAATCCACCGTGTTCAATTTCTACCCCTTTAGGTTTTCCGGTAGAGCCAGATGTATAAATAACATATACACGATTGTTTACGGCAATGCTACTATTAAGATTTATTTCGCTTTCTTGACTAATAGTTTCCCAATCTTTATCTAAACAAATAGCGGGCAATTTTTCTATTTCTAAACGATCAAACAACCGTTTCTGGGTTAACAATAAGGAAGCTTGGGCTTCATGTAGCATAAAGCTCAAACGTTCCGGCGGATAGCTTGGATCTAAAGGAACATAAGCACCCCCAGCCTTAAGGATACCCAACATTCCTACTATCATTTCTACAGAACGATCTATACAAACACCAACTAATGTTTCAGTGCTTACCCCGTATTTTTGTAAGTAATGTGCCAAGCGGTTACTATAAATATTTAACTCTTGGTAAGTGAGCGATACAGTCTGTTGTTTCTCTACGTCTTCGCAAATTATGGCTATAGCATCAGGAGTTTGTTGTACTTGCTCTTCAAATAACTGATGAATGCACTTGTCTATTGGATAATCTGCAAAAGTATTATTCCATTCAACTAATAACTGATGTCGTTCAGGTTTCGTTAAAATCTCTAAGTTTGCGATTCTCTGTTCTGGATTGGCAACAATATTTTCTAGTAGCGTTTGAAAATGCCCTAGCATTCTAGTAATCGTAGCGGCATCAAATAAGTCAGTGCTATAAACGACTAATCCGCTGATGCCTTCTGAACTATCTACCCATAAACCATTACCAGAACAACGTTCCCATAAATGAAACTCCAAATCAAAGCGGGTTGTGTGCGTATTTAGCTGCTGAGGACGTAGAGTTAATCCTGGTAACTCTATCGCCTCCATCGGAGCATTCTGGAGTGCAAAAGCTACCTGAAACAGAGGATTTCTATCTAATTTCCGTTCTGGTTCTAGTTCTTCTACCAACTTTTCAAAAGGTAAATCTTGATGAGCATAAGCTCCCAGTGCTACCTCTTTGACCCGTTCTAATAGTTCTCTAAAGGTTGGATTACCCGATAGGTCAGTACGCAGCACTAAGCTATTGACAAAAAAACCAATTAATCCTTCAATTTCGCTCCGATTACGATTAGCAATCGGTGAACCTACTGTAATATCTTCTTGCTGGGTATAGCGGTAGAGCAAAGTTTTAAATGCCGCCAACAAGGTCATAAATAAAGTCACGCCCTCTTGCTGACTTAAAGTTTCTAGTGCTTCACTCAACTTTTTCGGTAATTGCAGGCGTTGGGTTCCACCTCGATAAGTTTGAATGGCTGGTCGAGACCTATCGATAGGCAAATTGAGTAGAGAAATACCGTCTAATTGTTGTCGCCAGTAAGCTAATTGAATTTGTAAGGGCGAGTACCCGTTTTTTCCAACTTGTTCTAACCACTCGCGCTGCCAGTGGGCAAAGTCACTATATTGAATAGGTAATTCGGGTAGTGGAGAAGGTTTATCGTTAACAAAAGCGGTGTAAAGGGCATCTATTTCCTGAATCAGTACCCCAATAGACCAACCATCAGAAACAATATGATGTAAATTAATGATTAATAAATATTCTGTCTCATCTAACCGCAGTAAGCTAACTCTTAGTAAAGCGTCAGTTGAGAGATTAAAAGGACGTTGCGCTTCTTGAGCCGTTAACCGCTGCGCTGCTGTTTCTCGTTCAGTTTGGGGTAAGGTTTGCAGATCAATAATTGGTAAAGATAAGGTTGATGTGGGCGCAATTTTCTGTACAGGTTGCCCTTCTATCGTGACAAAATTTGTTCGTAAAGCTGCGTGACGCCGCACAATTTCATTGAAAGTTTGTTCCAGTGCTACTAGATTAAGCAATCCTGTTAAACGCATTACTGATGGAACATTGTAGAAAGGATTGTTAGGAACTAATTGGTCAAAAAACCACAGCCGCTGTTGAGCGAAGGAAAGGGGAGGATTGCTCTCTTGAAAAATAGGGACAAGAGGGAGAGAAGTATCATAGGTAGTCAGATTAGCAGCTTTTAAAAAGGAAATTATTTCTGCTTTACGCTGGGATATTTCTGTACGTAATTCCGGAGTTAGCATTCCTTCAGGCGCATTGCATCGCAGACGAACCTCCTCTGGATTCCCTCCCTTAAAGTCTTCCAGCAAAATTTGAATATCTCGGCTACGAAGATAGGAGAAAAATTCAAAAATATTCAAAATTGTACCTCTTCTGTAATCTTCAATTCCTGGGAAGTTATCTTACATCTGCTAAAGTTTAAGTTTTGTTTCTGAGTTAATTAGGGTGACGTTTTAGATTGAACGGTTGAATTCGTTAGCACCCTGTTGATAAAACTAATAATAGAAATCAATAACTGGATAGATGAACCATTTTTTAACCTGTTAGAGAATAGTACTAGCTATTGCGTTGGCTGTAGTCTAACCTCGGTATGACTCTGAAAATTAACGTAGCAAATATCCTATCGCAAGGTTTAAGCTCATGATATTCATGCCCCCAAATTTCCTTATTCTGTGGTTGGTGCAACTACTATCTATTGGGATACTTGGCGGAGGAATCTACATTCTCTATGAGTGGTATGAACGAGAACTGGTAGGAACTTCCTACTTAGTAGCTGGACTAGCAATGACTCTGTGGTCTCTTGGCGGTGGATTGATTAGTTTGCCGCTGCTACGTCGCAAAGGGACTGATGAACCGGAATTTATGCGGACTGGCACTGTGAAGCACATAGAAAGACCTGATGGCAGCGTCATTCATGTGGAAGTTTATGGCCCTGAAGATGGTCAACCGATTATCTTGTCGCACGGCTGGGGGCCCAACAGTACTGTATGGTACTACGCTAAGCGACAACTGAGCGATCGCTTCCGATTGATTGTTTGGGATATGCCAGGACTGGGAAAATCGACTAGACCGAAAAATAACGATTACTCCCTCGAAAAATATGCTCGTGACTTAGAAGCCGTTCTTACCCTAGCCGGAAAGCCTGCTATCCTCCTAGGACACAGCCTGGGGGGCATGATTTTACTCACATTCTGTAGGCTGTTTCCAGAACATCTGGGACATCGAGTGGCTGGGTTAGTGATTACAGACGCCACCTATACCAATCCCTTAAAAACTGCAATCTTGAGCAGTTTATTATGCAAATTGCAGAAGCCGTTACTGGAACCTCTGCTATACCTCACTATTGGGCTATCACCCTTATTTTGGCTGATGACTTGGCTGAGTTATCTCAATGGTTTGCTATACGTCAGCGTCGAAGTATCTGGATTTACAGGTAAAGAAACGCGGGGTCAATTACATTTCGCCGCTTTGTTATCCGCATTGGGTTCGCCGGGTGTTCTTGCTCGCGGCACCTTAGCGATGTTCAACTTTGAGGAAACAAAGACACTTTCGACCATTAACATTCCGGTATTAGTGGTTTGCGGTGCTTCTGATATCGCGACAACGCCTCCTGCCAGCATCCGGATGCAAGCTGAAATCCCTCAAGCTGAACTCGTCACGATTAATCCGGGGGGTCACATGGCATTAATGGAGCGAAACCAACAGTTTTCTGATGCAGTCAGCGCGTTCTGTGCTACTTGCGCGTCAGTTTAATGGCATTAGGGTGAGAGCAAGCTGGGGATAAACGACCCTAATCTCTGTAAGGGCAGACGCTTAGAGCCTGCCCAATATCTCTGAGTAAATAGACCTATACAGCAAATACTTTATAAAAGTTGTTCATCTTGAACATTTTTTGGGGAACACTCAAAAAAGATATTCTGTAAGCATCTAGGAGCCAGCAACCAGAAGATTAAGACTGAGACATTAGTTTTTAAAATAGGTGCATCTGACGTAGGCTACTAGCATTTTTCAAAAGATTGTTCCTCAAACTAATACTTTTGCCTCTAAGCCTTAACGTCTGATTTATTTTGAGATTCGTTACTAAAAAATTGTGCAATCCAATATAGTTTTGGATTGATTTATCCTTACAAAAGATCAAGTTTGATGAAAGACACTCAGCTTCCCAAAGGATTTATTTGGGCAGTAATTGTTATCTGTGTACTGCCGTTTCTGCTAAATCTATTAGGTATTAGTTTTGCCTCGCCAGAATCTGCTTTAAATTTTGCCGCACTTTCAGAGAAGTCCACTCAAGAAAGTTTTGAGGTCATCCATCATGCATTATCAGGTAGCTTTACCCATACTTTATTAGAGTGGAGTGCTGTCTGCACTGCAATTTTTACCGCTTTTTTATCCTTGATTCACTTCCAGGTTAAACGAGATGTTGTGACTCCTATTATTGGGATTGCGCTCTTGTTCGCTGGATGCATGGACGCATTTCATACCTTAGCCGCAGACAGACTGATTGAAGGGGTAGCAGACACTCAAGATTTAGTTCCTTTTACCTGGGCTATTTGCAGATTGTTTAACGTTTTGATCATTATTTTTGGTACTGGAATTTTTCTGGTAACCGGTGCTAGAAGATGGCAAGGGAACTGGAGCTTTGTTGCCATCATCAGTCTCGCCTTTAGCTTAGTAGCTTATGGAATTATTATTATTTGTACTACCACCGAGAGTTTACCTCAGACGACATTTCCTAATTCTTTAATCACACGACCTTGGGATTTGATACCCTTGCTGTTATTTATGATGGCAGGGATATTTATTTTCCCGAAATTCTATCAGCAAAATCCCAGTGTGTTCTCTCATTCCTTAATTATCGGTACGATTCCTTCAGTCGCGACTCAACTGCATATGACTTTTGGTTCGACTGCGCTGTTTGATAATCATTTCAATATTGGGCACTTCCTGAAAATAGTCTCTTACTTAGTTCCCTTTGTTGGCTTGAGTTTGGAATATATCCAAACTTATTACCAAGAAGCAATAGTATTGAAAGCGCTAGCAACCTCTTCTCAGATAATTTCTACGTCTCTAGAGCGTCAAGAACAGATGGCAATACAGCAGGCAACTGCGGTGAATCAAACGACTACAACGATGGATCAATTGGCTACATTTTCCCAGCAATCTGATCAGCAAGCCGCCGCTGCCGCAGATGGTACTCGTGAGATTTTAACTCTTGTCGATAGCAGATCCCAGTTTTCTCATTCAAGGGCTTTAGTTCAATCCAGCCTACGGGAAAAAGTAGAGCAGATTACCGAGCAGATTCAGAACTTAAGTGAACAAACCTATCAGATTAATAGCATCACTAATTTAGTCAGTGACATCGCTAATCAGACGAATTTGCTAGCCCTTAACGCGGCGGTAGAAGCCGCGCGGGCTGGTGCTCAAGGTAAAAGCTTTGGTGTTGTAGCAACAGAAATTCGTAAACTTGCAGATAAAAGCCGAAAATCTGCTGGAGAGATTAATAGTGTGGTGGCGAATATCCAGAATTCTACCCATGCAACGGTGATGGTTACCAAGGAAGGTAATGAAATTCTAGAAAGAGTTGTTACTGCCATTGACGATATTACTAAGTACAATCAAAAAATTTCACTCAATGCTAAACAGCAGGCGATCGCTATTCAACAGGTAGTCGATTCCATGAATATGCTTAATCACGGTGCCGCTCAAACTGCCAGTAGCATCAGTGAAACGAAGCTGGGGCTTCAACAAGTTAATGAAGCTTTGGTACGCCTAGCCAATCAATAAAAAATTAGAGGTTAGGAGAGAGTAATTTTCATCCTTTAGTGAATGCAGTTCAGAGAGATCTCTTACATAAGTTAAATTCGAGAGAATTAACCAAAAATGAAGCACAGATAAAGCTGAAACTTAAAACTCAACCTCTTCTCGCTGATTGTGCAAATTGCTCCTAGTATCCAAGCCTGTTGCTACCCAACGCATGGTTTCAATGTACCTAGCTAAACTCGCTACAGTTGGTGCTTCAAATAAATTACGTACAGATAACTCTATTTGGAAAGCATCTCTTATTCGAGAAGTTAGCTGAGTTGCTAGTAGAGAATGACCACCCAATTCAAAAAAATTATCGTGAATTCCTATCTGTTTTTTTCCTAACACCTTACCCCAAATTTCGACAATCTTCTCCTCAACGGAAGTCCGAGGTGCTAGATAACTTTCTGAAGTCTCAAAACTGAATGTATCGGGCACAGGTAAGGCACGACGATTTACTTTGCCATTGGGTGTCAGGGGTAAGGAATCCAGCACTATATAAGCTGAAGGTACCATGTACTCAGGTAGCTTTTCCTTCAGAAATTGGCGTAGAGTTGAGGCAACGCTAGAAGGTTTTAGTTCAATTTGTTGTTCGTTAAGGACGATATAAGCGACTAAATGCTTATCATCCGGGATATCTTCGTAGGTAATGACTACTGCTTCAGCAACGGCAGAATTTTGGCTGAGTGCTGCCTCAATCTCTCCCAATTCAATCCGAAAACCCCGAATTTTTACTTGAGCATCAACACGACCTAAAAATTCAATATTGCCGTCAGCTTGGTAACGGGCTAAATCACCTGTTTTATAAAGCCTTTGCTGAGATTTTGACTCAGATTTAAAGTCCCAAAAGGGATTAGGAATAAATTTTTCTGCGGTTAAATCAGGGCGATTAAGGTAACTTCGTGCTAGTCCATCGCCGCTAAGGTATAACTCGCCAGGAATACCGATGGGTACAGGTTGTAAATACGTATCAAGTAGATAAATTTGTGTATTAGTAATCGGAGAACCTATGGGAATAGAGGTTGCCGATTCTGGAATATCTTGGACCCTGTAGTAAGAAGAAAAGGTTGTATTTTCTGTAGGGCCATAAACATGAAGTAAGTGCTTTGGTGAGCCATTTTTAAGTACCTTTTGCACCCACTTAGGATCAACTGCTTCGCCTCCAAATAGCAAGTATTGTAAAGAGGCGAAAGCCTGGGGAACTGCTCTGGCAAGCTGTTGAAAGAGAGCAGTGGTTAAAAATAAAATGCTGATTTTTTCTTGATGCAGTATTAAAGCAAATTCTGGTGGTGAAAGCAGGATATCCCGATTAATCCCAATTAATTGAGCGCCGTTTAGTAATGCTCCCCAAATCTCGAAGGTCGCTGCATCAAAGGAGATATTGGAGACTTGGGCAATTTTGTCAGGAGGCTCTATTTTTATATAGTTTGGATTACACACTAAGCGAGTTACGGCTTTGTGGGGAACTGCAACTCCTTTTGGGTTTCCTGTTGAACCAGAGGTGTAGACTACGTAGGCTAAGTTATCCGGTGTAACGTTACAAATAGTATTTTCTTCGCTCTCGTGAGAAATCTTTTCTTCCCAGTCTGTATCAAGGTAAATCACGAGCGGAAATTTGATGCGATCCCTCCTAACCCCCCTTAAAAAGGGGGGCATTTCAGATCCTTCCTTTTTCAATAGGTGGAAGTCGTTAAATTGATGCTGGGTAATTAATACGCTTACCTGAGCATCCTCTAGCATGAAATTGAGGCGTTCTTGAGGATAGCTAGGATCTAAGGGTAGATAGGCTCCGCCAGCTTTGAGGATACCAAGTAGCCCTACTATCATCTCTACAGAAGGTTCTATACAGATGCCTACTAAAACATCTGCACCAACGCCCAGTTTTTGTAGGTGATGGGCTAGTTGGTTACTGCGACTGTTTAACTCTTGATAAGTGAGAGAAAAGAGCGATCGCGTCTCCGCTTTTTCAAACCCAATGGCTGTAGCCTCAGGACGTTGTTGGACTTGGGCAGCAAATAATTGGTGAATACACTGCTCAACTTGAGGAATGGTAGATTGACTGTTGTTAAACTCAACCAGCAGTTGATGTCGTTCTGCGGCGGTTAACAGGGGTAACTTGTAAAGGCGCTGGTCTGGATTCGCCACAATCCCTTCAAGTAGGGTTGTAAAATGCCCTAGCATCCGGGTAATGGTGTCGGCAGCGAATAAATCTGTGTTGTAAACAATGATGCCTCTAATTCCCTCAGAATATTGCCAGCGATCGCCTCCCCATAAGTTCCTAAAGCTATCGGTTGCCTCCCAAAGCAGGAACTCCAAATCAAACCGGGTTGTTTTAATCTCAGTATTGAGAAAACTGACCACTAAACCGGGTAAATCTAAGGTTTCCATGGGGGAATTCTGGAAACCAAATACAACTTGAAATAATGGATGATGACCGAGGTTACGGGTGGGATGCAGTTCCTCAACTAACTTTTCAAACGGGAGATCTTGGTGAGCATAAGCGGCTAAGGTGACTTCTCGCACTCGCTGTAGCAGTTCACGGAATGTTGGGTTTCCAGATAAATCAGTACGCAGTACCAACGTATTGACAAAAAAGCCAATTAAACCTTCAATTTCGCTGCGGTTCCGGTTAGCAATCGGGGAACCAATGGCAATATCTTCTTGTTGCGTATAGCGATAAAGTAACGTCTGAAAGGCTGCCAGCAGGGTCATGAACAGGGTAACGCCTTCCTGCTGAGAAACCAGAGCCAGAGCCTCACTCAGCGGCTGAGGAATCTCTAGGAACTGACTCGCACCTCGATAGCTAGCGGTAGCAGGTTGCGATCGCGCGGTGGGCAAATTTAGGGGGGAGATGCCTTGAAGTTGCTGTCGCCAATAGGCTAATTGGGTTTGTAGGGGTGAATAACCATTTTCTCCGACTTCCTGCAACCACTCACATTGCCATTCAGCAAAGTCGGCATACTGAAGTGGTAATTCTGGGAGAGTGACAGGCTGTTGTTGACAAAATGCGGTGTAGATTGTCCCTAATTCCCGGCTTAATACCCCAATTGACCAATCATCACAAACGATGTGGTGGAGATTCAGTAACAGGATCTGTTCTGTCTCGTTTAAATGGAGCAGGAGTACCCGGAATAATGGTCCGGTAGATAAGTTAAAAGCGTACTCAATCTCTGCGGTAATTAACTGTTTAGCTGTGGTGGCTTTTTCATCAATTGGTAATTCTCGCAGGTCTACTTTGGTCAGCGGGTTAGCACTACTCTCTACCGCAATCACCTGCACCAGTTGCCCCTCTACCAAGTTAAAAGTAGTGCGTAAGATTTCGTGACGACGCACAATTTCACTGAAAGTCTGCTCTAATGCCGAAAGGTTTAATGTACCCTCTAACAGCAGCATAGTTGACACGTTATAAAACGTATTACCAGGAACAAATTGATCAATAAACCAAAGTCGCTGCTGGGCAAAGGATGCTGGAAAGACAAAGACCTCTGCTTCGGCATCTGGGAGAAAATTTTCAGCCATATCGGGTAGCACTTAGGACTCAAGAACGGCGCAACCAACCCAACAAGAGGAATAATCCTAAACCTAATGCAACTCCTCCAGCGGTAATTGCAATCAGGGGTTGATTGGCTTGACGCACTGCGATCGCTATAAACGCCCAGATAATCACAAGCGGAAAGGCAATGTCAACACGCTTTCTACTAATTGTGGCAGCAATACCGCCGCCAACTAGGAGCATGATCCCTGTCCAAAATTCGGGGCTGAATGGCTCACCCCGCCAGCCTAAACTGTAGAGGGCGATCGCCACATTCACAATCGTCGCCACACTAATCCAGGCGAGATAAATACTCAAGGGGATATGCACTAACCACTTTTCTCGCCGGGAAACTCGTTGTTCTCCAATCCCTAATCGCCAGTAAATCGCTATCAGTGGCAACAAAATCACCAACATTGCCACTAAAGAGAGAACAAAGCGTTGATACTCAAACAGAAATATCCAGACAATCTGCGCTAGACTGGCAAGCACTAGAAAATAACCTATCCGGTGCAGATGAGGATTATCTCGCTGTGCAGGAAGTACCTGATAAATTCCAAAGCTAATCAAACCGAGATAAATCAGTCCCCAAATAGCAAACGCATAGTTCGCCGGAATAATCTGAACTTCGCTAAAAAACCGATTAGAAATCTCACCAATACTCAGCCCATTGACGGGTGCAATATTAGCAAAAATATTGATTCCAAAAGCGGCAAGAATCGCGATGAGATTAGCCCATTGCCGGAAAAGATTGCTATCTAAGGATTTCATATTAAGTGGATTGCTGCTTTCTAAATCGCTTACTCCAAAGCCAGAGTAAACCACTTGCTACCAA
>Ga0196963_10000720_pt1 | contig 26498 bp, 21 predicted proteins | sample S1_5metaG_FD_148600 | JGI IMG/M metagenome (GOLD analysis project Ga0196963, IMG submission 148600) | Soil microbial communities from Anza Borrego desert, Southern California, United States - S1_5 | ecosystem: Environmental > Terrestrial > Soil > Desert | place: USA: California | collected...
TCGATCAGGTGAGCTCGGGCAAGAAGAAGACGGCGAAGGCAGAGCCCGAGAAAAAGGTCACGTCGATCAAGGCGAAGAAGCGAAAAGCATCTTAGACAGGCAGACAGGCAGACAGGCAGACAGGCGGACAGGCAGACAGGCAGACAGGCAGACAGGCAGACAGGCAGGCTGGCCGACAGGCTACTGTAGGAACGCCAGGACGCCCATTCCCGTGGCCGTGGGATCGCGGATCCAGTCCGGCGGCACCAGCCATACGAACATCAGAATCGCGATCACCCAGATGTCATAGGGGAGCGTCGCGCGCTCGTCGCGCCAGAAGAAGAACCTTGCGAACACGCCGGACGGCATCGGCCGGTTGTTGAGCGCAAGATACGTGTAGTGAATGCGGTTGCTGACGGTGATGATCGACAGCACCAGGATCACCCAGAGCACGCCCGCCATCCGATCCGTGAACGCGCCAATCATGAACAGCACGATGCGTTCGGGACGTTCCATGAAGCCGACCTTGCATTTCTCGATCAGCGACTCGGCGCGGGCGCGCGCGTAGCTGGTCATGATCGAAAAAATCAGTGCAAGCGTGGCGATCAGCACGTAGCCATTGCGGCCGAGCTCGGCATACAGCCAGATCAGGCCGGTGAACAGCGCAAGGTCGGAAAAGCGATCCAGCGTCGAATCCCAGAACGCGCCGAACTGCGACTGCTTGCCGGTAATGTGCGCGACCTTGCCGTCGATGAAATCGAAGATATTGGCAATGATCATCACGATTCCGGCCGTGACGAAGCTGTCCACCGCCAGGAAGTACGCGGCGACGATGTTGATTAGAACGCCGATCAGCGTGAGGACGTTCGGGTGAACGCCGAGTGCGACCGAGATGTTGATAATCGCGCGGAGGGGCAGCAGACAGGCGGCGCCGATCGCGCCAGTAAAGGTCATGTAGTGGGCACAAGGGTAGCCGATGGGACGAACTGCATCAAGGTAACGAACGGCTGAAGATGCGATAGCCTTCGGTCGGAGGATTCGTATGCGCCGTTGGTCAGTGTCCCTGTGCAGTTGTGTCGCCCTGTTAGCCGTTCTTGCAGTCCCCGCCGTCGCGCAGGAAACAACCGCGACCATAACCGGCACGATTACCGACCAAAGCGGCGGCGTGCTTCCAGGCGTCACCGTCAACGCGCGCCACCTGCCCACCGGGCGCGTGTTCGAAACGATTTCGGGCGCGGCTGGCAATTATCTCGTGCCGGCGCTGCCGATCGGCGCATATGAGGTGACGTTCACGCTGTCGGGGTTCCAGCCGCGAACGGTGCGCGGGGTGACGCTCGCCGTCAACGATCGCGTCCAGATCAATGCAACGCTCGCGGCCGGCGGCGTGTCGGAGGTGATCGAGGTGACGGGCCGCGTCCTGCCGCAGACCACGACCGCGGTGCAGAACCTGATTGACTCCCGCCGCGTCCAGGAGCTGCCGATCAACAACCGCAACTTCGCCAAGCTCGCGGAGCTCGCGCCGGGCGTGTCAAGCGATATGGCCGACGAGATCGGTCTCGGGCTGTCCAGCAGCATGAACCTGTCCGTCAACGGCGCGCGCCGCAACGGCGTCAACTGGCTGGTCGACGGTGTCCAGAACGTCGACGTCGGCAGCAACATCACGCTGCTGTCGACGCCGACGCTCGAGTCGATCGAGCAATTCACGATCATCACGTCGAGCTACGCGGCGGAGTGGCCGCGCTCGGGCGGCGGCATCATCAACGTCGTCACCAAATCCGGGACCAGCAAGTTCGCGGGCAGCGGCTATGAGTTCTTCCGCGACGACAAGTTGAACAGCAACACCTACTTCCGCAAGCAGAGCACCGATCCCGCGATCCGTGACCGCGCGCCCGCGCTCGATTATCACAACTTCGGCTACACGGTCGGCGGGCCGGTGGTGAAGGACAAGATGTTCTTCTTCTGGTCCCAGGAGTGGCGCCGAATCACCCGCGCCCCCGCGTCGGTGACGGCAACGGTGCCGAACCCGGAGTGGCTCACCGATCCGACGTCGGCCAACTACGTGCCGGTGTCGGAGCGCGATCCGCAGGCGGTACGCCTGCTGTCGGGATATCCGGCGCCGAACCTGGCGCCGGCAACGGCGGGAGGTCCTGGGCGGTACACGCTGACGGCGCCCAACATCAACAACACGCGCCAGGAGGTGATTCGTGTGGACTACGACATGCGTCCGACGCAGCGGGTTTGGGGCCGTTACACGCATGACTTGAGCGAGACGCGCGAAATCGGCGGCCTGTTCTTCAACACGCCACTGCCGAACGTCGCCGGCACGGATACGAAAATTCCCGGCCAGGTGGCGGCCGTCGGCCTGCGCAGCACGATCGGCGGCAACACCCTCAACGAGCTGAACTATCACTTCAGCGCCAACAACATCACCACGACGCCGGCCGAAGGCGTCCGCAACACGCGCAGTGACTTTGGCGTGTCGATCACCGAGGCGTTCCCCGAGAACGCCGGCAACCTGATCCCCATCATCGACGTGACCGGCCTGAGCCTGCTGGGAGCGAACCAGCTGTATCGCATCCAGTACGTGAATCACTCGGTGACCAACAACTTTTCATGGCAGCGCGGAAATCACGCGTTCAAGTTCGGCGGTCTCGCCAGCTTCGAGCAGAAAAACGAAAACGCCGCCAGCGTGAGTCAGGGGCGCTTCACCTTTGTCGCCACGGCCGGCGGCCCGTCGGCATTCCAGAGCTTCCTTCGCGGCAATGCCAACGGCGCCTGCCTCGGCTGCAGCTACGTCGAGGCCGAGCGTGATATCGATCTGAACCTGCGCTTCAACCGGTTCGAAGTGTTCGCGCAGGATACGTGGCGCCCGAACTCACGGCTGACGGTCGATTACGGTGTGCGTTACGCCCTGTACCCGCCTCTCACCGACGTCAAGAATCAACTGGTGACGTTCGATCCGGCGCTGTATAACGCCTCGACCGCGCCGCCATTCGCCAACGCAGTCGGCACGCTGATCGACCGGACGCGCGGCAACCAGCTCGTCGGGATCATCCAGGGCGGCGTCAACTCGCCCTACGGCGACGGTATCTACGAATTCAAGAAGAATTCAATCCAGCCGCGCGTTGGCGCGGCCTACGATCTCTCGGGCGAAGGCCGGACCGTGCTGCGTAGCGCCTTCGGCGTGTACTACGACCAGCCGCTCGTCGGCATCTTCGAGCAGAACTCCTTCACGATGCCTCCGGTCGTCAACAACATCACGTTCAACAATCCGTCGCTGCAGAATCCCGCCTCGGGCCAGACGCCGACGACCACCGGCGTGCGCACCATCATCGCCACGGCGACCGACTTCGAGAATCCGCGGACGATGCAGTGGAACGTCGGTATTACGCGGCGTGCGACCGCGTGGCTGTTTGGCGAGGTGAGCTATGTGGGCAGCCGCGGCGACAACCTGATTCGGCCGACGGATCTGAACTATCCCGATCCCGCTCGCGTCGTGGCGCTCCAGGCAACCACGCCAGGCGCGGTGAACCCGGTCCGCCCGTACCAATCGTTCGGCGCCATCACCTATCGCGAGACGACGGCGCGGGCGCGCTATCACGGGCTGTTGACGACGGCTCGCGTCGACGCCGGCCGGCACGGCAGCGTGACGCTCAATTACACGTTGAGCCGCAATCAGACCGACGCCACCAACGATCGCGATGCCGTCGACATTCCGCAGAATCCGGCGAACCCCGACGCCGATTACGCTGATGCGCGTACCGATCGACGGCACATCTTCACCGGCAGCTTCGTCTACGAAGTACCGTTTTACCGCGATGCCGGCAGTGCGTTCACCAGGGCGATCCTCGGCGGCTGGCAGGTCGCGGGCATCGTCAATATTTCGTCCGGCCAGCCGGTGTCGCGCATCCTGGTCAGCAGCGATACATTCCGTCGCGGCGTCTTCGCCGACCTCGTCGGCGACCCGATGGTCGGCGAGCGCTTCGTCAACGGGGTGCCGTACTGGTTCAATCCGGACGCGTTCGCACCGCCGGCGGCCGGCACGTTCGGCAATTCCGGGCGCGCGCCGTTCCGCCAGCCCGGGCGCCATCAATGGGATCTCAACTTGTCGAAGAATTTCTATCCCACCAGCACGATGCGCCTGCAGTTTCGCGCGGAGTTGATCAACGCGTTCGACCAGCGGCAATGGCTCGCGGATCCCGCCGTCAACGGCATCGACAATACGTGCACGGTGTCGACGACCGCCTGCAACGTCCCCGGCGATCGCTTCGGCCAGCTGATCGCTACGCGCGCGGCGCGAGAGGTGCAGCTCGGCGTGAAGGTGTACTGGTAGCGCATGGTACGATCGGCGGCAGGGCGCATCTAACAGATACGCCCGACCTCCGATGGCAATACAGGATCTCAAGGAACAGATGGCCCGGCTGCCGGAGCAGCCGGGCATCTATATCTATTACAACCAGCACGGCGACACGCTCTACGTCGGTAAGGCGCGGTCCCTACGCGATCGCACGCGCTCGTACCTGAATGCCTACGGCACCAGCCCGCGTCACGACGCGCTGCTGGACGAGGCCGTCCGTCTCGAAGTCATCGTCACCGATTCGGTCGTCGAGGCCCTGGCCCTCGAGAACAATCTGATCAAGCAGCGCGCGCCTCGATACAACATCCTGCTGCGCGACGACAAGAACTATCCCTACCTGCAGCTGACGACGACCGAGGCGTTCCCGCGGGTGCTGGTGGCGCGCTCGGTCGAGCGTGATGGCAACGTCTACGCCGGGCCGTTTCTGCCCGCGAAGTTTGCTCGGCGGACGATGGGGCTGACGCACAAGGTGTTCGGCATCCGGTCCTGCAACGAAGTGATTACGGGAAGCCGTCATCGGCCGTGTCTGGAATACGACATCAAGCGATGCCTGGCGCCGTGCGTCGCGGCGATCTGCTCGGCGGATCGCTACTCGCAGGCGGTGGCGGATACGCGGCTGTTCCTCGAAGGCCGGAACGAAGAGCTCGCCGATCAATTACGCGCGCGCATGCTCGACGCCGCGTCGCACGAGCGCTTCGAGGAAGCCGCGCAGCTGCGCGACGCGATGCGTACCGTCGAGGCTCTGCTCGAGCGGCATCAGAAGATGGCGTCCGCGGAGCTTGGCGATCGCGACGTGTTCGGCGTGAAGACCGGCGCGAGCGGCGCGGTGGTCCAGGTGTTCCTGGTGCGCGGCGGCCGCGTCATCGAGCGCGTCGAGTTCGTGTGGGACGGGCCGCAGATCGGATCTCCAGGGCCACAGAAGGCACAGAACGTACCGATCGGATCACCAGGGCCACAGAAGGCACAGAACGTACCGATCGGATCAGCAGGGCCGCAGAAGGCACAGGACGTACCGATCGGATCGCCCGCCGGGGAAGTCATCGAGTCCGCCATTCAGCACTTCTATTCAGATCAGGACCCGCCGCCGGAGGTGCACGTGCCGGTGTTACCGCCAGAGCACCAGGTCCTCGAAGAATGGCTCGCGCAACGGGCGGGCCGTCGGGTGAGAATCGTCGTTCCGCAGCGTGGCAGCAAGAAAGGGTTCATGGAGCTGGCGCACCGCAACGCGGCGCTCGGTTATCGGACGCGTTTCGATACCAGCCAGACGGCGAATTACGAGGCGCTCGAATCATTGCAGGCGGTCCTGCGGTTGCCCAAGCTGCCTCGGCGCATCGACTGCTTCGACATCTCGACGATCCAGGGCGCCGAAACGGTGGCGTCGATGGTGGTCTGCGAAGAAGGCCGGATGCGGCCGTCGGAGTACCGGAAGTTCAAGATCAAGAGCGCGGGGAGCGGGGAGCCGGGATCCGGGAGCCCGAGCCTCGGACCCGAGGCGGTCGTTCCGGCTCCGGGCTCCCGGCTCCCAGTTCCCGGACACTTCCTCGACGATTTCGCGGCGATGGAGCAAGTCGTGCGGCGGCGATATGCGAAGGTGCTCGAGAACGGCGGACCGTTTCCGGATCTGATCGTGATCGACGGCGGCAAGGGCCAGTTGAACGCGGCCTATACCGCGCTCGAGGCGGTCGGTCTGTCGAACCTGGTCGCAATCGGCCTCGCGAAGAAAGAAGAACTGGTGTTCACCCGCGACAGCCTGGAGCCGCTTGCGCTCGATCCTCACGGCAGCGCCTTGCGTCTGCTGCAGCGCATCCGCGACGAGGCGCACCGCTTTGCGATTACCTTCCACCGGCAGTCGCGCAAGAAGCGCGATCTGCAATCCGAGCTGGACGTGGTTCCCGGGATCGGTCTGCGGCGACGCAAAACGCTGCTGACGGCGTTCGGCAGTTTGTCGGGGGTGCGCCGCGCGACCCGTGAGGAGTTGGCGCGCGTCGTCGGCGTGAAAGTCGCGGACGCTGTGATTGCGCACTTCGCGGCGAATCCGTAGCCGGCGCGGGCGCCGAGCCACGCCGCTTGAACTGTGGCATTATCTGGCTGTGGATGCGGAGGATGTGCGTCGTTTCATGCAGCGCGACTGGCATCGCGTTGATGCCGCGAAGGCCAGCTATTGGCGCGCCCTCAAACACACGCGGCCCGCTGCGGACCTGTTCGCCGCCGCCGACGCGCTCCGGCAACACGCACTGACTGTCCATCCGAGCGCCGGCGACTGGCGCTCGCGGGAAGACGACATCGCCGTTCATGTCCGTGTTGCCGAGGCTCTGCGTGCCGTCGCCCGTCGGCCTCGCTGAGATCTTCGCCGACCTCGCATCCGCGTTCGACCGTGCGGGTATTCGCTGGTACGTGTTCGGCGCACACGCCGCACTGATTTGGGGACGCCCTCGATTCACCGCCGATCTCGATGTGACGATCTCGCTCGGCGGCGTCACCATCGACCGAGTCGTCGGCGAACTGCAGAAGAGCGGATTTGCCCGCCGCGCCGAATGCACGGATGAATTCATCGCGGCCACCCGCGTCATCGCCGTCGCGCATGCGCGGTCGCAGTTGCCCGTGGATGTGGTCCTCGGCGGGCCCGGACTCGAGCAGGACTTCCTCGAACGCGCTGTTATCGTCGAGGTCGCCGGCACCAAGGTGCCCTTCATCAGCGCCGAGGATCTGGTTGTGACGAAATTGCTCGCCGGCCGCGAGAAGGACCTGGAAGACATTCGCGGAGTGCTGGCCGAGCGCAATGACATTCTGAATATCACCGGCATTCGTGAACTCCTGCGACAAGTCGAGGACGCTCTCGGGCGGTCCGATCTGGTTCGCGCTTTCGACAACGAGTATCGACGATGGCAGTCGAATTAACGCGCGAGGAGCGCGAGCGGCTGGGCCGCGCCGCGCTCGAATGGGTGCTCGACTACTTCGAACGGCAATCGCAGCTTCCGGTTTATCCGACTGTCGGTCCCGATGATCTCGCTGCACGCTTCGCCCAGCCGTTGCCGAGCGAGCCCCAGGATCCCAGAACTGCGTTCGGCGACTTCCAATCCGTCGTCGACGCCAGCCGGCATAACGGTCATCCCCGGATGTTTGGGTACGTGCAGTCCGCCGGGAGCTTCGCCGGTGTCGCGGGTGATCTCCTGGCGTCGGCCCTCAATCAGAATGTTACGTCGTGGCGGTCGGCGCCTGCCGCCACCACCGTCGAGCATCAGGTCATCGACTGGCTGAAGACGATGGTTGGCTACGATCCGGCCGGCGCGGGCGTCCTGTTGAGTGGGGGATCGTTTGCCAACTTCGCGGCGCTGGCCGCGGCGCTCCGGGCCAGCACCGATATCGATATCAATCGACACGGGGTGGCGGCGCTACCGGGACGGCCGCGCATCTACACCTCGCCGATGACGCACATGTCGATCGCGAAAGCGGCGTCGATGCTCGGCATCGGCAAGGACGCGATCGTCGTGATTCCGGTTGACGGCGAGCTGCGCATGTCGGCGCCGGCGCTGGCGATGCAGGTGGAGCAGGATCGCGCCGCGCGCCATCACCCGATCTGCGCCGTGGCCACCGCGGGAGACGTCAATACTGGCGCGATCGACCCGCTCGAGGCCATCGCCGATGTCTGCGCTGCGTCGAAGCTATGGCTGCACGTCGACGGCTCGTACGGCGCACTCGCGGCGCGATCGCGATATGTCAACGCCGCGATGTCCGGCCTGTCACGCGCCGATTCGTTGTCGCTCGATCCCCACAAGTGGTTGTTCGCGCCGCTCGACGTCGGCTGCCTGCTGGTCCGCAACGCGGCGACGCTGCGGCGCGCGTTCTCGGAGGGCGCCAATTACATCGACGTCGTCGCCGACAGCCAGATGTCCGACTACGCGTACTGGGATCACAGTCCCGAGCTGTCGCGGCGGTTCCGCGCGCTGAAGATCTGGTTCCTGCTGAAGATCCACGGTGCCCGCGCGATTCAGGAAGCCATCGACAGCAACATCGCCGTCGCTCAGCATCTCGCCTCGGCGATCGCGGCCAGCGATGATTTCGAACTGCTTGCGCCGGCGCCCTTGAGCATCGTCTGCTTCCGATACCGCGGCGGCGACGATGCGTTCAACAAGCGGTTGATGGTCGACGTCCAGCGTGACGGCGACTCGTACTTGTCGAATGCGATGATCGGCGGACGATTCGCCCTGCGCGCCTGCATCGTCAACTATCGAACGACGAGGGATGACGCCGATCGTCTGCTGGCGACCATTCGCCGCGTCGCGGCGCGGATAGCGTGATAGCATTTCTAGTTTGGGCAACATTGATTTAGTCCAGATTTTGCTCGTCATGATCGTGCTCATTGCATCGCTGTCGGTGCATGAGGCGGCGCATGCGTTCGCGGCGGATCGGCTCGGCGATCCCACGGCGCGTCATCTCGGGCGGTTGTCGATCAATCCAGCGGTCCACGTCGATCCGATCGGCACGCTGCTGTTTCCCCTGATTGCCTTCATGACCAACGTGCCGCTGATCGGCTGGGCGAAGCCCGTGCCCGTCGACACGCGGCATCTCCGCCATCCGAAGCGCGATTTCGCGTTGATTGCCGCCGCCGGTCCGGCGAGCAACCTGGTGATGGCGCTGCTCGCGGCGATCCTGCTCGCCGTCGTGCCGGGGGCCGCCCCGGGCGACATCGCGGCCCGCGCCGTGATCCGGCCGGCGTTCCAGCTGTTGAACCTGTTCGTCTACGTCAACGTACTGCTCGCGGTGTTCAACATGATCCCGGTGCCGCCGCTCGACGGCGGCAACGTGCTGCTCGGCATTCTCCCGCCGAATGCGGCGGGTGTGGTGGAGCGGCTGCGCCCGTACGGCATCCTGATTCTGTATGCTTTGATGCTGACCGGCGTGCTGAGCACGCTGCTCGGTCCGGTCGCCAACTACCTGTTGTACCTGTTAGGGGTCTAAGCCGCAGTAGGCGTCGATGAAACAACGTGTGTTGTCGGGGATGCGCCCGACGGGAAAACTGCATCTCGGCCACCTGGTCGGCGCGCTCCAGAACTGGGTCACGCTCCAGGACAAATTCGACTCCTTTCACTGCATCGTCGACTGGCATGCGCTGACGACCCATTACGCGGATACCAGCGAGATCGTCGCCAATACCTACGACAACGTCGCCGACTGGATTGGCGCTGGCCTCGATCCGGAGAAGAGCACGTTCTTCATCCAGTCGCTGGTGCCGGAACACGCCGAGTTGTACCTGCTGTTTCAGATGGTGACGCCGATTCCATGGCTCGAGCGCGTGCCCACCTACAAGGAACAGGTCGAGCAGTTGAGCGATCGCGATCTGTCGAGCATCGGCTTCCTCGGCTACCCGCTGTTGCAGGCGGCCGACATCGCGGCGTACGACGCGCATTGGGTGCCGGTCGGCGACGATCAGGTGCCGCACCTGGAGCTGACGCGCGAGGTCGTGCGCCGCTTCAACAATTTCTATCCGGCGAATCTGATCGAGCCCCAGGCGTTGTTGACGCCGACGTCGCGCCTGCCGGGCCTCGACAACCGGAAGATGAGCAAGAGCTACAACAACACCATCGACTTGTCCGACGACGCCAAGACCGTGCAGAACAAAGTGCGGCAGATGTACACGGATCCGAAGCGGGTGCGAGCCGATATTCCCGGTACTGTCGAAGGCAACCCCGTGTTCATGTATCACGACGCCTTCAATCCGAATACCGAAGAAGTCGATGACCTCAAGGCGCGCTACCGCGCCGGCAAAGTCGGCGACGTCGAAGTCAAGACTAAGCTGGCCGCGGCGATCAACACCATGCTGGATCCGATCCGCGAGCGCCGTGCCAAGGCTGTCGAAAAGCCCGGCTACATCAAGGATGTGCTGATGGAAGGCTCGAAGAAGGCACAAGGCGTGGCGCGGCAGACGATGGAACGCGTCCGCGAGGCCGTGAAGTTGAAATACTGATGGCCGACACTCCCGAGAAACCTGCCGCCCCGGACGAAGACGTTTTCGAATCGCAGCTCGACGCGATCAAGATCAAGCTGCAGGCGTTTGAAGGGCCGCTCGATCTGCTGGTGCATCTGATCAAGAAGAATCAGATGAACGTGTACGACATCCAGATCGCGGTCGTCACCAAACAGTATCTGGAATATCTGGGTCTGATGCAGGAGCTCAATCTCGACGTGGCCAGCGAGTTCCTGGTGATGGCGGCGACGCTGATCCACATCAAGAGCAAGATGCTGTTGCCGCGGCCGGAGACCGCCGCCGGCGATCCGGCGGACGAGGAAGATCCCCGCGACGCGCTGGTGCGGCGCCTGCTCGAATACCAGCAGTTCAAGGCGGCGGCGGAATTGCTGCACGACAAGGAAACGCTGCGCAGCGCGCAGTGGGCGAGGCCTGACGCGCGCATCGAGGAGATCGCCGGCGACGACTATGAGCCGGAGATCGAGGTCGATCTCTTCAGCCTGCTGTCGGCGTTCAAGCAGGTGCTCGAGCGCGCCCGCGAGCGGCCGCCGGTGGCGCTGCCGCCCGAACAGATCTCCATCGAGACTCGCATCGATCAGCTGCTCGAGCAGCTGTCCGAGACCGAAGCGTGCGGATTCGAGGATCTGTTCGGCGCCGACGCGACGCGGGCGGATCTGATCGTGACGTTCCTGGCGATGCTCGAGATGATCCGGCTCAAGCTGATTCGCGTGTTCCAGCAAGGCGGCACGGGACCGATTCGCGTCTACAAGCGCGCGCGGCCCAGTGACGCTCCGCATCCGATTCACGATCCAGAGGACGAGTACAGAGCGCATCATCCGGCAGCTGGGAACCGGGAGCCCGGAGCAGATCATCTGGCAACCGGGAGCGGGGAACCGGGAGCGGGAGATTATCCGGCCGCCGGGAACCGGGAACCGGGAGCGGGAGATCATCCGGTGACCGGGAGCGGGGAACCGGGAGCCGGAGATCATCCGGCAATCGGGAGCGGGGAACCGGGGACCGGGAACCGCCAACCGGGCGCCGGGGAGAATACAGAGTAGAAGATGACTGACGACAACCAGCACACTGACGCGCCAGAGACGCCGGCACCAGACGCGGCCGAGCCGGTCGAGGCCCCGCAAGATGCCAAGCCGCGGATGGAGCAGTCGCAGCTGAAGGCCGTGATCGAGTCGCTGATCTTCGCCTCGCCTGATCCGATCACGCCCCGGATGCTGTACCGGCTGCTCAACGACGAACCCAAGGAAGACGTCAAAGCCGCGCTCGAATCACTGAAGGCGGATTACGTCGATCGCGGTGGGCTGCACATCGCGGAGGTCGCCGGCGGCGTGCAGATCACGACCCGTCCCGAGTATCACGAGTGGGTGCGCCGGCTGTTCCACGAGCGCTCCGCGAACAAGCTGTCGGTGGCGGCACTCGAAACGCTGTCGGTGATCGCCTACAAGCAGCCGGTCACCGCCGCGGAAATCGGCGAGATCCGCAGCGTCAATACGTCAGGCGTGCTGTCGACGCTGCTCGAACGACACTTGATCAAGATCGTCGGCCGCAAGAACGTGATCGGGCGGCCCTTTCTCTACGGCACGACCAAGGAATTCCTGATTCGCTTCGGCCTTAACGATCTCAGCGACCTGCCGAAGATCGAAGACATGGCGCAGCAGCTCGGGTTCGAGCCGCCGCCCGTGCTGATGGAGCGTCCCGTGCCGGAAGAAATGCTGCCGCTCGATGAGGGAGACGCTCCACCGGAACACACTGAAGGCTGAAGACTGAAAGCCGAAGACTGAAGGCTGAAAGCTGATAGCTGATAGCTGAAAGCTGAAAGCTGATCGCTGAAAGCTGACAGCTGACCGCCGCTAGAGCAACAACGCATCCACCCGATGCGCGTGCACCAGTTGCTCGCGATTCGACCACTTGAAAATCGTGAAACGCCCGTCCTGTGACGCAACCAGCGCCATCGCGTCACGCTGGTCGTGAACGAATTGCGCGGCCGACAAGTGCCGCGTGCCTCCGAGCTGCGCCGGTGTCGCCGATACCGCCGTGCTCCCTTCGACCGGCTCGGTGATGTTGACCTGTTCGATCGGCGTGCTGCCGCGGCGGCGCGCGATTTTCGCGCCAAAGGCGAGCAAATCGTAACGGTCGTTCAGGATGGTCGCGCCGTCGACTGCGGTCAAGCCGGCGATCGCGTCGACGGCACGCTTAAGATCGTCCGGGTCCGCCTGGCTCATCCGCATCAAATCAGCCAACTCTGAGTACGGCGGATCGACCCGGTAAAGAATCGGCATGACCATCGATTCCTGCCATGCGTCGCTGGCGGCCGGCACCACCAGCAAGGCACCGCCGCGCCCGTGCTGGCGCATCGACGCAGCGAGCTGAATCAGTACGGTCGTGACTCCAGAGGCCGACCGCTGATCGATCGCACCGGCAAGCGAGGTGACGATCCCCGGGCAATCGGGCACGATCCGCCCGACGCCTTCGTCGACGATCTTGATGTGATCGCCTTCGAGCACCGCGACGTTGACGAACTTGCCGAACGCCTCGGTGCGGTGCTTCACGACCACCAGTCCCGAGGCGACCACCTCCACGACCAGACAGAATGCGGGCACGTCGCGGGTGGTGCCCCAGACGTAATAGCTGTCGCCGTCGTGCCAGACCCCGAGGTGAATGCCAGGCCGCTCCACTGCCGGTGCGACCTTGGCGAGTCCCGCCGGCGTCAGCGGCAATCGTGCCGCGAGCCGCGCGCAGTGCCGCGCGGCAGCCGGCGGCAGGATCGCGAGCGAGATCTTCGGTGTGTGGCCTTCCTCGCGGCGCAGGCTGGCCCAGAACGCGGCGTCGATGATGGCCGCGATGGTGGCGGTGCTGGGAGCGTCGCAGACCACTTCCGCATGTGCGTGACGCGCCGCCTCGATGTGGCGCGCGAAATGACGCTGCACGCTGTCGGCGACGCGCGCGGCGACCGGATACGTCGGCTCAGCCATATTCGAATGGTGCCAGATCCGCCGCCCGTTCGCGAGCGGTTGGTCGTGCCTGGATGCGCGCTGCAAGGCGCCCGCTCGACACAAAAGGCATCGCTGCGCGGTGCGGTGCCGCCGTTGCAACCGCGGCCGATACCTGTCACTGTGAGTCGATGGCCCGCCGCGACGCCGCTGCGATAACCGACAAGCCTCGTAAGGCCCGGAAACGGCCGACGCGCTTAAAACCCCGGCCCATTGACTGGTCGGGTATGACCGTCCGCCGCCAGCGATTTCCCGCCGGTGCCACCATCTACGCCCAGGGCGATTCCGCTACCAGCGTCTATTACCTCGAACGCGGACGCGTCCAGGTCGCCGTCGTCTCACGTGCTGGCAAAGAAGCCGTCATCGCGGTGCTCGACGACGGCCAGTTCTTTGGCGAAGGGTGCCTGGGCGGCCAGCAGTGCCGCATGGCGGCCACCACCACGATATCGGCGTCGACGATTGTGACGATTGCCAAGGAGGAAATGGTGCGGCGCCTCCATGAGCGCCCTGAATTTGCCGCATTGGTCCTGCGGCACATTCTCGAGCGTACCATTCGGGTCGAAGAGGACCTCATCGACCAGCTGTTTAATTCGAGTGAAAAGCGTCTAGCCCGCGCGCTCGTGCTGCTGGCGCACTACGGTCAGGGCGAGACCCCTCAGCGCAAAGCGCCGATGGTGACGCAGAACGTGCTCGCCGAAATGATTGGCACGACCCGCTCGCGCGTGAATTTTTTCATGAACAAATTTCGGCGCTTTGGCTTCATCGAGTACAACGGCCAGCTGAAAGTCAACGATTCGCTCTTGACGGTCGTCTTGCGCGAATAGCGCGCCGCCGTTATTCGTCCCCGGCCGGCCGTTCGCCGCTGCGGCGCATCCGCTCGACTTCGCGCATGCGGTTCAGCGCAGCGGCCAGGTCCTGCGCCGTCGCTCGCAACTCGGCCACCACAGCGCTTCTGGTCGTTTCCGCCTCCGACCGTTGTCGCTCGGCAGCGATCCGATTGCGCTCGTTGGCCACCCGAACGGTTTCGCCGTCCGCGCGCTCATCTTCCGCGCGCACGCGGCCCGCTTCGGCGAGGGCGAACTCCTGTGGTGATGGGTTGTTCTTCATGGTGTTCAATCAACATCTTTGCCGCGTTGCTGCGACTGCCTATCCAAATAATGACCGCATGACCTCGAACATCGTGCGCGCCGCGAGCACAATCGGCGAGCCGATAATGAGGATTACGATCGGCAGGCTCCAGATGATTGCCACGAATCCCAGAATCTCGACGCCAAACCCGCCGAGGGTCCGGAGGCCGCTCCGCGGCGGCGCCGTGCCATCCACTAATAACGTCAACGTCATAGGGTCGACTGTAGCCGCGCCGTCCGCCGCGCGCTGTTCGATTCGGTACACAACATCACCGTCGATTTTTTCCACGTCCTGACGAAACTGTCATCACGGCATTCGCCGTGGTGCGAGAACAGGCCTGATTCCGATGGCAGCGAATCTGCACCGGGCCGGTAAGACATGGGGGTCTCGCTGAGCAGATACACCCGCTACGCCGTCACCGCCATCTGGGCGATCGCCGGCGGCTGGCTGCTCGGCGCTACGACGGCGCAGTTGCGCGCAGCCTGGCTGGTCATCCCGACGCCGCCCGAGGTCGTCAGCGACGTCGTCGTGCGGAACATCGAAGACGAGCACGGCCGCAAGGCGTCGTTTCGCATCCTGCTGTTCAGCGACGAGTTCCGCTGGAAAATCAACTCGCACGAGTGGGTGGACGGCGGCCGTCGCCCGCAATTCACTCCGGAAATGAAAGCCGTGCTCGGCACCGCGCGCGAAATCATCTGCGTGGGCGCGAGTTCCGAGGAAGTGCCGCTGGGCGTGTCTTTCCCGCAAGGCCGCGCGCGCGAAGAGAAGCGCGCCGCCCGCCGCGCCGAACGCATCGCGGTTTGGATTCGCGAAGCGCTCGACCGGCCGATTCCGATTCGCAAGCTTAACGTCGGTCATCACGCGCCGACCGGCACCGACGATACCTCCGATCAACGCCGCGTCGTCATCATCCTGGTGCTCGATCAGGATGACGGCAACAACCTCGATCAGTCGCTGCGATCGGCAATGGCGGGCGAGGCCGTGCGCGCGCCAATCTTCGAAGCGCTGCTGACCAACTACTCGCTTGGTAACCGCGATACCTTCACCTGGGTGCCTTGACGCATGCTGTTCAACGATCTGTTCGCGCTGCTGATGGAAGTGCCGCCCTTGCTGGCCGTGCAGTGGGGCGTGTGGTTCGTGGTCGGTCTGGCGCTGTCGGTGTGGCAACGCCGTGAGAAGGCGCGCCTCATCATTCACGGCCCGGCGCCGCGGCACACATCAGGCGTGCGGCCGCCGTCGGCGGTGCGCGCCGCGGTGAAGAAGCCGGTGACGCCGGCTCGGACGACGGGCGATCCATTTGGCGAGCTGGAACAGCTGCTGGATGAGCCCACGACGCGATCGCATCGCACACCGGGCGAGCACCTGCCGGCGCCGCAGGCGTTGCCCTAAATCGACGCCAGTAATTTCGCGACCTGATCCGGATCGGCCGGCTTCACGAGATGATGGTTGAAGCCGGCATCCTGCGAGCGCCGCCGATCCTCGTTCTGCCCCCACCCGGTCAGCGCAATGAGGACCATGTCCTTGCCCCATGGCTGCTGCCGGATCAGCCGCGCCGTCTCATGCCCGTCGAGCACCGGCATGCCGATGTCGAGAAAGACGACGTCGGGATTGAATTGCTCGGCCTGCTTCACCGCATCCTTGCCGTCATGCGCCATCCGCGTTTCATGGCCGCTGATCGCCAGTAACGTCGCCAGCGATTCAGCGGCGTCCGCGTTGTCGTCGACGACCAGAATTCTTCTCGGCGATGCCGCGGCGTAGGGCGGGGCGGTCGCGGACGCGACGTCAGACGGCGGCTCGATGGCCGCCAGCCGGACGATGAATTCGCTGCCGCGGCCGAGCCCTTCGCTATGCGCCGTGACGGTACCGCCATGCAGTTCGACGATGCGTTTCACGAGCGAGAGGCCGATGCCCAGGCCGCCGCGCGAGCGTGCGCCGGCGCGATCCGCCTGCCGGAACATGTCGAACACCCGCGGCAACATCTCCGTGTCGATGCCGATGCCTGCATCCCTGACGCGCATGACGGCGTCATCGCCGTCGCGGTCCACGGTAATGGTGATCGGCTGGTTGCCTTCGCTGTACTTGACGGCGTTGTTGAGCAGGTTCGCGAACACCTGAGCCATCCGCGTGCGATCGGCGTTGACGTAGACCGGCTGGGCCGGGAGCACGATGGTGAAGCGATCGGCGCGATCGATCGCCGGATGAATCGTTTCGATGGCATCGTTGAGCGGCATCGCCAGGTCGAGCGGCTCGCGCTTGACCTCCACCTTGCCGGTGGTGATGCGGGCCACGTCAAGCAGATCGTCGACGAGCCTGACCATCTGGTTCACCTGGCGTTCCATGATCTGCAACGCCGCCTTCGACTGCGCGGCATCGTGGCTGCTGCGCAGGATGTGCAGCCCGGCGTTGATTGGCGCCAGCGGATTGCGGAGCTCGTGCGCCAGCGTCGCCAGGAATTCATCCTTGCGGCGATCGGCTTCCTGCAACGCTTCCAGCGCGCGATGCCGTTCCGTCACGGCCAGCTGCAGGTTGTCGCGGCTTTCACGCAGCGATGCGGCGGCGCGGGCGCTTTCCACCGCAAACAGCGTACGCACCGCCACCTGTTCGAGGAGGCTGGCTTCGTGTGCCTGCCACTCGCGCGGCTGGTTATCGGCCATCACCAGAATCGCGACCAGCTTGGCCGCGCGAACCAGCGGCACGCACACCATCGAGACGACGTTCATCCCGGCATACACGGCGAGCGCCTCCGGCGTGTTCGTCAGAGGATGTGTCCGGACATCCTCGATGACGGCGGTGTTACCCGCTTTCAACGACTCGGCCAGCGCCGCTCCGAATACCGCGAGCCGATAACGGCCGGCGACGCTCGGCACCCCGCGAGTGTAGCCGGGTGAAATCAGCAGATCGTCCTGGGTTTCGTTGACCTCGCCGTAGGCGCAGCGAATGACATCGAAGTGCAGACCCACGCGCGTCACGATCTCGCGCATCACGGTGCCGGGATCCTCGAGGCCGCGCGTCGCGTCGTGGATGGCGACGAGCAGCCGCTGTGCCTCCTCGCTGCGCAGCAGCTGTTGTTCCCATGCCGCCCGGTCGCTGATGTCCCGGGCGGTCTTGGACGCGCCGATGATGTGGCCGTGGCGGTCGTAGACCGGCGAGATTGTGATCGACACGTGCACCCGGGAGCCGTCCTTGCGCAGGCGCTCGACATGCCGATGTTCGACGCGCTCGCCGCGACGCAGGCGCTCGAGCACCCCGCGTTCGTGCTCGCGCAACTCGGGTGGGATGATCACGTGAATGGAACGGCCGAGGACCTCACGTGCCGTCCACCCGAACAGCCGCTCCGCGCCGTGGTTCCAGGACGTGATGATCCCGTCCAGGGTCTTGCTGACGATCGCGTCCTCGGATGAAGCGACAATCGCCGCCAGCAGCGACTGCGCTTCGACTTTGCTTTCGAGCGCGAGATTCGCGCTCGACAGCTCCTCGTGGCGTTGTTCCAGTTGGCGGTGGGCGCGACGCATCGACTCGCCCAGCACGATGATCGGTACCGTCGCGAGCAGGTAGGTGAGAAACCCGATGATCTCGCTGAACGTGAGCCCGCCGAAATAACCAAATCCACCGCGGAAGGCGATTCCGCCCGCGAGCCATCCGCCGATCGTCGTGAGCAGCGCCGGACCCCAGCCTGCTCGCCACACCACGAACGCGATCGCGGTGAACATGGTCGCCAGCGGGAACGTCATCCCGAGCCACGGGCTCAAGGCATATCGAAGGGCAATGGCGGCAGCAATTGCGATGACGGCGATGCCGTAACGGTGGAGGGACGACGAATCACGCATCTGTGGCGGGGCAGGAGCCGCAAAAAGTGTAAAGCATTCGAATTACCCGACCTAGCTCGGCTTATAGATGGGCTTCTCCGCCACGGAACTGCGTGCGCGCACAGTGTGCGCACGCTACAGAACACACCAAGTGCTCTGCCGAGAAGTCCTTGCACCGACAGATTAGGCCGTAAAACACGGATACCAGGCTGCGGTTGTCCGGCAACCCGCTTGCACCGCGACGGCGGCATGATTCCCCGACGCAGATCGCTACGCGTGCTCGCCGCGTGTGCCTTGTTGGCAGTTACGCCGTCGATGGTCTGGGCCACACGCAATGACATCGGGTCATCGCAGTACCGGCGGACCATCTGGACGGACGAGGACGGGCTGTTCAGCAACGCCGTCCTCGCGCTGGCGCAAACCCCCGACGGCTTTATCTGGATCGGCACCGAGGAGGGCCTGATGCGCTTCGACGGCGTGCAGTTCACGCCGTTCGTCCGGGATAGCGTGCCCGCACTCACTCATCGCCGCATCGACTCACTCGCGGTCGCCGGGGACGGCACGCTCTACATCGCGACCCTCAACGGCTTGGCCGCCTACAAAGATGGTGTGTTCGAGCCCGTTCAGGATCCGGCGCGCAACACCAGGCCCGCTCGGTTGATTGCCGCCGGCGACGGATCGGTCTGGGCGGTGACGTTGTCGGGCCTGGCGACCGTGACCACACGCGGCCTCGAGTACGTCGACACCATCGGGGGCATTCCCGGCGAGCAGGCACAGTTCATATCGACCGATGCGAGCGGGGTGACCTGGGTGGTCGGCGCCGATAGCGTGGTCCGGGTCGATCGCGATCGCCGTGACGTGATCGACGCGCGCGAACTGTTGACGCAGACTCGTGTCGCCGCACTGGTCACGGCTCAGGACGGAAGTCTCTGGATGGGAACCAGTCGCGCCTTGCATCGCCACGCCGACGGCCGATGGGAGACGATGCTGTCGTTGCCGACCGGCGATCTCGGCGTCGAGGTGATTCGCCAGTCTGCCGACGGCCCGATGTGGGTCGGCACGTCCAACGGTCTGTTCCGATATCGCGGCGGCAAATTCGAGCCGTTCGACGGCGCGCGAGATGATCATCGCGGCGTGCCGTCGCTCATGCTCGATCGCGAAGGCACCGTGTGGGTCGGCCGCTATGGCGGCGGCCTCGAACGCATGGTCAGCGGCGTCGCGGTGCCGTTTGGGCGGCCGGAAGGCCTGCACGCCGGTGTCCGTCCGATTGTCCAGTCCCGTGACGGCAACCTGTGGATCGGACTCACGCAAGGCGGCGTGCGCTCGTTCAACGGCACGACGTTCGCCACCCCGCCGGGCCTGAAGAGCCTCCCTGAGAGCGCCGTGCGTTCGCTCGAGGAAACGCCTGACGGCACGCTGTGGATCGCCACCGATACCGCGGGCGTGCATGAATATCGCAACGGCAAGCTCCGCTCCTATACGACCGCGCAGGGGCTGTCGCATAACCACGCGCGCGGCCTGACGCTGACGCAGAACGGCACGTTGTGGGTGGCAACGCTCGGCGGTCTCGACCAGATTCGCAACGGCGTGGTGTCGCCCGTGACATTGCCCGCGGCAGAGGCCGGCGGCATGCTGTCCGTCTACGAGTCGCGCGACGGCGCAGTCTGGGCCGGTGCTCGCGACGGCCACATCTACCGTTTTGTCAATGGCGCGCCGGCGCCGCTGCCGGCATTGACGGCGGTCACCACCCCCGTGCAATCGTTCCTGGACGACGGCGAAGGCAACATCTGGATCGGCACCTACGGCTCGGGCATCGCACGCTTTCGCGAAGGCTCCTTCCGCCGCTACGCGAAAGCCGACGGCCTGTTCGACGATGTAGCGTTCCAGATTATCGACGACGGACTCGGCCGGCTGTGGGTGACGTGCAACGCCGGCGTCTATTACGTCCGCAAGAGCGATCTCGATGCGTTCGACCGCGGTCAGATCAGCCGCATTCCGACGCGCGCGTTCGGCGTCGCTGACGGCATGCGATCACGCGAAGCCAACGGCGGCGATCCGTCGGGCATTCGCGACCGCAACGGCGACTTGTGGATTCCGACGATTGCCGGTCTCGTGCGCATCCGGCCGTCGGAGGTCATCGATCAGCCGCGACGATTGAACGTCGTCGTCGAACGGCTGATGTCACAACCCGATGGCGAGCTCGAGTTCACGTTCACGTCGCCAACCTTCATCGCGCCGGAGCGCGTGCGATTCCGTTATTTGCTCGAGGGGTTCGATCGGGATTGGCGTGACGGCGCACGCCGCTCTGCGACCTACACCAACATCCCGCCGGGTGATTACCGCTTCCAGGTCCAGGCGGCCGACTCCGAGTACGGCCCCTGGTCGACCGCAACGATCACCACGGTACAGCTGCTGCCGCGTTTTTATCAGACCAGTTGGTTCAAATGGTTGAGCGGCCTGCTGATCATCGCCGCCGTGACGCTGATCGCCACGGCCGGCGTACGCGGCATCGAGCGCCGCCGTTCGGACGGCGAAATGCGCAGACGCGATCGGCGGTTTCGGGCGCTCGTCGAGAACAGCTCCGACGGCGTGCTGCTGATGGATCATGAAATGCGTATTACCTACGCGAGCCCAGGCGGGCAGCGCTTGCTCGGGCGTGACGCGGCCGAGTGTGAAGGTCACAGCCTGATGGAGTTCATCCATGAGCCGGATCGTGAGCAGGTCGCGGGCTATTGGCAGGCGGCGCTGACCCAACCCGGGAGCGAAGTGTCGGGGGTTGCGCGTTTCTGCCGGCCGGACGGCACCGTCCGCGTCATCGAAGGCAGCGGGGTCAACTATTTCAACGACAGCGACGTGGGCGCGCTCGTCTTGAACTTCCGCGACGTCACGCAACGGAAACAGCAGGAGGTCGAGCTCGAAGCCGCCCGCGACGCGGCGGAAGCCGCCAGCCGCGCGAAGAGCGAGTTTCTCGCCAACATGAGTCACGAGATTCGCACGCCGATGAACGGGATCATCGGCATGACGGCGCTGGCTCTGGACACCGACTCGCCGGAGGAACAACGCACGTATCTGCAGATGGTCGAGTCGTCGGGCAACGCGCTGTTGACGCTGATCAACGACATCCTCGATCTGTCGAAAATCGAAGCAGGCAAGCTGGAGCTCGAGCGCATCCCGTTCGACGCGGCGAAACTGCTGGACGAGGTCGTGCAATCGATGCAGTGGCGCGCGCAGGAGAAAGGCGTGACGCTGGCCGCGGAGATCCCGTCCCTGCCGCTCGTGGTTGGCGATCCGGTCCGCCTGCGGCAGGTGGTCGTCAATCTGATTGGCAACGCGTTGAAGTTTACCGACCATGGCAGCGTGCTGGTCCGCGTCACGTGCGGCCCGGCCGACGATCCCGATGTCACGCTGCAGGTGTCGATCGCGGACACCGGTATCGGCATCGCCGCGGACAAGCAAGCGCTGATCTTCGACAAGTTCACGCAGGCCGATGGGTCGACGACCCGTCGCTACGGTGGCAGCGGCCTGGGTCTGGCGATCTGCCAGCACGTCGTGGAGTTGATGGGCGGGACCATCTGGGTCGAGAGCGAACCCGGGCACGGCAGCACGTTCCATTTCACGGCCAGGCTCGGCAGGGCGGTCACCGCGGCGCCGGTCGTCGCGAAGCCGCAGCGCCTGTCGGGGGTGCGGCCGCTGCGGGTGCTACTCGCTGAAGACAATGCCGTCAACCAGTTGCTGGCCGTGCGGCTGCTCGAGAAGGGCGGCCATCACGTCGTGACGGTCGTCAACGGCCGGCAAGCTGTCGATGTGTGGCAGCGCGACACCTTCGACGTAGTGCTGATGGACGTGCAGATGCCGGTCCTGAACGGCCTCGAAGCCGTCGCCGAGATTCGCCGCGCCGAGCGCGGCGGCCAGCGCCGTCAATACATCGTGGCCATGACCGCGCATTCACTGAACGGAGATCGCGAGCGTTGCCTGAACGCCGGGATGAACGCGTATATCGCCAAGCCGATCGACATCAGCGCACTCAACGATGTGCTCGCGGAGGCGGCGGCGGCCACCGCGGAGCCAATCCGCATCAGCGCATGACCATTGCGCGACCGCGCGTCAGCGCTGCGACTTCAGCTGTTTGACTTCGGCTGGCGAGAGATCCCGCCACTGGCCCGGCTTGAGGCGCCCGAGCCCGATTGGTCCCATGCGAATGCGGCGCAGCTCGCGGACCGGCAAGCCGACCGCGCTGCACATTTTGCGAATCTGGCGATTGCGCCCTTCGTGAATCGTGATCGTCAGTAACGTCGTCGGTTTCGCGCCTCTGACGGTGGTGCCGACGTGCACCTCGGCGGGGGACGTCCGACCGCCTTCGATGAAGACGCCTTTGCGCAGCTTCTCAATCGCGCGCGCGTCCGGTGTGCCCATCACGATCACTTCGTAGACCTTCTCGACTTCGTGTCGCGGATGCATCAGGCGCGCGGCGAGGTCGCCGTCGCTGGTCATCAGCAACAGGCCTTCCGAGTCGTAATCGAGCCGGCCTACCGGATAGATGTAGGCACCTTCGCCGATCAGATCCATTACCGTCCGCCGCCCCTCCGGATCCTTGCGCGTCGTGACGTATCCCTTGGGCTTGTAGAGCGCGATGTAGCGGTGGGGGACGTCGACCTTGATGCGACGCCCGTCGACCTTGATGACGTCCTTCTCCGGGTCGGCCTTCGAACCGAGCTCGAGAATCGTCTTGCCGTTGACGCTGACCCGTCCCTCGAGGATCAGCTGCTCGGACGCACGTCGCGACGCGACGCCGGCGGCCGAGAGGATTTTCTGTAGGCGGATCATATGAGCGTCGGCGTTGGGCATGCGGCCTCAGGCGAGCGGTCCCACTCAGTATTTCATGAGCGCCCGCCAGAAGCTGGCCAGACGCCACACCTCCGTTGACGTGGCGGTGCGGTTGACTTCGGCATGCGTGATCAAGCCGCTGAGGAGGCCGTAGACGTGCGCCTTGCCTTCGAGATGTTCGGCAAGCAGCACGGTTTCGACCGACGGTATGACGTTGTCATCGACACCGTGCAAGAGAAAAATCGGCGCCTGCGGCGGCGTTGCCCGCTCCGGAGACAGCGCTGCCATGCCGGGATGATCTTTCAATGCATCTGCCACCGGAAGCAGAATCGGACCCAGCTTGTCGACGGCGCGATCGTTGACATACCGCATATAGGTGCGCGACGGCTCCGGCAGCGTGTCCTGATACGCCTTCATCTCTTCGAAAACCGGTACTGCTTTCGGCGGATCGGTCACGGCAAGTGACGAGGCCAGCAGAAAGCCGTCAATGCCTTTCGCCAACGCCTCGACCTGATCGGCCGGGACCACGCGGTCCGCCAGGTTCAGCAACACGACGGCGAGACCGTAGTCGTGGGGGGGATGGACGCCGACGTGATCGGCGCCATGCACCGCGGAACTGCGTTTGGCACGTTCGAGATCTCCTGTGACTTCGCCAGACGTGAGGTAGTGCAGCGCGCGGGCCAGATCGCCATGGCCGCCAAAGGACATGACAAACGCCACGCGGTCGCGAATGGACTCGCGGCCTGCGGCGACAATGGCCAGGCCTCCGGAGAAACTGATGCCGACGATGCCGATGCGGCCGTCGGTACGGTAGTGCGGCTGCTCGCTGGTCCACCGCGCGGCATCCTCGATGACGTCGGTGACCTGCGGCGTGATCTTGAAGCGCTGCAGGTCGGGTGCCGCCACCGTCACGACCGCGTATCCGGTGGCCGCCAGATCCTCGGCGAGGCCCACCAATCGCGACTCGTTGATGCCGTCGCGATGCACGCCCGGCATCAGCAGCAGCGTGCGCCGCACCCTGCCCGACGGCTGGTACGACCGGCCCGGTATTGATCCGGCGCGCGTCGGCACGGTGAAATCGTCGCTGCGAGTGACTGCCCGGACCCGCCAGCTTGCGATGGTCGCGGCGGCGCCTGGCATGTCGGCGGCTCGAATGATGAACGCAGTTGCGTCGACGTATGGAATCGCACAGGCGCCGAACGACGCGATGACCAGAAGGAGAATCGCCGCGATCGCACGGCGCTTGGTGAGCACGCGCCAGATGGTACACTGGTTCCTCAGGAAGATTGATGAGCGCGGGCGTGAAGAAACTGGTCATCGCCATTGACGGCCCGTCAGGCGCCGGCAAGGGCACCGTGGCGCGCACCGTCGCCGAGCGCCTCGGCTACAGGCATATCGATACCGGTGCGATGTATCGCGCGGTCGCCTGGAAGGCGCTCGAAGAGGGCGTGCCTCTCGATGACGACGTGCTCGTCGCCAGGCTCGCGGATCGCGCGTTGTATCAGCAGGTCGACGGCACCATCACCATCGACGGGCACAACGTCACCAGGGCGATTCGCACGCCGGAAATGGACCGGGCCGCCGCATCGGTCGCGAGGCTGCCGCACGTCCGCGAAGTGCTGGTCCAGCAGCAACGCCAGATGGGCGCCGGCGGCGCGGTGGTGATGGAAGGCCGCGACATTGGCACCGTGGTGTTTCCCAATGCCGACTTGAAGCTATACATCGACGCGTCCGCGGAAGAACGCGCACGCCGCCGAGCGGCAGATCCGGCGCATACCGGCAGTCAGGCCGGCCTCGCCAGCGTCAAGAGCGATATGGTCGCGCGCGATCAGTCGGACTCGACGCGAGCGGTCGCGCCGCTGCTGAAAGCCGACGACGCCATCTATATCGATACCACTTCACTGCCGATCGCATCCGTTGTCGAGCACGTGATGCGATTGGTTGAGCAGAGGCTGCAGGCCGAAAGCTGACGCTGAACGCCGCTGATGAATAGCGAAGAGTTTCGCAAAGCCGGCTACCGCATCGTCGACTGGATAGCAGACTATCGCGACTCGGTGGAGTCCCGCCGGGTGATGGCGGCGGCGGCGCCGGGAGACATCAGAAGCCTCCTTCCGGCGACACCGCCGCAACGCGCCGAAGCGATCGATTCGATCATCAGCGATCTCGACCGGGTCGTCGTGCCCGGTATCACGACCTGGCAGCATCCACGCTTCTTTGGGTATTTCCCGTCGAACGCGCTGCTGTCGAGCGTCCTCGGCGATTACGTCAGCTCCGGCCTGGGCGTCATCGGCCTGGCGTGGCAATCAAGTCCCGCGCTCACCGAAGTCGAGGAAGTCACCGTCGACTGGATGCGGCAGATGCTCGGCCTGTCGGGGGCATGGAGCGGCGTGATCAACGACACCGCTTCGACGGGCACGCTGGTGGCGTTGCTGTGTGCGCGCGAGCGCGCGACCAACTACAGCCTCGCGCACGGCGGCCTGCAGGCCGAACAGCAGCCCTTGATTGTCTACACGTCTTCGCAGAGTCATAGCTCGGTCGAAAAGGCGGCGCTGCTCGCCGGCTACGGCAAGGCGCACGTACGGTGCGTCCCGTATGACACGTCCTATGCGATGCGTCCCGAATCGCTCGAATCGATGATCGAGCGCGACATCGCCGACGGGTGCCTGCCGTGCGCCGTGGTCGCGACCTCTGGGACGACCACGTCGACGGCGCTCGATCCCTTGGCGGCGATCGGCCGCGTCGCCCGCGCGCACGGGGTGTGGATGCACGTCGACGCGGCGATGGCCGGCTCGGCGATGATCCTGCCGGAGTGCCGGTGGATGTGGGACGGCGTCGAGCACGCCGACTCGCTGATCGTCAATGCGCACAAGTGGCTGGGCGCGGTCTTCGATTGCAGTTTGTACTTCGTGCGGGACCCCGAACACCTCGTTCGCGTGATGTCGACCAATCCCAGCTATCTGCAGTCGGCGGCCGATGGCCGCGTCAAAAACTACCGCGACTGGGGGCTGCCGCTTGGCCGGCGGTTCCGCGCCTTGAAATTGTGGTTCTTGATCCGCGAGCAGGGCGTCGAGGGGCTGCAGGCGCGGCTGCGACGGGACCTCGCGAATGCGAAGTGGCTGGAACAGGAAATCGCGAAGACGCCGAACTGGCACATCGTCGCGCCAGTCACTCTGCAGACGCTCTGCGTTCGGCACCAGCCGAGCGGTCTCGCCGGGGTCGCGCTCGACGAGCACACCCTGAGGTGGGTCACGCGCCTGAATGAATCGGGCGAGGCCTATCTCACACCGGCGATGCTCGATGGCAAATGGATGGTCCGCGTGTCGATCGGCGCAGAGCTGACCGAGCGGCAGCATGTCGAGCAGTTGTGGATGCTGATGCGGGAATTCGCAGGCCAGGCCTCATAATCGGCCCGACGACACGTTGCACGCCAGCGG
>Ga0196963_10000721_pt1 | contig 26391 bp, 27 predicted proteins | sample S1_5metaG_FD_148600 | JGI IMG/M metagenome (GOLD analysis project Ga0196963, IMG submission 148600) | Soil microbial communities from Anza Borrego desert, Southern California, United States - S1_5 | ecosystem: Environmental > Terrestrial > Soil > Desert | place: USA: California | collected...
CCGGGTTGGAACTGCACTCGGTTCATGGCCATGACGCACCCCAGGAGTTGGTGCGCTCATCGTCGACCTGCGCTGGCTCAAATCATGAGCCACACCGGGCGTGGCTGAGCCATGTCGCGAATCAGGTCCTCCCTTGCCCCGGAATAAAGGTCGAACACCCCATAGCGGTCGACTGAGGCGCAAAAAGCGCCAGGTCGTCTAAACCATCGCCATCAAAGTCCGCGACCATAGGAAGCCGACAATACTCTTTGCGGAGCGCATCAGAACTACTTATCGTGACATCAATGTTGAACTTTGCCGGCCCCGTGCCCGGCTGGACCTTTCGATAATTCCCACTTCCCTCGCTGAGGAATAGCTGATTGAGTCCACTTACCCATATGAGGAGATCCGGCCTTCCATCCCCATTGAAGTCTCCCTGAAGAGTACTTCCCCCGCTCAAACTCGACTTAAACATCGGAGAGGCGCTTAATCCATTGCTGTTCCCGGCAGCGTCCCGCGCCCAACTGGTGTCTTCGACAAAATTAACTGCGCTATTGAGCGTGTAGCTGAAGGTTCGACCTGGGAGGCACTTTTCAGTCCCCCCAGAAGACGGGCGAGAGCACTCCCTGATGCTCTGGAGCAAAGAGCGCCCTGTGCGGGGCCTGCCAACGTACCCAAGCCGACTTATGAGGGTCGTGGAAGCTCCGGAGACCGCGGCTTCGACGCTCGTGAGGTACCGTCGAAACGCTCGCCGGTTGCCTCCGATGTGTGCGTCCGCGGGGTGGTTGTCGAGGGAATAGTCGAGGGTGACCGTGACTTTCCCGGCAGCACCCGCTGTCGCATTGGTGCCGTACTCGATGGATTTGAGTACCCACTCGTACGCATCAGCAGTCCGACCGGGTGGCAGGTGGACGGTTAGAGCCTCATAGTTGTAGTCAATGATGTTTCCGGCCGAGTCCTGATCTCGTCCTAACCCCCAAGCCCATACGTAATGTGTCGCGCCCGGGTAATTCCCCGCCGCCGAGGCATTGGCCTGCGCCGGGAGGTATGGCGCCTGCCCGTATGTTCGCACTCGACCATCAGCAGTCCGCAATTCAAAGTACTTCGGTCCGTAGCGCTGATCGTTGAAGGCTGATTGATAGGCGCGGACGCGTACCGTAGGATCGCTTTCAAGGCGGTACTCCCGAGAGGCTGTTCCTGACAGGCCCTTAGCATCCTCGCTCTGAGGAAATGCGAGAGGGACGCCTGCGCTATCAGTCTGAATGAGGCGCCGTCCGTCCAGGCAAAGCTTGTCATGGATATCAAAACGGACCAGCCCATCGTTGCCATCGATTTGCCGTGTGGGCAGACATCGCATGATGGTGGAAAAGCCTGTTAAAGCCCATCCGTAACCCACACCAGTACCTGAGCGACCACCCGTGTAGGCAACGCCGAGGCTTGGCACCATCTTGCCGATGCCCGGGGGGAAGCTTGAAGGTGTAGCCAACACTGGGTGTGCCACTGGGACCGACGAGCTGCGCCTGCGCCGACCCGACAAGCGCACTGAGCGCCCCGAAGACCAAGCCACACAAGATCGTGCGCATGGCAACACCATGCGCGGCTGTACGCGTCTGCATCTTTCCCTCCCTGCGAGCGACTACTGCCGCTTCCCTCGATACGCCACGCACCACTCCGGTCCGCGGCATAGAACGTCTACGGGCGAGTCTAAGAGGGCAGGCGCGGCTCACCTTCCTCCATCCCCGCGGATGAGGGGGTGGGGGAACCACCGGACCGCGCCGGCCGGGCACCGTGCCGGGCGCCCAATACGCGTTGTGTGGACGCCACCTACGACGACATCGATCACGCGCTGGGGCGCCGGCTCGGACAGATCGCATCTGGCCTGAACCACAACCGCGCACCGCGGGCACGGCCGGCGCGCGGCGGGCACAACGGGGCGCGGCCCGCCGAAAGGGGGCCGCGCAATTCTTTCCATTGGCGCGGGTGTCCAGCCTAGCGTGGGTGTCCAGCCTAGAACGTGCCCGGGTAGGCCCCTCCATCGAGCAGCATGTTCTGGCCGGTGATGTACCCGGCCTGGGCACTGCACAGGAAGGCGCAGGCCGCGCCGAATTCTTCCGCGCGCCCGAACCGCCCCGCTGGAATGGCCGCGCGTTGGCGCTCGGTCATCTGCTCGGTGCCGATACCCTGGGCCGCCGCCTGCGCCTCGATCAGCTTGCCGAGGCGGGCGGTGCCGAACAAGCCGGGCAGCAGGTTGTTCACGGTGACGTTGTGCTTGGCAACCTGCCGCGCCAGGCCGGCAACGAATCCGGTCAGGCCCGAGCGCGCGCCATTGGACAGCGGCAATTCGGGAATGGGCGCCTTCACCGCCGCGCTGGTGATGTTGACGATGCGGCCGAATCCCTGCTCGATCATGGGGTCCACGGTCGCTTTCATCAATGCGATCGGCGCCAGCATGTTCGCGTTCAAGGCCGACAGCCACTGGTCGCGGCGCAGGCTTCTGAAGTCGCCTGCGGGGGGGCCGCCCGCATTGGTCACCAGGATGTCGGGACAGGGGCAGGCTTCCAGCGCTGCCTCCTGCCCAGCGGCCGTCGTGATGTCGCAGGCTATGGCGCGCACGTCGATGCAGTGGGCGGCGCGCAGGCGCGCCGCCGCCTCGTCGAGCGGGCCGGGCCGCCGCGCCACGATGACCAGGTGCACCCCCTCGCGCGCCAGCGCCTGCGCGCAGGCCAGGCCCAGCCCTTCGCTCGCGCCGCACACCAGCGCGGTGCGGCCCGCAATGCCCAATTCCATGCCATCTCCTTTCACTGCGTGAGCCACCCCACGTGGCTCACGGCTGCCGAAAGGCGTGGATTCTCACGATCAGGATTCGCGGCAACAATATCGCCAAATTCGAAAATCTCTTACGCGATGCGCAACAAACTGGACACGGGCGTCCTGCATGCGATGCGGGCCTTCGTCTGCGTGGTCGAGACCGGCAGCTTCACCGGCGCCGCCGAACGCATGGACCTGACGACGGCGCAGGTCTCGCGGCTGGTGGGCGACCTGGAGAAACGCCTGCAGGCCAGGCTGCTTCATCGCACCACCCGCCAGCGCGCGCTCACCGAGACGGGCGAGGTCTACCTGGACCGCTGCCGCGAGGTGCTCGGCCTGGTCATGGAAGCGGAAGCACAGGCCTCGGGCGCCGCCTTCGCGCCCCATGGCCGCTTGCGCCTGCAATGCATGAGCAACTTCGGGCAGCGCTACGTCTCGCCGCTGCTGCCCGCCTTCCTGCGCCAGCATCCGTCGATCCAGGTCGAGTACCGCACCTCGCAATACGTGCCCGACCTGCTCGCGCGCGGCACCGACGTCAGCCTCTACCTGGCTGCCGAGTTGCAGGATTCGGCGCTGGTGTCGCGGCGCCTGGGCACCACCTTCTCGATCCTGTGCGCCTCGCCCGCCTACCTTGCGGCGAACCGCGCACCGCGAAGCCCCGCGGACCTCGCCCGGCACCCCTGCCTTCAGCTCGTCAATCCGTCGGTCAGTCCCGCGTGGCAGCTGCAAGGCCCCCGGCAGCGAACCCATGAGCTGGCACCCGAGGGCCCGTGCCTGGCCGACGCCCCCGACCTGCTGCGCGAAGCCGCAGAGAACGGCGCCGGCATTGCGCTGCTGCCCTTGTTCAGCGTCATCGACGCCGTGCGCGGCGGTCGGCTGGTGCGCGTGCTGCCGGCCTGGCGCTCGCTCGACATCGGCGTGTTCGCCCTGATGCCGTCGAGGCAGTTCATGGATGCGAGGACCCGGGCCTGGCTGGCGTTCCTGGACGAGCACCTGGTGCCCGCGGTCCGCGAGGACGCGCGCTTCTTCGGCGGATCCGGCGCCGGAACGCGCAGTCCGGCGGGCCGGACGGGCACGGCGGCTCAGCCGCGCCGCCGCGGCGCCACGCGGCTGTCCAGAGGCGCCGGCCGGTAGTCCGGCAGGAAGCGGCAGGCCGACGGGAAGGTGGTGCGCGCCTTCGCGCAGCCCTCGGCCACCGACTGCGGCGTCGGCTGGCGGCCGGACTCGATCCAGCCGCGCAGCGCGTCCAGCAGCGCCAAGTAAGTAGCGTCACTCAGGTAGCTGTGCTCGCTGTCGTCGGTGAAGGTCTGCACCAGGCCCTCGGTGCGGCCGGCGTTGGCCATGGTCTGCGCGAAGGTGTGCTGCATTTCGACGAAGGCGATCGGGTCGTGCACGCCATGCACCGTCAGCACCGGCACCGGGATGCGGCCGCTGGGGTCGGTGTCGTCGGCGAAGCGTGCCAGGGCCTGCGGGTCGGGCGCATAGCGTGGTACGGCGGCATTGAGTGCCGCATCGTCGGCGCTGCCGGCGTAGCGCGCATCGGTGTTGCCGAACACGGGCTTGCCGCCGCTGCGGCGCGCGATGTCCTGGAAGTGGAAGGTGGCCCAGTTGAGGTGCCCCTGTACCGAGCGCTCGGGAATGCGCAGCACCTGGGTGATGGTCTTCAGCCGCTCGGCCTGCTCGCGTGTGCGCTGCGCGGCAGGGCGGCCCAGGCCCAGGCATTCGTCGGCGCGCTTGGCCAGCTCGGCGTTCGTCAGCGCCGATCCTTCAGGCAAGCCCATCCACAGCGGGTACGGCGGCTCGACCGGCCGCGGGTGGTTGCGGCACAGGTGCTGGTAGACCACGCGCAGGTCGAGCCGGAAGTCGTAGGCGCGGCTGCCGCCCGCCAGCACGCCGCTGGTCAGCAGCACGCCGTCGTAGGGCCGGCCTGCGGTGAACATCTCCGCGCCCTTGGCCGCCACGCTGGCGCCCCAGGACTGGCCGTGCAGCAGCGTGAGCTTCGGTTGGGCCACGTGGCGGATGAAGATGCCGCGCACACGCTCGGTGTCCTCCGCCGCGGCGCGGACCGCCACGCCACCCTGGCGAAAGCTGGAGCCGGCCCAGGCATAGCCGGCGCGCGGCACGATGGCCCAGCGCTTCAGGTCGTCCTCGATGCGCCTGGCCGTGGGTGCGCCGAGGAAGGGGCCGCCGTGCGCATGCACGACGAGGTGGCCGTTCCAGTCCTGCGGCATCGCGATCACGTAGTGGGCTCCCGCGGTGTCGCGGCCACCCAGGCAGCGCGTTGTGGCGGGCAACTCGGCCGGGCACGCGGTGGCGCGCGGCGGGTCTTCGGCGGCGCCTGGCAAGGGTGGCCGCTGCGCGCAGGCGGCGAGCAGCAGCACGCCGGCTGCCAGAGCAACGGGAAGGCCGGGAATGCCGGGAATGCCACGAAAGCGAGGAGGTCCAGGAAGGCGAGGCTGGGGCAAGGCATGTCTCCATCGCGTCGTCGCTGGCGCGTGCCGGTTGCACCTTAGACGCGGCCGGCCCTGCGTCCAATGCGTGAAAGCGCGCAGGCCGGCCGCGCCCGGCGCAATCTCCCGGACACTACCAGCGCGCCGCCGAACCGCTTCAGCCCTGTTCGCCACTGCGCCGCCGCGCATCCACCTCGAAGTGGTTGTCCCAGTAGGCGCTGCGCCCGCGCAGCAGCTGCCACAGGCTGGACGCGGCATAAGCCGGCAGGAAGAAAGGACCCCAGCGCCCGTACTGCTCGACGTGCACGCGCTCGTGCGCACCGATGTGCCGCAGTTCTTCCGCCGTCACCGCGATGATCACGTGCCCGAACACGATGCCGCGGAACGGCATGCGCCGCGCCAGCCGGCCGCAGTGCGCCAGCCGCGCACGCCAGGCCACCTCCAGCGCGCCGCTGTTCCACCGCGCCCGCCCGCCCAGCAGCAGCACCGGCAGCGCGAAGCACAGGCCCAGCAGCGAGCACGGCGCTGCCCACAGCAGGCGCAGCGCGGTGCTCATGTTCACGAGGCCGCGCCTTTTGCAGGATAGGCGCTGGCGCGCGAAGCCAGGTGCGCCAGCAGCAAGCGCGCGGTGGCCGACAGCCATGGGTCCTCGCGCGCCAGGATCACGAAGCGCCGCTCGGCCCAGGATTCGGCCAGCGGCCGGATCACCAGGCCCGAAGCCGCCACCAGCGCCGCCGAGGTCTCGAAGGGCAGGATCGCCAGCCCGAGGCCGGCCGCCACGATGCGCACGCCGGCATCCAGCGAGGACACCTGCACGCGCTGCACCATGTCGCGCCCCAGCAGCGCGGCCTGGCGGCGCGCCAGCCGGTCCACCAGGCCACCGGGCGAGATGCCGATGCTGGCATGGTCCAGCGTGTCGGCAAAACGCAGGCGTCGGCGCCGCGCCAGCGGGTGCGAAGGCCGCATCACCACGCCCAGGTGGTCGGCGCGGTAGGCCACGCGCTGCAGGCCCGGCGCCTCGGCGGTCTCCCAGACCACGCCCAAGTCGGCCGCGCCTTCGCGCACCTCGCGCACGGCCACGTCGCTGTTGCGCTCGTCGACGCTGACACGGGCGGCGTGGTGGCGGTCCAGGAAAGCGGCGAGATCCTCCGGCAGCCATTCCGCCAGGGCCGAGGCGCTGGCCACCACCCGCACGCTGCCCTGCACGCCGCTGGCGAATTCGCTCAGCTCGGCATGCATGCGCTCCATCGCGCCCAGCACCTCGCGCGCCTGGCGCAGCAGCGTTTGGCCGGCGGCCGTGGGCTCGATGCCGCGGCGGCCGCGCACCAGCAGCGGCGTACCCAGGTCCTGCTCGATGGCGCCGATGCGCTTGCTGACCGCCGAGGCCACCAGCGACTCGCGCGCGGCGGCGCGGGCGATGTTGCGTTCCTCGCAGACGGCGACGAAGAGCTTCAGCGTCACGGGATCGAAAGTCCGGCTCATGATCGTCTTCGCGCGGCAGGCATCGGCCGATTCTGCCGTTCCGGATTGGAACGGCAGCGGTTCCGAAATACCGCTGGAAGGGCTTCACGGAACGCCTAGAGTGAACGCCATGAACACCGCCGCCTCCCCAGCGTTTCCCCCCGTCGTGCTGCGCGAGGTCGGGCTGCGCGATGGCCTGCAGGCCATTGCCCGCACGGTGCCCACCGAGATCAAGCTGCTGTGGCTGCGCGAGGCGCATGCCGCCGGCCTGCGCGAGATCGAGGTCGGCTCCTTCGTCCCCGCGCGCCTCCTGCCGCAACTGGCCGACACCGCCGAGCTGGTGGCCGCCGCGAAGTCGCTGCCCGGCCTGGTCACCTCGGTGCTGGTGCCCAACCTGAAAGGCGCGCAGCGGGCGCTGGAGACCGGCGCCGACGCGATGCTGCTGCCGCTGTCCGCCAGCCATGCGCACAGCCTGGCCAACCTGCGCAAGACGCCGGACGAGGTGGTGCGCGACATCGCCGCCATCCGCGCCGCGCGCGATGCCGCGGGCTCGCGCTGCCTGCTCGAGGTCGGCATGAGCACCGCATTCGGCTGCACGCTGCAGGGCCACGTCGAGCCGGCCGAGGTGCTGCGCCTGCTGCAGGCCGTGCTCGATGCCGGCGCCGACCGCGTGGGCCTGGCTGACACCGTGGGCTATGCCGACCCGCAGCAGGTGGCCGCGCTGTTCCACGATGCCTTCGAGATCGCCGGTTCCGCCCTGGCCTGCGGCCACTTCCACGACACGCGCGGCCTGGGGCTGGCCAATGCCTACGCCGCCTACACCGCAGGCGTGCGCCGCTTCGACGGCTGCGTCGGCGGCATCGGCGGCTGCCCGCACGCGCCCGGTGCCAGCGGCAACGTGGCCACCGAAGACCTGGCCTACCTCTTCGCCAGCATGGGCCAGGCCACCGGGGTCGATTTCGACCGCCTGATCACGCTGCGCGGCCACATCGCGCAATGGCTGGAAGGTGAACCGCTGCACGGCCACATCTGGCGCGCCGGCTTGCCGAAGACGATGCGCCAGGCAGCCTGAAGGCCACCTCCGGCTCCGGTGCCATGGACATCGAGCCATGCCCCGCAGGCCCCCAGCCCATGCCCCACTGAACTCTGCGACCCGCACCGAATGAACATCACCAACGAAGCCACCCCGAGCCACCCCGCCTCCGCCCCGCCCCAGCCGCTGCGCGGCCTGCGCGTCGTCGAATTCACCCACATGGTGATGGGCCCCACCTGCGGCATGGTGCTGGCCGACATGGGCGCCGAGGTGATCAAGGTGGAGCCGATCAGCGGCGAAGGCACGCGTTCGCTGCTGGGCGCGGGCGCGGGCTTCTTCCCGATGTTCAACCGCAACAAGAAGAGCATCCAGCTCGACCTGCACCACGCCGAAGGCGCGGCAGCGGCGCGCCGGCTGGCGCACAGCGCCGACGTGGTGATCGAGAACTTCAAGCCCGGCACGATGCCGAAGTACGGGCTGGACTACGCCAGCCTGTCGGCCGCCAACCCGCGTCTCATCTACGTTAGCCACAAGGGCTTCCTGCCCGGGCCCTACGACCACCGCACCGCGCTGGACGAGGTGGTGCAGATGATGGGCGGCCTGGCGTACATGACCGGCCGCCCCGGCGACCCATTGCGCGCCGGCACCAGCGTCAACGACATCATGGGCGGCCTGTTCGGCGCCATCGGCACGCTGGGCGCGCTGATCCAGCGCGGCATCAGCGGGCGCGGCATGGAAGTGCAATCGGCCCTGTTCGAGAACAACGTGTTCCTGATGGGCCAGCACATGCTGCAGTACGCGATGACCGGCCGCCACCCGGCGCCCATGCCCGCGCGCGACAACCCCTGGGCGCTGTACGACGTGTTCACCGTGAAGGACGGCGAGCAGATCTTCCTGGCCGCCGTCAGCGACGCGCAGTGGCGGACCTTCTGCGACGCGATGGACCTGCCCGACCTGAAGGCCGACCCGACGCTGGCCACCAACAACCAGCGCGTGGCGCTGCGCCCCACGCTGCTGGCCCGGTTGCGCGAGCGGCTGGCGGACCGCCCGGCGTCCGAACTGGCCGCCCTCATGGAACGCGCCGGCCTGCCCTTCGCCCCGATCCGCAAGCCCGAAGACCTGCTGGACGACCCGCACCTGCTGGCCACCGGCGGCCTGGCCGACGTGGTGGTGGCCGATGGTGACAAGGCGGGGCAGACGGTGAAGACCACGCTGTTTCCGATCACGATGGACGGCAGCCGCCTGGGCGTGCGCCTGCACCCGCCCAGGCGTGGTGAACACTCTGATGAACTGCTGCGCTCGATCGGCTACAACGAAAGCCAGATCGCCGCCTTGCGAAGCCTGCAGGCCGTGGCCTGACGGACCATCGGCAGCGCGACGACCCCACCACAACGACCTGGAGACCCACGATGACGACCAAGCGCTTCAACCCCGTTACGCGGCGCCACGCCATGCAGGTGCTGGGCGCCCTGGGCGGCGCCGCACTGCTGCCCGCAGCGACCGCCCAGGCCGAGAAGGTGGTGAGGTTCGTGCTGCCCAATGCCACCGGCTCGGGGGTGGACGCCATCACGCGGGCCGCGCAGCCGGCGCTGGCGCGGGCACTGGGCGTGGCGTCCGTCGTCGTCGACAACCAGCCCGGCGCCGGCGGCATCGTCGGCCTGCAGGCCCTGGCGCGCTCGGCGCCGGACGGCAGCACGCTGAGCGTGGTGTCGAACAACGTCGTCATCTTCCCCAGCGTCTACAAGACGCTGCCCTTCAACATGCCGAACGACTTCACCCCGATCGCGATCTGCGGCTTCACGCCGGTCGTGCTGGTGGTGAACCCCAAGGTGCCGGCGAAGGACGCGAAGGAGTTCGCGGCGCTCTTGAAGGCCAAGCCCGGCGAGCTGAACTACGCCAGCGGCGGCAACGGCACCATCCTGCACCTGGCGGCCGAGATGTACCTGGACGAGATCGGCGCCAAGGCGCGCCACATCCCGTACAAGGGCGTCGGCCCGATGGTGACGGACCTGATCGGCGGCCAGGTCGAGTTCGGCACCGTCGCGCTGCCCAGCGTGCAGGGTCACCTGAAGAGCGGCGCGCTGCGCGCGATCGGCATGGCGACGAAGGAACGCGTGCCGGCGGCGCCGGACATCCCCACCTTCGCCGAGCAGGGCGTGCCCGGCTACGTGGTGGAAGCCTGGTTCGCGGTGATCGGCCCCAAGGGCATGGCCGCGGCCGAGGTCAAGCGCATCCACGACGCGGTGGCCGCCGCCTTCAACGCGCCCGAGGTCAAGGAGACCATGGCCAGGCAGGGCAACGTCATCAACGTCAGCTCCACCGAGTACGCGCAGGGCTTCTTCCGGTCCGAACTCGCCAAGTACGCGGCCCTGGTGAAGAAGGCGGGCGTGGAGCTGCAGTAGCGCCCAGCGTCACTGCTCCAGCCACGGATCCCGCTCCAGGCTGCCGCCGAAGCGCTCGACCAGCAGGTCGACGAAGGCGCGGGTGCGGGCCGGCAGGTGGCGGCGCGTGGGCATGGCGGCGTGCAGCGTCAGCCGGCCGCCGTGCCAGCCGGGCAGCACGCGTTCCAGGCGCCCGTCGCGCAACGCCGGCATGGCCAGGAAGCTGGGCAGGCCCGCGATGCCGGTGCCGGCCAGCGCCGCGGCCAGCAGCAGTTCCAGCTGGGCGGTGGCCAGCAGCGGCTGGGGATCGGGCAAAGTGATGCTGTCGGGTGCCGTGCGCCGGGAGGATGACGCGTCCTGGGTGCACGCGTCGTTAGCGCGATAGAGCCGCAACTCGCGCCGCACCGCGGCCACCGCCGGCAGCAGGCCGGCATGGCGGGGCAGCTCTTCCGGCTCCGCTGGGCGGCCGTGCCGCGCCAGGTAGGCCGGCGCCGCGCACAGCACGAAGTTGGAAGCCGCCAGCGGCCGCACGATGAAGTCGCCCTGCAGCGGCTGCGCGCCCAGCGAGACGATGCTCACGTCGTGGTTCGCGTCCACCGCCTCCACCGCGCCGCCGGCCGACACCTCCAGCCGCAGCTGCGGGTGCCGCTGGTGCAGCAGCGGCAGCAGCGGCGCCAGCTGGTGCACCGCGAAGGCCGGCGGCGCCATCACGCGCAGCGTGCCGCGCGCCTCGGTGCTGGCCGCGCCGGCCTCGGCATCGGCCTCGTCCAGCTCGGCCAGCAGGCGGCGGGCGCTGTGCAGGTAGCGCTCGCCGGCCTCGGTCAGCGCCAGGCGGCGGGTCGTGCGGTGCAGCAGGCGCGCGTTCAGGTGCGCCTCCAGCTCGGCCAGGATGCGGGTGACGCCCGCGGGCGCCAGGTCCAGCGCGCGGCCGGCGCCGGCCAGGCTGCCCTCGTCCACCGCGCGGACGAACACGCGCATGGCACGCAGTTGGTCCATCAGTGCCCTCCGGGGGCGAACGGGGTGGGCAGGGGTCGGCGCATGCCGCCATTGTTGCGCCGGATGCAAGGCTGTCTTCAGCCGCGGCCGCTGGGCGGCGCACGGCCGCCTTCCTACAGTGCCGCCATCGCATCACGCACTTGCCGCAGACACCCATGGCCACGCTCACTTCATCCATCACCGCCCGGCGCGCCACCCGCTGGCTGGCCGGCCTGGCCACGCTGCTGGTGCCAGCCGCGCAGGCCACGCTGCCGCCGGCTGCCGAAGCCCGGCTGCAGGCGCTGCAGCAGTCGCCAGAACCGGCGGGCGCCTGGGTCTACGACGGCGTGGTGCAGGCCCTGGCCGAGCCCGGCGGACCCGTGCTCTTCAGCTACCAGCGCCGGGTGCAGGCAGTGGACGGCGGGCTCGTCGCCTCGCACCTCACGCGCGACCGCCAAGGCCAGGTGCTGATCGTCGAGTCGGCGTCGGTGTCTGCCGACTACCGGCTGCGCGGCTTCGAAGCGGTGAACCGGCAGCTCGGCCACAGCGGCAGCGTGCAGGCCAGCGCCGACGGCCGCGAGCTGCGCTACCGGCTGGTCGAAGGCGGCCGCGAGCGCAGCGCCACCGAGGCCATCGATGCCCCGGCCGTCACCGGCCCATCGCTGTTCGGCCACATCCTGCGGCACTGGGATGCGCTGTCGGCCGGCCAGGCGCAGGCGGTGCGCCTCGTCGTGCTGTCGCGGCTGGAAAGCATCCCGTTCGAGATCCGCCGCGCGGACGGCGCAGGGCCCGGCCGCCGCGTCTTCACCGTCACGCCGGCGAACTGGTGGATACGGCTGGCGGTCAAGCCGCTGCGGGTCGAATTCGACGAGGCGACGCGCCAGGTGCAGCGCTATGAAGGCCGGGTGCCGCCGATGCAGCGGGTCGACGGCCGGCTGGAGCCGCTGGACGCGCGGGTGGACTACCCGCGCCACGCGTCGATCTACCGTTAGGCACCGGCTGCGGGACGAGACATGAAGCCCTGGATCCGATTCACCCTGATCGGCCTCGCCGGCCTGCTGGCCGCCGGTGCCGCCGCGGTGGCCTACGGCCACTGGAATGCCGATGCCAAGCAACGCCGCGTCGTGGACGTGCCGCGCCGCGCCGTGCCGCTCAGCCACGACCCCGCCACGCTGGAGCGCGGCCGCTACCTGTACCTGTCGCGCGGCTGCGCCGACTGCCACGGCGCCCAGGCCGGCGGCCGCCTCTTCCTGGACGATGCGAAGACGGGCCTCAAGCTGGCCGGCCCCAACATCAGCCCCGGGCCGGAGAGCCCCACCGCCCACTACAGCGCCGAGGATTGGGAGCGCGCGCTGCGCCACGGCATCAAGCCCGACGGCCGGCCGCTGATGATCATGCCTGCGCAGGACTACGCGCGCTGGACCGATGCCGACGTCGGCGCCGTCGCGTCCTACCTGCGCTCGCTGCCGCCGCAGGCGGGCGGCGCCACCATCATGGAGCTGCCGCTGCTGGTGCGCGTGGCGTACGGCCTGGGCGCGATCGAGGACGCCGCCGCCCGCATCGACCATGCCCAGTCGCCGGCCCAGCCGGTGCCCGAGGGCATCACGGTGGAGCACGGCCGCTACGTCGCGCAAAGCTGCGCCGGCTGCCACGGCGCGGGCCTGTCGGGCGGCAGGATCGCCGGCGCCCCGCTGGACTGGCCGGCCGCCGCCAACCTGACACCGGGCGAAGGCAGCGCGATGACCGCCTATGGCGATGCCGCCGCCTTCCGCCAGATGATGCGCGGCGGCAAGCGCCCGGACGGCAGCGCCGTCAGCCCGGTGATGCCCTTCGAGGCCCTGGCGCAGATGAGCGACACCGACCTCGACGCCACCTACCTGTACCTGAAGTCGCTGCCGCCCCGCAAGGCCGGAGGTCACTGACACGGTGCCCAACCCTCAAAGGACGCGGCCCTGGTGAGAAGCCGGGCCTCGGGCAGCAGTGAGGCACACGCCGCCCGCCCGAGCAGCCGATGCCCGCTGGCTTCAGCGCAGGCTGTAGCTGCCCACCATGCCGATGCCTTTGTCGGGCGCGAACCCGTTCAGGCCGACGTAGACGAAGGGCTTGAGCGTCCAGCCGCCGCCGACGACGAGTTCCGGCATCACGGCGAAGGTCTCGATGCGCTTGGCGTAGCCCACTTCGTTGTTCTCGTACAGCAGCCCGATGCGTACCCGCGGCGAGGCGAGGTACTTGTACCAGACGACGGCGAAGCCACCGATCTCGGAGCCGGGGCGCGAGCGGGCGGTCAGGCCGCCGTAGGCGAGGACCAGGTGCTGCGTTCCGGCCAGCTTGGTCAGCCCGAAGCCGAGGTTGTAGGCGGTGCGGCCGGTGCCCAGGCCGCGCGCGGACGAGCCGTTGCGCGCCTTGACCTTCAGGTTGAGCTCGATCGCATCCAGTCCCAGCGCCTCTTCAAGCACCGTGCGCGCGGCGTAGAACGACGCGTCGCCGACGCCGCGGGTGCCTGAGCCGGCCTCGGCACGGACATCGTAGTAGGGCACCGAGAGTTTCAGCTCGTACCGGTCCGACAGCACCTGCAGGCTGTAGGGCACCATGCAGATGTTGACCAGCTCGGCCTGTCCATAGCGGCCGCTGGAGCAATCAAGTCCCAGGCTTAGCTTGTACTCGGGCGCCGCGGCGGTGGCGGTGCCGCAGGCCAGCAGCGAGCCAATGGCGGCGGTGGCGGCCAGTACGCGGACCGGTGCGATCTCAGTGCCGCCTGGCGGCCTGCAAGCACTGCCGCGCCGCCCCGGCCAGCAGCAAACGAAGTGAGCGCGGGACTTCATGTCGGGTCTTCCTGGTCACGCGTGCGCGGAACGTCCGCCGGCCGTGAACGCCGCGCTGCGGCCGCACCAGGTCCTCCGCCAAGCCCCCACGTTGCATGCGAGGTTGCCGGCCGCGCAGTGCCCTATCCGCCGTGACGCCGCGATGCAATCGACCTTCTCGCAGCCGAGGTTCAGCGCGCACACCGTCAGCAGGCCGGAGCCGCCACCAACGTCCACCAAGATGCGCCGGCCTGTCGCGCCGAGGCCTTGATCGCCGCGTGGCAGGCGCCCACGCGCATGGTGTCCTGCAGCAGCACCAGGCGTGGCCGGAAGCGAGCGTGTTCCTCGAAGGTTTCGTGGCGTCCGCACCGCTGCGGGAAACCGGGCTGGCGAATCATGCAAAAGCTCCTGTCAGGTGTAGGAGAAGTGGGCCTGCCTCAGTCCCCGGGCCGAGAAGCCGTGGTCGAAGGCGGTGGCGGCGGCCTCGTGGCCGATGCGGGAGAAACGCTGCAGCAGCGCGGCCAGGTATTCGGACGCGCAGCGCTGCGCATAGTCGGAGCCGACGCAGCGCGTCGTGCCCCAGCCGAAACCGAGGTGGGGCACGGCACGGCCGGGCCTGAAATACGCCGGTTCCTCGAACACCGCTGGGTCCCGGTTCGCGGCGCCGACATGCAGGTAGACCTTGTCGCCGGGCTTGAATACGGCGTCGCCGCAGCGGATCTCGGCGAGCGCGACGCGGCCGCTCATCTGCACCGGCGAGTCGATGCGGATCGCCTCGGCCAGCCAGGCCGACAGCGCTTCTGGCTCCGGCGCCGGCGCCGGCGTTGGGGCAGCGGCTGACGCGATCTGCAGCTGGGCGGTGTACAGCAGGTAGGCCATGCTCTCGTGGGCCGCGACGTACAGCAGCAAGGCATCGGCCACCAGCTCGGCTTCGTCGGCGCGCTCGACCTGCAGCTGCGCGGCGATCCAGTCCGCCAGCCGATCCGCGGCTTCGAGCGCCGCCAGCACGTGGGCGCGCGCCGGGCGCTTGCCGTCGAAGAATGCGGCCACCGCAAGCCCGTCGGCCAGCACCTGCGGGTCGTCGGTGGGCAGCAGGCCCAGCGCGACGGCCGCGCAGCCGCAGGCGTAGGGCCGCAGCGAGCCCTGGAAGACCTCTTGCGCCGCGCCGCGCTGCAGGCGTTCGACGGCCTCCTGTGCCAGCACGCGCACGTGCGCCAGGCGCGAGGCGCCGTGGTCGCGCGCCAGCCAGGCCAGCATGCGCTGGCGTCGCTTGGCGTAGTCGGCGTCGGTGTTCATGAAGATCGACATCGCCTTCAGCACCTGCAGGCCGCGGCGTGCCCGGCCGGCATCGCCGTCATGCCCGGCGAAGAACTCGTCGCCGAGGTTCAGGCGGCCGCGGCCGAGCTGTGCCTGATGGCGGTAGAGCTGCTCGCACAGCCGGTAGCTGATGACCACATGGCCCTGCAGGTAGCCGTCGAAGAACACGCCGCCGCCCGCGCGCCCGTGCTCGTGCAGTCGTTCGTAGTACGCATCGCGGCCGGCCAATCCGGCACGCAGCGCGTCGACGAGGGGGCTGCCGGCGGGGTTCATGCCGATGCCAGCAGCAGGCTGTCGGCCGTGCCGCGCTCTACGTTCTTCACCGCATAGGTCGCCGAGTTCAGGTCCTTGACGAAGCGGTAAAAGATGTTGCGCGGGTCGTAGTCGATGCCGCAGGTGAAGGCGTCGAAGAAGGCGCGACCCTGCTCCGGGTAGGTGTGCAGCGAGACGTGCGATTCGGCCAGCAGCAGCAGCAGCGTGACGCCGCGCGGCTGGAACTTCTTGCGCAGCACGCCGAGCACCGAGACGCCCTCGGCGCGCGAGGCGGCGACGAGTCCGTTCTCGAGCCGGTCCAGGTCGTCCAGCACCGCGTCGCTGACGCCGCTGATGTCGGCCAGCACATGCCGGCCATAGGCGAGGTAGGTCGGGTCATCCATGTTGCGTCACCGCTTTCTTGCATCCAACAAATGCCACCGAAGCAATCAGCAGCCCGATCAGCGACAGGCTGACGGCCACCGAGGAAATCAGCACCAGCGCCCCCGCGAAGCTGCCGGACAGCGCTTCGCCGGTATTGGCCAGCGTGGAGAAGAGGCTGAAGTTCTTGCCCATGTTGTGCTGGCTCGACAGCTGCTGGATGTTGGTCGGCAGCGCGACGTCGACGAAGGCACCGGCGAAACCGAGCACCAGGCAACCGGCCAGCGTGGCCGCCAGCAGGCTGCCGAACAGCGGCAGCATCGCCAGCACGACGCCGTAGACGCCCCAGTAGCGCATCAGCTGGCGCGTGGAGAAGTCGCGTGTCACGTGGGCCGACAGCAGCGAGCCGAGGATGGTGCCGGCAGCGATCAGGCTCAGCGCATAACCCACCATGGAGTCGGCATGGCCGTGGTGCTTCATCAGTGCGGGAATCAGGATGCGCAATGCACCGCCGACCAGCAGGATGCAGGCGGACGAGTAGACGATCGTGACGAACAGGTCGCGCTTGCGGCCGACCTCCGCCAGGTTGGCCATGAAGTCGCCGTACAGGCTCTTCAGCGCCAACTTGGCGCCGTCCGCCGCCGCCGGGCGCGGCAGCCGAACCACGAGCACGCACAGCGCCGAGATCGCATAGGTCAGCGCGTCCAGCAGCAGCACGTGGCCGGCGCTCGGCACGAAGGCGAGCGCGGCGGCGCCGAGGGCGGGCCCCACCATGCCGCCGACCTCGCCGGCGACCTGCGTCGCACCGTTGGCCTGCGGCAGGTGCTCGCCGCGCACCAGGTCCGGAATCGCGCTCTGGAACGCGGGCTGGAAAAGCGTGCGCAGCGCCGTCATCGCCATGCCGATCAGCGCCACCCATGCCGGCGTCGCCTGGCCGGTCATCAGCAGCACGCAGAACCCGGCCGTGACGGCCATGCGCGCCGCATCCGACCAGAACATGATCTGCCGCCGCGACAGCCGGTCGGCCAGCGCGCCGCCCAGCGGCCCGAGCAGCAGGTAGGGAATGAAGCGAAAGAAGTAGATCAGCCCGGCGCTGGTGAGCTCGTTGCCGGTCACCTTCAGCACGGTGATGATGAACACGAACTCGTGCACCCCGTCACCGATCTTCGACAGCAGGTTGCCCGCCAGCAAGGTGGCGAACGGCTTTTCCTGGCGCAGCATGGGGAGCATGGCCTGTGTCCTCGCGGCGCCGGGGTCAGGCCGCCTGCAGCGGGATCACCGGGTACAGCAGCTCCTTCCTGGTGAAGCTGCGCCCGGGGTGCTTCAGCTGCTGCACGACCATGCCGTTCATCACGCGCTGGTCCTCGCGGGGCATCAGGTAATACATCATGTTGACGTACCAGTACCAGCCGAGCTTGGTGATGGCCAGGCGCCCGCCCTCGTCCTGCACCAGGCCCTCGCGCTTGAGGTCCTCCAGCTTGTCGAGCACTTCGGGTGATATCTGGTCCCAGCGCACCAGGCGCTTGTCGATCTCGCCGTGGTAGGGCAGGCGCAGGATCACCGGGCGTGCGTAGTCCAGCGAATGCGGGTGCTGGCTGATCGCGCACGGGAAGTTGCCGCCGGCGATCTGCTCCTGGTAAACCTTCCTGCTGTGCGTGTTGGTCACCACGTGGCCCTTGGTCGAGCTGATCGCATTGACGCCGAAGCCGAGCAGGTCGAAGTCGTGATAACCATAAACATGCTCGTGGTAGACGAACGAGTAGGCGTCGCTGACCACCGCATCGGTGCGCGGCGTGCGCACGTAGCCGTGCCCGTTGTGCGGCATGAAGCCGGAGTGGCGCATGAACTGGTCGATCAGCAGCGTCATGCCGAACTTGCGCATCGCCGAGGTCGGCGCCAGCTGCTCCTTGCGCAGCCGTTCATGCAGGCCGACCTGCGTCATCACGTTGTCGATCGGGTAGATGTCGACGTTCGTCGTGCCGGCGTCGACAGCGGACTGCAGGTCCCGGACCAGCTCTTCCTCGTCCTGCCCGTTCATGCCGTACAGGATGTCGAAGGTCTGGTACGGGAACTTCTCCTTCAGCAGTGCGGTCGCGGCATGGATCTGGTCGAGCGTGGCGGTCAGGTCGAAGCGATCGCGCCACACCGGGTTGTAGGTCTGCAGGCCGAAGCGCGGATGCGTGACGCCAATCTCGCGCATCGCATCGGCCCGTTCCGGGTTCAGGCTCTTGACCTCGACCTCGAACGAGAATTCACGCAGCCTGGACAGGTCGAAGTTGGCGTGGATGGCCTCGCCGATCTGCCGGATCTGCTCCGGGTCCAGCAGGCTGGGCGTGCCGCCGCCGAAGAAGATGGCGCCGATCGGCACCTCGCGCAGGTCGGCGATCTCGGCCTTCAGGCGGATCTCGCGCAGCAGGGACTCGACATAGCGGTCGATCACCGCGCGGTCCTTGAACAAGCCCCGCGTGAAGGGGCAGAAGTTGCAGATCGTGTCGCAGAACGGGATGTGGAAATACAAGGCACGCGAGCTGGCGTAGCCGCGCGCTTCCTGCAGTACGGTGCTCAACGAGTCGCTCGAACGCTCCTTGCCCTGGTTGGGAAAGAAGTAGTTGTAGATGGGAAACTGCCTGTCGAACTTGATCAGGCTGTTGTTCCGCAGCAGGTTCATTGGCGCACCTTCGGGTGTTCGGGGTTGAAAAGGGAGGGCGCTGAGCGCCCTCCCTTCAGGCCAATCGAGCGATGCTCGACTTACCAGGCCGAGACGACGGCATTCACGCCGGAGGCTTCGTCGGTCTCGAAAAAGCTCAGAACGTCTTCCATTTCAATCTCCTTCAAATGAATGCAAGGAATCCCCCTTGCGCGGATGCTGGCTCAATGGACCAACATTCGATAGCCGGCAATGGTCTGTCAATACGCCGTCATTGCCGATCAAGACTGTTTTTATTCGCCGTTCGATTCGGCATGGAATGGAGTCTATTCAGCCGGATTACGCTGGCAAGGGAAGTTAGAGTTTCTAGACTGCAGCCAGAAAGCCTAACCAGCGGCCACCGCCGCCACTGGATGGATAGCCAGTGGCCGGATTGGGGATCGAGCGGCAAGCGCTCGCGCGCGGCGCGGGAGCGATCCGCTACATTCGCGGCACAAGAGAGCGCCCGGGAGAATCGACCGTGCTCGACAGGGAACAGTTGGAAACATTCGCCACGATCGTGGAGTGCGGCAGCTTCGAGCGGGCGGCGAGCGCGCTGAGCGTGACCCGCGGCGCGGTCTCTCAGCGAATCAGGGCGCTCGAGGAATCGCTGGCGACGGTGCTGCTGCTGCGTGAGAAGCCCGTGCGGCCCACCCATCGCGGCGAGGTGCTGTTGCGCCACGTCAAGGCGCTGCGCGTGCTGGAAGGCGCGACGCTGCACGAAGTGGCCCCGGGCCGGCGCAGCAACGCGCCGGTGCACATGGCCGTGGCCGTCAATGCAGATTCGCTGGCGGTCTGGTTCGGGCCGGTGATCCAGGCATTGCTGGGCACACGCCGGGTGGCGCTGGAGGTCATCAGTGACGACCAGGACCACACCTTCTCCCGCCTGTCGCGCGGCGAGGTGATCGGCTGCGTGTCAGCGCAGGCCGAGGCGATCCAGGGTTTTGCGGCCGAGCCGCTGGGCGCGCTGGAGTACCGCTGCGTCGCGAGCAGCGCATTCGCCGAGCAGCAGCTGCCGAATGGCCTGGCCCTGCCGGCGCTGCTGAACGTCCCGGCGCTGCTGTTCGACCGCAAGGACAGCCTGCACGACACGTTTCTCGCGCGGCACTTCGGGTTCGCGGTGGAACGCTACCTGCGTCATTACATCCCGTCACCCGAGGGCTTGTTGAATGCGGTGACACGCGGCGGCGGCTATGCGCTGCTGCCGGCGGCGCAGGTGGCGTCACTGCTGAAGTCGGGCGCGCTGGTCGACCTGGCGCCGGCTGCACCGATGCAGGTGGCGCTGCATTGGCATCACTGGCGCACCGAGCTGCCGATTGCGCAGGAGTTGTCGCGCATCGTCGTCGCCGAGGCCCGGCGGTCGCTGCTGCCCTTGCCGCAGTGAGTTTCACACCGCCGGCTGCATGGCCGGGCCGGAGCTGATCACGGCGCCCGTGCCGATGAAGTAGCCGTCGCAGATGCAGGCATGGCGGCGGTAGACCGCGGTGTCGCGGAACAGCGCGTGCGCCCGGGGCAGCCGATAGTACGGCACGGCCGGCATCAGGTGGTGCGTCAGGTGGAAGCCGTCGTTGCGCGGGTGGACCAGCCAGCGCAAGGGGCTCGTGGTGTCGATGTCGCGGGTGTAGCTGAAGATGCCGCCCGGCCGCAGGCCGAAGTGGTCGCACAGCTCCCGGAACACGGTGAGCGCGTGGAAGGCCGTCGCCGAGCCGGCGAACCACAGCAGCACGAAGCTGCCCGCGAGGCGCCAACCGCCCGCCGCGCCCATCAGCCCCAGCAGGACCACCCACCACAGCAGCTGGCCGGCGAGGCGGCCCGGCGGCACGCGCGCCGACAGGTTGCCCGACAGCGCCGACCACCAGTTTCGCGGCTGCAGCAGCGTGGCGAGGTAGGTGACCACCCAGGGCCGCGACGGGTCCCCGGCGGGTTGGATCAGATCCGGGTCGCGGCCCGGTTCGCCCAGGTACCGGTGATGCCGGTGATGGGCCTCGCGGTACAGCGCCAGGTCGGTCAAAAGCAAGGGGCAGATCGTGAGCTGGGCGATGGCGTCGTTGAGGCGTGGGTTGCGGCTCAGGTTGCGATGCGCGGCGTCATGCAGGATGTTGCCCAGCGAGCGGCCCCGGGAGCCGACCAGCAGCAGCGCCAGCGGCAGCAGCCAGGCGCTGCCGTGGTGGAAGATCCATACCGCGGCGAGTATCAGGATCCAATCGACGGCAATGTCACACAGCGGTCGCCACGTATTCGTGCGCAGCAGATTTCTCATTTCCGATTCCTGGCGCGTCATTTCCTTGCGAATGGCACGCAGGTCCGCGGACACGGCGGATTCCATGAGCATGGGTCGATCCCCTCGTCGGAATGAATGAATGAGACCGGCCGGGTGCGGGCAGACGTGGCGAATCCCGCCCGGCATGTCGGTGATGGTTCACCGGCGGACCAATTCATCGTATGCGCGGGCAATGCGCGAGACGAGGACTGTTAGCGCTTTTCAACGCCGTTTAGCGGCGCTGCGCAGGCATTCAGCTTGGTGATTCTAATGAAGAATTGAATGCGCCAATACCGACATTGCCGCACTCGAAAAAGGCGATAAACGTTACAGCCGTATCAACAGCCGCGAGAACGGCGGACGGGCGTCCACCGGAATTGGGATGCGTGATGCGGCCGTTCGCCGCCATCCGGAGATGGGAGCAACCGACGCGGCCACACGCGGGTCTGCCGCGTCCGTGGCATCAGCCGCGTCTGCCGTCACCCCGCCGTGGCCACCGACTCCGCCTCGAACACCAGCGCCTCGCCGTCGTCCGGCACCATCACGCGCCCGGCCAGGCCACGCCGGCGGGCCTCCGTGCGCAGGTCGGTGCGGCGCGTCGGGCAGTGGTCCAGCGCCTCCAGGTGGTTCAGCACGAAGCGGCCTCGGCCGGCGGCGGCCGTGCGCAGCGCCTGGTCGGCGTCCATGATCAGCTCCTGCCCCCAGTCCATCGCAGCGCCGCCCGCGGGCAACACGCTGACCGCATCCACGCCCAGGCGCCGCACGGTGCCGAGCACTTCATCGGTCAGCACCGTGTCGCCGGCCACGTACACCGCGGGCTCGCCCGGCCATTCGATGACGTAGCCGTGGCCGTGCGCCATCAGCTTGCCGATCCAGCCGCGGCCGTGCAGGCAGGGCACGGGCGTGACCCGCCCGCCCAGCACCGCGCTGGACTCGGCACCCTCCAGCACCTGCACGTTCAGTCCGCGCTCGCGCAGGTAGGCGGCATCGCCTGGCATGCACAGCACCGGCAACCGGCGTTCGCGCAGCCAGCGCTTGCCGGCGCGGTCCAGGTGGTCGAAGTGGCCCTTCTGGCAGTGCGTGATCAGCGCGTGCGTGGCGCTCGCCAGCAAGGCGTCGGCGCCGGCGGGCAGCTCGACGATCGGGTTGCGGCGGCGCTGGCCGCCCAGGTACTTCAGCGACGGCAGCGCACCCTGCGGCGCCAGCATCGGGTCCACCAGCACGCGATGGCCGGCAGCCTCGATCAACACGGTGGCATTGCGGATCTGCGTGATCTTCATCGGGGGCTCCTGCGCTCAAGTCGATGGCTGAATTCTGCGAATCGGGCAGCGCGCGTACCATGGCCTGAAACGACAAGCTGGAGTCATTTCTTGCCAAGCCCGTCCCTTGCATCCCGGCTCGACATCGCGCTGTTGCTGTACCCCGGCTGCATGCCCGCCGGCCTGTTCGCCGCGGCCGACCTGGTGACTGCTGCGGCCTTGCGCGCCGGCGCGCGCGGCTGGCGCGTGCACTGGGTGGGACTGAAGCCGGGCCCGGTCGCCTGCGCGCACGGCATGGCGCTGCGTGCCGAAGCCGCGCTGGCCGCGCAGCGCTGGCACGCGCTGCTGCTGCCCGGCTTCTGGGCCGGCACGGCGGAGCAGCTGGTGCAGGGGCTGGCCGGCCAGCAGGCGCTGCGCCAGGCGCTGGGCGCGGTCGGCCGCAGCGTGCCACTGTGGACCTGGTGCACCGGCGTCGCGCTGGCCGCGGCGGCTGGGCGGCTCGATGGCGAGACCGCCACCGGCACCTGGTGGATGGCCCCCGCGCTGGCACGCGCCCACCCGAAGGTGGACTGGCAGTGGCAGCAGCCAGTGGTCAGCGGCACGCGGCTGGCCACCGCATCGGGCGTGCACGGCTACCTCCCGATCCTGAGCCAGCAGCTCGAACGCCGCATCAGCCCCGAGGCCTGGCGCGACGTGCAGCGGCTGATGGTGCTGCCGCGGCCGCAGCCCGCCGCCAGCGTGTTCGATGCGATGCGCACCCTGCATGGCGCCGACCCGCTGCTGGCGCGGCTGCGCCGCCTGGTCGAGCGCCTGCCGGCCGCCGACACGACGCTGCAGGTGCTGGCCGAAGCCCTGGCCTGCTCGCCCCGCACGCTGGCGCGCAAAGTGAGCGACATCGCAGGCATGCCGGTGGGGCGCTACGTGCGCCTGGTCAAGCTGCACCAGGCCGGTGAACACCTGCTGACGGGTGGCCGCAGCGTGGTCCAGGTCAGCGCGACGCTGGGATTCGCGGACGAGTCCGGATTCCGCCGCAGTTTCAAGACGGTGACGGGGATGACGCCGGCCGAGTACGTCAGCCGCTATCGGCCATGAGGCGCGGCCTGGCGGCCCATGTCAGCCGCCGCCGGCCAGGTGCCAAGTCCACTGCAGCAGCAGCGCCACCACGCACCACAGCAGCGGAACGGCCCAAGCCAGCAGCGCGATGCTGGCGGACGCCCATCGGCCGGGCGCCGGCAGCCGCAGGCGCAGCAGCACCGCCAGCGTGGCCAGCGCCGTGGGATCGGGCAGCAGCCCGAAGGTCTCGGCCTGGGTCCATGGCCGGCCGAGCAGGGGCGCCACCACCGGGTACGCCAGCGCCGCGGCCGCCAGCAGCACGGCGGCGGCCCGGCGCAGCCCGTGAAGCGGGACCCAGGCCAAGCCGGGCGGCCACTTGGCCAGCACCAGAAACACGACCGCCTGCAGCCCAAAAGCCCAGGCGAAGGCCGGCGCCGCGGTATTGATCGTCGAAAAGTGCCTGGCGTGGAAGACCAGCGCAACACTGCCCCACGCGAAGGCCAGCACCAGCAGCGCCACGCGCGGGGCCCAGCCGTCGCGCCGCAGCAGCAGCACCAGCAGCGCCAGCGCCGCCGCCATGCCGATCCACTGCAGCGGCCAGGCCGACTCGTTGACGCGTTCGATCAGCCGCGCATACACGCGCGGCGAGAACATCAGGAAGTCCGACGGCCGGTAGGTCCACCACTCCGTCATGCCGATCACGCCCGTGCCGCGACATCCGCGGCAATGCGACGCCGCAGCGCCTCGTCCGGCTGGCGGCCGCGCATCGCGCCGACGTTCTGCCGCACATGGTCGACGCGGCTGGTGGCCGGAATGGCGCAGGTGATGGCCGGGTGCGTGACGATGAACTTCAGCACCAGCTGCGCCCAGCCGTCGCAGTCGATCTCGCCCGCATAAGCGGGCACGCGCTGGCGCTGCAGGCGGCGCAGCAGCGCGCCTTCGCGGAAGGGGCGGTTGGCGATCACCGCGATGCCGCGTTCCTGCGCCAGCGGCAGCAGGCGCGCCTCGGCCTCGCGGTCGGCCGGGTTGTAGGTCAGTTGCACGAAGTCGATCGGCTGCGTGCGCATCACACGCTCGATGTCGGCATGGCGGCGGCCTTCGCTGGTGGTGATGCCGACGTGGCGCACGCGGCCGGCGGCCTTCATCGCCAGCAGCATCGGCAGGTGCGCCTCCCAGGCAAGCAGGTTGTGCACCTGCAGCAGGTCGAAGCGCGGCACGCCCCACAGCCGGCGCGACGCTTCGGCCTGGGACGCGCCCTGCGCGCCGTCGCCGGTCCACACCTTGTCGGCCGCATAGACGCGCTTCGCGCCCTCGCCCTGCGCGGCCAGCGCCTCGCCGATGACGGACTGCGACGAGCCGTACATCGGCGACGAGTCGATCATCCGCCCGCCGCCATCGAGGAAGGCCTTCACCACCTCGGCGCACTCGCGCCGCAGCGTGCGGTCCGCGCCGACGTTGAAGGTGATCCAGCTGCCCAGGCCGATCACCGGCAGCGGGTCGCCGGTGGCTGGGATGCGGCGAGCCAGCAGCGGCGCATCGGCCGCCCGCGGCATGCCCGCGGCCAGGCTGGCCAGCGCCACGGCGCAGCGCCGGCGATCGATGGCAAAGCGTGAACAAGCCCGCACGTCGCCCCCGTTTTCAAGGTTTTGACAAGACAGGGCGCCGGGACAATCGGCGCCTGCCACCCCAGTGTCCGCGAATCCCCCGATGAGCAAGCCGCCTGCCCACACCCTGCTTTCCCTGTCGCCGCGCGCGCTGATGGCCGCAGGCATCGCCGGCCTGCTGCTGGGCCGCATCGTGATGGGCCTGTCGGCGCGGCACGAAGGCTCGGCCGGCGGCCTGCTGGTCGCGCTGGTGGTGCTGGTGTCGGGCGCCGCGTCGGTCACGCTGTTCCTGCACCACCTACACCAGGAACGCCGTGGCATGGACGTGCCCGCACCGACGCAGACCTGGCTGATGACGCTGGCCGCCGGCGTGCTGGCCGCCATCCATTTCGACGGCGTGCTGGGCTGAGCCTCAGGGCCGCTGCGCCAGGCGCACACGGCCCACTTCCACCAGAGGCCCGTCGGCCGCGGCGTTCACCACGACCACCTCGGCCGTCGCCGGGTTCGCACCGTCCAGCAGCGCGCGGATCGTCGCGCCGTGCGTCACCACCAGCAGCGTGCCGGGGCCACGCCACGCGCGCATCAGCCGGCGCGCTTCATCGAGCGGCACCGGCTGGCCGCTGCGGCCACCACCATCACCGAATGCACTGCCGAACAGCGGCGTCACCTCGACCGGACGGCCGGTGCGCATCAGCTCGGCCGTGTCGCGGCAACGGCACCACGGCGAACTGAGCAGGCGCCCGATCGTGACGCGCTCGGCCCGCAGCCGGTCGCCGGCCACGCGGGCCTCGTCGCGGCCACGGGCATCGAGGTTGCGCTGCGTTGCGCAGTCGCCGAGCCGGAATCCTTCCGGGTCGCCGATGCCCGGCGTCTCGGCGTGGCGCATCAGCGCGACATGGCCACCGGCCTTCAGCGCGGCCCAGGCGGCGGACTCGTCGGCCTGAACGGCGGGCGGCGCCCACAGCAGCATGGCCGGTATCGAAGCCGACAGCAAGGCAGCCAGCAGGCGATGGAGTGGCCCGCGCATCGTCAACACCCTCGATTGGCACGAAGCGCGCATGATGCGGCGCCGCGCCGAGGACGCGCCCGTTGGGGTCAAGCCGCCGGACCGAAGCGCATGAAGGAGGGCATGACCCCCCGCCCGCCACCGCGCCCCCGCCCTGCGGACCCGGGCCGTTCGGCGGCGCCCGCCGGCGCCGCCGGCGCCACGAGGGTCAACCGCGCGCGCCCAGCCGCCGCGACAGGCCGGCCGCGCAGGCGATCAGCGCTTCGGCCGCCGCGCTGTCCCGCCCGGGCGGCAGCGTGGCGCCGGGGCCGATGGCGGTGAGGGCCAGCACCATCTCCCCGAAGCCGTCGAACACCGGCGCGGCGATGGCGGTGATGCCGCGCACCGTGCCGTCGACGATGCTTGAAAAGCGCATGGCCCGCACCTCGGCCAGCTCGGCTTCGAAGCCTGGCTCCAGCTTCACCGCCTTGCCGGCCTCGGCCCGCAGCACCGCCAGCACCTGTTCACGCGGACGGAAGGCCGCGAAAAGCCGGCCCGACGCCGTGCCGCGCACCGACACCACCGTGCCGTGCCGCATGTTCACGTGCACCGCCGTCGGCCCTTCCTCCAGCCGCACGAAGGTGGGGCCGCGGTTGCCCCAGGTGGCGATGCCCACGGTCTGCCCCACCGACAGCACCAGCGCCGA